>Ga0308176_10002195_pt1 | contig 12236 bp, 12 predicted proteins | sample PhyCR2_3_FD_203890 | JGI IMG/M metagenome (GOLD analysis project Ga0308176, IMG submission 203890) | Soil microbial communities from UC Gill Tract Community Farm, Albany, California, United States - DLSLS.C.R2 | ecosystem: Environmental > Terrestrial > Soil > Agricultural land | place: USA... | reverse complement strand
GGGACCAACTCCTCGTCTCAGGAACTCTTCCTCGAGTTCATGACCTGGGCGGAAACAGAGGCAGGAACGGGTAGACAGGGCTAGAGTAACCGAACGATCGGTCGGGACAAGGGGGCCTGCCGCATCTGTGGACAACCCCGTGCGGGAGGATCGCGCACATGACAGCACTCGACCTCAGCAGCCCCGTGGCCGTCGTCGGCACCGGCACCATGGGCCAGGGCATCGCCCAGGTCGCGCTGGTGGCGGGCCACCCCGTGCGGCTCTACGACACCCTGCCCGGGCGGGCCCGGGAGGCGGCCGACGCGATCGGCGCCCGCCTCGACCGGCTCGTGGAGAAGGACCGGCTCACCGGCGCCGAGCGGGACGCGGCCCGTGCCAGGCTCACCCCCGCGGCGAGCCTGGCCGAGCTGGCCGACTGCGCGCTGGTCGTGGAGGCCGTCCTGGAGCGGCTGGAGGCCAAGCAGCAGCTCTTCGGCGAGCTGGAGGACGTCGTCTCCGAGGACTGCCTGCTCGCCACCAACACCTCGTCCCTGTCGGTGACGGCCATCGGCGGCGTCCTGCGCAGCCCCGGCCGCTTCCTGGGCCTGCACTTCTTCAACCCGGCCCCGCTGCTGCCGCTGGTCGAGGTCGTCTCCGGGTTCGCCACCGACGTCACGTCGGCCACGCGCGCGTACGAGACCGCGCGTGCCTGGGGAAAGACACCGGTGGCCTGCGCGGACACCCCCGGCTTCATCGTCAACCGCATCGCCCGGCCGTTCTACGCCGAGGCGTTCGCGGTGTACGAGGCCCAGGCCGCGGACCCCGCCACCATCGACGCCGTCCTGCGCGAGAGCGGCGGCTTCCGGATGGGCGCGTTCGAGCTGACCGACCTGATCGGGCAGGACGTCAACGAGTCCGTCACGCACTCGGTGTGGCAGTCCTTCTTCCAGGACGTCCGCTTCACGCCCTCCCTCGCCCAGCGCCGCCTCGTGGAGTCCGGCCGCCTCGGCCGCAAGGCGGGGCACGGCTGGTACGACCACGCCGAGGGCGCCGAGCGCCCCGAGCCGCACACCGCCGAGAAGCGGCAGCCGCCCGCCCACGTCACCGCCGAGGGCGGACTCGGCCCCGCGGCCGAACTGCTCACCCTGATCCGCGAGGCGGGCATCCCGGTCCGTGAGGAGGACGAGGACCACGGCACCCGCCTGGTGCTGCCGAGCGGCGGCCAGCTGGTGCTCGCCGACGGCCAGACGTCCGTGGAGTTCCGCGACGTCGTCTACTTCGACCTCGCGCTCGACTACCGCCGGGCCACCCGCATCGCCCTGTCCGCCTCCCAGGACACCTCACCGGCGACCCTCGCCGAGGCCACCGGCCTCTTCCAGGCGCTCGGCAAGGACGTCAGCGTCATCGGCGACGTCCCCGGCATGATCGTCGCCCGTACGGTGGCCCGGATCGTGGACCTGGCCCATGACGCCGTCGCCAAGGGCGTGGCCACAGAGGAGGACATCGACACCGCGATGCGCCTGGGCGTCAACTACCCGCTGGGCCCCTTCGAGTGGAGCCGCAGGCTCGGCCACGGCTGGGCCTACGACCTCCTGGACGACCTGCACCTGCGCGACCCCTCCGGCCGGTACGCGCCGTCCCTGGCGCTCTACCGTCACGCGTACGCCACCGACAAGCGGGAGGGCACCCCATGACCACCGCCAAGCGCGACACGTACACCCCCGAGACGCTGCTCTCGGTCGCCGTGCAGGTCTTCAACGAGCGCGGTTACGACGGCACCTCCATGGAGCACCTGTCCAGGGCCGCCGGCATCTCCAAGTCCTCGATATACCACCACGTCAGTGGCAAGGAGGAGCTGCTGCGGCGGGCCGTCAGCCGGGCGCTGGACGGGCTGTTCGGGATCCTCGAGGAGGAGCCCGCGCGCGCGGGGCGGTCCGTCGACCGGCTCGAGCACGTCGTACGGCGCATGGTCGAGGTGCTCATATCCGAGCTGCCGTACGTGACGCTGCTGCTGCGGGTGCGCGGCAACACCGAGACCGAGCGCTGGGCGCTGGAGCGGCGCCGCGACTTCGACCACCGGGTCGCCGATCTGCTGAAGGCCGCGGCCGCGGACGGGGACATACGCGGCGACGTGGAGGTGCGCCTGGCCACTCGTCTGGTCTTCGGGATGATCAACTCCATCGTGGAGTGGTACCGGCCCGACAGCCGGGGCGTCAGCGGCCGCGAGGTGGCCGACGCGGTGGTCCGGCTCGCCTTCTCGGGCATGCGGCAGGCCTGAGGCCGCCGGTCCGCCCCGGATTCGGGCCTCCGGCTCACCCGGGAGTCAGGCCTCCGGCTCCAGGTCCTCCTCCTCGAACACCAGCAGCGTGCGGCTGCTGAGCACCTCGGGGATCGCCTGGAGCCGGGTGAGCACCAGCTCGCGCAGCGCCCTGTTGTCGGGCGTGTGCACCAGGAGCAGGACGTCGAAGTCGCCGCCCACCAGGGCGATGTGCGAGGCACCGGGCAGCAGTCTGAGCTGCTCGCGGACCGTGCGCCAGGTGTTCTGGACGATCTTCAGCGTGATGTACGCCGAGGTGCCGTGCCCCGCCCGCTCGTGGTCCACGCGGGCGCTGAATCCCCTGATCACCCCGTCGTCGATCAGCCGGTTGATGCGCGCGTAGGCGTTGGCACGGGAGACATGGACGCGTTCGGCGACGGACCGTATGGAGGCGCGACCGTCCGCCTGCAGGATTTTCAGGATGTCCTGGTCGATCGCGTCCAGCGGGCGGGGTGGCGAGGCGGCGCCGTCCTGCGGCCCGTCGGCCATTTGTTCAGCTGTCATGTCCCCCCGCTTCACCGTCGTGGACGTCCTGCATTCATTGCAGGTTGTGGAGAACCGTTTGTCCACAGCCTTCCGGGGCCTGTAGCCAAAATGTGCCGGCGACCGAACAATCGGTAGGTGAGGCGGGTCACAGCCGACACGCCTTCCGTAGCCGCTCCCACGAGGAGGTGCCGTCATGACGGTCATGGAGCAGCGGGGCGCGTACCGGCCATCGCCGCCGCCCGCCTGGCAGCCCCGTATGGACCCCGCGCCGCTGCTGCCCGACGCCGAGCCGTATCGCGTCCTGGGCACCGAGGCGGCCGCGAAGGCCGACCCGGATCTGCTGCGCCGGCTGTACGCACAGCTGGTGCGCGGCCGCCGGTACAACACCCAGGCCACCGCGCTGACCAAGCAGGGCCGCCTCGCCGTCTACCCGTCCAGCACCGGCCAGGAGGCCTGCGAGGTCGCCGCCGCCCTGGCCCTGGAGGAGCGCGACTGGCTGTTCCCCAGTTACCGCGACACACTCGCCGTCGTCGCCCGGGGCGTGGACCCGGTCGAGGTGCTCACGCTGCTGCGCGGCGACTGGCACAACGGCTACGACCCCCAGGCCCACCGGGTGGCCCCTCTCAGCACCCCGCTGGCCACCCAGCTCCCGCACGCCGTCGGTCTCGCGCACGCCGCCCGCCTCAAGGGCGACGACGTGGTCGCGCTGGCCATGGTCGGCGACGGCGGCACCAGCGAGGGCGACTTCCACGAGGCCCTGAACTTCGCCGCCGTCTGGCAGGCGCCGGTGGTCTTCCTGGTGCAGAACAACGGCTTCGCCATCTCCGTCCCGCTCGCCAAGCAGACCGCGGCGCCCTCGCTGGCCCACAAGGCCGTCGGCTACGGCATGCCGGGCAGGCTGGTCGACGGCAACGACGCGGCCGCCGTGCACGAGGTCCTCGCCGACGCCGTACGGCAGGCGCGGGCGGGCGGCGGACCGACCCTGGTGGAGGCGGTGACGTACCGCATCGACGCGCACACCAACGCCGACGACGCCACCCGTTACCGCGGCGACTCCGAGGTCGAGGCCTGGCGGGCGCACGACCCGGTCCAGCTGCTGGAGCGGGAACTCACCGCGCGCGGCCTGCTCGACGACGCCGGCCTCGAGGCCGCCCGGCAGGACGCCGAGGAGATGGCCGCCGACCTGCGGGAACGCATGAACCAGGACCCCGAGCTCAACCCCATGGACCTCTTCGACCACGTCTACGCCGAGACCACCGCGCAGCTGCGCGAACAGCGCGCCCAACTGCGCGCCGAGCTCGAGGCCGAGCAGGACGACCAGGAAGGCGACCTTCGATGACCACCGTCGCCGTCAAGCCCGCCACCATGGCACAGGCCCTCACGCGCGCGATGCGCGACGCGATGGCCGCCGACTCCAGCGTGCACGTCCTGGGCGAGGACGTCGGCACCCTCGGCGGGGTCTTCCGGGTCACCGACGGGCTCGCCAAGGAGTTCGGCGAGGATCGCTGCACCGACACCCCGCTCGCCGAGGCGGGCATCCTGGGCACCGCCGTCGGCATGGCCATGTACGGCCTGCGCCCGGTGGTGGAGATGCAGTTCGACGCCTTCGCCTACCCGGCGTTCGAGCAGCTGATCAGCCATGTCTCCCGGATGCGCAACCGCACGCGCGGCAGGATGCCCCTGCCGATCACCGTCCGCGTGCCCTACGGCGGCGGCATCGGCGGCGTCGAGCACCACAGCGACTCCTCCGAGGCCTACTACATGGCCACTCCGGGTCTGCACGTCGTCACCCCGGCGACGGTCGCCGACGCCTACGGGCTGCTGCGCCGGGCCATCGCCTCCGACGACCCGGTCGTGTTCCTGGAGCCCAAGCGGCTGTACTGGTCGAAGGACTCCTGGAACCCCGAGCAGCCCACGGACGTGGAGCCCATCGGGCGCGCGGTGGTCCGGCGCCCCGGTACCAGCGCGACGCTCATCACCTACGGCCCGTCCGTGCCGGTCTGCCTGGAGGCCGCCGAGGCCGCCCGGGCGGAGGGCTGGGACCTCGAGGTCCTCGACCTGCGCTCCCTGGTGCCGTTCGACGACGAGACGGTCTGCGCGGCCGTGCGGCGCACCGGACGTGCCGTCGTCGTGCACGAGTCGACCGGGTTCGGCGGACCGGGCGGCGAGATCGCGGCCCGTGTCACCGAGCGCTGCTTCCACCACCTGGAGGCCCCGGTGCTGCGGGTGGCCGGCTTCGACCTTCCCTATCCGCCGCCCATGCTGGAGCGGCACCACCTGCCCGGCGTCGACCGCATTCTGGACGCCGTGGCCCGCCTGCAGTGGGAGGCCGAGGGCTGATGGCACAGGTGCTGGAGTTCAAGCTGCCCGACCTCGGTGAGGGGCTCACCGAGGCGGAGATCGTCCGCTGGCTGGTGCGGGTCGGTGACGTCGTCGCCATCGACCAGCCGGTCGTGGAGGTCGAGACGGCCAAGGCGATGGTCGAGGTTCCCTGCCCCTACGGCGGCGTGGTCACCGCCCGCTTCGGCGAGGAGGGGACCGAACTGCCCGTCGGCGCACCGCTGCTGACGGTCGCGGTGGGCCCCGCGACGGCCGGCGAGGACGCCGGCTCGGGCAACGTCCTGGTCGGCTACGGCACCTCCGAGGCCCCGGCCCGGAGGCGCAGGGTGCGCGCGACCGGCGCGAACGGACACGTGAAGCAGGCCGTTCAGGCACCGCCCGCGCCCGCGCCCGCTTCCGGGATGGCGCCTGCCTCCGGTCCCGTGCCCGTCGAGGGTCCGGTACCCGTGATCTCCCCGCTGGTGCGCCGGCTCGCCCGGGACGGCGGCCTCGACCTGCGGCAGCTGTCCGGTTCGGGGCCCGAAGGGCTGATCCTGCGCGCCGACGTCGAGAACGCCCTGCGCGCCAAGGGCGCTCCCGCTCCCGTGACGGCGGAGCCCGCCGCCCGGGTCTCCCCGGCCGCGCCGGCCCGCGACGGACTCCGCATCCCCCTCAAGGGCGTCCGCGGTGCCGTCGCGGACAAGCTCTCCCGCAGCCGACGGGAGATCCCGGACGCCACCTGCTGGGTCGACGCCGACGCGACGGAACTGATGCGCGCGCGGGCCGCGATGAACGCCGCCGGAGGACCGAAGATCTCCCTCCTGGCGCTCCTCGCCCGCATCTGCACCGCCGCCCTCGCCCGTCACCCCGAGCTGAACTCCTACGTCGACACCGAGGCCCGTGAGGTCGTCCAACTCGAGCAGGTGCACGTCGGGTTCGCCGCGCAGACCGAACGCGGACTGGTCGTCCCGGTCGTGCGGGACGCCCACACGCGCGACGCCGAGTCGCTGACCGCGGAGTTCGCCCGGCTCACCGAGGCCGCCCGTACCGGCACGCTCACCCCCGGGGAGCTCACCGGCGGCACCTTCACGTTGAACAACTACGGCGTCTTCGGTGTCGACGGCTCCACCCCGATCATCAACCACCCCGAGGCGGCCATGCTCGGCGTAGGACGGATCGTCCCCAAGCCGTGGGTGCACGAGGGCGAACTGGCCGTGCGCCAGGTCGTGCAGCTCTCCCTGACCTTCGACCACCGGGTGTGCGACGGCGGCACGGCGGGCGGCTTCCTTCGGTACGTGGCGGACTGCGTGGAACAGCCGGCGGTGCTGCTGCGCACCCTGTGACCTACGCCGGGTCCATAAGGAGGACCCGAGAGGACATACTCGGGGGGTGACCGAGAACGCCCCCGCCGCACCCGGGACCGCCGCGCCGTACGACGCCGTCGTGCTGGCCGGCGGTGCCGCCCGGCGGCTCGGCGGTGCCGACAAGCCCGCGGTGCGGGTCGGCGGCCGGGCGCTGCTCGACCGGGTGCTCACGGCCTGCATCGGCGCGGCCACGACCGTCGTCGTCGCCGGCACCCGCCCCACCGCCCGCCCGGTGCGCTGGGCGCGCGAGGAACCGTCCGGCGGCGGCCCCGTCGCCGCGCTGGAGGCCGGGCTGCGGCTGACCACCGCCGAATACACCGCGGTGCTCTCCGCCGATCTGCCGTTCCTCGAAGCGGCCACGCTGGAGCGGCTGTTGGCGGCCCTGCGGGACACCGGCGCCGACGGCGCGCTGCTCACCGACGCCGAGGGCCGGGACCAGCCGCTCGTGGCCGCCTACCGCACCGCCGCGCTGCGCCGCGAACTGGCCGCCCTCGCCGCCGGGCACGGCGGCCTCACCGGGCTGCCCCTGCGCCGGCTGACCGGCGCCCTCGAGCTCACCCGCGTCCCGGACCCGCTCGCGTCCTTCGACTGCGACACCTGGGACGACATCGCCGACGCCAGGGCACGGATCAGGGAGCATGGGCACGTGTTGGATGAATGGATCTCCGCAGTCAAGGACGAGCTGGGCATCGACCTGGACGTCGACACCGGTCTCCTGCTCGACCTGGCCCGCGACGCCGCACACGGCGTGGCCCGGCCGGCCGCGCCGCTGACCACCTTCCTCGTCGGCTACGCCGCCGCCCGGGCCGAGGGCGGCCCCGAAGCCGTCGCCGAGGCCGCCCGCAAGGCCGCCGCGCTGGCGCTGCGCTGGGAGGAAGAGAGCAGCAGGGGCGATCAGGGCAGCGCCGGGGGCGCGCCCGCCCCGGATCCGCGATGACCCCCGGCACCCGGGCCGGAGCACCCGCCGAGGACAGCGACGACCTCGATGTCGAGGAGGCCCTGGCCCTCGTGAGGGAACCCAAGGACGACGCCGCCCCCGCCGCTACCCCCGACGAGCGGCGGCACGAGCGGCACCGGGCCACCCCCTGGCCCCGGGCCCGGGAGATCGCCGCCCGCGCCGCCCGTTCGGGCAGCCGCCGCACCCCCGTCTCCGTCCCCCTCGCCGAGGCCCTCGGCCTGGTCCTCGCCGCCCCTCTCGACGCGCTCACCGACCTGCCCTCCTTCGACACCTCCGCGATGGACGGCTGGGCGGTCGCCGGACCCGGCCCCTGGACGGTGCGAGAACAGGGGGCGCTCGCCGGCCACGCGCTGCCCGAGCCGCTCACCGACGGCGAGGCGGTCCGTATCGCCACCGGCGCCCGTATTCCGGCCGACACCACCGCCGTACTGCGCACCGAACACGGCCGCACGGACGCCCAGGGGCGGCTGCACGCCACCCGCGAGATGCACCACGGCCAGGACATCCGCCCCCGCGGCCAGGAGTGCCGCAGCGGCGACCAGCTGCTCCCGGTCGGCACCCTCGTCACCCCCGCCGTGCTGGGCCTGGCGGCGGCCGCCGGATACGACACCCTCACCGCCGTTACCCGGCCCCGCGTCGAAGTCCTCGTTCTGGGGGATGAGTTGCTCACCGAGGGGCGCCCGCACGACGGACTGATCCGGGACGCGCTCGGCCCCATGCTGCCGCCCTGGCTGCGCGCGATGGGCGCCGATGTCATCGGCGTACGCCGGCTGGGGGACGACGCCAAGGCCCTGCACAAGGCGCTCACCGGCTCGCGGGCCGATCTCGTCGTCACCACCGGCGGAACCGCCGCCGGCCCTGTCGACCACGTCCACCCCACCCTGGAGCGCATGGGCGCCGAACTCCTCGTCGACGGAGTCAAGGTGCGCCCCGGCCACCCCATGCTGCTGGCTCGCACCAAGGAGAACCAGCACCTCGTCGGCTTGCCCGGCAACCCCCTCGCGGCCGTCTCAGGCCTGCTCACGCTCGCCGAGCCGCTGCTGCGCACCCTCGCCGCCCGTCCGGCCCCGGAGCCGTACACGCTGGCGCTCAGCGAGGCGGTGCACGGGCATCCGTACGACACCCGGCTCGTCCCCGTGGTGCTGCGCGGAGACCGTGCCAAGCCGCTGCACTACAACGGCCCGGCCATGCTGCGCGGGATCGCCGCCGCCGACGCGATGGCGGTCGTGCCGCCGGGCGGGGCACAGCAGGGGGAGGAGACGGAGCTGCTGGACCTGCCGTGGGCGGCAGCCGGAATCGGGGTGTGTTTCACGTGAAACTTCCGGGTCATGACGCCATCGCCCGCCGTGCGGACGAGCATCTGGTGGCCCAGCGGGTGCAGCTCCCGAGGGCGGTGGTGGAGCGGCCGATCCGCCAGGTGGTCAAACGCCTGCTCATGGCCCTGCTGGTGCTGGTCGCCACCGCGTTCGTCGTCTACGCCGATCACGACGGCTACCACGACAACTCCGACGGCTCGGTGGACCTGCTGGACGCGTTCTACTACGCGACCGTCACCCTCTCGACCACCGGGTACGGCGACATCACCCCGGTCAGCGACGGCGCCCGGCTCACCAACATCTTCGTCATCACGCCCCTGCGGGTGCTGTTCCTGATCATCCTGGTCGGCACCACGCTGGAGGTCCTCACCGAACGCACCCGGGAGGAATGGCGCCTGAACCGCTGGAGGTCCACCTTGCGCGACCACACCGTCGTCATCGGCTACGGCACCAAGGGGCGGTCGGCCATCCAGACCGTCTGTGTCACAGGCCTGAAGGCAGAGCAGGTCGTCGTGGTCGACCCCAGCTCCAAGGCGGTCGACGCCGCGACGGCCGAGGGCTACGCGGGCGTCATAGGCGACGCCACCCGCAGTGATGTGCTCAGGCGGGCCGAGGTGCACAAGGCGCGGCAGATCATCATCGCCCCGCAGCGCGACGACACCGCCGTGCTGGTCACCCTGACCGCCAGACAACTCAACCGGAGCGCGAAGATCGTGGCCGCGGTCCGTGAGGAGGAGAACGCCCCGTTGCTCAAGCAGTCGGGTGCCGACGCCGTCGTCACCAGCTCCGGCGCGGCCGGCCGGCTGCTCGGCCTTTCCGTACTCAGCCCGGCCGCCGGCATGGTGATGGAGGACCTGATCCAACAGGGCAGCGGCCTCGACATCATGGAACGGCCCGTGGTGCGGGCCGAGGTGGGCAAGAGCCCCCGCGATACGGACGACCTCGTGGTCAGCGTGGTACGCGGGCACCGGGTGCTCGGCTACGACGATCCGTCCATCGGCTCCCTGCAGCTGACGGACCGCCTGATCAGCATCGTCCGCGTGAGCCCGGGCGCCCGGGTCACCCCGCATCACCGTCCGCTGCCGAGCGACTGAGCGGGCCTGTCCCGGGGAGGGCGCCGGCGAGGAGTAGCGTCACGGGCATGCATGCGATCACGATTCCCGAACCTGGTGGGCCCGAGGCGCTGGTGTGGGACGAGGTCCCCGACCCCGTGCCCGGCGAAGGCGAAGTTCTGGTCGAGGTGGTGGCCAGCGCCGTCAACCGTGCCGACATCATGCAGCGGCAGGGCTTCTACGACCCGCCGCCGGGCGCGTCCCCGTACCCCGGCCTGGAGTGCTCCGGAAGGATCGCCGCACTGGGCCCCGGGGTCTCCGGCTGGGCGGTGGGCGACGAGGTCTGCGCGCTGCTGGCGGGCGGCGGCTACGCCCAGAAGGTCGCCGTGCCGGCCGGGCAGCTGCTGCCCGTGCCCGAGGGCGTCGAACTGAGGCAGGCGGCCGCGCTGCCCGAGGTGGTCTGCACCGTCTGGTCCAACGTCTTCATGATCGCCCATCTGCGTCCGGCCGAGACCCTGTTGGTGCACGGCGGTTCCAGCGGTATCGGCACCATGGCCGTCCAGCTGGCCAAGGCCGTCGGAGCCAGGGTCGCGGTGACCGCCGGGACGAAGGAGAAACTGGACTACTGCGCCCAGCTGGGCGCGGACATCCTGATCAACTACCGCGACCAGGACTTCGTCGCCGAGATCAAGCAGGCCACGGGCGGCGCCGGCGCCGATGTCATCCTCGACAACATGGGCGCCAAGTACCTGAACCGCAATGTCCAGGCCCTCGCCGTCAACGGCCGGCTCGCGATCATCGGCATGCAGGGCGGGGTCAAGGGCGAGCTGAACATCGGTACGTTGCTGAGCAAGCGGGCCGCGATCAGCGCGACCTCGCTGCGGGCCCGTCCGCTGAGCGAGAAGACCGCGATCGTGGCCGCCGTACGCGAGCATGTGTGGCCGCTGCTGACCGCAGGGCACGTCCGTCCGGTCGTCGACCGTGAGCTGCCCATGCCAGAGGCGGCGGAGGCGCACCGGGTGGTGGAGGAGAGCGGCCACATCGGCAAGGTGCTGCTGGTCGCGCCGTAACCCGTACGGCCACAGCCGGGGCCCTGGCCCGTACGGCGGTGTCCGAACCGGTCGAGCCGGTCAGCTGCGGCGGATCCGCAGGCCCAGGAACGCCAGGCCCAGTCCGAGACCGACGAGGACCAGCCCGGTCCCCAGCGGCAGGATCTCCAGCGTCGGCTCGGCGGGGGCGGCGTCCCGCCGGACGTCGTTCTGTGCCGCGGTCTGCCGCGGGGGCCGGGCGGGATCCAGTCCCGCCTCCTCGGGCGGCATGGACGCCGTCGGGGTCCCGGCAGGGATGTCGGCGGTCTCCGGCTCCTGCGGATCGAAGGGGTCGGGACCCCTGGTGACCATCCCGGAACCGTCGTCGCCCTCCTCCTCGGAGGCCGGCCCGTCCGGGCGGCCGGGGCGCATCCGGCCCTCACCGGCCCTGCTCCCGGCCCGCGACGGCTCGGCGGCCGGATCGGAGTGGGCGTGGGGCCGGGACGCGGAGTGCGAAGCGGCCGGGGAGGCGGAGACCAGGGCGGCCGGGGTGACCGGCGTGGTCGGCCGGGCCGCGGGCGCGGACGGGTCCGGTGGCACGGCCTGCGCACCGTACGCGCGGGCCGCGCCGTACACCGGCACCGCCGCCACGAGGGCGAGCAGCAGTGGTACGAGGCGGAGTGTGAGTCGCAGCCATGGAGTCACGGCGGTGACCTCCCGGAGCCCAGTCGTCGAACATCGACGCAAGCCAGCCTCACATCATGGGGTACACCGGGCATTCCGGATTGAGCCGTCGGAGCTAAAGGGTGGATCTGCCCCATGAGGGGGCAGCAGGGTGATGAGGTGAGGGCGTGCGAGACAATGACGGCATGGAGATGCCGAGGAACGAACGGTCGCCGGAGAACCCCCAGATCCTGGTCGTGGGTCAGGACGGCATGGCGATCGGCGGCGGGGACGAGGACTCCCGTGAGACGCCGGTGACGGACCAGGTCGAACAGCCGGCCAAGGTGATGCGGATCGGCAGCATGATCAAGCAGCTGCTCGAAGAGGTCCGGGTGGCTCCCCTCGACGAGGCCAGCCGGGCCCGGCTCAAGGACATCCACCGCAGCTCGGTGAAGGAGCTTGAGGACGGCCTGGCGCCGGAGCTGGTCGAGGAGCTGGAACGGCTGTCGCTGCCGTTCACCGACGACACGACCCCGAGCGACGCGGAACTGCGTATCGCGCAGGCGCAGTTGGTGGGCTGGCTGGAGGGCCTGTTCCACGGCATCCAGACGACGCTGTTCGCCCAGCAGATGGCCGCGCGTGCCCAGCTGGAGCAGATGCGCCGGGCGCTGCCGCCGGGTGTGGGCCACGAGGGCGGTGACGACCCGCGTGCGGGCGGCCGTTCGGGCGGCCCGTACCTGTAGTCCCGTACCTG
>Ga0308176_10002193_pt1 | contig 12237 bp, 13 predicted proteins | sample PhyCR2_3_FD_203890 | JGI IMG/M metagenome (GOLD analysis project Ga0308176, IMG submission 203890) | Soil microbial communities from UC Gill Tract Community Farm, Albany, California, United States - DLSLS.C.R2 | ecosystem: Environmental > Terrestrial > Soil > Agricultural land | place: USA... | reverse complement strand
GTGTTGGTGAGATGGATACCCGCGACCGCCAGTACTCCGCCGCGATCCAGGGCACGCAGCGCGATCGGGACCAATTCGCCGGCCGGTGCGAAAAGGATCGCACTGTCGAGCGGTTCCGGCGGCATGTCGTAGGCTCCACCGGCGGACGCCGCGCCCAGTTCGAGCGCGAGCCGCTGTGACGCCTCGCCACGTGTCAGAACGTGCACTACCGCGCCCTGCGCGAGCGCCACCTGGGCGCATAGATGGGCGCTGCCTCCGAACCCGTACAGCCCGAGTCGCCCGCCCGGGGGCAGCGATGCCCGCCGCAGCGCGCGATAGCCGATGATGCCCGCGCACAGCAGTGGAGACTGTGCGACATCCTCGACACCGCCGGGCAGCGGATAGGCGAAAGCCGCCGGAACGGTCGTGTACTCAGCGTAGCCGCCGTCGGCGTCCCAGCCGGTGTACTGCGAGTCCGGGCAGAGGTTCTCATTCCCGCGCCGGCAGTACGCGCACGTACCGTCCGTGCGCCGCAGCCAGGCAACACCGACGCGGTCCCCGGCCGCGTACCCGGTGACTGCCTCACCCATGGCCATCACCAGACCGACCACCTCGTGACCTGGTGTCACATGCTGCCGGTGCACCGGCAGATCGCCCTCGATGACGTGAAGATCGGTCCGGCACACGCCACAGGTGCGCACTTGTACAAGGAGTTCGTCGGGGCCTGGAACCGGCACGGGTTTCTCGACGAAGCGCAGCGGCGCCGCCTCCACGGGGCCTGGCTCCGCCACCTCCCACGCTCCCATAGTCTCCGATATGTGCCTCAGCATGTGTCACCCGTCTCGCCACGCGTCGTTGCCTTCAGCACCTGGCACCTCTCAGTCTCGTGCGCAGCCGGGAGCACCGCCACACAAGCGGGGCGTGACACGTGTACAGCGGTGCACCGGGAGTCCGCCGCCGACGAGGAGCGCCGAGGATGCAGCCTCGCACCCCAGGGTCTGTGGCAGTTCTTGGTCCATCAGGCCCTGGCGCTTCTTCCAATCGCTGGCGTTGATGCCCGCGGCACGCACCTTGATCCGTATCTCTCCGGCACCGGGACGGGGATCGGGGAGATCGACGATCTCCAGGACCTCCGGACCGCCGAACCGGCTGAACCGCACTGCCCTCATGACGCACTCCTTCCGCGGAAGGAGTGGCGGATCGTCCGACACCGCGTGTGCGCGTACTCCCCAACCGGCTGTCTGCACGGTCCAGAGCACGTTTCTACCTCCGATACACCGACCCTGCTTCATGACCGCTCACACGCGTCCGAGACGACCACCCCCGGTGGGGGTGCGTGCAGCGGCCGGCCGTGCGTCACCAAGGCGGCCGCGTGGACGTGGGGGTGAAGCGGCCGGACGGCGCCGACTATGACGGGCCGCGCATGGTCAGCGCGGTTCGCGCCAGCCCGCGCAACCAGGCGTGGGCGTGGTCGGTGTCGTAGCGCTGATGCCACGACAGATAGACCGGCGCGAGCGGCAGTTCGAGCGGCAGGGGGAGCACGACCAGGCCGAGGTCGGCGACCGCGGACCGGGTGGTGGCTTCAGGGGCGCTGATCAGGAGATCGGAACCGCGCGCGAACTCCAGCGCGGCCGCTTCCGTGGGTGCGGTCGCCACCACGCGGCGGGTGAGACCGAGCCGCACGAGGGCGTCGTCGATGGCATTGCCGAGGTTGCCCCGTCGCGAGACGGTGACGTGCTCGGCGGCGGCGTACTGATCCGCCGTGACGGTCCCGCCACGGGTGAGGGGATGCCCCTGCCTCACGACGATGACGAGGCGGGACTCGCCCACCTTCTCGGTGTGGATGTCCGGTGCGCTCGGGTCGCCGGCGTTCGCCTCCAGGTCCACCTCGCCGCGCCGCAACCCCTGTGTGTCGATGCTCGATTCCGCAACGAAGCGCAAGCGCACGCCCGGCGCCTCCGCACGCACGGCCGCGAGCAGCGCGGGGCCGCTCAAGGCGACCAGGGAATCGTGCCAGCGGAGGGTGAAAGTGCGCTGCAGTGCCGCCAGATCGAGTTCACGGCTCGGTGCCAGCACCCCGTGCACCTGGTGAAGCAGTTCGTGCACCTGTTCCCGTACGGCGATCGCGTACGGCGTCGGGGTCATCGTGCGGCCGGTGCGCACCAGGATCTGATCCCCGGTGGTACGCCGGATCCGGCCCAGGCTCCGACTCATCGCGGGGGCGGTGACATGCAGGCGTGCGGCCGCGCCCGCCACACTGCCCTCCTCCAGCAGCGCGTCGAGCGTGGCCAGCAGGTTCAGATCCAATTGCATGAGAGTAATCCTAGCCGTGCTTTACATGCACTTGAGGTTAATCAAGGGGCTGGATACCGTCGAGACCAGAGCGCTGGACACAGCGCACGACTCGGCCCGAACGGCCTCATCACCCCCCGCTCTCATGGGAGTTCACCATGCCCGAAACGCTTCGAACCACCGACGTCGCCGCCTCGGACGCCGACCTGCTTGGGCGGACAGCGACCGCCGTGCGCGCGGCCGGCTCGGCGCTGCGCGAGCGCTTCGGCGAGGTGGTCCGCTACCGGACCCGCGAAGAGCTGATGCGCGCGCTCGCCGCCAACGACGACACCGCCCTCGACATCCTGCGCCCCCGCCTCAAGCACCTGCGCCCGGACGCCGGATGGGTGGAGGACGAGCTGGACGGCGGCGCGCTGCCGCCCGGCGAATGGTGGGTCGTGGATCCGGCCGAAGGCAACGTCAACCACCTGCACGCCCTGCCGGAGTGGGCGGTGACCGCCACCCTCGTGCGCGAGAACCAGCCGGTGCTCACTGCGGTCCACCTGCCACTGACCGGCGAGACCTACACCGCCCTCACCGGCGCGGGCGCCCACTTGGACGGCCGGCCGCTGCACGTCTCCCGGACCGCGGACCTCGGCCTGAGCATCGTGGCCACCAGCCAGGCCCGGCCGGACGAGGACGACCGCGTCGTACGGCGCGTCGGCTCCTCGATCACCGCGATGCTCTTCGACGCACTCGTCGTCCGCACCGCCGTGCCCGCGACCCTGCACCTGCTGAACGTGGCCGCCGGCCGGATCGACGCGTTTTGGCAGTTCGCCGGCGCCCGCGCGGACCTGCTGCCCGGTGCGCTGCTCGTCACCGAGGCCGGCGGACAGATCTCCGACGCCGAGGGCCGCCCCTGGACCTTGCTGAGCGAGAGCTTTCTGGCCGCGGCGCCCGGCGTCCATGCCGAGGCCGTCGCCACCCTCTCACGCTGACCGCGCACCACAACCCGCACGCACGGAGGGACAGATCATCATGCCCACGATCGCAGTTCTCGGAAACGGCCGCGTCGGCGGCAACCTGGCCGCAGCCCTCACCCGCGCAGGCCACGAGGTAGAGGTGGCGGACCGCACGCCGGGTGCCGCCTCCGGCGCCGCCCGCACAGCCCAGATCGTCATCAACGCCACGCCGGGCGTCGGCTCCCTGGACCGGCTCGTCGCCCTGCGCGAGGAACTGCGCGGCAAGATCCTCGTCGACGTCTCCAACGCCGCCCTCGACGGACCGGACGGACTGCCCGCCGACCTGATCTACCCCGGCTCGAGCCTCGCCGAGCAACTCCAGGAAGCACTCCCCGAAACACGCGTCGTCAAGACGCTCAACACCATGCTCTTCCCGGTGATGACCGCGCCGGCCACGCTCACCCGGGCGCCCGACGCCTTCCTTTCCGGCGAGGACCCGCAGGCCAAGCGGACCGTCCGCGAACTGCTCGCCAGCCTCGGCTGGCGCAGGGAGTGGATCACCGATCTCGGCGGGATCCGGACCGCCCGCGCCACGGAGGCCGCGATCCTGTTCGTGCCGCACGTGATCCGGTCCAGCGGATTCGCGCCTTTCGCGCTCTCGATCGCCCGCTGATCCGCGAGGGATCTGCCCACAGGGCGCCGCCACCGGACAGCGCCGATGGCTGCACGCGGCGCGGAGGCTGCGCGGCTCACCGAGGACGGCCGGGCATCTCCGCTGGCCACACCGCCGACTTCCCTTTGTCCGGGCCCACTTGGTCCGGGGCTACCGCTGCTAAGGTCCCGTTGATCGAGATACGGGGGGGATCAGGTGTTCACGATTGTCACGGCTGCGGTGTTCATTTTGCTGGCGCCGCAAGTGGCTTGGTACGTCAACCTTCCTCTCCTTCTCGTCGTGGCCGTCTGCTTCCTCGCGGACACGGCATCGAAGAAGATGCACGTCCGGTACCTGGCCTTCGGCTACCTCCTCTTCACTGACGTCGCCGCGCCTTACGAGACGAGCCGGAAGGACGGCTGGAACTGGGTCGCATGGGTCGACCTGGTCCTCCTGCTGGCGGCGACCCTCGTGGCGGCGGTCCTCGTCCTGTCCGGTCAGAAGAACGCCGACAGTACCCGCCCGGCACCCCTGTGGGCGGTACGCAACCGGCCGGTCACGGCGCCGCGCCGACGCCCGGCCCGGGTCGCTGCCCTGCGCCGGCAGGCGGAGCGGGCCGCGTCCCGCCGCCGCTGACCCGGGCGGTCGAACAGGTGGATCTTTGTCCGAGCCCCGTGGACCGGGGTAAGCCCGGTTCCAAGATGCATGTCCTGTCCGACGCGGCGACTCGGCCGCCGAAGGTGGGTCATCGAACGCACCATGTCCTGGCTGACCGGCTACCGCCGACTCAACCACCGCAACGAGCGGAAACCAGGCATGTGGAAATGGGACAGCATCGGCTTCAGGGCCTGACTGTCGTGGGTGTTGGCGGCGGAGACTCCGACGCGTAGAGGCAGTCCCAGTGGCCGGACGCGGCCGTCGGCGGGCGACGGCCGCCAGTGTACGAAGGAACAGCCACTGTCGGCTCCGGATACGCAGGATCCGCCGGCACTGTTCCGCCGTATACGCGTGGCGGACCGCACGGCGCCCGGCAGCGCTCCGTCACCGGGTGTCGCGCGGGCGAGGGGCCTACCGTGGGAGATGGTCCCGGCGTCGGCCCCGCCGACCGGCCGGTCGTTCACGCCGGGGGCGGAAGGAGGCACGAGATGTCCGATGCGAAACGGGACACCACGGCCCGGCGCGTACGACATTTCGTCGACGCCGGCTATCCCGACGCCGGGCCCGTCGAGGCGGCGGTGGAGGGAGCCGTCTACCGACTCGGGGACGGAACGGTGGCCAAGGTGTGGAAGCGCCGACGGGGATCCGAACTGCGGCGGATGCAGCGTTTCTACGCCGATGCCGCGGCGCACCTGCCGTTCGGCGCCCCGGAGATCCTCGCCGTCGAGGACATCGACGGTGTCCCGATGACCGTGGAGCGGGAGCTGACCGGCGAGCCCTTGGCGGCCAGGATCCGCACCGACGACCCGGACGAGGTGCTGCCCGAAGCGGTCGACTGCCTGGTCGGCGTGCTGCGCGCCCTCGCGGACGCCCATGACGTCGACGAGGTCAAGCACCTTCCCGTGCTGGACGAGGAACGCCCGCTGTGGGAAGGCCACACCACTTTCGGATCCGCCCTGGCGGACCTGGTGGACCGGCGGGTCAGCCGGTGCGCGGACCGGCTCTCCACGCATGTCCGCGACTTCGACGACACGCGCGCCCGGCTGCTTCGGAAGCTGCGCTCGCTGCCCCGTACCGACGAGGTGGTCGTCCACGGTGACGTCTTCCCGGAGACCGTGCTGGTGGACGACGACCTGCGGCCGCTCGCCCTCGTGGACTACGGCTTCCTGTCCACGGGCGGGGACCCCCGGTTCGACGCCGCCGTGGCCGCGGCCATCTTCCCGGCGGGCACCGAGCACGCCCCGGAGATCACCCGGCAGCTCACCACGCGGTTCGCCGACGAGTTCGGCTACGCGGTCGACGACCTCCTGCTGTACCGGGCCGCCTATGCGATGGCCACGAGCGACGCCTTCGCGCCGGGCGGCGGTGACGAGCACTTCGCCTGGTGCGTCACCGTGCTCGAGGACCCGGCCGTCGCCGCGTCCCTGCACCGGTGACGCACCGCGGGCAGCCGAGAAGTTCCGGTGACGGTGTGTGCGGTGCCCTACGATCCCGAGCGGATCCAGGGGCACATGGCCCTGGGGGTCGAGCGGCCGTTCTCTCTGCCGACGACGCCCGAGGAGGCCACGAAGACAGCAGGTGGATGGTCGAGCGGAAGGTCGGGGTTCCGAGCACAGGCCAGGGTGGCCAGCGGGGTGTCGGCGGGCAGGTTGGACAGCCAGAACTGAACGGGTTCGGGTTCGGTGGCGGGCCATCGGCCAGCAGCCAGCGCACCGGCAGTTCGGGTCCGCATGCGGCCTTGCGGATCTCGCGGCCGGCAGGCCTGACCCGCAGGGCCACGAACCGCGAGTACATGCGCTTGAAGCCGTTGCGGCCGCTGCCCAGGCGGGAGTCTTCCCGCCACTGCACCGGCCGGGCCGCCTGCTTGCCAGCCGCAATGACCAGCTTCTTCACCGTCTGGGCCGCCTCGGGGTAGACGGGCTGGGGCCTCGGGCCGCGACCTGCGTAGGGTGGGTGTGCGGCCGTGCTTCTTCCGGCTGGGCGGCGATCGTGGTGGAGATGCCGACCGCGTAGCTGAGGTCACGTTCTTCCAGGCCAAGCCGGAAGGCTGCCGCATCGCCGTAGCCGCCGTCGGCAACGACCAGCGGAACGTCGATACCCCATGATCTCGTCGATCATGTCCAGGGCCAGCTGCCACTTCTCGACATGGCCGACTTCGGCGGGAATGCCGCACGTGGCGCGGCGGGCCACCTTGGCCGCGTCGGCCTTCGGTGAGGCGGGATCCCAGCTCTCGGGCACAAACAGCCGCCAGTCGACCGCCGTCGAGGCGTTGTCGGAAGCCAGGTGCAGCGAGATTCCGGCCTGGCAGTTGGTGACCTTGCCCGCGGTCCCGGTGTACTGCCGGGCCACGCAGGCCGAGGCATCCCCGTCCTTGAGGAATCCGGTGTCAACAACGATCAGCGCTGCCGGCTTGATCACCTGCTGCATCCGCCATGCCAGGCGGGCCCGCACATGCGCCGCGTCCCACGGACTGGTGGTGATGAAGTGGGCCAGGGCCTGCCGGTTGCCGTCCTCACCCAGCCGGGGTGGTTCCACCGACTTACGCCGCCCATCCAGCAGCAGCCCCCGCAGATACACCTCCTTGATCTTTAACCTGTGCGCCGAGGTTTCGGGGTGGCTGACTTCGCTGTTTGTCGTTTTGCTGGCTGTGTCCTGCTGGGTGTGTGCACGTCGTGCCGTTGGGTGGGGTGGGTGTTCGTTCGCCCTGGTGGTCGTCCGGGGCCAGGGCGAGAGGGTTTTGGTGTTTGGGCCGGGCAGGCGGTCTTGGGGCGGATGTGCCGGAAGTCGCGGCGGATTCGGGCGGGGGTGAGTCTGTGCGACGGGCTTGGCCTCTCCCAGGGGTGACGTAGGTCGGCCGCGAGCGGGCGGGCGAGACGCGGCTGGGTGTAGGCGGCGAGGATGAGCCAGGTCCAACGGTCGGCCGCTTCAGGGGTGCGGATCTTCGGGGTGGTCCAGCCGAGGGTCTGTTTGAACAGGGGGAAGGTGTGCTCGATGTCGAAGCGCCGCAGGTAGGCCTGCCAGAGGCGGTCGATGTCCGTGGCGCTGGCGTCGGTGCCGGACCACCACAGCCAGACCGGCTTCGGTGTTGCTCCGCTGGGGAGGTGGTCGATGTCCAGACGGATGACTGTTCCTTCGACGATGGGCAGGGTGCCGTCCGCCGAGGCCCAGGACGAGCGGTGGGTCAGTCTTGGGTGGAGTCGGTTCCAGGAGCGTGCGGTGGCGGTGCCGTAGAGGCGGGTGTCGGTGGCGGTTTCGTGTCCGGGGTGCCCCAGGTGTCGGGATGTCCGAAGACGAACTCGCCTCCGTGCCGCGGTGGACGGCCCTGGGTGTGCGGCTGGCGGAGTGGGGCGGCCCTGCGTAGGACACCGTCCGAGCGCATTCGGGCCAGCACTTGAACCGGCAGGTCTTTGAGGAGGAACGCCAGACGGGGGGCGTCGTATCCGGCATCCGCGACGATGAGGACGTCCGGGTCATCGGGTCTCCTTCGTGGATACCCCGGCCTTCAGGCCGGGGAGGAAACGAAGCTCCCGCGTAGCGGGGCAAGGAAAGGCGAATCGCCGCTCTCCCACCTCGGTTTCGGTAGCCACGGGCGTGAGGCACTCACGCGGACTTCGTCCAGGCGACCGGGATATCCCGACTGGGGCGAACCGAAGCGTGATCAAGGTCAGACGATCTCGCCGTGTCTGGTGATCACGGCGTCGGAACCCTCCTGGATAGCTCCGTTCACTGGGCGTGGCCGCGTCGCGGCGGGAGGGCGCCGACCCGGTACGCATAGGTCGCCACCGGAGGACAGGGTCTTGCTGGCGGACGAACCTCACCCTTCGGCAGCTCGCTCCGCTGTTCGGGGTGTCCAAGTTCGCCGCGGACCGGACCATGGCCCACCTCGGGCCGTCGCTCGCCCTGCAGTCTCGCAAGAGGTTCCGGAAGGATGCCGTCCTGATCGTCGACGGCACCCTGGTCCCTACCGGTGACCACGCGATCGTTGAGCAGTCAAAGAATCACCACCACCAGGTCGTTATCGACGCCGACACCCGCCTGGTCGTCGCCGTCGGCCAGGCGGACCTCTGAGGGGCGTAGCGGGTCAGGTGCTGGCACTCTCCGTGGCCGCCAGGTCGAACGCGACGCCGTAACTCGAGGACCGGTCCAACGCGCCCCGCTCGCGAGTCGTAGCGGCAGGTGGCGAGTGTCCTCGTGCCCCAGGGCGTTTCCTGTGGATCACGAAGCGGGGACCTCCGTTCTGAGTCTGGAGGACATGATCGGTGCAGCTAGCCTGGCGGCATGTCCATCTCCTGGCAGTCCAGCGCCTCAGCGTTCGAACAGATACTGGTTCGGCATGGCGTCACCGCTGGTGCCTGCACCATGGAGGCGGCGTGGGCTGCCTTCGAGGAGTTCGTCCAGGTACCGGTCGAGGGCATTGAGGAGCCCGAGGACGACGGGGACGCCTTCATCGTTGAGTGGGGCGTCTGGGACTGGACCGGGAACCGGCCCGCGCTGTCTCTTGGACGACTGCTGGCCGTCAACGAGGACGGCGATCGGCAGGATCCGTACTGGCAGCCCCAGTACTGGAAGGTGGAGTTCCAGGCATGCTTCACCGAGGACCCCGCCTGGGTGGACCTGCACATCAGCGGTGGCGGAAACAGCGGCTTCGATCACGCTGCCATCGGCAAGCCCAGAGCGGACGCGCTCGCGGCCACACGCCGTTACATCGACCAGGACCCGCTCCTCAGCGCGATGTGGCAGTCCGCTCCGACCGACATCGAAGTCACGCTCGACCGGGCAGGATAGCTGCACCTCCGGGTCATCTGTCCGACCAGATGATGCAGCCGGCGACAGATCTCCTCCGGCCGGGGTTGCCGCGCTCGGCGAGACGCGATGTAATTCCACCGGCCGTTCCGGGCCGACGAGTGGCTGCTGTACGACCAGGAGTCCCCGTCGGCATACGGGGCGGGCCGCGGCCTCGGTCAGGCCCGCATCTACACGCAGGACTGGCGCCTGGCCATCTCGGTCATCCAGGAGGGCGTGGTACGGGTTCCGCGGGAACACTAAGGGACATGGCGAAAGCTCTGCACCCGGACCGGCGGGACACTGACGTCGGAAGTACCCTCACGGTCGTCGTCGCCGCCCTCGCCAACCTCGGCATCGCGATGGCCAAGGTGGCGGCCGGCCTCATCAGCGGCTCCAGCGCCATGCTCTCCGAGGCCGCGCACTCGGTCGCCGACACGGTCACCGAGGTGTTGCTGCTGACGGCGCTCAAGCGCAGCCGGAAACCCCCCGACGAGGACCATCCCCTCGGATACGGCCCCGAACGCTACGTCTGGGCGCTGCTCGCCGCAGTCGCCACCTTCGTCGGCGGCGCGGTCTTCTCCCTCTACGACGGCATCCACACCCTGACGAGGGGCGAGACGCTCGGTGACCCGCGGGTGTCGTACATCGTCCTCGCGGTCGCCTTCGTGCTGGAGGGCTTCTCGCTGCGGACCGGGGTGCGCCAGGCGCGCGGTGACGCGGACCGCCGCGGGATGCCCTTCCGGCTCTATCTGCGGCACACGCCCGACACCGCCGTGAAGGCGGTGGTTCTGGAGGACTCGGCTGCGCTGATCGGCCTGGTGCTGGCGGCGGGCGGCCTGCTGGGCGGGCAGCTCACGGGATCCGGGGTTTGGGACGGCATCGCCTCCCTGTCCATCGGCGTGCTGCTGCTGTACGTCGCCTGGGTGCTCGGCCGGTCGAACGTGGAGCTTCTCATCGGGCGGCCGCTGCCCCGGCCGGTGCGGGAGCGGATCCGGGCGGAACTCCTGCAGGTGGAGCACATCGAGGCGGTACTGGAGCTGACGACGCTGGTGCAGGCGCCGGGGGAGGCCCTGGTGGCGGCCAAGGTCGACTTCCGTGACCTGTCGACCGCCGCCGATGTCGAGTGGGCCTGCGAGCGGGCCGAGCAGCGACTGCACGAGGCGTTCCCGGCGGTGTGCCGGGTGTATCTGGACCCGACGCCCGGGGATGCGCAGCGGCGCTCCGAGGGCCTGAACCCCGGTTCGTGAAAACGGCTTGTAAGCGCGAGGCGCGCACCGTGGGATGAGGCCGTGACAGTCATCGCGGAGCCGTGGAACTGGCGGGGCGGGCGGCTTGGGGACGCCTTCCTGGACGCCGTGCGGACGGTCGCCGACCTCGCGGCCGCCCCCGCTGTCGCCGCCGCGTGGAACGAGCCCGGCGTGCTCAAGGACTTCAGCGGGCGAGGGCTGGTCGGGCACATGTTCTGGCAGGAGCTCGCGCTGCCCGGGATGCTTTCGGATCCGGTGCCCGCCGAGCCGGTGGTGTCCGTGCGGGAGTACTACCTCCAGCGGGTGACCTGGCTCGACGCAGGCGCTCACGGCGCCGTGAGCCTCCGGATCCGGCAGGGCGGGGAGGTCACGGCCGCCGACGGCCACGAGGCGCTGCTCGCAGGGGTGCGGGAGGCGGTCGGGCGACTGCGCACGCAGGTCCCGGACGCTCCCGCCGTACGTCCCGTCCGCGTCTCCTCCTGGGGGACTGGTCCCTCGACCTCGACGACTTCCTGCTCACCCGGCTCATGGAACTCGTCGTCCACGCCGACGACCTGGCGTGCAGCGTGGGCCGCAGACAAGGGCTACGACTACGACCACCTGCGAAAATGGCTTCGCGAGCGTCACATCCGCCACCGCGTCGCCCGCAAGGGGGCATCGAGTCGTCCACGCGGCTCGGCCGACACCGCCGGGTCTTCGAAAGAACGGTCTCCTGGCTGGCCGGATGCCGAAGGCTGCACCGCCGTTACGAGCGAAAGGCCGAGCACTTCCTGGCCTTCGTCGGCATCGCCGCAGCCCTCATCAGTTACCGCCGACTCACCGAGGTCTTTCAGCGTTGCCGCTCCAGCGTGAGGACGGCCGCGGCGATTGACGTCATTCGATTCGGACTGCACCGGGATCGGCGGAAGGTGCGCCAGGACTTCAGTCGTGCGACACCGCGCTCGACCGGTGCCCGGGCCGCGGACAGCGCACGGTTGACGGCTTGCTGGGTCGGTGTGAGCTCGCGGCGTCCATCGCCGGGAAGGACGTGTAGTAGCCCGTCAGAGCCGGCCCGTCCACCAGGGTGTTATCCGCAATGAGCCGCCTGAACCGGGATCTTGAAGGCGAGCCGTTCTCGAGTTCGGGACCGCTGGCGACGCCGTCCTTTGTGACCAGCATTGCCCCGTGGCTGGCCCACCGCCCGGTCTCAGCACCGTCACGATCGAAGCGGCAAGTCGTGAACGCGCCGTAGCCTTGGGAGCCGATCAGGAACTGGCCTGAGCCCGCTATCGCCTTCCTGCCGTTGGGAGCGGGAGAGGTGGCCGAGACGATCTTTCCGCTGTGTACGTCGAGGAAGAACGTCCTGCCGATCCCCCCTCGTGGGTCGGTGTAGCTGGCTGCGACCCGGTCGGCCGACACCAGCAGTGGCTCCCAGCGGTCGACGTTGACCTCCTGCGGCACCCAAGGTCTACGCGGCCGGATCTCCCAACCCGTGTGATCCCCCATCTCCAGCACGCCCGGAAACGACACCGCACCCAGCGTGATCGGCGTGGACCACAGGCACTCGCCGTCGCGCGTGTAACGGGCCACGCGAGGCTCGGCCGGAGCGGCTTGCTGGTTCCGATCTCCTCGTACCAGGCGGGAAGCGCTGTCCCAGGCAATGATGAACCCGTCGTCGAGCAAGACGAACGCGCGACCTCCTCAT
>Ga0308176_10002190_pt1 | contig 12252 bp, 11 predicted proteins | sample PhyCR2_3_FD_203890 | JGI IMG/M metagenome (GOLD analysis project Ga0308176, IMG submission 203890) | Soil microbial communities from UC Gill Tract Community Farm, Albany, California, United States - DLSLS.C.R2 | ecosystem: Environmental > Terrestrial > Soil > Agricultural land | place: USA... | reverse complement strand
GACGAGGCGAGAGGCGCCCGGGAGTACCTGGAGAGCCGCGAGGTGTCGCTCGAGACGGCTGCGCTCTACCAGCTGGGGCACGCGCCGCCGGGAAAGGCGTTCCTCGAGGCCATGCGGGCGCTGGGGCTGGAGGAGACGGTGCTGCTCGAGGCCGGGCTCGCCGCCCGGCGGGACGATGGCGCGGTGATCTCGCGCTTCCGATCCCGGCTGCTGTTCCCGATTCATGACCTGCGCGGCCGAGCGGTCGGGTTCGGTGGCCGTTTGTTGGGCCCCGGCGAGCCCAAGTATCTCAACTCGCCCGAGAATGCGATCTTCCACAAGGGCCGCCAGCTCTACAACCTGCACCAGGCCAAAGGCGCCATCCGCAAGGAGGAGACCGTCATCCTGGTCGAAGGCTACTTCGACGTGCTGCGGCTGGTGCTGGCCGGGATCGAGCACGTGGTGGCTCCGCTGGGCACCGCTCTCACGCCCGACCAAGGAACCTTGCTGCGCCGGTTCGCGCCCGCCGCCGTGCTCCTCTACGACAGCGATCAGGCCGGGCTCCGCGCCACCTTCCGGGCGGGAGACGAGCTCCTGCGGCATGGCGTTCGAGTGCGAGTGGCCACCATGCCGGCCGGCGAGGACCCCGACACCCTGGTGCGCCGGGGCGGGGCCGAGGCGCTCGAGCCGCTGCTGCGCGACGCCATGGACCTCCTCGAGCGGAAGCTCCAGCTGCTGGAGCAGAAGGGCTGGTTCGAGGGCGTGGACCACCAGCGCGACGCGCTCGATCGCCTGTTGCCCACCATGCGCGCCGCCGCCGATCCGATCACCCGCGATCTGTATCTCAAGGAAGTGTCGGAGCGCACCGGTGTGAGCCGCGAGGTCCTGCTGCAGCAGGTCACGGCACGGACGGATGCCGCGCCCGCCGGCGGGGGGAACCGTGCGCCGATGAGCGGGCCGCCTCGCTGGGGTCAGGAGCGGCCGCGGGAGTCGCCGACCCGGGCGTCCGCGCGGCGACGCACCGTGGACGCCGGCGAGCGCGACCTCCTGCGGGTCCTGATGAAGGATCCCGGCTGGATTCCGCGGGCCGCTGCCGAGGTGGCGCCGGAGCGATTCGAGCTGGCACCCTTCCGCGAGGTGTACGAAGCACTGTTGCGCAGTCCCGAAATGGCGGGGTCCCAAATATTCTTGGAACAGTTGTCCCCGTCCGCGCGCAAGGCGTGGACCTGGCTGGACAGCTTCGAGGCAAAGTACGGGAGCCCCGACCTGGATCGGATGTACGTGGACGCGTGCAGTGCGCTCGAGGTCCGGCCACTCCGCCGCCAGCTGGCCGAGCTCAACCGCCGGCTGCGCGAGCCGGACCTGGCCATGACGGCCGAGGCGTTCGATACCCTGGTGGCCGACCGTGCCCGCCTCAAGCGGGAGATTGCCCAGCGGTTCCCCGAAGAACTGCTGAAACGAACGATGCGAAGAGGCGATGTCGATGCACGCTGATCTAGTCAAATTGCTCGACCTGCAGTCCAAGGACACCGCGGTAGCCGAGCTGGACGAGCGGATCCGGGAGCTCGACCAGGAATCGGCGGTGCTCGACCAAGGGATCCAGCGCGCGCGCGATGCCCTCGACGCGGCGCGACACGCGGCGGCCGAAGCGGCTCGCCGGCGGGACGAGATCGAGGCCCGGGTCGAGAGCTACCGCACCCTGCAGAACCGCCGGGTCCAGCGGCTCGAGACGGTGCGGAACCCCAAGGAAGCCTCGACACTCATGGCCGAGCTGGAGCTGGCGCGCTCGGTCATCGCCAAGGAAGAGGCGGACTGGGTCCGAGGGGCCGAGGCGGTCACCGCGCTCGAGCGGAAGGTGCACGAGGAGGAGAACAAGGTCGCCGCGGCCGACCTCGAGCAGGCCCCGGAGCGGGCCCGGCTGGCCGAGCGCCGCCACCAGCTCGAGACCGAGCGGGACGCCGCTCAGCTCGCGCGCGAGTCCAGCGCGGACCAGATCGACAAGCCACTCCGCACCCGGTACGACCGGCTCCGGCGCTCGCGCGCACGCAATGTGGTGGTCCCGCTCGTCGGCGGCACCTGCGGCGCCTGCCACACATCGGTCCCGCTCAACCGGCGGAGCCAGATCCGGAGCGGGGCCATTGTCGACGGCTGCGAAGGGTGCGGCGCGATCCTGTACCCGCCCGACGGAACGGGATCGGCATGACCGGGATGACGGGTGAATATTCGCCGGCGGTGAATGTCTTCCCGGCGCCGATCCTGCGGTGGGTGGTATCTCCCCGGCCCGATCCGGTGGAGGTAAGCCGCCTGGCCACGCAGCTCGGCATTCCCACCGCGCTCGCCGCGCTGCTGGTGCAGCGCGGGCAGGGCGACGAGGCCGACGCGCGCGGGTTCCTCCGTCCCTCGGTCACGGCGCTGAGCGATGCGAACGCCATCGCCGGCATGGCCGAGGCGGTCGAGGCCATCGCCGGCACCATCCGGGCCGGCGGCACTATCCTGGTTCACGGCGACTACGACGTCGACGGCCAGTGCGCCACGGCGCTGCTCACCCGGGCGCTCCGCGTCGCGGGCGCCGACGTGGTGGGCTTCGTGCCCCACCGGCTCCGCGACGGCTACGACTTCGGCGCGGCCGGCCTGGCGGCGGCCCAGCGGCTCGGCGCGTCGCTGGTGATCACCTGCGACTGCGGCATCACCGCCGTGGACACGGCCCGCGCCGCGCAGGCCGCCGGCATCGGCGTGGTCATCACCGATCACCACCTGCCCGGGCCCGAGCTGCCGCCCGCGCTCGCCGTGGTCGACCCGCAGCGGCCGGACGATCGCTCCGGCGCCCGCGCCCTGTGCGGTACCGGCCTGGCGTTCAAGCTGGTCCAGGCGCTGGTGCCCGCGCTCGGCCTGCCTCCCAACCTGCCGTACCACCTGCTGGACCTGGTGGCGCTGGCCACCGTGGCCGACGTGGTTCCGCTCACCGGTGAAAACCGGATTCTGGTGCGCCACGGGCTCCGGCTCCTGGGCGAAAGCCGCTGGCCCGGATTGCGGGCCCTGATCGAGGCCGCAGGGCTCGCCGGCCGGGAGATCCGCGCCGGCCATCTGGGCTACGTGCTGGGCCCACGGCTCAACGCCGCGGGGCGGATCGGCGAGGCGGCCGACGGGCTGCGTCTGCTCCTGAGCGACGAGCCCGGCGAGGCGGTCGAGCTGGCCCGCCGGCTCGAGGGGCTCAACGTGGAGCGCCAGTCGCTCGACCATCGCATGCTGGACGAAGCCCTGGCCCAGGTGGAGCAGGCCTGCGACCCCGAGCGTGACGCGGGCTTCGTCCTCGCGGCCGAAGGCTGGCATCCGGGCGTGGTCGGGATCGTGGCGTCGCGCCTGGTCGAGCGCTACGGCCGGCCGACGTTCCTGATCGCCTTCGACGGCGACATCGGCAAGGGCTCGGGCCGCAGCATCTCGCGGTTCGACCTCCACGCGGCCCTGCATGACTGCGGCGACCTGCTCGAGCGGTTCGGCGGGCACCAGATGGCGGCCGGGCTCACCATCCGCCGCGATCGCCTCGACGCGTTCCGCGAACGGTTCGCGGCCATCGCCCGGGACGTGCTGGGGCCGGACGATCTGGGGCCCGAACAACGGGTGGACCTGGAGCTGGGGCTGCACGAGGCCACCCGTGAGCTCGAGCGGATGTGCCGCCACCTGGAGCCCTGCGGGTCGGGCAATGCGAGTCCCGTGTTTGGCGTGCGCGGGGTTCGCTTCACCGGACGGTCCCGGGTGGGGAATGGCCATCTCAAGGGTACCCTCGACGACGGCGCCACCCGGCTCAGCGCCATCGGCTTTCAGTGGGCCGATCGGGTGCCCTGGCTGACCGACGGGCTGGTCGATGCCGCGTTCCGCCTCGAGTCCAACGAGTGGAACGGCTACTCGACGCTGCAGGCCCGGCTGTGCGCGCTGGCGCCGCACGTGCCGACGTGAACGTTCGCCATCCCCGGCGGGAGCGACCGGTTCATCCCGAGCGCAGCGAGGGACCTTGCCCGAGAATGGCTCGAGCCACTCGGGGACAGGGTCCCTCGCCGCGCTCGGCGTGAGGATACAGCCATGCGTATCGTCGCCGGCCAGTTCGGCGGACGCCGCCTCACGATCCCGCGCGATACCCGGGTCCGGCCCACCGCCGACCGGGTGCGAGAAGCCTGGATGAGCATCCTGGCCGATGCGCTCCCGGGCGCCCGGGTGCTCGACCTCTATGCCGGGAGCGGCGCCCTCGGCCTGGAGGCGCTTTCCCGCGGGGCCGCGTCGGCCGATTTCGTCGAGCTCAACCCGCCGTCGCTCCGGGCTCTCGAGGCCAACCTGGCCGCACTCCAGGTGGGCGCTCGGGCCCGGGTGCACCGAGGCGACGCCCTGCGCTACGCCGAGCGCCTGGAAGCCGGAACCTACGACGTCGCCTTCGCCGACCCACCGTACACGCGGGACGATGCGGCTCGGCTGGTGGCGCTCTTCCGCCGGACCCCGTTCGCGCGCATTCTTTCGGTCGAGCACCGCGCCGCCGAGCGGCTGGAGGGGGATTCGACCCGTCGGTACGGCGACACCGCCCTCACCTTCTGCCACGCCCCATGACACGCATCGCCATCTACCCGGGCTCGTTCGATCCGCCGACGAAGGGCCACGAGGACCTGGTGCGCCGGAGCTTGGCCCTCGCCGACCGGGTGATCGTCGCCGTGGCGGTGAACCCGTCCAAGCAGCCGCTGTTCCCGGTGGAGCAGCGGCTCGCCATGCTGCGGGCCACCGTCGGCGACGAGCCGCGCGTGAGCTTCGAGTCGTTCGAGGGCCTGCTGGCGGAGTTCGCGCGCAAGGTGGGGGCCGCCATGGTGGTACGGGGCCTCCGGGCGGTGAGCGACTTCGAGTACGAAACCCAGATGGCGCTGATGAACCGTCGGCTGCATCCCAAGCTGGAGACCGTGTTCCTGGTGCCGGCGCTGGACCTCACCTATCTGAGCTCCAGCCTGGTGCGCGAAGTGGCCCGGTTCGGGGGCGACGTGAGCGGGCTGGTGCACCCCATGGTGGCCGAAGCGCTGGCCGGGCGGTATCGCGCATGAGCTTCCGGACCGGATTGCTCCAGCGGGCGGCGGCGCGGCATAAGCGCATTGCCCTGTGCGAGGGAGACGACCCGCGGGTGCGCGCGGCGGCGGAGCGGCTCCGCCGCGAGGGCATCGCGGAGCCGATCGTCATCGGCGGCAGCGGCATCACGCCGGCCGATGATCCGCGGCTCCCCCGGATCGCGCAGTTTCTTCGCGACCGCCGGCCCGACCGGATCGTGGACGGCGTCCACGCGCTCGACGTCGCGGCGGTGCCGGTCAACTTCGGCGCCGCGCTGGTCGCGCTGGGCGAGGCCGACGCGGCGGTGGCCGGCGCCGTTTGCCCCACCCGCGACGTGATCCGGGCCGCGCTGTGGGCCATCGGCACCGCGCCCGGCGTCGAGCTGGTGAGCTCGGCGTTCTACATGGTCATGCCCGACGACATGGTGCTCACGTTCACCGACTGCGCCGTGGTGCCGGAGCCGACCCCCGACCAGCTGGTGCAGATCGCGCTCGCCGCCGCGCGCGACCGGCCCCGGCTGGTGGGCGACGCGCCCCGGGTGGCGTTCCTGTCGTACAGCACCAAGGGCAGCGCTGAGGGACCGCGGGTGGCGCGGGTGCGGGACGCGGCCGCCCGGTTCGCCGAGCTGGCGCCCAAGCTGGTCGCGGACGGCGAGCTCCAGGGCGACGCCGCGCTGGCGCCCGAGGTGGCCGACCGCAAGGCGCCCGGCTCTCCAGTGGGCGGCCGGGGCAACGTGCTGGTGTTTCCCGACCTCGACGCGGGCAACATCAGCTACAAGCTGGTGCAGCGGCTGGGCGGGGCGGTGGCGATCGGCCCCATTCTCCAGGGCCTCGCACGTCCGATGGCCGACCTGTCGCGCGGGGCGACAGCGGATGATATTGTCGAGGTGGCCGCGATGGCGGCGTTGCAGTGTGAGTGAGGCGATGTCGGCCGATCGATGCCGGAGGACGGCGTCGACCTCATCCCGAGCCAAGCGAGGGATCTTCGCTGCCGCGCTCGAGCATTCCCCCGCGAGGTCCCTCGCTGCGCTCGGGATGAGGTCGCTGCGCTCGGGATGAGGAGGCGGTGCGTTCACGCCGAGCCTCGCCGGGATGATACCTGAGACGGAGAGTTCGATGGGTTTCCACCAGATCAAGGACGCCAGCGGCGTGGCCGTCGTGCAGGTCGAAGGCCAGCTGGTCGTGGGGAATCGGCAGGAGCTCAAGGATTTGGTTCAGGCGGCACTCGACCGCGGCGAGCGCCGCCTGCTGATCGACTTCTCGCGCACCGGCTACATCGACTCCTCGGGCCTCGGTGCCCTGGTGTCCATGTCCAAGAAGATTCGCGAGGCCGGCGGCGAGCTCCGGCTGTCCGGTCTCAACGAGGACCTCCGCTCGCTGTTCGAGCTCACCAAGCTGGACACGCTGTTCGCCATCGCCGAGACGCCCAAGCAGGCCCTCGCCAGCTTCTAGCTCCGCTTCCGATGCCGTCGCGCCTCCTACTCTGCGTCCGCCGCTCCACGGCCTCGGACGGAGCCGGCTCGGCCACGCTGGTGACCCTGCGGCTGCCCAGCGAGATCGAGTGCATCGAGGAGGTGGTGGAGCTGGTGACTCGCCACTGCCTGGCCGGCCAGGGCGCCGCGGCGCGGATCCGCTTCCGGCTCCAGGTGGTGCTGTCCGAGGCGCTCAGCAATGCCATCGTGCGCGGCAACCGAGAAGATCGCGCCAAGTGGGTGGACGTGCGGGCCGAGCTCGGCCCCGACGTCATCCGGCTCGAAGTCACCGACGAGGGCCCGGGCTTCGACCCCAGCGCGGTGCCCGAGCCGATCCGCCCCGAGCAGCTCGACGAGGCCAATGGGCGGGGCCTCTTTCTCATCCGGAAGCTCGTGGACGCCGTCGAGTTCAACGAGCGAGGAAACTCCATCTGCATGACACTGCGCCGTCCCTAGGACGGCTGGAGCACGTGCTGGACAGCCTCGGGGCCCTGGCCGGCGGCCAGGTGCGCCTGTGGCGGTGGGACGGTCGCGCGCTCACGTTAGCCGCCGGCTCCGATCCAGGATCGGTGCCCGAGCTGCCGCATGCCGGCGGCGCCGCCGCCACGGCGTGGGGGACGGTGTGGCTCGAACCGGTGGGCGAGCTGGACGGCCTGTGGCTCGAGGTGCGCGGGCTGCCCGAGGCCGAGCTGCCGACCACGGCCGCGCGACTGTTGCCGCTGGTGAGTGCGCTGCTCGACGCCGAGCGCCAGCGGGCCTTCCTCGCGGAGGAGCTCACCAGCCGCTACGAGGAGATCGATCTGCTCTACGCCATCAGCGAGATCCTGGGGCGGACGGTCCGGCTCGAGGAGGCGACGCAGACCATCGCCCGCGAGGTGAGCACCGTGGTCGGCGCGCGCCGGGCCTCGATCATGGTGTTCGACGAGGGCGCCGGCGTGCTGCGCACCGTGGCGGCGCAGGGCTTCGGCCTCGATGGGCTCACGCCGGTCCGGGTGGACGACGAGTGCTCGGTGGCCGCGCGGGTCTACCGCGAGCGGAGGGTGGTGACCTACGACCCCGGCCAGCCGGATGTCTCGCTCGCCGAGTGCAACGAGGTCCGCGGCTACCGCGGACAGGCGTTCCTCAGCGTGCCTATCTGCTATGGCTCGCCGGGCTCGCCGCTCCGCTGCGTCGGCGTCATCAACCTCACGGACCGGCTGGGCGGCGACCGGTTCAGCCTGACCGACCGGAAGCTCGTCACCGCCGTGGCCAACCAGATCGGCGCGGCGGTGGAGAACGCCCGGCTGGTCGAGCGCGACCTCACCCAGCAGCGGCTCCGGCAGGAGCTGGCGCTGGCCCACGATCTTCAGCTCAAGCTGCTCCCATCGCCCGCGGTGCTGCAGGGCGACGCGCAGGTGGCGGCGCGATGCTACCCGGCCGACTCGGTGGGAGGCGACTTCTACACCTTCAGCCGCCTCGGCCGCGGCCGGGTCGGCGTGATGCTGGGCGATGTGGCCTCCCACGGCTTCTCGGCGGCACTGGTGATGGCGCTGGTCATGTCGGCGGCCGGCATCCACGCCGCGGCCTCGGTCACTCCCGATGAGACGCTTTCGGCGCTGCTCGAGAGCCTCGGCACCGAGCTCAACTCCACCGAGATGTACTTCAGCGTGTTCTACGGCGTGCTCGACCCGCTTACCGGACGGCTGTCCTACGCCAACGCCGGCCACCCGTATGCCTTCCGCGTGCCGCGCTTCGGCGATCCCGAGCGGCTCGAGGCCACGGCGCCGCCGCTGGGCCTCGCCACGGCGGGCAGCATCGATCGGCGGCAGGTGCCCTGGTCGATCGATCACGATCTCCTGGTGCTGTGGACCGACGGGCTGGTGGACGCCCGTAACGCCGAGGGTGAGCCGTTCGGCGAGCAGCGGCTCCTCGCGTGCGTCTGCGAGCGGCGCACGGAGACGCCGGAGGCGATCGTGCGCGCGGTACTGGCCGACGCCGAGGCGTTCGGCGCCCAGCCGACCGATGACCGCACGCTCCTCATCATGCGGATCTGATGGCGCCCAGGGCCAAGCGGCGGTTGGGCCAGCACTTTCTCACCGATCCCCGATTGCTGGGCCGCATCGCCGACGCGCTCGGCGCGGGGCCGGCGGACACCGTGCTCGAGATCGGGCCCGGGCCCGGTGGGCTCACGGCCGCGCTGGCGGCGCGCGTGCGGCAGGTGGTGGCGATAGAGAAGGATGCCGATCTCGTGCCCGCGCTTCGGGCCCGTGTCCCGGGCGCGCGGATCGTGCTAGGCGACGCGCTCGAGCTCGACTGGGCCGCGCTTGCCGGCGAGCCGTTCCTGGTCGCCGGCAACATTCCGTACAACATCACCTCACCGCTGATCGACAAGGCGCTCGAGCCCCCGCGTGCGGAGCGGATCGTATTCCTGGTGCAGAAGGAAGTGGCCGACCGGGTCACCGCGGCCGCCGCCGATCGGGACTACGGCGCGCTCAGCGTAGGCGTCCAGTCCGTGGCTCGCGCCGAGCGGCTGTTCACCGTGTCCGCAGGCGCGTTCCAGCCGCGGCCACAGGTGGAGTCCGCCGTGCTCCGGCTGACGCCGCTGGCGGAGCCGCTGGTGTCGCTCGCCGACCAGGCGCAGTTTCGCCGACTCACGGTCGGCCTGTTCGGCTTTCGCCGGAAGCAGATGCTCCGGGCGTTGCGCGAGCTCACCGGCTGGCCGGCGGAGCGTACGCGCGCGGCACTCGACCGGGCGGCGGTTTCGCCCGAGGTGCGTCCGGAAGTGTTGCCTCCCGAGGCGTTCGTGCGCCTGCAACGCGCGCTCGTTGACGGAGGGTGGGCGGGACGGTAGCTTTGTGAAATGTTTCACATAAATGCCGTCCATGCGTAAGGTCGCCGACTCGACCGTGCGCCGACTGTCGCTGTATCTGCGCTTCCTGGAAGAGTTCGAAGGGCAGGGCGTCGGCACGGTGAGCTCAGGCGCGCTGGCCTCGCGCGGGAGCACCACGTCGGCACAGGTGCGGAAGGACCTCTCGTTCTTCGGCTCGTTCGGCAAGCGCGGGTTGGGCTACCCGGTGCCCGAGCTGGCCAACCGGCTGCGCGAGATTCTGGGGCTCAAGCAGCGGTATCAGGTTGCGCTCATCGGGGCCGGGAAGATCGGCAGCGCGCTGGTGCAGTATCGCGGCTTCCGGACCCGGGGCTTCGACATCGTCGCCATCTTCGACAGCGATCCGGCCAAGGTGGGCCGGCAGTGGAATGGCCTCACGGTGCTCGACATCGATCAGCTCGAGGTCGAGTTCAGCCGGCGGCAGATGGACATGGCCGTGCTGGTGACGCCCGGGGAGGCCGCCCAAGGTGTCGCCGAGCGACTGGTCCGCCTGGGCGTCAAGGCGATCCTCAACTTCGCGCCGGTCCAGTTGGTGGTGCCTGACGACGTGGTGGTGAAAACGGTCAACCTGGCGCTCGAGCTGGAAACGCTGAGCTACGCGCTGGCCAATCGCTGACGGTCGGAGCCGCCTGGCTGCCGGCCCGGCGCCGCCGGCGTTTCGACTCGGCATCCCACTGAATTTCCGCCTGAATTGTCCGCGAGGCGGCCCACCGATGGTGACTCACCACGAAGGCACGTCATGCGACTGACACGAACGATGCCGCTGGTGCTCGCTCTCGCCCTGGCCGGCACTGCGCCGCTCGCGGCGCAGGACGACGTCTACGATCTGGTCATCCGCAACGGTCGCATCATCGACGGTACCGGATCGCCGTGGTACGCCGCCGACCTCGGCATCCGGGGCGGTCGCATCGCCGAGATCGGCCGGTTGGATGGCGCGGCGGCACGCGAGACGGTGGATGCAGCCGGGTTGGTGGTGGCCCCGGGGTTCATCGACATGCTGGGCCAGTCGGAGCAGACCATCCTGGTGAACCCCAGCCTGCCGTCCAAGATCTTCCAGGGGATCACCACCGAGATCACCGGCGAGGGCGAATCGGTGGGCCCGCTCGACGACTCGATGATCGCCGCCGATCGCGCGAGCTGGGATCACTACCAGTTGACGCCCGACTGGCGCACGCTGGGCGGGTACTTCACCCGGCTCGAGAAGCAGGGCATGGGCATCAACATGGCCAGCTTCGTCGGCGCGACCTCGGTCCGCCGGATGGTGCTGGGGGACGCCGATGTCCAGCCGACGCCGGCGCAGCTCGAGCAGATGAAAGGGCTGGTACGCGACGCCATGCGCGAAGGCGCGGTGGGCGTCTCCACCTCGCTGGAGTATCCCCCGGCGCCGTACGCGCACACCGACGAGCTCATCGCGCTGGCCAGCGCGGCCGCGGAGTTCGGCGGCAGCTACGCCACCCACATGCGTTCCGAGGGCGTCGACATCGACGCGGCGCTCGACGAGACCATCCGGATCGGCCGCGAAGCGAAGCTGCCGGTGGAGATCTGGCACCTCAAGGTGGCGGGGAAGCCGAGCTGGGGCCGGATGGGCCGAGTGGTCGCCAAGATCGACTCGGCCCGCAAGGCGGGCGTGGACATCGCGGCGGACACCTATGCCTACCAGGCGTGGTTCAACAGCATGTCGGCCTTCATTCCCCCCTGGGCCCACGACGGCGGCGACGCCAAGCTCATCGAGCGGCTCAAGGACCCGGCGACGCGGCAGCGGATCCGGCGCCAGATGCTCGATCCCAAGGGCGGCTGGGACAACGAGTGGCAGGAGATCACCGGTCCGTCCAGCGTGATCATCGGCGCGGTCCAGAACCCCGCGCTGGAGCGATACCTGGGGAAGACGCTGGCCCAGGTGGCGGCGGACCGGCACAGCGATCCGATGGATGCCCTGTTCGATCTGCTGATCGAAGATCGCGCCTTCACCAGCGTGGCCGTGTTCGGCATGTCCGAGCCCGACATCGTGCTGGCGCTCAAGCAGCCGTGGGTCTCGATCAACAACGACTCGCAGGGCACCGCGCCCGACGGCCTGCTCGGGAATGAGCATCCCCACCCCCGCGCCTATGGCACCTTCCCCCGCATCCTTCGCAAGTACGTGCGCGAGGAGCACGTGCTCACGCTGGAGGACGCCGTCCGCAAGTTCAGCTCGCTCCCGGCCCAGCGCCTGCGCCTGAACGACCGCGGCGTACTCAAGGCCGGCATGTGGGCCGACGTCGTCGTGTTCGATCCGGCCACGGTCCGGGACCGCGCCACGTTCGCCCAGCCCAACCAGCTCTCCGAGGGGATGCGCTGGGTGCTGGTGAACGGCATTCCCGTGATCGCCGATGGGAAGGCAACCGGGAAGCTGCCGGGGCGGGTGCTGCGGGGGCAGGGATGGAACGGCCGGTCGGACGGTCAGCCGGCCGGACAATAGAAGTGCGCGGGCGGGCATTGCGCCGATAGCGACGGCCCCGCGGAGCGTCCTCGTCCCGAGCGTCCTCGTCCCCGGCGTCCTACCGTCCTGCCGACACCCCCGATAATTTCCCGTATGCCTGTCGACGTCACCTCGGAGATCGGTCCGCTGCAGACGGTGCTGGTGCACACGCCTGGGCACGAGCTCGAGGCGGTCACGCCGGGCAACCGCGAAGACTACCTCTACGACGACATCATCGATCTCGAGATTGCCCAGCGCGAGCACCGGCAGTTCGTCTCGGTGCTCCGGCGGTTCGCCACGGTGTTCCAGGTGCGCGACCTCCTCGCCGAGGTGCTGGCGGAGCGCGCCGCCCGCGACTTCCTGATCACCAAGACCATGGACGTGGTCGAGTCCGACGAGCTGGCCCAG
>Ga0308176_10002189_pt1 | contig 12258 bp, 10 predicted proteins | sample PhyCR2_3_FD_203890 | JGI IMG/M metagenome (GOLD analysis project Ga0308176, IMG submission 203890) | Soil microbial communities from UC Gill Tract Community Farm, Albany, California, United States - DLSLS.C.R2 | ecosystem: Environmental > Terrestrial > Soil > Agricultural land | place: USA... | reverse complement strand
CCCGCGAACAAGACGTCCCACATCGCCGCCCAGGCCGGCCGAGCAAGGCTGATTCAACGCGGAACTGAACGCTCCCGCTTCCCGTCAAGAGCGTGAGCAACGACTCCGGGAACTACAGCTAGCTACGCGGCGAGCTTCGAGCGGATCAGGCTCGGGACGCTGGTCGCGTCGAGCGGCTTCGGGACGTAGGCGTCGGCGCCGGCCGCCATCGCGGCCTCCTCGCTCTCGAGCGCCTTCGAGGTCGTCAGGACGACGATCTTGACGTCCTCAGGGAGCGTCTCGCGCAGCTTCGGCAGAGCCTCGAGGCCGCCGACGCCGGGCATGTTGAGGTCCAGCAGGACGATCGACGGGTTCGTCTCCGCCGCGCCGGCCAGGCACTCGCCGCCGTCGCAGCCCTCGCCCACGATCTCGGCGCCGGCATCGGCCAGCACCATGCGCAGGAGCATGCGGTACTCGGGCGAGTCGTCGCAGATGTAGACGCGGCAGCCGGACATTGCGGGCATATAGTCGGGCATCTGGAGCATTTCCACCATCCCCAGATTTGGGCATTTTTGGCGCCCGGCTACTCGTAGACGACCAGGTCCGGCCGCGGGTGCATGCGCATCACGTCGGCGGGCGACATCAGGTTCGTGTCCTCGTGGTAGAAGAGCTTGTAGCCGTCGTCGAACGGCCTGCCGCGCGTCTGTGCCGTGAACTCGGCGTACTTCGACAGCTTGTTCGGGCGATCGCCGAAGCCGTCGACGTTGAACGTGACGGCCAGGCCCGACCGCGGCAGCACGCTCTGCTTGCCCTGGATCATCCCTTCGGTGAACTGATGGATCAGGAAGAGCTTCTCCGGGAGCCTGCGCGCCCGGACGATGCCGGCGACGAAGTCGCTGACCTGGTTGACCTCGTCGGCGGTCACGGACCCGATCTGCGAGCCGGGCACGACACCGGGCGTATGCCACTCGGGATCCAGCGCGATGCCGACGTCGGGCTGGGCGAGCCACGGCGCCAGCCGCTGCGCCTCCGACAGGAAGTCGGCATGGCCGGGCTGGATGTCGAGCACGAGCAGCGCCTTGATCCGCCGCGCCGCGCGCAGGTAGCGGTTGATGACCTTCGGGGTCTGCTGCGTGCGGTACAGGCCATCGGGGCCCGGGGCATTCGCGGCCACCGTCGCGATCAGCTCCATCGCCGGCAGCACGGGCCGCGTCCTGCGGGCGTACGGCGCCGCCTGGCGCAGCAGCTTTCTCCCGGCCTGCACCGGCGTCCCGATGCCCAGCTCGCCGAGCTCCCTGTCCTGCGGCGCGCCGTAGAACGCGACGACGCGGTAGTCCGGGAAGATCTGCCGCCCGCCGCGCGGGAGGTTCACGATCAGCGGCTTGTCGCGCTTGCTCGCGGTGGCCGGCTTCTCATCGGAGCCGCAGCTGCCGATCAGCAGGATCGCGAACACGAGGACGCCCACCACGACGGCCAAGGCCGTCAGCCGCCGGCGGCGATACACCGCGGCGGTCTGCGCGCTCATCTACGTGCGGGTGAAGCGACGGCCGGCGACGGGTGACGAGGCCTCGCGGTCGGCCTGCTCGCGCTCCAGCGCGGCAAGCCGCTCGGGCGTCATGGCCTCGGCGTCCTCGTTCTCGGCCAGCCAGGCGGCGGCCTCGGCGCGCTGCTGGTCGTCGACGACCACGCGCTTGCCCGCGGCGTAGAACCTGTCGATCTCGGCGAAGAGCTCGTCGACGAGATGCTCGGTCGGGACCTTCTTGAGCGGCTCGCCCTTCGAGAAGATCATCGCGCTGTCCTTCGCGCCCGTGATGCCGAAGTCCGCGTGGCGCGCCTCGCCGATGCCGTTGACGGCGCAGCCGAGGATCGACACCTCGATCGGGTCCTCGTAGGCCTCCAGGCGCCGCTCCACCTCGGTCACGACCGAGTCCATGTCGAACTGCAGCCGCCCGCACGTCGGGCAGGCGATGAGGACCGGGCCGCGCTCGCGCAGCTTGAGCGCCTTGAGGATCTCCCAGGCGACCTTGACCTCCTCCTCGGCGTGGAACGTCGACAGCGAGATGCGGATCGTGTCGCCGATGCCGTCGGCCAGCAGCGTGCCGAGGCCCACCGCGCTCTTGAGCGAACCCGACCACTTCGTGCCGGCCTCGGTGACGCCGAGGTGCAGCGGGTGGTCGATCTTCTGCGCGAGCAGGCGATTGGACGCGATCGTGTTCGGCACGCTCGTCGACTTCATCGAGACCTTGAAGTCGTGGAAGTCGAGGCGGTGCATCAGCTCCACCCACTCGGTCGCGGCGGTCACGAGCGCCTCGACGGGGTTGGTGAACTCGAGCTCGCGCAGGTGGCCGGGCAGCGAGCCGGAGTTGACCCCGACGCGAATCGGCACGCCGGCGGCCTTCGCCTTCTCGACGACCTCGGCGGTCTTGTCGGGCCCGCCGATGTTGCCGGGGTTGATCCGCACGCAGTGCGCGCCGGCGTCGATCGCCTTCAGCGCGAGCGTGTGGTTGAAGTGGATGTCGGCGATGACCGGGATCGGCGAGTCGACGACGATCGTCCGCAGCGCCTCGACGTCCTTGTCGCGCGGGACCGCGACGCGCACGATGTCGGCGCCTGCGTCGGCCACGCGGCGGATCTGGTCCATCGTGGCGGCCAGGTTGGCCGTCTCGGTCTTGGTCATCGTCTGCACGGCGACGGGCGCGCCCCCGCCGATGGGGACGCCGCCGACGTGGATCTGGCGCCGGGATGCCATGGACACAGTGTAGGAAGCCATAGGCTGCCGGGCGCATGAGCCCCGACCCGGTGAACGTCGCCGACTACGAGCGCCTGGCCGCCGACCGCCTGCCCGAGGGCCCGCTGGGCTACTACGCGGGCGGCGCCGGCGACGAGCGCACGCTGCGCGAGAACGTCGCCGCCTACGCGCGCCACCGGCTGCGCCCGCGCGTCCTGGTCGACGTCAGCGACGTCTCGGCCGCCACCACCGTGCTCGGGACCGAGATCTCGATGCCGGTGATCGTTGCGCCGGTCGCGCTGCAGAAGATGGCCCACGCGGACGGCGAATGCGGGATGGCGCGGGCGGCCGCCGCGGCGGGCACGATCATGACGCTGTCGACGATCGCGACCACCGCCCCGCGCGACGTCGCCGCCGCTGCGCCCGGCGCGCCGCGCTGGTTCCAGGTCTACGTCTTCAAGGACCGCGGGGTCACGCGCGCGATGATCGACGAGGCGATCGACTGCGGCTACACCGCCCTGGCTCTGACGGTCGACGCGCCGCGCGCGGGCCGCCGCGAGCGCGACTTCCGCACCGGCTTCGCCGTGCCCGACGACGTCGACATGCCGGCGGTGACCGCCGCGGTCGGCCACACCGGTGGGATCACCGTGCAGGAGTTCTTCTCGCTGGTCGACCCGTCGCTGACGTGGACGGACCTCGAGCAGCTGGTCTCCGACAGCCCGGTCCCGGTGCTGCTCAAGGGCGTGCAGACCGGCGAGGACGCGCGGCTTGCCTGCGAGCACGGCGCGGCCGGCATCGTGGTCTCCAACCACGGCGGGCGCCAGCTCGACACGGTCGCCGCGACGATCGACCTGCTGCCCGAGTGCGTCGAGGCCGTCGACGGGCGGATCGAGGTGCTCGTCGACGGCGGCATCCGGCGCGGGACCGACGTGCTCGTGGCGCTGGCGCTGGGCGCTCGCGCCGTCCTCGTCGGGCGCCCCGCGCTCTGGGGGCTGGCGGCGCGCGGCGAGGAGGGCGCACGCCATGTCCTGGGCATCCTTCGCTCGGAGATCGAGCTGGGCCAGATCCTGCTCGGCGCGCCGGATCTCGGGGCACTGGGTCGACAGCATGTCGACAGTCAAGGCTGAGCGTGAGATGCCGATGAGTACCCGAGGTGTCTGGACCTCCCCATTCCCCGTTCGCACGCCTGCGCGACGCGTTTGCCGCCGCATGCCGCGTCCGCACGCCGCGGGAGCTCGACACCGCGCTTGACGGCATCGGCCGCCTGATCGGCGAGACGCTCGGCTATCGCAGCGTCGTCATCAACGTCCACCGGCCCGCCTGGGACGACTTCATCGCCTCGACCGTCTACGGCGACGACGAGGTGCGCGCGGCGCTCCTCGGGACGACGCACTCGTGGGCCGAGTGGGCGCCGCTCCTGCACGACCGCTTCAACCGTCGCGGCGCGCAGCTCGTCCTCGGCGAGGAGAGCGCCGAGGTGGCGGACCGCGTCGGCACCACCTACACGCCCGCGGGCACGGGTCGCAGCGACGACCCGGATGCCTATGACCCCGAGGACATGTACCTCGTCGTCATGCGCGACAACGCGGGCGACGCCATCGGCATCCTCAGCGTGGACGAGCCGATTTCGGGCCGCCGCCCCGGCGACGACGCCATCGACGGGCTCGTCACGGTCGCGGGCTTCGCCGGCCTGGCGATCGCGCAGGCCCAGGAGGCCGCGCGCGTCGCCGAGCACCGCGTGGCGCTCGAGCACCTGCTTGCGGTCTCCTCGCAGATCGCCGACGCCCGCTCGGCCGACGTCGTGCAGCGCGCGGTCTGCAGCGGCATCCGCGACGCGCTGGGCTTCGAGCGCGTCTGCGCGCTGGTCGCGCAGGCCGACGGGCACCTGCGTGCCGCCGCCAGCGCCGGTTGGGACCCCGAGGACCCCGCGCTGCAGATCACGCTGACCGTCAAGGACTTCGAGCGGATCATGCTCCCCGACTTCGAGCAGCAGGGCTGCTTCCTGCTCGAGCAGGAGGCGGCTGCCCGGATCCTCGGCCTCGGCGAGGACGGCTCCTACCGGTCGCGCCTGAACGGCCACGGGCCGCTCGCCTGGTCGCGCCACTGGCTGGTGGTGCCGATGCGCGGCATCGACGGCGCGCTGCGCGGCCTGATCTGGGCCGACGACCCGATCGACCGCCTGATCCCGACCACGCCGAAGCTGCAGGCCCTGCGCCTGTTCGCCGACCAGGCGCTCGCGGCGCTGGAGGCGGCCGACCATCTCGAGCGCACCCAGCACCTCGCCGAGCACGACGCGCTCACCGGGCTGCCGAACCGCACGCTGCTGCTCGAGCGCCTGCGCCACGCGCTGTCGCGCTCGCTGCGCACCGACAAGACCATCGCGCTGCTGTTCCTCGACCTCGATCGCTTCAAGGCGATCAACGACACGTGGGGCCACGAGGCCGGCGACCACGTGTTGCGCACGATCGCTGCGCGCATCGACGAGGCGCTGCGCCCGTTCGACACCGTCGCCCGGCTCGGCGGCGACGAGTTCGTGGTGCTCTGCGAGGACGTGGCCGGCGAGGACGCCGCGCTGGAGATCGCGCAGCGCCTGCGCGCGTCGCTGACGCGGCCGATCGATGTCCTCGGCGACCGCGTCACGCTCTCGGCGAGCGTCGGCGTCGCGCTGCCCAACGGCGTCAGCGAGGATGCCGAGGAGCTGCTGCACGCGGCTGACACCGCGATGTACCGGGCCAAGCGCCGCGGCCGCGGCGCCTCCGAGCTCGCCAGCCCGGCGCTGCGCGCCGGCGCAAGCGCCCGCGCCCGCGTCGAGCGCACGCTGCGCGGCGCGATCGAGCGCGGCGAGATCCACGTCTTCTACCAGCCGATCGTCGACCTGCGGACCGGCCGCGTCCAGCGCGCCGAGGCGCTGCTGCGCTGGGAGCACCCGAGCCTCGGCTGGATCTCCCCGCTGGAGTTCATCCCGCTCGCCGAGGAGTCCGGGCAGATCGTCGAGCTCGGGCGCCACGTGCTCGCCACCGCCTGCCGTCAGCACGCCATCTGGCGCGAGCGTCTCGGCGAGGAGGCGCCCGGCGTCTCCGTGAACCTCTCGCCGCGCCAGCTGCGCGACCCCTATCTCGTCGAGGTCGCCGGCGGCATGCTCGCGCGCGACCGGATCGCCCCGGGCGCCGTCGCGTTCGAGATCACCGAGTCGGTCCTGCTCGACGGCGACCCCGAGACGCGCCGCACGCTGCAGGCGCTGCGCGCGCTCGGCGCGCCACTGCAGCTCGACGACTTCGGCACCGGCTACTCCTCGCTGGGCTACCTGCGCGACTTCCCGGTCGACGGCATCAAGATCGACCGCGCGTTCGTCGGCCAGCTGCATTCCGACCCGGCCGACCGCGCGATCGTCGAGGCGGTCGTGCTGATGGCGCGGGCGCTGCACCTGCACGTCGTCGCCGAGGGCGTCGAACGCACCGAGCAGCGCACGCTGCTGGAGGCCCTCGGGATCAGCCTCGTCCAGGGCTTCCTCTTCGCGCGACCGGGTCCGGCGAGCGCCATCGACGAGCTGCTGGCGCGCGATGCGCGCCGACTCGCCGCCGCCTGAGCGATCATCGGGCGCGTGCTGCGCGTCGCCCTGCTCGCCCTCACGATCGGCCACTCCGTTCAGGACCGCCCGCTCGTCGTGCATCGCGTGGGGCCGTCGGATGCCGCGCGCAGGGTGCTCGTGGTCGGCTCGATCCACGGCAACGAGCGGGCTGGGATCGCGGTGACGCGCGCGCTGCGCGCGGTGACGCCGCCGCCGGGCGTGCAGCTGCTGCTGATCGACCGCGCCAACCCCGACGGCGCCGCGGCGGACACGCGCGGCAACGCCCACGGCGTCGACCTCAACCGCAACTTCCCGTGGCGCTGGCGCCACCTCGGCGGCGTGTACTACGCCGGTCCGCGGCCGGCATCCGAGCCCGAGACGCGGGCACTGCGGCGCTTCGTCCTGCGGGAGCGTCCCGACGTCTCGATCTGGTTCCACCAGCACCTGAACTTCGTGATCCTCGATCGCGGCGCGGACCAGCGGCTCATCCTCCGCTACGCGCGCGTCGCGCGCATGCGCGCCGGGCACTACCCGCAGGTGCCGGGCGGCGCCCCGCGCTGGGAGAACCACGTCCTGCCGGGCGCCTCGGCGTTCGCCGTCGAGCTCTCGGCCGGCGCGCTCCCCGCATGGCGCGTGCGGGCGAACGTCCGCGCCGTGCTGTCCGCAGCGCGAGCGGGTCAGACGTCGCTGCGATCGTTGCGCAGCCACGCCGCGACGACGAACGCGAGCGTCCAGGCGGCGAGAACGGCCGCGCCAAGCCCTGGTGCGAGCAGGTCGTCGACCGGGCGATCGGCGAGCCCGTCGCCCGCTTTGCCGGGGAGATAGCGCCCGACCGACGGGATCGCCGCGAAGAGCACCGCGTCGACCACGAGCGCATACCCCGCCAGCGCGGCGATCGAGCCGCTCTGGTTGCGGATCAAGGTCCCGATCGCGACGCCCAGCAACGCGCCGAGAGCGCTTGCGGCCATCGTGCCGAGCAGCGCGGTGAGCGTCTGCGAGCCGCTCACGCCGGCATCGACGCCGCGCGCGGCGAGAATCGCGAAGCCGGCGGCGTACGCCACGGCCAGGCAGGCGGCGGCGATCCCCAGCCCGGTGAGCGCGGCCGCCACGAGCTTCGCGCCGAGGACGACCCCGCGGCGCGGCTCGGTGAGGAGCGTCGGATGGATCGTGCCGTACCGGAACTCGGTCGTCACGACCAGGATCCCGGCCAGGGTCGCGAAGATGACGCCGCTGATCCCCGCGCCGAACAGCTCGCGCTGCGCGCCGGTCCCGGCCAGCTCTCCCGTCGTGCCTGAGACCCCCTCGACGGCGGCTCCGAACAGCGTGAAGGCCGCGGCGGCGAGCAGCAGCAGCGGCATCGTGCGCGTCGTGCGCAGCTTGAGCAGCTCGGATCCGAGCTGGTGGCTCACGAGCGCGCCCCTGCTGTCAGTTCGAGGAACGCGTCCTCCAGCGTCGAGGCGGCGGTGAGCTCGTCGAGCGGCGACTCGGCCACGAGCTTCCCGTGATCGACTATCACGACCTCGTCGACGGTCTGCGCGATCTCGGCCAGGTGGTGGCTGGAGATCAGGACCGTCCGGCCCCCGGCGGCGAATCCACGCAGGAACTCGCGCAGCCAGCGCACACCCTCGGGGTCGAGCCCGTTGCCGGGCTCGTCGAGGACGAGCAGCTCGGGCTCGCCGAGCAGCGCGGCCGCGAGCCCCAGCCGCTGGCGCATGCCGAGCGAGTACCCCGCAGCGCGGCGATCTGCCGCAGCCGTCAGATCGACCAGTTCCAGCACCTCGTCGATGCGACCGGCCCGCACGCCGGCCGCCCGCGCCAGCACGCGCAGGTGATCGCGTCCCGAGCGCCCGGGATGGAGGTCGGCGGCCTCGAGCACCGCGCCGACGCGCGTCGCCGGGCGCTCGAGCTCGGCGAACCGGCGGCCGAACACGAACGCGTGGCCGCTCGTCGGCTCGGCAAGCCCGAGCAGCATCCGCAACGTCGTGGTCTTGCCGGCGCCGTTTGGCCCCAGGAAGCCCGTGACGCTCCCGGCCTCGACGTCGAACGACAGGTCGGTGACGGCGGCGACGTCGCCAAAGCGCTTCGTGAGCGCGACTGCGGACACGACGGACGGCATACATGGACGTTGTCCGATGGGCGCTGTGCGCACATCGGTACAAGGCGCCAGCGTCGCCGCGGCTTTCCCGCAGCCGGTGTCAGCGCTGGTAGAGCGCCTCGATCTCCGCCGTGTACTTCTGGTCGATCGGCTTGCGCTTGAGCTTCATCGTCGGGGTGAGCTCGTCGCCGCCCGGCAGCCAGTCGCCCTCGACGATGTGGAACTTCTTGATCTGCTCGACGCGCGCCAGGCGCTGGTTCGCCTCCTCGACGCCCGCGGCGACCGCCTCGCGCATGCGGTCGTCGACCGCCAGCTTCTCCAGCGACGTGTCCTCGATGCCGTTCTGCGCCGCCCACGCGGGCGCGAAGTCGGCGTCGAGCACGATCAGCGCCGTGTTGTAGGGCCGCCGGTCGCCGATCACCGCCGCCTGTCCGATCAGCGGCGAGGCAGTCTTCAGCGTCGCCTCGATGTTCGCCGGCGACATGTTCTTGCCGGCTGCATTGATGATCAGCTCCTTCTTGCGGTCGACGATCTTCAGGTAGCCGTCCTCGTCGAACTCGCCGATGTCGCCTGTGCGCAGCCAGCCGTCGTCGGTGAACGTCTCGGCTGTCTTGTCGGGCAGGTTGCGGTAGCCCTTCATGACGACCCCGCCGCGGATGAGCACCTCGCCGTCGGTGTCCAGCTTGATCTCGATGCCCGGCGCCGGGGGGCCGACCGTGCCGATCTTGATCTTGTCCGGCGGGTTTACCGAGCCCGCGCCGCAGGTCTCGCTCATCCCCCACAGCTCCGCGAGCGGCAGGCCGATCGCGTGCATGAACTCGAGCACCTCGACGGGCGTCGGCGCGGCGCCGACGTTGAGCGCCTCGACCTGGTCGAGCCCGAGCATCGAGCGCCAGCCGCTGAACAGCTGCTCGTCGGCGGCGGCCACCTTTGCCGCCAGCTCCTCGGGCACCGGCTCGCCGCGCTGCTCGAGACGGACCTTCTCGATCGCGGCCGCAAGGCCCTCCTCGGCAGCGGCGCGCTGCTCCTCTGGCATGCCGGCGACAGCGGTCTCCAGCCCGGCCTTGAGCTTCTCGAAGATCCGCGGCACGGCGAAGAACCACGACGGCCGCACCTCGGGCAGGAACTGCAGGATCTCGCGCGGGTTGTCGCAGCAGGTGATCTGCAGCCCGTAGACGATCGGCAGGTAGTGGTGCGCGTTGCGCTCGGCCACGTGCGCGCTGGGCAGCCACGAGATCACGCGCCCGTCCTCGGGGAACTCGATCAGCTCGTCGACGCCTTCGCAGGCGCTGAGCAGGTTCGAGTGCACGAGCTGCACGCCCTTCGGCGGCCCGGTCGTGCCCGACGTGTAGATCAGCGTGAGGATGTCGTCGCCCTTGATCTGCGCGACCGACGCGTCGACGTCGAAGTCGCCGCCCGCGCCCTCCACCTCGGCCAGCGAGATGCAGCCTTCCGGCGCCTCGCCGTCGGCGACGATCACGTGCTCCAGGTCCGGGAGCTGCCTGCGCGCCTCGAGCACCTGCGGCAGGTAGGCCTGCTCGGTCAAGAGGATCCGCGCGCCAGCGTCGGAGACCACGAACTCGATCTGCTCGGGCGTGTAGGTGTTGTAGATCGAGAAGGGCGTCCCCCCGACCATCATCACCGCGAGGTCGCAGATGTGGAACTCCGGGCGGTTGCCGAACATGAGGGCGACGGTGTCGCCCTTGTTCAGCCCGAGGCCGGCGAGGCCGCCGGCCAGCGCGTCGACACGGTCGCGCAGCTGGGCCCACGTGATGGTGAACGCGTCGCCCTTCGTGCGGATCGCGACCTCGTCGGGCTTGCGACCGGCGGTCTGCCGGAATGCCTCGGCGATCGTTGTCGCCGTCACCTTGCGCGGCGCCGTGCTGCTCTCCATCGGTCCCTCCTCTTGACTCCCTGTCGAAAAGCTATCGCAAGCCGAAGCCCTCGCCGCGCAGCCTGCCGATGTCGTTCGACAGGCCGATGACGAAGAGCATGATCACGAGGATGAACCCGATCGCGCTGGCCCGTTCGATGACGCTGAACGCGATCGGCCGGCCGCGGACCTTCTCCGCCAGCGCCCAGAAGATGTGCCCGCCATCGAGCGGAAGGAACGGGAACAGGTTGATGACGGCGAGGCTGAGCGAGACGATCGCCAGCACGTTGATCGCCTGGGCGAAGTCGAAGTTGAAGCTCTCGCGCGTGACCTCGTAGGAGCCGACGACGCCCGAGACATCCTTGCGCGCCTTCGACGAATAGAAGATCCGCGCGATCGCCTTGACCGTCTCGCGCGACACGCGCCACATGCCGCCGACCGCCAGCCCCGCGGCCTGCGGCAGCGACTTGTCGACGAACCCGAAGTCGAACGTGAAGCCCAGGCGCATCCGCTTGAGCGTGCCGTCGTAGCGCGGGACGATGTGCAGCGTTCGCAGCTGACCGTCGCGCTTGATCCGCAGCGTCGCCGCGCTGGCGCCGTTGCAGCCGTCGACGGGCGGCCGGTCCTTGCAGGCGTGGCGCGAGAGCGCGTCGCGGACGTTCGTCGGGGTCGCCTTGCGCCCGTCGACGCTCAGCAGCTGGTCGCCGACCTTCAGGTCGCCCAGCGCGGGCGGCTCCAGCGCGATCGGCGCGACCCGGTTGAGCGTCTCCGGGTTGCCCTTGAAGGCGAACAGCGCCGTCAGCAGCACGAACGCGATCACGACGTTCACGAACGGGCCGGCGGCGATCACCACGATGCGCTTCCAGACGGGCTGGCGGAAGTAGGCGCGGTGGGCGTGCTCGGGCGGGATCTCCTCGAGCGGGTTCATCCCGGAGATCCGCACGTAGCCGCCGAGCGGGATCGCGCCGACGCCGTACTCGGTCTCGCCGCGGCGGACCTTGAACAGCAACGGCGGGAAGAACAGCGCGAAGCGCTCCACCCGCATGCCGACGGCCTTCGCGGCTGCGAAGTGGCCGGCCTCGTGCAGGATGATCAGCAGGGCGAACCCTGCGAAGGCGAGGACGTAGCTCATCAGGCGTGGGCCGCCAGCAGCTCGCCGGCGACCGTGCGCGCCTCGCGATCGGCCTCGTAGAGGGTCTCGAAGGCCCGGATCGGCCTGGAGCCGAGCCGGCCGAGTGTCTCCTCGATCACCGCTGGGATGCCGAGGAACGCCAGCCGCCCGTTCAGGAACGCGTGCACGGCGACCTCGTTGGCCGCGTTGAGCACGCACGGCGCGGTCCCGCCCTCTGCCGCCGCCTCGCGGGCGAGCCGCAGGCACGGGAACGCCTCGTCGTCCACGTGCTCGAAGGTGAGCGCGCCGACCTCGGCGAGGTCGAGCGGGCGCATGCCCGGCACGTCCACGCGCTCGGGATGGTGCAGCGCGTAGGAGATCGGGACGCGCATGTCCGGGTGGCCCAGATGCGCGAGCGCCGCGCCGTCGTTCAGCGTGATCAGGCTGTGGACGATCGACTGCGGGTGCACGACGACGTCGATGCGGTCATACGGCAGGCCGAACAGGTGGTGGGCCTCGATCAGCTCCAGGCCCTTGTTCATCAGCGTCGACGAGTCGATCGTGATCTTGCCGCCCATCGCCCAGGTCGGGTGCTTGAGCGCCTCCTCGACGGTCACGCCCTCCAGCTCGGCGCGCGAGCGCCCGCGGAACGGCCCGCCGCTGGCGGTCAGCACGAGCTTGTCCACCGTGCCCGGGGCTTCACCGGCGATCAGCTGGTGCAGCGCGCTGTGCTCGGAGTCGACCGGGATCACCTGCCCGCCGGTGGCCTCGGAGAGCTGCATGACGAGCTCGCCGCCGACGACCAGCGACTCCTTGTTGGCCAGCGCCAGGTCGATCCCCTCGCCGAGCGTGGCGACCGTCGGCCCCAGCCCCGCCGACCCGACCAGCGCGTTCAGCACCAGGT
>Ga0308176_10002188_pt1 | contig 12260 bp, 4 predicted proteins | sample PhyCR2_3_FD_203890 | JGI IMG/M metagenome (GOLD analysis project Ga0308176, IMG submission 203890) | Soil microbial communities from UC Gill Tract Community Farm, Albany, California, United States - DLSLS.C.R2 | ecosystem: Environmental > Terrestrial > Soil > Agricultural land | place: USA... | reverse complement strand
GGTGCCCGGCGGCGACCAGGTCGCTGAACAGCCGGGCGCGCTGGCGCACCTGCTCGGCTGCCGCATGAGAGGGATTATAGTCCCCCGTGTCAACCGCCTGAGCTGCGGCTACATCTCCAGCTCCGCCAGGTCCTCCGTGAAAGGGGGCACCACGGCGCCGCTACCGGCGACGTTCCAGTGCGCCGGGATGTGCGCCGAGGCGTTCAGCGCGTGCGCCCGCTTGGTGATGTACCAGCGGGCCGCCGGGTGGGTGTTGCCGTAGCGGATGCCCAGGTCCAGGTCCTCGATCGCGCGGATCTCGGGGATCTGGATGCCGCTGGCGGCCATCGCTGCGGCGGTTTCGACGTCCACGTCACCCTCGGGGTTGTTGATCGAGCCGTCGTCGTTGGTCGTCGGCAGGTCGAAGATGGAGATCGACTGGTCGGCCGCGTCGGCGGCGTCCCAGACGGCGAGCGCACCGGCGGAGACCGGCACGATGTTCATGTCCTCCAGCGAGTCGCTGTCGGGGGTGAGCAGCTGCCAGTCGCCGGAGTACCGGACGAACGTGCCGATGCCGGTCTCCAGCATCAGCGTGGCCACCGTGTTGTCCGGCGCCACCACGGCGTCCAGCTCCTGCGCCAAGACTCCTCCTCGGAGAACTTCTGCCTGCACTGCGATCAGCGGCTGCGGCACCCCGGCGCCCGGAGCCAGGGTGACCGCGTCGTAGGGGTCCAGGTCCCGGAACCGGTACGGGTTGCCGAGCGCGTCGCTGCCGACGATCGCGTCACCGGCGTCGGTGACTTCGGTGAGGATGACACCCCGGATGTCCTCGCCGTCGTCCCAGCCGACCGACCAGCCCAGCGGGTCCGGTCCCCCGGCCACGTTGGCCGCGTACCGGCGGCCGGTCAGCTGCTCGTCCACGCCGGTCACCGGGTCGGTGTCGGTGTAGCCGACCTCGACCACGGCGGGGTTGGGGAACTGCACGGACGCAGCGGTCACGCGGCACTCTCCGAGGACTCGTCGTAGCTGTTGGGCAGGTCGAGGATGGGCCGCGCGTTGGCCGGGATGGTGACCGGCGGCAGGTCCGAGGCCTTCATGGACTGGGCCTGCGACAGGGTGATGATCAGGTCCTCGACCGGGCGGCCGTTGATCTGGTTGATCCCCTCGGCCTGCAGCTGCTGCAGGGCCGCCATCCGCTCCGAGGCGCTGGAGACGGCGATGAAGCCGATCGACTCAGCGGGCAGCCCGCCGCCGATGAAGAAGTCCCGGACCTTGCTGTTGCTCATCGCGTACTTCAGGTGGTTCGCGCCGGTGCCCTGGCCCATGCCGAAGGCGTCGGACTGCGAGAGCCGGAAGTCCGCGATGCGGCCCAGCACCGCCTCGGGGCGGCTGTAGATCATCATCCCGGCGTGCTTGTAGGAGGCCTGCGAGTTCGACGTCGGCAGGTTGGTGACCTTGGCCGCCGAGCTGTAGGACCCGTGCCCGGCGTGGTTGCTCTGGTCGGAGGACCAGGACGCGCCGCCGCCGGTGCTGGACGTGCCGTCGGTCATCCCGGTGGTGCGCTTCAGCACCGAGTTGGCCGACCCGTACTTCACGGTTGACACGATCTGGGCCGCCGTCGCGGTGTTCGCCGCCCGGTAGACCACGTTGAACTGGGCCTTCTGGGAGATCGAGGAGCGGACCCGGTCGGACCAGAAGAAGCTGGTCTTGCCTGTGGTCTCGTCCACGCCCACCAGCACGTCGTGCCAGCCCAGGTCGCTGATGCCCACGGCCTGACCGGCCGTGGAGAACAGCTTGTCGTCGGACCAGCCCTTGGCCGTGTCGACGTCGGTGGTGTCCAGGTCCAGCAGCGTGCGCAGCAGGCCCCGGGCGTTCTCCTTGGCCGAGTCCTGGGTCATCGGCGTGTAGTCGATGCCCATCTTGGCGAAGGCGGCGTTCAGGTGGTTCTCGTCCAGGCCCTCGGGGACCGAGACGACGACCGTGCCGGTGGTCGAGTTCTTGGCCGAGCCCTTGGGGTCGACCACCTCGATGACCACGCCGTCCTCGCTGACGTTGCGCAGCGTCTGCCAGGAGTGGCTGGCGTTCTGGAACGCGCCCTTGCTGACCGCCGTGCCGGGCTCGTGGTAGAGCACCGCCTTCGTGGCGCCGCCCTTGGCCGCCGAGATGCCGCCGTCGTTGACCAGGTTCCAGCCCTGGTCCTTGGCCGTCGGGTTCAGCGAGAAGGACCCCGGGGCCACCGCCTTGGGCTTGTTCGGGTCCCACTCGTAGTAGTTCAGCGTCTTGCCGGTGTGGAAGCGGCTGGTGATCTCCTCGCCGGTGGACAGGTCCTTCAGCGTCACCTGGAGGATCCCGCCGCCCTGCGGCTCGACCTTGGTGACCTCGTGCGACGGCGGCTTGACGCTGGTGTCGACCTTCCAGCGCGGCGAGCCGTCGGGGTTGTTCTGGCTGCTCAGACGCATGGGCAGCTTGTCGCCGATGGCCACGGCGTCGCTGGACTTGCTCTTGGAGACCCAGTCGCCCTTCTCGCCCTTGCCGGACAGCATCGCGGTGAGCTGGTCACGCTGCGCCGGGGTGAGCGTCAGATGCACGCGGGCGTAGGCCTTGCCGGACGGGCCGGTGGCCTTGGTGACGACGACCTCGCCGTGGCTGACACCGGCGTGCCCGTGCAGGATCGCCCGGAACTTGCCGTCCTTGACCGTCTGGGTGACGGCCTCGTGCATCGTGTCAACCGCCAGCGGCATCCCCGCCGGGACCGGCTTGGTGCTCGCCGGAGCCGCGTAGGCCACGTAGTTGGCGCTCTTGTCGGTCTTCAGCGCCGAGATCAGCCGGGAGGTCTTGGTCCCGTCGGCCTTCAGGACGGTCGCCTTGGTCTTGTCCTTCGAGACCGAGACGATCTTCCCGCTCATCGGGCCCTTGCCGGTGACGAACATGCCCGTGGTCGGGATGTGCCCGTCCTTGGTCAGGTCACCGCCCCAGGCGTTGATGTCCTCCTGGGAGGGCGGCTGCGCGCCGGGGTAGGCGGGCTTGGGCTTGTCCAGCACCTCGGCCGCGCTGGGCTTGGCCGCCGAGGGCGCGGTGAGGTCGGCCGCGTAGTAGGTCGCGGCGTCGGACCAGGCGATCGGCCACTTGACGTCGGGGTCGGCGCCGGTCGGGTCCTCGTCCAGCTTGCCGCCGGGGGCCGTGTAGGCCTTGGCGACGTACATGTTGCCGGTGCCCGAGTAGTCCTCGGCCAGCTGGAAGAACACGCCGCTGTTCGGCGTCGCCGAGTACGGCGCCGTGGAGTAGACCCAGGTCCCCTTGGCCATCGGCGTGCCGGTCTCGACCGCCGTGAAGCCACTCGGATCGGGGACCTTCCCGGCCCAGTTGGAGATCGTCGGGTTGTCGCTGGCCAGGCTCTTGGCCGGGGCGGCCTGCGGCACACCGGGGACGATCTTCTGCAGCTTGCCGCCGGAGACCGCGAGGTCGTTCTCCAGCTGCTTGTCGCTGGAGTAGTCCGGGGTCGGGCTCGGGATCCCCTTGTTGACGAAGAACCACTCGCCCGCGCTCGACCGCTTCAGGACGACGTCGTCCATCGCGTAGGCCGACTCGCCCGGGGACAGCATCAGGTGGTTGATGTGGACCAGGGCCTTGGGGTCCAGCTGGGTCCCGTCGGCGGTGACGTACTGGCCGGGCAGCAGCAGCGTGCTGGTGGTCATCCCGGCGTACTTGTCGCTGGTCAGCGGCGTGTCAACCGACCCGCTGCCCTTCAGCGAGCCCTGCAGCTCGGTGACCTTGATGTTGTCGATGCTGGCGGCCCACTCGACGGTGTCCTGGCTCATCCCGCCGGAGCTGTTGAGCAGGGTGCCGTCGTCCTGGACCTTGAACCAGGTGTTGCTGCCCGCCTTCTTGACCAGCGTGTCGGTGCCCTTGGGCCCGGACAGCTGGACGACGGCGTCGCCGCTGTCGGCCTGGTAGCCGTTGAAGACCCCGCCCGGCTTCTCCACCGGGTGGACCAGGGTGACCGTGCCGTCCTGGTTCTTCAGCGCCGACTGGACGGTGCTGTCGGAGACACCGGCGCCAGCCTTCGGCAGCCCGAGCGCGGGGTCGATCTTCTTCCACTCGCCGCCCTCGGCCGCCTGGACGAAGTGGTCGGGGTTGTCCTTGCCGACCGCGAGGATCTTCTCCCCGTCCTTGGGCGTGTAGCCGTGGAACGAGGTGGGGGCGTCCGTGCCCTGAGCGGGCGCAGGGGCGTCCGAGGGGGTGATGTCCATGTGCTCGTCCTCGGCGGCCTGCATGTAGCCGTCGGAGAGCCCCGAGTCGGACAGGGTGCCGTCGTCCTTGACGATCTGCCACATGCCGCCGGGCTCGGACTGGACGTAGATCTCGCCCTGCTCGTCCTTGACGACCTTCTGGCCGGGCTTCCACTCGTACTCACCGGTGCCACTCGGCGCCTTGAAGGTGTGGGCGGGACCGCCCTCCTCCGTCTTCGCGGTCGTGTCAACCGTGTCAACAGGCCAGACGACCTCGTGCACGTACTTGTACTTCGGGTCGGTGAGCCACTTCTGGACGTCCTCGTCGGAGTACGAGTTGCCGGTCCCGGTGTCCCAGGGGTCGACCTCGCCGTCGTTGATCTTGAACCAGACGCCCGCGCCCTGGTTGACGTAGAACCACGGGTTCGGGTCGCCAGCGCCGCCGACCTTCAGGATCTGGTCGCCGGGGCCCGGGGTGTAGCCGCTGAAGGCGGGCGGGTTCGTCCCGGCGCCCTGCGGCACGGTGCCGTCGTGCAGCAGCGTGAAGGACCACTGGTTGGGTCCAGCGCCCTTGCCCTGGGCCTCCAGCTTCTTCTGCACGATGAAGTTGGTGACCGTGGAGTCCGGGTCGACCGAGCCGTCCTGGTTGACCAGCACCCACTGGTCGCCGGGCTGCTGCTGCAGGTAGACGTAGGTCAGGCCCTGCTTCTTGCTCTCGTAGAGCAGCACCGACTGGCCGTTGCCGGGGACGATCGGGGCGTAGCCCTCGGGCAGGCCCTGCACGCCGGTGGGCTCACCGGCAGCGGTCGGCGCGGTCCAGGTGAACTGGGTGTGGCCGTCGCCGCCGAAGGTCTCGGCGATGTCCTCCTCCGACCACGGGGAGACCGAGACGGTGCCGTCGTTCTTGATCCGCGCCCAGCTGCCGTCGTCCTGGCGCAGGTAGACCCGCGCCGAGTAGTCGTAGCCGCCGTCGCCGACCTGCTCGCTGACCACCCGGAACTGCTGGCCCGGCTGCGGGGTGTAGCCGCTGGAGGCGAAGAAGTCGGACAGCTGCTGCGGGGCCGGGCCGTCCTGGTGGGTCAGCTTCTGCCCGCCGGGCTTCTCCTCGGCGAACGGGTCGTGGATCGTCGTGAAGTCGCTGTAGGCGGCCTTCCAGTCGTCGGAGACCTTCTGGCCCGGCGCCCAGTTGTTCTTCGCGCCGAAGGGCGTGGAGGACAGCGACGTCTCGCCCATGACCATGTAGGCGGGGTCGTTGGTGTTCCCGGTCGGGTAGGCGATCAGGAAGCTCTTGGAGCCGCCCGGGTAGTCACCCCAGGTGGCCTGCTGGACGACCTCGCCGGGCTTGGGCACGTAGAGCGCCGAGGGCGGGAAGGCCAGCTCCGGGGAGGCCGGGTTGAGCTTGGTCTCCAGCGGCTGGCCGTCCTGGTGACCGTCCCAGACCTTCTGCAGGGTCGCCGTGGTCGCCTTGGGGTCGTTGACCCACTGCGAGGGCACCTTGCCGGTGTCCCACTTCTCCACGCCGGTCGGGCCGTTGCGGAAGTACAGGTTCTCGGTCGGGTCGAAGAAGACCGGGTAGGCGGCCTTGCCCGGCTCGATCCCGGCCTGCTGCATCGCCCAGCCGTGGTCCGCGTCCTCGGCCGGGACGTGCTGGATGACGTAGCCCTTCTCCCACAGCTCCTGCAGAGCCTTGGGGTCCACGCCGTTGGACTCGGCCGACTTCGAGGTGCTGATGTCAACCGGCAGCGAGACGTGCTCGCCGAAGTGGCCGCTCTCCATGATCGAGAGGTCGGCGGGGTTGCCGTCGTGGAAGACCGCGACCTTCCAGGTCTTCCCGTCCTCCTGCAGCTTCGGGAAGGACGCGACGGTCAGCGACTTGCCCGGGGACGGGAAGACCTTGTGGCCGGGCGCCAGCAGCGGGAACGCCGTGGCGATCGGCATGTCGACCACGCCGTTGTGGGCGTTGCCCAGGTGCGGGAACTCTGCGTAGTCCTCCAGCGCGATCGGGTCGGGGAGGTCGTAGACCGAGACGTCGACCGAGTGCACGCCGCCGGGCAGCACGTTCGAGACGACGTGGGCGTTGCCCTTGTCGTCCAGGATGACGTCGCCGGGGACCAGCTCGCTGACCTTCTTCAGCGGGGTATTGGTGATGTCGACGGCCAGCTGGATGGTGGGCTCGGGCTTGCCGGACAGCACGCTGCTCTCCGGGGCGTCGCCGTTCTTCAGCTCCGGCGCCTTGATCACGTAGGTGGCCGAGGACCAGCCGTTGAGGTAGGTGCCGGTCCCGGCCGAGTCCACGACCTCCAGCGAGCCGGACGACGGCATGACGTTGGTGACCGTCAGCCAGTTCTTGCCGTCCAGGGAGATCTGGTCGCCCTCGTTGATCTGGCCCTTCCAGGCGTTGAGGGTCTTGGCCTCCTCGCCGTACAGCGGCGCCGGGCTCGGGGACCAGGTGTCACCGTCGTGGGCCTGGTAGGCGATGCCGTCCTGGACGTGGTTCAGCGGCAGGTCGTCCGAGGTGCCGTTGGCGATCACCGTCAGGACCTGGCTGCTCTGCGGGTCCATCTCGAAGGCGTCGGCCTCCGCGCCGCCGTCCTTGCTGGCGTACCAGAGGTTCAGGCCGTTGGACGGGCCCGTGGAGCCGTCGGTGAAGAACACCGAGCCGTTCCAGATGACCTCGTAGACGGTGCTGTGCGCCTGCGCGTTGCCCACGGTGACCATGTGGGAGGCCGCCATCGGGCCCAGGTAGGCCGACGGGGTGCCGTAGATGGCCACGTCGCCGTTGGCGTTCTTCTCCAGGCTGGAGAGCGGCTGGCCGGTGTAGGGCTCCAGACCGTCGGAGCCGTCCACGTAGCCGACGTGCACCATCGTGACGGCGTTCAGCTCGGCGTCGCCGGGCTTGAACCAGCCGGAGACCTTCTCCTCGCCGGACCACTTCGCGCTCGGGGTGGCGCCGTAGCCCTTGATCGGGCCGGTGGCGGTCTTCGGCGTGTCAACCGAGGACTGCGTCTTCGAGGTGATCGAGACGGTGCCCGTGCTCTTGCGCTTGCGGGTGCCGTTCGAGTCGGTGATGAAGACGAACTTGCCGTCCGGGGAGATCAGCGTGATCTCGCCAGCGTGGCCGTCCTTGGAGACGGCCATCATGCCCAGCTCGGGGACCTCGCCGGTGGCGGTCTTCGGCTTCTCGATCTCGCTCGGGTCGGCCACCTTCGCCGCACCCGGCTGCGTCATGGTCGACGCGAGCTTCAGCAGCTGCTTGTCCGGGGTGTCGCTGTGCTGGTCGGTGACGACCGCGTACTGGCCCTTGGGCTTGACGAAGGTGTAGGTCTTGCCGTCCTTCTTGCTGAGCAGCGTGACGCCCGGGGTGGCCTCGGTGCCGTCCCCGATCAGCATCTTCTTCTCGCCGGACTTGGCCGAGGTCTTCGTCGGTGCCGGGGCGCCGTTGCCGGTGGGCAGCGGGGTGTTCAGGTCGGCCTTGATCTTGGCCTCAGCGGCAGCGGCCTGACCGGTCTTCTCGGTCGGCGCGTTGACGGTGACCGGCGGGAAGGGGTAGCCGCCCGTCGGGTTCGGCTTCGGGGCCGTGTCAACCGGCCCCGGCTCGCCGGGCTCCTTCAGCGTCTCGATCTTCGGAGCGCCCGCCGCGTCGTGCTGGTCGATGATCGCGTGGATCTTGTCGGCCAGCGTGGGCTCGGGCTGCTCGTCGGGGATCGGCGGGTCCCAGCGCTTGATCGTGAAGGCGTTGGCGGAGTCCGCGCCGAAGGTGTCCAGCAGGCGCACCGGCTGGTCGATGGCCTGCACCAGCACGCCACCGGTGGCCGTGTTGACCCCGAGAATCCGGTATTCCTGCTGGTCAGAGCTGATCAGCGCGTCCCCGCGCTCCCAGCGCTGCGACGCCAGGTCGGCGCCCTTCAGCGTGCCGCCGTCCTTCGGGCGCGGCCAGCTGCTGGTCTTCAGCGCGTGCTTCTCGATCAGGACGGGGGTGGTGCCGTTCCAGACCGACATCCAGCCCAGCAGCTGGGCCTGTGCGCCGACGGTGCTCAGCGGGATGCCGTCGTTGTCGTCGGGGACGCCGTAGGTCTCCACCGACCCGTCGGGGAAGGCGACCCGGTCACCGGTCTGCAGCAGCATCAGCCCGTGGGAGAGCTGGGCAGGGAACCAGGTGCGCGGCTTGCCACCGGAGATGGCCAGGTCAGCGGCGTCGACCAGCGGCGCGCTCGTGGGGCCCTCGGCGCCCTCGGGCTTCTTGGACTCCGGCAGCTCCAGGCCGTAGTAGTCGGCGAGGTAGAGGCGGCGGGCCTTCAGCGTGTCCGCGAGGCTCTTGGGCATCCCCGCGTCGGCGACCATCTGCTCGATGCGGGTCGGGGAGATGGCCAGCACGCGCTGCGCGCCGTCCAGCTCCTGGTCCTTGCTCATCCCGGCGCCGAAGATCTTGGACTTCTTGCCCTGCCGGAAGGCCTCCAGCTCGGTGACCTGGCTGCCGAAGTCGGTCTTCTTGGCGCCCTGCGCGCGGTAGAGCAGCGCTCCGCCGTTGTCGATCCGCCAGGCCGTGCCCTGCGGGTCGGTGATGATGTTGTCCCACTCCATGCCGAACACGTCGCGGTTGCCCAGCCAGGCGTCCACGGCGAAGTTCCGGCGCACCTGGTCCAGCCAGACCGGGTCGGAGAGGTGGGACGGCATGTCCTGCTTGCCGTCCACGATCTTGCTGTAGATCTGGCCGTCGCCGGGGTTGAAGTCCACCTGCGGGGCGGGCACCCCGGCCTCGGCGTAGAAGTCGTTGGCCAGCGCCTCGTTCTTGCCGTGCGCGGCGGTCTGCGCCTTCTTGACGTAGAACTTCTCGGTGCTCGGGGCGCCGAGGTCCAGGCCGCCGTCGTCGGTCGGCGTGCCGCTGCTGGGCTTGGGGATCTCGTAGAGGCCGCCGGGGTTGGAGCCGCCCTGCCCGCCGATCTTCTTCGTGCCGGGCGCACCGATCGTCAGGTGCGCCTTCTGCTTGGGCGCGTGGTAGATCTGGCCAGGCACCAGGTCGACGGCGGGCTTGCCGGTGTACTTGCCGCCCAGGTCCGACGGGACGACGTGGATCTTGACCGCGCCGCCCGCGTTGGGGTCCTTGTAGATCCCCTCGACCTTGCCGTAGGTCCAGGAACCGCTGGTCAGGTACTTGATGACCGAGAACTTCTCGATGAACCGACCGTCCGCGCCACGGGGGTGCAGCGAGTTGTCGAAGGTCGCCTTCGCGTCGGCAGCGGCCGTGACCACCTCGACAGGCTCCTCCTCGTACTCGGAGTCGGAGAGGTAGACCGGCGCGGCGGGCTGCAGCGGGTACTCGTACTTGTCGCCGCCCAGCCACAGGGCCAGTGCGCCGATGGTGACCGTGTCAACCGGCGGGGTCTGCACCGGCGTGGCCATGCCGTCGTCGTCGGGGTAGGCCAGCGTGAGGTGCGGCAGCCAGTTCGGGAACTGGTCCTCGGCGCTGGCCTCCAGCGCGGCCTGGATCTCCGGGGTCTGGGTGAGCAGGTTGCGCAGGTTGGTCAGCGTCTGGCTCTCGATCAGCACGACGTTGGCCTCGTCGTCGCCCAGGATCGCCGTGCCGGAGGCCTCCACCGGGAAGGCGGGCAGGTGCGCGCCGATCGTGGACAGGTCGTCCTTGATCTGCTCGACGGCCTCGGCCGGGATGTCGGCGGCCTGACCCAGGAAGATCATCGTGATGTGCGCGTCTTCGGCGACGTGCGCATGGATCGGGTCGTCGGCGGCCGGGATCGCGGCGATGATCGCCGTCGTGTAGACCGGCTCGGGGGTCTCGATGGGCTCGCTCACGCTGCGCTGCTCTCTCCGGTGCTGGCGACGTCGCTGACGGTCTGGGTGGCTTCCGGGGTGGGCTGGAGGATCTTCTCCGCCGAGTCCGGGAAGGGCACCGGTGCGGATTCCTGACTGGCCTCGCGCTGGGTGCCGAGGACCGTCGGCAGCAGCGTCTTCAGCAGCGCCTGCTGGACATCAGGCGGCAGCGGGATGGTCCCCTTGGTGAGGATCATCATCGCCAGGTCCGCCTCGTTGGGCTTGTCGTCGTCGGAGAACCCGTGCTCGCGTCGCCACGCCTCCGGACCGAGGACCATGTTCTCGTAGCCCTTGTCCGCGTCCTCGGCCTGGTTGGGCCGGGTGACGATCTCGCTCGGGTCGTACCAGACGATCATCCGGTTGATGTCGTCCTCACTATACCCCTTCGCCCTCAACATGGGGCGGAGGAAGATCGCCGTGAGGGCGTCGACCAGGACCAGGGCCAGCGGCTCGATGTGCGCCTTGTAGAGGTTCTCGTCAATCACCAGCGCGTTGCTGTACTTGACGTTGGCGAAGCCGGTGATGACCTCCTTCGGCACGTCCAGGCCGGAGAGGATGCGCTCCAGGGTCTTCTCGGTGCGCTGGACCAGCCAGTCGTCGCTGCGCCGGTCGAAGGTGATCCACTTGATCTGCTCGGCCAGGCCGCCCTCGCCGGTGATCATCACCGGGGCGACCGCGCTGGCGTCGCCCTCGTCCTGCACGGCGGTGATGAAGGCCTGCATCAGGTCGGAGACCAGGGAGTTGCCCTGGTCGTTGACCATCGAGTCCAGCTCGTCCTCGGGCAGCGGGTTGCCCTGCTCGTCCAGGCCCTGCACCGCGTTGAACTGCTTGGCCGAGAGCAGGCCGTCGGGCAGGAACAGCAGCCCGTTGTTCAGCCGGGTGCGCGAGGCGGACCGGACCAGGCGCTGCAGGATCAGCAGCTCCTCGATCAGGTCGGCCACGCCGGTCATCGAGCTGTCCGGCTCGCCGGAGTAGCGCGGGTGCGGGCGCCAGACGCGGCCGATGTAGGGCTTGCGCTTCTTGCCGTCCGGTCCGACCGTGGACTTCAGGACCTTCTGGCTGGCCGTGTCGCCCCGGATCGGGCGGAGCACCGCACCGTCGGCGTCCACGATCAGCTCGTCGGTTGACACGAACTTCCAGGTGACCGACTGCTGGCCGTTGGGCAGGTCCTCCACCAGCCGGACCAGGTAGCACTCCCCCGGCACGTTCATGTTCAGGCCGAAGGTCCGGGCCAGGTTGGAGAACGCCGGACCGTCGATCTCGGTCATCAGCTCGTCGGCGTCGGTGGCCAGCTGGCTCTTGATCGTGCCGTCCTTGGCGGCGTCCTGGGCGCCGACCGGGGACTCGCCCTCCATCGGCCGGACGGCGGCGTAGATCCGCAGCCGGGAGAGCACGTTGGAGACCAGCTGGAAGGCGTAGTGGATCTCGCCCACCCGCTCGTAGCCGGTCCAGGCCTCCATCTGCCAGGCCGTGTAGGAGGACCGCGCGCGGGCCGCCCAGGCCGCGCCGATGTCAACCGTCTCGGCGGCGGCGGTGATCGCCCGGGGCTGCCGGTAGCGGGCCGCCTCAGCGCGCTTCGTGCCGTGGATCGGCAGCACCTCAGCCGAGGCTGTGAGCGGCTGGGCCGCCTTCGGAGCACGCTTCCGCAGGACGCCACCAGCCATGTGTGGAGCGTATCGGTCGGGTCACCGTCCGTGGTTGACACGGACGGCCGCCCAGCTCAGCTCCGGGAGTAGTTCTGCGACGACGGGAGGCCGTAGGTGGCCGCCCTCGGCTCGCGCGCGACCTGACTGATGGCCTGCCCGGCGTAGGGGTTCCAGCGCTTCAGCGTCTTGCCGCAGCTGCAGCCGCCCGCCCGCGCGATCGTCCAGGGGCCGACCTGGCCGCCGTTGTAGGTGGCGGTGGCCGTCTCCTCCTCGGTGACGTCGATGAAGACGCTGGCGATCGTGGAGCCGTTGGAGCCGTAGGCCCCGGCCTCCCAGCCGATGGCGATCTGGGTGGTGGCGAGGATGACGTGCAGCTTGGCGTTCGGCGGGACGCCCTCGGGCCGGTTGCCCTCGGCGTCGCGGACGTCGCCGGGGTAGAGGTCGGCGATCAGCGTGACGGTCATCGGTCGATCCTGTCGATCACGGCCTTGACCAGCAGGGCCGACTGGGAGAGCGCGAGCGCGCGGACCAGGAAGCGCCCCACGGGCCCGGCGGATTCCGCCGCGAGCACTCCCCCACC
>Ga0308176_10002187_pt1 | contig 12261 bp, 10 predicted proteins | sample PhyCR2_3_FD_203890 | JGI IMG/M metagenome (GOLD analysis project Ga0308176, IMG submission 203890) | Soil microbial communities from UC Gill Tract Community Farm, Albany, California, United States - DLSLS.C.R2 | ecosystem: Environmental > Terrestrial > Soil > Agricultural land | place: USA... | reverse complement strand
GGCGTAGGCCTCGCGCACGTCGGCGCTGACGCGGCCGCGCTCGGGCACGTCCCAACCGTTCTCGCGGGCCCAGGCCCGGATGTCCGCGGCGGACGCACCCCCGGCCGATGCGGGCGTCGACGAGGAGGAGGCCGATGTACGGCGACCACCGCGACGGCGACCGCCGGTGCGCCGCGCGTGGCCGATGTAGACCGCGAGGGCGTCGCGCAGGTCCGCGGAGTGCTTGTCGGAGAGATCGATCTCGTAGTCGACCCCGTCCAGCGCGAAGCTGAGGGTCTCGCTCGCGTCGCCGCCGTCGATGTCGTCGACCAGGACGATGTTGACCTTTTGTGCCATGACCGGGCCTTTCTCGTTCCCCAGAGATCCTCGATAAAGGTCGAGGAAGTGCGCAAAGAATTCGGGCGCGGTGGCAGCGTATTGCTTTACGCCTGCCCGTCGCAAATGCGGGTCGTAAAATCACGCCATTGCGTTTTTGGAGGTGCCCGAAATAGCCGGCCCATTATCGGTCCTGCATTCAGAGAGCCACTGGACTAGCCTTCCCCGATGACGTCACCAGCTGTCACCGTCCGGGAGTTGGCGCACGACGACGAGCGCCGCGCCGCCCGGGTGCTCGCACGAGAGGCGTTCGGTCATCCCCCGGCCGCCGACGAGCAGTCACCGCCGCCGGCGCTTCCCGGGGCGCACGTCCTCGGTGCCTTCGACGGCGACGAGCTGGTCGGCCGCATCGTCGACCGCGAGTACGACTCGTGGTTCTGCGGCGCACCGGTCGCGACGTCGGGAATCGCCGGCGTCACGGTGGCCGCGGAAAAGCGCGGCAGCGGTTTGTTGACACCTCTGTTCGAGGCGGTGCTGGCGACCGCTCGCGAGCGCGGTGCGGTGATTTCCACGCTCTATCCCACGGCCACCGGAATCTACCGACGGTTCGGTTATGAGGTCATCGGTTCCCTGGACACGGTCGAATTGACCACCGCGTCGCTCGCGGCGGCCAGAGCCCCTGCGCCCGGCACGACCACCCGGCGCGCTCGCGGCGAGGACGTCGACGCGCTCAAGGGTCTGTACGACGCCTGGGCGTCGTCGCAGAACGGCCCCCTGACCCGCCGCGGACCGTCCTTCCCCGCGGACGCCGACGAGCTCCTCGCGGACTACTCCGCCATCACCCTCGCGATCGACGGGTCCGGGACGCCCACGGGCTACGCCGCGTGGTCGCGCAGCCGCGGGTACGGCGTGGAGTCACGTCTCGAGGTGGGCGACCTGGTGACGACGACCGCCGACGCCGCACGGGCCCTGCTCCAGGTGCTCGGCAGCTTCTCCACGGTGTGCCCGACGACCCGGGTCCGCACGTCGGGCACGGACCCGTTCAGGCTGCAGCTGCGGACCAGCGAGTGGCCGGTCGTCGAGAGCGAGCCCTACATGCTCCGGCTGCTGGACCTGCCGGGGGCCTTCGCGGCGCGTCCGTTCCCCGACCACCTGGCCGCCGACCTGACCTTCACCTTCCGCGACGAGCTGCTCCACCACCTCGACGGGACGTGGCGCCTGCGCGTCGAGGGTGGTCGAGCCACGTGCGAGCGCCTGGGCGGTGCGGCGTCGCGCGGTGCGTCGTACACCGGGCGGGGACTCGCCCTGGTCTATGCCGGCGCCCAGAGCACCGCCAACGTCCGCGCTGCGGGCCTGCTGAGCGGGGAGCGGGACGACGACCCCGTGTGGGACACCCTGTTCGGCGGACGTCAGGTGCACATCCGCGACTACTTCTGAGTGCTACTCGGGGCGCAGCAGCGGGAAGAGGATGGTCTCGCGGACGCTGGCGCCGGTGAGCATGCCCAGCAGCCGGTCTACACCGATGCCGATCCCACCTGCCGGTGGCATGCCGAACTCCATGGCGCGCAGGAACACCTCGTCGAGGTCCATGGCCTCCGGGTCGCCACCGGCGGCGAGGCGCGACTGCTCCTCGAGGCGTTCGCGTTGGACCACCGGGTCGTTCAGCTCCGAGTACGCCGCGCCCATCTCGACACCGTTGATGATCAGGTCCCAGGCCTCGTTGAGCCCTGGCGTGGTGCGGTGCGGCTTGGCCAGCGGCTTGACCTTGCTCGGGTAGTCCATGACGAAGGTGGGCTGGACCAGCGTCTCCTCGACCAGCTGCTCGAACAGCTCGACGACGATCTCCTCGGGTCCCCAGCCGTCCTGGAGCTCGATGTCGTGCTTGGCGGCGAGGTCGCGCAGCGTCTGCTCGTCGGTGTCGACGTCGACGGTGGTGCCCACCGCCTCCGACACCAGGGACAGGATCGGGGCCTCGCGCCACTCGCCGTCGAGGTCGACGGCCGTCCCGTCGCGGCCCCGGACCTCCGGGCTGCCGATCGCCCGGTGCGCGCCACGGACCAGGTCCTTGGCCAGCGCCATCATCGTGTGCTGGTCGCCGTACGCCTCATAGGCCTCGAGCATGGAGAACTCAGCGGCGTGGGTGGCGTCGAGGCCCTCGTTGCGGAACGTGCGCCCGATCTCGAAGACCCGGTCGACCCCGCCGATCATCGCCTTCTTCAGGTCGAGCTCGAGCGCGATCCGCAGCAGCATGTCCTGGTCGAGCGCGTTGAGGTGCGTCCGGAAGGGCCGCGCCGCGGCGCCGCCGTTGGTGAGCTGCAGGATCGGCGTCTCCACCTCGACGAAGCCTCGCTCGTCGAGGGTGGAGCGCAGGCTCTTGAGGACCGCGGCCTTCTGTCGCACGAGCACCCGGGGCTCCGGGCGCAGCATCATGTCGACGTAGCGCAAGCGCACCCGCGCCTCTTCCGACAGCGGCCGGTGCTCGTTGGGCAGCGGCCGCAGGGTCTTTGCGGCCACCGACCACTCGCGCGCCTGGACGGACAGCTCGCCGCGCCGGCTGGTCACCACCTCACCGCGCACGGCGAGGAGGTCACCGAGGTCGACGAGCGCCTTGAAGTCGGCCAGTGACTCCTTGCCGACGTCTGCCAGCGACAGCATCACCTGCAGCTCGGTGCCGTCGCCCTCCCGCAGCCGGACGAAGCAGAGCTTTCCGGTGTTGCGCAGGAACATCACGCGCCCTGCGACGGCCACCTGGTCGCCGGTGTGCGTGTCGGGAGCGAGCTCCCGCCCGTCGTACGACGTGCGCAGCTGGTTGAGGGTGTGGGTGCGCTCCACCGTCACGGGGTAGGCCGCGCGTCCTTCGTCGATGAGGCGCTGACGCTTGTCGCGGCGCACCCGCATCTGCTCGGGGAGGTCGTCCTCGAGGCCGGACCCGGGCTGCTCACTCATGGGGCCGAGCCTATCGGGGGAGCCGTCGGGGGCCGGGTCGCCCGGAGCCGCTGCCGATCTGACAAGTCGACCACGCGGGTCCTCGGCGACTCATATGCTTCTCGCCGGTCGACTCACCGGCAGGGGGAAGGGCATGGCGTCGGAAGGCTCTCCGCTGGCAACGAGACCTCCTTGGCACGTCGTGGTCCCGGTGCTGATCTACCTCGCACTGGTCGTCGCAGGCGTGAACCAGTCCTCGATCGGGATCATGCATGAGCACGCGGACACGCTGCACTCGCCGATGCTCCTGCAGCCACAGAACGGCCGCACCGACGAGTTCCTCACGTCCACGCCGATCCAGACAGGCGCCGCGGTCACCGGTCGGGTCGACCTGACGAACCCGCTGTCGGCTCCGCAGGCGTTCCTCAACCAGCTGCCGGCGGGGCCCGTCTCCGCCCTCGTCCTGCCCGACGGGACGGCCATGCTGCTGGGCCCCCACGTGCCGCCGGAGATGTTGGTCGCTCTCCGCTGGTGGCTGCCCTTCCTGCTTCTCGCGTTGGGCGCGCCCGCGCTGTTCCGGCTGCTCACGGGGAGTCGGGCCATCGGCTGGTTCGCCGTGGTGCTGGTGGTGCTGAGCCCGCTCAGCGCCTGGTGGTCCTTCGGCACGGTGCAGCTGGTCGCGCTCACCGTCTCGGGCGGGGCGAGCCTCGTCCTCGGTGCACGGGCCGCCGAGGAGGGACGACTCCTCCCCGCCTCAGGTTGGTGCCTGCTCTGCGCGGTGCTCCTGGCCCGCACGCCGCTGACCTACCAGCCCTGGGCACTGGTCGTGGTGCCGGCCGTCCTGCTGGCCGTGGTGCTGGCAGCGGTCAGCGACTCCGAGCGCAGGCGACGCACCCTGCTGGTGATCGCCCTGACCGGCGCGCTCACCCTCGCCCTGTTCGCCGGCGTCCTGCTGGAGAACCGCGCGTCGATCGATGCGACCCTGGGCACGGTCTACCCGGGTCAACGGCTGGCCTCCGGGTCCGCGAACCCCTTCCAGAACCTGTTCGGCGCGACCAGCCTGGGGGTCCTCCTGCTGCGTCCCGTCGTCCACGGGACCAACGCGAGCGAGCTCTCCTCGGGCTACACCGTCGCCTTCCTCTGGGTGGCTGTCCTGGTGCTGCAGGGCCTGTCGTTCAGGAGCCGCGGCCACCGGCTCGCCGTCATGACGCTCGCGACGTTCTCGGTCTTCTGGATGGTGTGGTCCACGGTCGACCTCGGGAGCTGGGCCGCGCACGTGCCCCTGGTGAGCCTCGTGCCGTCCTTCCGGTCCACGAGTGCCCTCGGCCTGCTCGCGGTGCTGCTGCTCTGCCTGGTGCTGCCTGCGGCGCCGAAGCGGGGTTCGAGAGCCTTCGCATTGGCCGCCGGCATCGCGACCGCCGCGTTCGCCGGGCTCGCCGGCCTCCTGGTGAGGGAACGCAACATCCCCTCGATGTCGGTCATGGGCGTCGTCCTGTCCACCCTCCTGCTCGCGGTGACGGTCTTCTGGTGCACGCGAACCCCCCGAGACCCTCGGCCCTACGTGATGGCCGGGGTGCTTGCGTTCCTGCTCGCCGGTCTCGTGAACCCTGTCCTCGTCGGGTTGGGCGACCTGCACCACAGCCCGCCCGCGCGGCAGATGCTGGCAGCCGGCTCGACGGCTCGACAGTCCGGCGGCGTCTGGGCGTCCGACAGCCTGCCCGTCGACGCGCTCATGCTCGCCACCGGCGTCCCGTCCTTGTCCGGACGTCAGCTCGCCGGGCCGAACCCGACCGCTTGGCACGCGCTCGACCCGGACCCGCGCGTCGAGACGATCTGGAACCGCGGCGCCGCCCTCGTCCGCTTCCGCTGGACCGACTCCGCGGGGCTGCGCCTGTCGTCGCCGCGGGCCGACGAGATCTTCGTCGACACCTCGCCGTGCACGCTCGCTGACCGAGAGCCTCGGCTGACCCACGTCGTCTCGTCGAGACCGATGGCCGGATCCTGCCTCCGAGACGACGGGACGTTCGACTGGTCGGGGGGCACGCGGCACGTCTACCGGGTCGTCCGCTGACCTGACGGCCTGGACGGGCCCTCAGGGGGTCACGTCCCGGCCATCCTGAGCGGCGGGTTCACGCGTTGCGGGAGAAGACGATCTCCAGGCCCAGGAGGGTCAGCCACGGCTGGTGGTCGGTGAAGACCGAGCACTCCTCGACGACGAGCGGTGCCAGTCCACCGGTGGCGATCACCGTGAGGTCGTCGACCTCGAGCCCCATCGCCTCCCGCATCCGGGTGACGATCCCGTCCACCTGGCACGCGGTGCCGTAGAGGATGCCGGACTGCATGGCCTCGACCGTGTTCTTCGCGATCACCGACCGCGGACGCACGAGCTCGACCTTGCGCAGCTGGGCGCCGCGACGGCCCAAGGCCTCCAAGGAGATGTCGACGCCGGGCGCGATAGCACCACCGATGTACTCGCCACGCGCGCTCACCACGTCGAACGTCGTGGCGGTGCCGAAGTCGACGACGATGGCCGGCCCGCCGAAGAGCTGACCAGCCGCCAAGGCGTTGACGATCCGGTCGGTGCCGACCTCGCGGGGGTTGTCCATCAGGACGGGTACGCCGGTGCGCACGCCTGGCTCCACGACGACCTGCCGGACCTCACCGTGGTAGGTGCGCAGCATCTCGCGCCACTCGTGCAGCACGCCGGGCACCGTCGCGCAGACGGCGACACCGCGAGGGGGGCCGTCGACCGCCGAGTCGTTGAGCAGTCCCTTGAGCAGGACGCCCCACTCGTCCGCCGTACGCCGCTCGTCGGTCGCTACCCGCCAGTGGTCGACGACCTCGCCGTCCTCGACCAGCCCCAGGGTCGTGTGGGAGTTCCCGATGTCGGCGCACAGCAGCGGCCCGGCCATCACCCCACTCCTCCCAGCTCGACGGCGACGTTGTCGATCAACCGGGTGCTGCCGACGCGAGCGGCCACGAGCAACCGGGCCTCACCGGTGGCAGGAGGCGCCCCGAGCTCCGGCGACCTGAGGGCGAGGTAGTCGAGATCGACCGCCGGCTCCTCCTCCAGCACGCGCCCCGCCGCGGCCAGCACCTCGTCGGCGCCTCGCGGCCCCGCAGACGCCCCGGCCACCAGGGCACGTGACAGCACGAGGGCGGTGCGACGCTCCGAGTCCGCCAGGTAGGCGTTGCGCGACGACAGGGCCAGGCCGTCGTCCTCGCGCACCGTCTCACCGCCGACGATCTCGACGCCCTGGCTGAGGTCCGCCACCATGCGGCGGATCACGACGAGCTGCTGGTAGTCCTTCTGCCCGAACACGGCGAGGTCGGGTCGGACCATGCCGAAGAGCTTGGCGACCACGGTGAGGACTCCGCGGTAGTGACCGGGTCGCGTCGCACCCTCCAGCACCGCGCCGAGCGGGCCGGGATCGACCGACACCTGCGGCTGACCGTCGGGGTAGACCTCCGCCACCGACGGTGCGAAGACGATGTCCGCCCCGTGCCGGCCACACACCTCGACGTCGCTGTCGAAGCTGCGCGGGTAGCGGTCGAGGTCCTCACCCGGCCCGAACTGCAGGGGGTTCACGAAGATCGAGACCACGACCGGGCCGGCCTCGCCGAGCCGCTGACGAGCCTCGTCCACCAGCGCTGCGTGCCCAGCATGCAAGGCGCCCATCGTGGGGACGAGACCGACGCGGCCGCCCGAGGCGCGGGTCACGTCGAGCGCTCGGGCAAGCTCCTCCCGGGTCCGCGCGACGACGGGGCGTCCCGTCCTCGCGCGGCCGGGTGTCAGCGTCACGCGCGGCTGCCGCCGACGTGCGCGGACTCTCGGGCGTCGTTCAGGATGCCGACCAGCTTGGCGGCGCGGATGGGGAGCAGCCGGCCGTCGAGCACCGCCCGGTTGGCAGTGGCACGCGCCATGGCGACGTACGACTCGAGCGCCGCGGGAGTCGTGCGGGCGATGTCGGTGACGTGCGCCCGGACCGTCTCGACGTCGCCACGGACGATCGGCCCGGTCAGCGCGGCATCCCCGAACGTCAGCGCGTTGTCGAGCGCAGCCGTGAGCAGCGGGCGCAGCGTGCCGGCGGGGTCCGTCGCTCCCGAGGCCCTCAACAGGTCCATCGACTGCGCGACCAGGGTGACGAGGTGGTTGGCGCCGTGCGCCAGACCTGCGTGGTAGAGCGTGCGCTTGTCCTCGGGCACCCAGACGACGCTTCCCCCGAGGTCGGCGACGAGGAGCTGCGCGAGCGATCGAGTGCTCTCGGTGGCCGTGACACCGAACATGCAGCCCTGCAGGCGGTGCAGGTCCAGGTCCGTGCCCGTGAAGGTCATCGCGGGGTGCATGGCCAGCACCTCGGCGCCGCGAGCCGCTGCCGGCGCGAGCACCCGCAGCCCGTGCTTGCCGGAGGTGTGCACCACCCTCTGACCGCGACGGATCGCTCCCGAGGCCGACAACATCGACACGACGTTGGCCAGCATGTCGTCGGGCACCGTCAGGAGCAGCACGTCGCACGACCTGGAGACGGCCGTCGGCTTGTCGACCCGGACACCGGGCAGCAACGTCTCGATGCGGGTCCGGGAGGCGGCGGACTCACCCGCGACCGCAGTGATCTCGTGGCCGGACGAACGCAGGCTCGCTGCGAGGACCGCGCCGACGCGACCGGCACCGACGACGCCGATGCGAAGCCTCTGAGGGCCCATGCTCATCACCTTTCGTTCCAGTCCCGCGAACGGGTACCGGACGTTGCTGATGCCTGCACGTTCGAGCGTACGCGCGGGCGACGGGGGCGTCACCCCGCCGCGTGCGTGGGTTCGGTCACAGCCGCAACGCGGACAGTTCCCCGAGATGACCGCGCACTAACCTGCGTGCCATGGTCGACTCGCCCTCCGCAACGCCGCTGTGGCAGGCGGCCTGGGACGAGGCGTTGTACGGCGCCCGCGGCTTCTTCCGCACGCACCGCCCCGCCGCGCACTTCCGCACCTCCGTGCATGCCTCGCCGGAGTACGCCGAGGCGCTCGTGCGACTGGCCCACGAGCACCGGCTGACCTCTGTGGTGGACGTGGGCGCCGGAGGCGGCGAGCTGCTGAGCGGGATCCACGCGGTCGACCCGACGCTGCGCCTGCACGGTGTCGAGGTCGCGAGCCCACCTGCGGCACTGCCCGACGCGGTGACATGGTCCGCCGGTCTTCCCGAGCGGCTCGACGGGCTCGTCATCGCCAACGAGTGGCTGGACAACGTGCCGTGCCCGGTCGTCGAGGTGGACGACCGGGGCGTGTCCCGCCTGGTGCACGTCGATCCCGGGACCGGTCGCGAACGGCTCGGCGACCGGCCGCCCGAGCGTCTGGCCAGCTGGCTCGGCACGTGGTGGCCACTGGATGCCGAGCCGGGTCGCCGCGCCGAGGTCGGTCTTCCGCGCGACGCCGCCTGGAGGTCGCTGGTCTCGCGGACCACTGGCCTGGCTGTCGCCGTCGACTACGGCCACACGCGCGACCAGCGGCCCCTGTTCGGGACGCTGCGCTCCTACCGCGACGGCCACGAGGTCGACGTACGCCCGGACGGAGCTCGGGACGTCACCGCGCACGTCGCCGTCGACTCGGTGGCTGCGGCGGTCGGCGGGCGCCTGACCAGGCAGCGCGACGCGCTCGGCGACCTCGGGGTGAGCGGACGGCGGCCGGACCTCGCGCTCGCGACCGAGGACCCGGCGGCCTACCTGCGCGCGCTCGGCACAGCGGCGGGAGCGGCCGAGCTGGTCGCCGAGGGCGGGCTGGGCGACTTCTGGTGGATCATCAGCGGCTGAGGGACTCAGAGCGAGCGGGCGGCACGCGAACGTACGCCGGCCTCGTCGAGCAACGCTCGGGCCTCACGGACGTCTCGGTGCCGAGCCCGCACGTGCACCGGCCCGGGCGGGCTGTCGACCAGCACGTCGGCCAAGCCCAGGCGACGCTGCCACGGGCCCTGGTGGAGACGCAACGACTGCACACGAGCGTGCGGCACGACGTGCGTGCGTCGTGACAGGAGACCTGCCCGCGACACCACGAGGTCCTCACCGATCCCTGCAGCGAGGAAGCGTCTCACCCACGGAGCGACCCAGCGCGCCCGCACGGGCGGCGCAGCAAGGGCCACCGCGTCGGGGTCGGGACCTCCCGACGCCTGCAACAGGTGGCGTGCCAACCACATCACCAGGGGTCGGGGCCCGACCGGAAGCACCGTCGACGCCGAGGGCTTGCTGCCGTCCGCGGAGCCGCTCGCGTAGCCGGCGACCGCGACGTCGAGTCGCGCCCACCCGAATCCGCGCCAGAGCAGTGGTTCGCTGATCACCACGCCCTGTACCCGGGCCAAGGTGATGGTCTGCGTGGACCGGTCGAAGAGACCACGCCGCACCTGCAGCCCGGCGGCGGTCTGGGCAACCGTGAAGTCGTAGTAGGCCGAGAGCTTCCTGAACTGGGTGAGCCCGAGCCCGACGACGAGCGACACCACCCCCGCCGCACCACCCACGCCGCCGAACGTCGCGAAGACGACGATGAAGAAGGCCGCGGAGACGAGGAAGGCCCCGGTCTCGGGAGACAGGAGAAGGCTCACGACGAGCATCCCGAGGTCCAGCCGGGCCACGACCTGCTCGGGCGCGGGCGGAGCCGTCCGTTGCTCGGCCTCCGTCCTGGGGTCTTCGGTCCCGGCCGGATGGCCGGCGCGGACCGCATCTCGTCGTGCGAGGAGGGTCGCCCGCAGGTCATGCGCCTCCCTCAGCGGAAGGAAGGCGAGCGACCCCTCCCGCGAGCCACCTCCCGCGACGTCCATCCGCAGCTCGGCGAGGCCGAGCAGCCGGGCGACGAACGGCTGCACGATGTCGATGCCTTGCAACCGGTCGACCCGGATCCGCCGGGACTGGCGGGAGATGACACCGGTGTCGACACGCAGCTCGTCGGCCTCGATCCAGTACTTCGTGCGGAACCACGAGGCCGTCCCGTACGCCGCGCCTGCCACCAGCATCGCGAGGAGGACCCACCCCAACGGCCCCAGGTCCCCGCGCAGCACGTCGTTCCACGAGGACGCGACGACGGCCACCACGAGGATCGCGCTACGCACCAGGGGCGTCAACGGCGAGAGCCGCTTGTAGGACCGTCCGGGGGGATCCGGGTGTTCGGTCACAGGCCGGCTGCCTGTGTCTCGCCCAGGGAGGTGAGCCGGTCACGCAGGCGGGCGGCCTCGTCTGCGCGGAGTCCGGGGATCACGGCGCTGGTTCCGGGGCTCGCGGTGTGCAGGTGGACGCTGGCGATCTTGAACAGCTGCTCCAGCGGGCCCGCGTGCACGTCGACGTACTGCATGCGGCCGTAGGGGACGACGACGAGCTTGCGGAACAGAGCACCGTGCTTGATGTAGAGGTCCTCGTCGCGCTCGGCGTAGCCCCACCACCGCGCGTTGCGTCCGATCACGATCCAGCCGCACGTCACGAGAGCCACGCCGAACAGGACCAGCGGCACGACCAGCCACGCCGGCGCCGAGAGCAGCAGACAACCGACGACGATCACCACGAGCACGAGGCACCCGACACCGAGCAGCAGCACCCGACGCATCGTCGCCAATGCTGCCGAGACGGCCCGCCACTCGTTGTCCGGAGGCGCGAAGAGGTCGTCCACGCTCTGAGGGTACGTGCGAGCATGACCCGGTGGCGGCGTACGAGGACCGGCAGGTCGTGGTCGGGGTAGGTGCCGCCGCCGGAGCCGGGGACGTCGTGCTCGACCTCGGGCCGCAGCACCCGTCGACCCACGGCGCACTGCGTCTTCGGCTGAGGCTGGAGGGGGAGCACATCGTCGCGTGCGAGCCGATCGTCGGCTACCTCCACCGCGGGGTCGAGAAGCTGTTCGAGGTGCGCGACTACCGCCAGATCATCGTGCTCGCCAACCGTCACGACTGGCTCTCGGCCTTCTCCTCCGAGCTGGGCGTGGTCCTCGCCGCCGAGCGGATGCTCGGCATGGAGGTACCCGTTCGAGCGGTGTGGACGCGAACGCTCCTCGCCGAGCTCAACCGGGTGCTCAACCACCTGATGTTCCTGGGTTCCTACCCGGTCGAGCTGGCGGCCACCGACGCGACGCTGCAGGCGTTCCGTCAGCGTGAGGCCATCCAGGCCGTCATGGAGGAGCTCTCGGGAGGCCGGATGCACTACATGTTCAACCGGGTCGGCGGTCTCAAGGAGGACCTTCCCGCGGGCTGGCTCGGCCGCACGTCGCAGACCGTCGCCGCGGTGCGCTCCGGACTCGACGAGGTCGAGGAGCGGGTGTTCGGCGACGAGGGCTTCCGGACGCGGACGCGTGGTGTGGGAGTGCTCGCCCCCGCCCTGATCGATGCGTACGGCGTCAGTGGTCCGGTCGCACGCGCGTCCGGCGTGGACCTCGACCTGCGACGTGACGATCCCTACCTCGCCTACGGCGAGCTGGCCCGCCAGGGGGTGCTGCGGGTCCCGACGCGAGACGAGGGTGACTGCCACGCACGGTTCGCCCTGCTCGTCGACCAGGTGCGGATCTCCCTCGACCTGGCCGATGCCTGCGTGGAGCGGCTCCGCTCGATGGGGCCCGGGTCCGTCAACGTGCGGCTCCCCAAGATCCTCAGGCTGCCGGAGGGATCGACGTACGCCTGGACCGAGAACCCGCTCGGGATCAACGGCTACTACCTCGTCTCACGCGGGGAGAAGACACCGTGGCGGCTGAAGCTGCGCAGCGCGTCCTTCAACAACGTGGCCGTGCTCCCCGAGCTGCTCGCCGGTTGTCGGGTCGCGGACCTCGTCGCGATCCTGGGATCGATGTTCTTCGTCGTCGGCGACATCGACAAGTAGGGAGCCACGGGCCTGACCAGCGCCTGTGACAGGATCCCGCCATGGATCCGAGCCGTCCCCACGGGCTGAGGAATGTCGCTGTGCTGCTGGCCGGAGGCGTCGGCACCCGGATCGGCCTCGACATCCCCAAGCAGCTGCTGAAGATAGCGGGCAAGCCGATCCTCGAGCACACGTTGGCGGCTCTGGACAG
>Ga0308176_10002185_pt1 | contig 12264 bp, 6 predicted proteins | sample PhyCR2_3_FD_203890 | JGI IMG/M metagenome (GOLD analysis project Ga0308176, IMG submission 203890) | Soil microbial communities from UC Gill Tract Community Farm, Albany, California, United States - DLSLS.C.R2 | ecosystem: Environmental > Terrestrial > Soil > Agricultural land | place: USA... | reverse complement strand
CCCAATCCGACAGGTTGGCGCACGGGCTGGAAATGCTTTCGGTGCCGTTAATGGCGTGGCAGCTCATGCAGCCGTAGTGGCCGATCAGCTTTTTGCCCAGCCAGAGCATCTGCTTGTGCGGGAGGTCCATCTTCTCGACGCGCGCCTTGGCCTGCTCCTCGGGGCAGGCGGTGGTGGTCAGGGCTTCGATCGCGAGCTTGGTGATCTCGCCGGGCAGGGGTTTGCCGTCCTTGTCCTTCGTCGGTGAATATTCCTCGACCGCCTTGGCGTCGGCGGTCTGGATGCTGAAGCGGCTTCGGAGGAAGAACGCCACCAGCTCGTTGAGCTTGGGCTGGTCCACCGGCGTCAGCTCGGCCTTCCAGGGGTCGTCCGACTTGTCGTTGGTCCGCTTCTGGTCCAGCAGGTACTCGGCCAGGTCCATCGCCTGCTGGTCGGAGAGGCGCAGGCGGGGCATGACCGTGTAGTCGCTGTAGTGCCGCGGGTTCTTGAGCCAGTTGAACAGCCAGCCCTTGGCCTCTTCGGGCTTTCGGCCGGCCAGCAGCTTCGTGCCGACGCCGCTCAGCTCCGGGCCGTGGTGCATGAAGACGGGCTTGGGCGAGTTGTCCGGGTACTTGGGCGCCACGTCGCCGCTGGTGATGGCGCCGAGGTTTTCGAGCGCGTAAATCTGCCGCTCGTTGTAGCTCATCTCGTCGTAGATGCGCCGGGCTTCGGCGGTCAGCTCTGAGGTGGTCGGCGTGCGGTTGTTCTTGTGCTCCATCTCGCGCGCGAGGCGACCGCTCTTGACCAGGTCGTTGACGATCCAGTCCTCGCCGACCGTAACGGGCTTGTTGTTGCGGGTTTTGCCGCTGGGGTCGTTCAGGTTGGTGTGACAGGCCTTGCACCCGATGGTCTCGAACGTCGTCCGGCCGTCGGCCTTCTTTCCCGTGACGCCCTGCGGCAGCGCGAATTCCTCCGGCGGCTTGGGCGTGGCGGTCTGGACGAGGTATTCCGTGATCGCCCGCACTTCCTGCCGCGTCCGCCGAAGCTCCTCGGCGCTGGAGTTGTTTTCCAGCATAAAAAAGTGCGGCATCATGGTGCTGGGGCGGAAGGACTTCGGCGCCCAGATCCAGCTATTGATGAACTCCGGCGACAGTTTCGCCGTCACTTGCCGCAGGTCGGTGCCGACCTTGCGATTCTCCTCCTTCGGCACGCTGTCCATCTGGTGACAATTCACGCAGCCCAGGTGCGTAAACAGCAGCCGCCCCTCGGCGACCACGGGCGCCGCCTCCTTGATGTCGTGAACGTCGGTGTGGCAGCGGAGGCAGTTGGCCTGGAGGTACTGCGGCGGGCGCATGGGCCAATCCCACTCGTGGTACACGAGTGAGAACGGCCGGCCGGCGGCGGACTCGTACTTGTCCATCCACCGCTTCATCTGCGGCAGCGCCCGGCCGGTCTTGCCCGACACCGGATCGACGTACGCCACCGGCGACACGTCCTCGGCCTCGACGGGTTCCGCCGGGGCGTCCAGAGCCTCGTCTGTCTTCTCCGCAACCAGGTGAAGCTGGACGGACGACGTATTCGGCTTGACGGCGTCTTCTGGGAAGACGGCCGCCATCATGCTGGAGAGGTCGGGCTTCTGCTCCCCCGCCCCTTGGTGCTCGCGCTTCGCGCTTGGACGCAGTTGGACGCCGAGCACGGGTTCCCCGCTCCGCTCGTCCACCCAGATCGGGCGGGCGGTATGGGCGGCGAGGACGAAGTCGGTCTCCTGGCCCGAGCCGTCGTGGCAGCTGGTGCAGCCCACCGATTCGAACGGGTGCTTGCTGTCCGGTTCCACGTATAGACGCAGGTCCGGGTGCGCTAGCAGCACCGGGGAAGCGTCCAGCGGCGAGTAGCCGTCGCGATCCCGATAGACGTTGACCTCACTTACCAGCGCGTAGCGGTAGCGGCCCTCCAGGAGCCGGTACTGCTCCGCCGGCAGCTCCTGTTTTAGAGACGCGCGCAGCCGGTCGGGATATTGCAGCGCGAGGTTGCGCGCCGTCGCGATGGCCGTGTCTTTGGGGTCGGCGTGGAAGAGCGCGTCGAACGCGGCGAGGATGATTTCGTCCTGTTCCCTGGCCTTCTTCGGGTCCGCCGCCTCGGCGACGGCCGGCCGGGTCGCGGCGACGGTGTCGTACTTGAACCCCGCGGGCACTTCCTTGCCCTTGTAAACAACCTTCACCTTCCCGATCGCCCCCGCGGCGGCGTTGATCGGGCCCTTGGCCTTGTCGAGGGCGGCGCTGCTCAGCAGCTTTCGGCCCCAGTGGTGCCAGAATTCCGGCATCGCGGTGGCGCCGGGCTTGTCCGCGGTCGGCGCGCCGGCGGGCAGCGGCTTGTCCGGAAGCGGTGTGGCGTAGCGGTAGCGCCGGCCGGAGGCGAGCTGCTCCTCCAGGTACGCCAGCACCTTCTCCTCGGTGAAGTCCTTCTTGGCGATGTTGACGTGGCAGGTCATGCAGCGGTCGATGGCCGCCACCTTCATCGGCGGCATTTCCGTCAGCACGTCCGGCAGCACCACCTGCTGCACCTTCTCCGTCGGGTTGATGAACCCCATCAGCGGCGCCGCCCGGATCTGTGCGCTCAGCTTGGCCAGGAGGCTCGGCGGCTGAAGCGCGTTGAGCCTCTTTCGAAGCATTTCAACGTCGCCGGTGAGTTTTTTCTGCTCCTTGGTCAGGCGGTCGATCTCCGCCGTCTTCTGCTTCAGCGCGTCGCGGTCGTCGGTGATCTTCCGCGCCCACTCGGCGAGCTGCTCGTTGTTCGCGGCCACCTGCTTCCGCGGGCCGGCCAGGTCCGCGTTGATCGACTTGATCCGCTCCGCATCCCCCGCCGCGATCGCGTCCTGGAGCTTGCCCTCGTTGACCGTGACTACGGCCTTGAGGTTGTTGTTGCGGAACTCCAGGTTCGACTTGTCGCTCTCGAGCCTGGCGATTTCCGAATTGAGGGCCTGGTAGTCCTTGTTCCCCTGCTCGATCTGCTGCTTCCGCTTCTCGATCTCCGCGTCGAGCTGCTTGACACGCTCCTGCTTCTCCTCCGGCAGCTCGCGGTCGATCTTGTCGCGGGTCATGGCGGCGTCCCACACGCGGGCGTGCTGCTGCGGGACGCGCCAGTCCTTCCCGTAATCCTGAAAAATCGCCCAGAAGCACATGAGCGTCATGACGACGGCGCTGACGGCGAATGCGATGTTAAGGCGGCGGATGTTCCAGAACGTATCGGTGGGGATCGGCATGCTGAGGGCCCGCTAGACCTAGCGAATCTCGTGACCGGAATGGGACTTCGTGCGTTTCGTCACAATCCTCGCTCGGACTATATGACAACGGCCTTTGGGGAACAAGACCGCTTCTACGAAGCGCAAAATCCTGTACAGGCCGCCCCGTTTGGCAGTCGCCGGCCCCGCCCGTACACTCCCGCGCCATGGCCCACGACGTCGCCCTCTTCATCACCTGCCTCACCGACCAGTTCTACCCGCGGGTCGGCGTGGCGGTGACGAAAATCCTCGAGCACTACGGCTGCCGCGTCTCCTTCCCCGAGACCCAGACCTGCTGCGGGCAACCGTTCTACAACAACGGCTTCCACCCCGAGGCGCGCGAGCTCGCCAAGCGCATGGTCGAAATCTTCGAGCCCTACGACTACGTCGTCACCCCCAGCGGCTCCTGCTGCGCTATGGTCCGCGAGCACTTCCCCCACCTGCTCCATGAAGAGCACGCCTGGGAGCACGGCATGCACAAGCTCACCTCCCGCACCTACGAGTTCGTTGAATTCCTCGACAAGGTCCTCAAGGTGGACCTGAGCAAGCTGTCGCTGGCGCAACCGGAGACGCTTACGTACCACTACACCTGCCACCTGCGCGGCATCGGGGTGAAGGACGAAGGCGTCAAGCTCCTCTGCCAGCTCGGCAACGTGGACTTCCGCCCGATGGAAAAGACCGACCAGTGCTGCGGCTTCGGCGGCACGTTCGCCGTCAAGTACCCGGCCATCAGCGGCGCGATGGTGGAGGACAAGGTCAATTGCATCACAGCCACCGGCGCGGCCGTCACCGTCTGCAACGACGCCGGGTGCACGATGAACATCTCGGGGATGTGCCACCGGCATGGGGTGAACACGCGGGTGCGGCACATCGCGGAGCTGCTGGCCGAAGCGTTAGGGATTAATCTCAACGCCTGGTAGGTAATCCGGCGCGCGCACGTCGTGAATGCGCTTATCGCAACCGGCCACCGTGAGGAGCATCGCCGCTAACAGAAGCATTGCAATACCGCGCACCGAGACTCCGTTCTTTTCATACCCGTTTCACCGCCGCTCGACCGTAACGCTCATCCCCGACCGATTAATCTGCGTATCGTACACGCGGCCCAGCGACCCCGGCCTGGCCGAGCGCTCGCCGAGCATTGCCCGCAGGCGCTTGGCATGTGCCGGGGTCTTGCAGAAGAAGTACGCGAACCCGCCGCCGCCGGCGCCCGCCAGTCCGGCGGCCAGGTAGTGGTCCTGAAGTTCCAGGAACAGCACGTCGATCGCCGGCGTCGTGCTGCCCGGGTACAGCTCCTTTTTCATTTGCCAGTACCGCGCGATCTCGCGTGCCACGACCGGCCACTGACCCTTGAGCAGAGCGTTCCGCAGCGCGAAAGCGGAGAGTTTGAGGCCTTCCATCAGTTGCAGCACGGCGGGCTCGCGGCCGAGCCATCGGCCGAGCACCCGGCGCAGGATGTCGCGGGCCAGCCGCTGCTGGCCGGAGTAGTAAACGACCAGGCGGTCTTCCAGCTCCTGGTATAGCGCGTCCGACATTGCCAGTTGCTCGACGACCGGCCGCTGGGGGATCCCCGGGGCGGTGACGGTGGACTTGGCACCGCCGACGATGCCGCCGACCTGGTCCTGCCACCCGCCGCCGGTGCTGAGCCGCTGCTCCAGCAGGAGGGTTTGTTCGATCAGTTGCCCGGGCGAGGCGTCGCGGCCGCGGACCTTATGCAAGGCGGCCAGGAGCGTCGCCGCCAGGATGCTGCTCGTGCCCAGGCCCGAGCCTTTGGGTACGCGCGACTCGGTCGTCACGTGCAGGCCGTTGCCGAGGGTCCGCAGGAATGATCGCAGGCGATCCGGCCCTGCGCTTCGCTTCAGGCCGGCTTGGGGGAGCAGGCCCGCCAGGTCGAGCGCGACCTTGTGCAGCGCGAAGGGGTCGTGGACGTTCGCGTCGCCGGCGCCGCAGTCGCCGCCGCTCAGCTCGACAGTGCGGCCGAGGTCATGACTCTCCAGCACGATTTTCGGCTCGCGGATCGTCCGCACCGTCGCGCGCACCGGCGGCCGGGAGTCCAGGTCAATCGCAACGTTCACCACGTGGCCGCCGCGCTCGAAGCAATACGGCGGTGTGTCGCTCCACCCGCCCGACAAATCCAGCCGCACCGGCGATGCGGCCACGATCTCGACGTTCGGCGGGAGCGCGGCTTGCCGGCCGTTTCCCGACTCGCGTACGCGGATCGAGCGGTAACCGATCTCGCTGGCCTCGGCCACTTTTGCGAATGCCCGCTGCACCACGCCGTCCAGCCGCTCCCGCGCCTCGCCGGGCGCGGGATGGTCCGGCCGCTGGAGGAGCTGCACCGCGCACCAATACGCCCTGGCCTGATCGACGGCGAGATTGGCGTCGTTGAAATGCTGCCCCGCCCATTCCGAAAGCAGTTGCTCCGCGGCGTCGTGCGCGGCGACCGTCGAGTAATGTCCCAGCAGCGCGTCGGCCGGCACGTCCTGGCGCCGCTGGACGGCGTCGAGCAGGTCGCTCGCCTGGAGGTACGCCGCGACGACTTCGCGGTGCTCGATCAGCGAGACCGGGTCGGCCATTTCCAGGAGCATCGCCATCGAGTACCGCGGCGATTTGCGCCAGGCGTGCACCTCCGGTCGCCCGGGCGCCGAATCGCCGGCCATAGCCAGCGCCACCGAAGCGGCGTCGCGCCTGTCGGTGGCGACGAACAGCCGCGCGTTCCAGAGCGTCTGCTGTTTGGCCGCCGCCCCCGGCCAGACCTCTTCGGGGCTGACGTTGTGCCGCCGCAGCCACGCGTCGATCGGCCTGTTCAGGTAGTTGCACTTTCCGTCGGCATAAGAGCCCTTGAAGTCGTCCTCAACCCCGCACAGCACGTGGACGTAGCGGACGCAACCGGGCGCTTCGGATTCCCCGCCGTCGTCGCCGCCGTTCTTTCGCCGTTTCACCTTCCGCTTGCTTCCAGTTTCTTCGCAGCGCACCGGCACCTGGAACAGCAGCAGGTTGTCGCCGAGCTCGATCGGCTGCCGCAGGGCGATCACCTGGCTGACGATGCTGCCGTTGCCCACGCGCGAGGGGGCGCGCAGAATGGAATGCTCGACGACGCTGCCCACGCCCAGCGCGCCGCTGCTCCGTTCGTCCGCCAAGAGCACGCTGTGATACACGCGGCGGCCGGCTCCCAGCGGCCATTCGCTGTGCGTCAGCACGTCCTGCTGGAACAGCTCCGCCGCCGGCGAGGGGTTCTGCCCGATCATCGCGTCGCGGAACTGCCGCGTCGTTCCCAGGTGCAGGAACTCGCCCTCGACCTGCATGGCCCGGAACGGGACGCCGTGCAGGTTCCTCCACAATTCCGTGCGCAGCGGCCGAACGTCCGCGCCGGAGAGGAACGCCTCCCGCCGGGTCGACGTCGCCAGGGCGCCGGTCATGTCCCCGTACAGGTCGATCTGGCTGTTGAATCTTTCGTGCATTCCGGGGGACACGCGCGCCTTGCCGTCGCCGCCGCGCTTCCCCGCCGGCGCCGAAACCCCCGCGAGCTTGGCCAAAAGTTTTGTGCGCTCCGCGTCGAAGAAGAGCAGCCCGGTGTCGATCAGCACGCGGCCAACTTCGTCCGCCGCCCCCCGATCGCGCATCGTCTCGACGGAAACTTTTTGCAGCGTCTCGGTGACCCGCCCGCCGTCGCCGGTGACGAACACGCCGTGCCCGCGGCCCAGCTCAGCGTCCACGCGCATCGAGATCGCCGTCACGCCCGGTTGTGGCGTCGTCACGTGCCTGTGATCGAACAACAGGAACACGTCCCCCGCGAGGATCAGCAGGCCCGGCCCCAGCCGGTCCGGCAGCCCGGCAAGCGTGAGGTACAGGTGGTCGAACAGCGTCGCGATTTGCCCGTCCGGTCGCAGCAGCGGCAGGGGCGCGAAAATCTTCCCCAATGGCGAATACGCCGGCAGCCGCTGGCTCGCGCCGCCGGAGTGGATCAGCAGGACGCGCAGCCGATCCAGGTCCGACGGCTTCAGCCGGAACTGCTCCATCATCGTCCGCACGGCGCCCAGCGTCGCCCCGCCAGAGCCGGCGCGCCGCCCCGGCGGGTCGGGCACCACGATGCTCCGCTGGATCGCCGGGAAGAACGCCTGCGTCGGTCCCACGGCCCGGTGCCGCAGCGCCAACTCCTGGCGGTAGCCCTGCGCCTGCTTCTCGTTGGCGGCGGTCAGGATCACGTAATCCCAGCAGTCGCCAGGCGCGCTGGTCTGCACCGCGCGGCGGTACGCCGCGGCGTTTGCCTCCTGTGCGACCTGCAGGGCGTGCAGTGGCGATTCGTCGCCGCTCGCGGCTTCGCCGGTGGGCGCCGTCGCGGCGACGCGCAGATTCCCTCGCTGTCGTTTCACAACCACGGAGTGTTCACAATCGAAAGACTTTTTCCAGACGGTCACAGAGCCGGTCCCGCAGCGCCGCCGCGGACAGCGATCGCGCCAGCGTCTGATGCGCCACCTCGCCCATCCGCCGCAGTTCCGCCGGCGCCGCGTCGCGCAGCCGCTCGATCGCCGCCACCGCTCCGGCCACGTCCCCGTGCTTCACCTGTACGCCGAACGGGCTTTCGTCCATCAGGTCGGAGATGTGCGACGGCCGCGGCCCGAAGTACAGCACCGGCCGGCCTACGTGCATTGCCCCGTACACCTTGCACGGGTGGATCACGCCGACCATCGCGTCTCCCAGCGACACCACGTGCACGTCCGCCGCCGACAGCGAATACTTCAAATCCGCCAGCGGCTGGTACGGCAGCGACAGTGCGTTCTTTAGCCCGTGTTCCCCGATGGTCTTCTCGACTTCCACCTTGCCCAGCCCGCCGCCTACGAAGAGGAAGCGGACTTTCGGATCGTCCTTCAGCCGCACAGCCGCTTCGAGCAGCGTCGTCAGGGGGTTGGAGGGGCTGTGGTTGCCGCTGTACATGATGACGAACTTGTCGGCCAGGTCGAGGCGGAGGCGGAACGGGTTAGTCGCGGGATCGACCGGATCGAGGTGCTCGTCGTGCGACCAGGGCGGCATGACGAGGAGCCTGCCGTCCAGGTTCGCGGCGCGCGGCCGAAGCCGGTCGGCCATGAACCGGTCCAATGCGATCACCAATGACGCCCGCCGCAGAATGAATCGGTTCACCGCCTCCAGCACCCGCGCCGCCAAGCTATCCGCACGGATTTTGCCGAGGACGATAAGCTGGTCCGGATTCAGGTCCATCGCCCAATACGCCACCGGCACCCGCCTAAACGCCGCGGCGATGGACGCGACCAGCCCGATCATCGGCGGCGACGTGCTGAAGAATACGCACTCCAGGTCCGGCGTCAGCAGCGTCACCAGAAACGCCTGGAGCATGAAGATAACCGTGCCGATCAGACGGGTGAGAATCCGTTTTTTCCCAAACGATGATAGCGGCAGCCGCCGCACGTCCACGCCGTGCAGGTTCTCACGCGGCAGGTACTTGCGTTTGGGATCCTCATACCCCCGGTTGGCGGCGTACACCCTTACCCGGTGCCCGCGCCTTGCCATGTCCACGGCCACGTCCGCCATGTGCTGCCCCACGCTGGCGGGGTCCGGCAGGAAGACCTGGGTGAGCACGAGCAGCATTCAAACCATTATCAGGCGGTGTGCGCCGGCGCCTTGGCCGTGACCTGGTCGTAGATCCAGCGGTACGTCTTCTCCATCCCATCCCGCAGCCGCGTCGATGGCTCCCAGCCCAGGAGTTTCTTGATCAGCGTGTTGTCGCTGTTGCGGCCGTTGACGCCCTTGGGTGCGCTCAGGTTGTAGCTGCGTTTCAGCTTGATGCCGGCAATGTCCTCGACGATGTCCACCAGCTTGTTGATGCTCACCAGCTCGCTGCTGCCGATGTTGATCGGCTCGATCACGTCGCTGTGCATGAGCGTCTGGGTGCCGTAAAGGCAGTCGGTGATGTACATGAAGCTACGGGTCTGCTTGCCGTCGCCCCAGATCTCGATGCTGTGGTCGTCGGAGAGCTTCGCTTGAATTACCTTTCGGCAGATGGCCGCCGGCGCCTTCTCCCGCCCGCCCTCGTACGTGCCGAACGGGCCGTATACGTTGTGGTACCGCGCCACCCGCGTCTGGATCCGGAAGTCCTCCCGGAAGTGCCGGCACATGCGCTCGCTGAACAGCTTCTCCCACCCGTACCCGTCCTCGGGCATCGCGGGATACGCGTCCTCTTCCTTCAAGGCGGTGACATTCGGATCGCGCTGCTTGTCCGCGTTATAAACGCACGCCGACGACGAAAAGAAGAATCGCTTGACGGCGGCCTTTCCCTGGTCGTTCGCTTCCTTGGCCGCCAGCAGCAGGTGCGTGTTGATCAGCACCGACAGCATGCATAGGGCCTTGTTATTCTCGATGAACCCCATGCCCCCCATGTCTGCCGCCAGGTTGTACACTTCCGACGCGCCCGCGACGGCGCGGCGGCAGGCGGGGAGGTCCTGGAGGTCGAGTTGGAGGTTCTCGACGTTGTCGAAGTGCTGGTACCACTCGTCGAAGGGCTTCATGTCCACCGAGCGGATACGGGTGTGACCCTGTTTGAGCAGGTCGGCCACCAGGTGGCCACCAATGAAGCCGCCTCCGCCGCAGACGACGATGAGATCGTTCTTATTCATGTGAGGGGAAATGTGCGCAATATTGCTTCGGGAATAGAGTTAGAGAAACGGTCAGCGTTGGCCGCCAGAGTTGCGCCATTATGACGTGTTGGCAGGGGAGGTCAAGCCGTGCAGTGCTCCTCGAACCACGCAATGGTGCGACGGAGTCCCTCATCGAACGGCGTTCGGGCGATAAACCCGAGCGTCTCCCGAGCTCGGGTCACGTCCAGGCACCGCCGCGGCTGGCCGTCGGGCTTGGAGGCGTCCCAGACGATCTTACCCTCGTAGCGGCAGAGCTTTCCGATTAAGTTGGTGAGGTCGCGGATCGTGATTTCCTGGCCGCTGCCCAAGTTCATCGGCTCCGGCGAGTCGTAGCGCTCCAGTGCCGCAACCAGCCCCTCGGCGCAATCCTCAACGTACAGGAACTCGCGGCTGGCTGAGCCCGTGCCCCAAGCGACGATCTGCGGGTCTTTGCGACGGCGTGCTTCGACGCACTTGCGCACCAGTGCGGGAATGACATGGCTGGAGTGCAGGTCGAAGTTGTCCCTGGGTCCGTACAGGTTCACTGGCAGTACGTAAACTGCGTTCATCCCGTACTGCTGACGATAGCTCTGGCACATGACCAATAGTGCCTTTTTGGCGATGCCATAGGGGGCGTTGGTTTCTTCGGGGTAGCCGTTCCAGAGGTCGGATTCCTTGAAGGGGACGGGGGTGAATTTCGGGTAGGCGCAGACGGTGCCGACCTGGAGGAACTTTCTGACGCCGCTCTTGCGGCCGTGCTCGATCAGGTGCAGGCCCATGGCCATGTTGGCGTAGAAGAAGCGGCCGGGGTTGTCGCGGTTGGCGCCGATTCCGCCGACCTGGGCGGCCAAGTGCATGACGGCCGCGGGCTTAACGTCGGCGTAGAGGCGGGCGACGTCGTATTCCTTCGTCAGGTCGTAGTCCTTCTGGCGGGAGACGACCACGTCGTTATAGCCCTGCTTTTTGAGGCGTTCGACGACGAAGCTGCCCAGAAAGCCGCTGCCTCCGGTGACGAGGATCCGGTCGGTCTTCTGGAGTGGTGCGGTGGTGCTCATGGGGTGTGTACAAGTACGTCTAAGGGCGTGCGGCCGACGTCAAAACAGCAGGCAGCGGCTCAACCATCGCCGCATCGTGGCCGTCCTGCTCCTTCATCATCAGCTCGCGGCGGGCGATCTTCCAGTCGGCGTCGGTCATCATGCGGGCGAGGTCCTTGAAGGTCACCTTTGGTTCCCATTTCAGCAGGCGGCGGGCCTTGGAGGCGTCGCCCAACAGCAGGTCAACCTCACTCGGGCGGAAGTATTTTGGGTCCACGTGGACGTACTTTTGCCAGTCCAGGCCCAAATAGCCGAAGACTTCGCCCAAAAATTCACGGACGCTGTGGGTTTCGCCGGTGGCGATGACGAAATCTTCGGCCGTGTCCTGCTGGAGCATGAGCCACATGGCCTCGACGTAGTCACCGGCGAAGCCCCAGTCGCGCTTCGCATCCAGGTTGCCGAGGTACAGTTTGTCCTGAAGCCCTTCCTTGATGCGCGTGGCGGCGCGGGTGATCTTGCGGGTGACAAACGTCTCGCCGCGGCGGGGGGATTCGTGGTTAAAGAGGATGCCGTTGCAGGCGTACATGTCGTAGGCTTCGCGGTAGTTGACCGTCTGCCAGAAACTGTACACCTTGGCGCAGGCGTAGGGGCTGCGGGGGTAGAAGGGGGTTTTCTCGGTCTGGGGGGTCTCGACGACTTTGCCGAACATCTCGCTGCTGCTAGCCTGGTAAAAGCGGATGGGCAGCTTGGTGTCGCGGATCGCTTCGAGGAGGTTCATGGTGCCGACGGCGTCGCACTGGACGGTGTACACGGGCTGGTCGAAGCTGACGCGGACGTGGGACTGTGCGCCGAGGTTGTAGATTTCGTCGGGGCGGACGCGGGTGAGGACCTCGCGCAGGCCGATGCCGTCTACAAGGTCGCCGTAGTGGAGGTAGAGGCGGGCGCCGGGGTCGTGGGGGTCGCGGTAGATGTGCTCAATGCGGTCGGTGTTGAAGGAGGAGCTTCGGCGAACGATGCCGTGGACCTCATAGCCCTTGGCGATGAGGAAGTCGGCGAGGTAGGAGCCGTCCTGGCCGGTGACGCCGGTGATGAGGGCTTTCTTACGGTTGTGCTCGGGCATAGGGTTTCCGGTTGTTTTGGATTGACGAGCGTGAGCAGAATACAACAGATTTCGGCTCCGTGGGGCGGACATTAACGTTGCCGGCGCGGTGACGCAATGAGCGGTTTTTCGGACGGACCGTGCAAACGTTTGGAATGAAAAATGGCTGATAGTGCCCCGCTGGTGATATAAATGGACGTTATGGGACGCAGGAGTGCGGTCGTCGTCGCCGGGGCGTGGCTTGTCGTG
>Ga0308176_10002183_pt1 | contig 12269 bp, 14 predicted proteins | sample PhyCR2_3_FD_203890 | JGI IMG/M metagenome (GOLD analysis project Ga0308176, IMG submission 203890) | Soil microbial communities from UC Gill Tract Community Farm, Albany, California, United States - DLSLS.C.R2 | ecosystem: Environmental > Terrestrial > Soil > Agricultural land | place: USA... | reverse complement strand
TCAAGCAGCTTTCAGCTGCTCTTTCCGCTGTTTGGCGATCTTCTTGAGGATCATGTCGCGCTTCAGGCGCGAGAGATGATCGATGAACAGCACGCCATTCAAATGGTCCATCTCGTGCTGCAGGCACGTCGCGAGCAGTCCATCGATCTCTTCCTCGCGGCTCTTGCCGTCGAGGTCTAGCCAGCGCGCGCGGATGCGGTCGGGGCGGTCGACTTCAGCATATTGGTCGGGCACGGACAGACATCCCTCGGTGTAAGGGACGTCCTGGTCGGAATGCTCGAGGATCTCGGGGTTGATGAACACGCGCGGGTCCCTGACCGGCTCCCCGCCCTCTTCCTCCGGCTCCTGCAGGTCGATCACGAGGATGCGCTGGGGGACTCCGACCTGGATCGCGGCGAGGCCGATGCCGGGCGCTGCGTACATCGTCTCGAACATGTCGGCGACGAGCGCACGCACGTCTTTGTCCACCCTCTCCACGGGCTTCGAGATCTCGCGCAGGCGCGGATCGGGAACTTCAACGATCGGACGAATGGCCATGGCGCGGATGTAGTGTTTTGGCGCTTTTTCTTCAACTGATCGGACGACGGGCGCGAAGAGCCTGGGCGAGCGTCCCCTCGTCGAGATAGTCGAGCTCGCCCCCGACCGGAAGGCCGTGCGCCAACTGGCTGAGGCGAATGGGGAATCCTTCGAGCCGCTCGGCGACGTAATGCGCCGTCGTCTGGCCTTCGAGGGTGGCGTTCATGGCGAGGACGACCTCGTCGATGCCCCCTTGGGAGACGCGGCGGACGAGCTGGTCGATGCTGAGGTCCTCGGGGCGCACCCCGTCGAGCGCCGACAGGCGGCCGCCGAGGACATGGTAACGGCCGGGGAAGAGCCGCGAGCGGTCCAGCGCCCAAAGATCGGCGACCTCCTCCACCACGCACAGCGACTTGTCGTCGCGGCGCGGGTCGGCGCAGATCGAACAGGGGTCCGAGGTATCGACATTGCCGCAGATCGAGCAAGTCGAAAGGCGGTCGGCGACGTTCTGCAAGGCATTGAGGAGAGGCTGGAGCGCGTTCTCACGCCGCTTCATCAGGTGCAGCACCGCGCGCCGCGCCGACCGGGGCCCCAGCCCCGGCAACCGCGCGAGCGCTTGCGAGAGTGCTTCGATTTCCTGACTGGCCACTGTGGAGGCGAGGTAGGCAATTCCAGCCGCTTTCGCCATAGGGCGCGCCATGCGGATCATTTTCATGGGATCGCCGGAGTTCGCGGTGCCGAGCCTCAACGCGCTCGTCGAGGCCGGACATGAGGTCGTAGCGGTCTATTCGCAGCCGCCTCGCCCGGCGGGCCGCGGCAAAGGCGAGCGCGAGACCGCCGTGCATGAGCGGGCGGATGCGCTCGGTATCGAGGTGCGGACGCCGCGGACCTTGCGCGATGAAGAGGAACAGGCGCGGTTTCGCGGGCTGGACCCCGACCTGGCGGTGGCTGCCGCTTATGGACTGATCCTGCCGAAGCCGATCCTGGAGGCGCCCAAGGGTGGCTGCATCAACGTCCACGCTTCGCTCCTGCCGCGATGGCGCGGCGCGGCGCCGATCCAGCGCGCGATCCTCGCGGGCGACGAGGTCAGCGGGGTGACGATCATGCGGATGGAGGAAGGCCTCGACACCGGGCCGATGCTGCTCACCAAAGAGCTCGACATCCGCGGCAAGAACGCTGGACAAGTCACGGAAGAGCTGGCGAATCTCGGAGCCGAAGCGCTCGTCGAATGGATCGATAGCCCGACACCGCCACGGCCCCAGCCGGACCAGGGCGTGACCTACGCGTCCAAGGTGGACAAGAGCGAAACGCGCATCGATTGGCGGCATACGGCCGAACAGATCGAACGCCAGGTGCGCGCCTTCGCGCCTGCGCCGGGAGCGTGGTTCGAAGCGAACGGGGAGCGCATCCGGCTGCTGGAGGCCGCTGTCGGGAGCGATGCGTCGGGGAAGCCGGGCGAGGTGCTGGACGATTGCCTGAACGTCGCATGCGGCACTGGCTATATCCGGGCGTTCAAGGTGCAGCGCGCAGGCCGCTCGATGATGACCGGCGGCGAGCTGCTGCGGGGCTTCTCGATCCCGAAGGGCACGATCCTGACGTGACCCGCTGGCGGCTGACGATCGAATATGACGGCGGGCCCTTCATGGGCTGGCAGCGGCAGGAGCATGGGCCTTCGGTGCAGCAGACGCTCGAGGAAGCGCTGGCACGGATGACCGGCGAGCGCGCGGCGTTCACGGCCGCGGGACGAACCGACGCGGGCGTCCATGCGCTCGCCATGCCGACACACGTCGACGTCGCGAAGCCGCTCACGCCGCACCGGCTGCGCGAGGGACTCAACGCTCTGGTGCGGCCGCATCCAGTCTCCGTGCTGGATGTCGACGAAGTCTCCGATGACTGGCACGCCCGCTTCTCCTGCGTCGGGCGGCGCTATCTCTATCGCATCCTCAACCGCCGTGCGCCGCCGGCGCTGGATCGGGGGCGCGTGTGGCATATCGCCGTGCCGCTGGACGCGGAGGCGATGCAGGAAGGCGCGGCGATGCTTGTCGGGCGGCACGACTTCACGACCTTCCGGTCGGCGCAATGCCAGTCGGACAGCCCCGTGAAGACCTTGGATCGCCTCGAGGTGCGCCGCGAAGGTGCGGAGATCCACGTCGAGGCGGCGGCCCGCAGCTTCCTGCACCACCAGGTGCGCTCGATGGTCGGCTGCCTCGCCATGGTCGGGCGCGGCCAATGGCGGCCGGAGGACATGCGCAAGGCGCTGGAGGCGCGGGACCGGGCGGCCTTGGGCCTGAATGCGCCGCCGCACGGGCTTTATTTCGTCGAGGCCGTCTACCCCTAGACCATCAGCTCGCGCGCAGGCGGGCGGCTTTCCCATGCCTGCGGGCTGCCCGAAAGGCCGTAGCCCCCGGCGCAGAAGATGGCGATCACGTCCCCCGGCTCGGTCCGGGGAAGCATCACTTCGTCGCCGAAGATGTCGTGGGGCGTGGCGAGGCAGCCCGTGATCGTCACCTGCTCTTCGGCCGGCGCTCCGAACCGGTTGGCGACTGCGATCGGATAATTGCCGCGCCCGCGCTCGTACAGGCAGCCGGTCGCGCCCAGCAGGTGATGGCCGCCGCCGTCGGTGGTCAGGAAGGTCTCGCCGCAGCTTTCCGTGCGGTCGATGATGGTGGTCAGGTATACCCCGGCCTCCGCCACGAGCCAGCGGCCCAGCTCCAGCGATAGCCGCGTCGTCGCCAGCAGCTCGGGGCCGGTGCAGACGGTCTCGTGGAGGGCCGTGGCCATCCGGTAGACGTCGATCGGCCGCTCGCCGTGAAAGCAGGGCACATCGAAGCCGCCGCCGAGGTTGAGCTCGGGCAGCGGCAGGTCGACGGCGCGGCAGATGTCGCCGGCGCAGGCGATGATCGCCTTGTGCGCCTCGATCAGCGCGTCATCGTCGAGGCATTGGGCAGCCGCGAAAATGTGCAGGCCGCGCCAGTCGACGCCCGCTTCCACCAAACCCTCGATGACCGCGGGCACCCGCTCGGAGTCGACGCCGAAAGGGCTCGGACTCGCGCCCATCGAGACGCGTCCGCCTTCGAAGGAGAAGGGCGGGTTCACGCGCACGGCGATTCTCGGCTGGATGCCAACGCGCTCGCCCGCTTCGATCGCCCTTCGTGCTTCGCCCTCGCTCTCGACGCTGATGGTCGCGCCCGCCGCGATGCCGGCCTCCAGTTCGTCATTGCGTTTGCCGGGGCCCGCGAAGGTCGTGCCGATCCCGGCGAGGCCGGCGCGCTTCAGATGCTCGAGCTCGCCCTTCGAGACGACTCGGAAACCGTCGACATATCTTCCGATGAAGTTGAGCAGGGGCTCGTAAGGGTTTGCAGTGACGGCATAATAGATTGCAAGGCCGTCCGGCATTGCCGCGCGCAAAGCCGCGATCTGTCCGCCGATAATGTTGTTGTCATAGACGAACAGCGGAGTCCCTCCCGCTTCGCCCACAAGCTCTCCGGCGGGATATCCGCCGATCATCAGCTGGCCATCTTCGCCGGCGGAGAAATGAGGCGGGATCGGTCCCGACGGCTTCATTCAGCACCCCCCTGCCGAAGCGACTTACTCGGCGGCTATCGCCTCATATTCCATCGCTGCCAGATATTTCTCCGCGTCGAGCGCGGCCATGCAGCCCGTCCCGGCCGCCGTCACCGCCTGGCGGTAGATCTTGTCCATTACATCGCCGCAGGCGAACACGCCGGGTACGCTGGTCCGTGTCGTGCCCGCTTCGATCTTGATGTAGCCGTCCTCGTCGAGCGCCAGCTTGCCCTCGAACAGTTCGGTCGCCGGCTTGTGGCCGATGGCGACGAAGGCCCCCTCGACGGGCACGCGGGTGATCTCGCCGTTGAGGCGGTTACGGATGTCGAGGCCGACGAGCGCCTCGGGATCGCCGCCGCCGACGAACTCGACGACCTCGGAGTCCCAGACGATCTTCACGTTGGGATTGGCAAACAGCCGATCCTGGAGGATCTTCTCGGCGCGCAGCGAATCGCGGCGGTGGATCAAAGTGACGTCATGGCTGTGGTTCGTAAGGTACAGCGCCTCCTCGACCGCGGTATTGCCGCCGCCGATCACCGCGACGCGCTTGCCGCGGTAGAAGAAGCCGTCGCAGGTCGCACAGGCCGAGGCGCCCCTGCCCTTCATATGCTCTTCGGACGGCAAGTTGAGCCATTTCGCCTGCGCGCCCGTGGCGATCACCAGTGCGTCGGCGAAATATTGAGCGCCGCCGTCTCCGGTCAGGCGGAACGGGCGGCGCGAAAGGTCGACGTCCGTGATGTGATCCCACACGACCTTGGTGCCGACATGCTCGGCCTGCGCCTGCATCTCCTCCATCAACCACGGGCCCTGGATGACGTCGCGGAAGCCCGGGTAGTTCTCGACGTCTGTCGTGGTCGTCAGCTGCCCGCCCGGCTGGATTCCCTGGATTACGATCGGGTTGAGGCCCGCGCGTGCCGCGTAGATTGCCGCGGTATAACCCGCTGGTCCGGAACCGAGGACAGCGAGCCGCGTCGAAATGCTGTTCGTCATGCCAAGCATCTAGGCGGGGCGACGCCACGCCGCAACGCTTGCCGATGTGCGAAAAGTTAAACGGCGCGGCGGCCCGCGACGAAGTTCCAGATCAGCACGATGATGCCGATGACGAGCAGCAGGTGGATCAGGCTGCCGGCAACATGGAACGCGAAAAAGCCGAGCGCCCACAGGATGAGCAGGATGATGGCGATGGTCAGGAGCATGGCAGAACCCTCGTTGTTATGGCCGCGCAACGGACGCCCTAACGGACCGGCACCCGCCCTGTTCCCGTGGAGCAGCTAAATCACACCAGCCTGCTCTGCTTGAGTGCCGCTTCGATGAAGCCGGCGAACAGCGGGTGCGGTTCGAAGGGGCGGCTCTTGAGCTCGGGGTGGAACTGGACGCCAACGAACCACGGGTGGTCGGGCCGCTCGACGATTTCGGGCAATTGGCCGTCGGGCGACATGCCCGAGAAGAGCAGGCCCGTGCTTTCCAGCTTGTCCTTGTAGTGGATGTTGACCTCATAGCGGTGGCGGTGCCGCTCGCTGATGTCGTCCATGCCGTAGATCGAATGGACGACGCTGTTGCCCTGGAGCCTGGCGGGGTAAGCGCCGAGCCGCATCGTGCCGCCGAGGTCGCCGCCGGCCGCGCGCTTCTGCAGCCCTTCCTTGCTCATCCACTCGGTGATGAGGCCGACCACCGGCTCGGGGGTCTCCCCGAACTCGGTGGTCGAGGCTTGCGCAATGCCGGCCTGGTTCCGAGCCGCCTCGATGCACGCCATCTGCATTCCCAGGCAAATTCCGAAGAACGGGATTTCGCGTTCGCGCGCGAATTTCACGCTCGCGATCTTGCCCTCGCTGCCGCGCTCGCCGAACCCGCCGGGGACGAGCACGCCATGCAGCGGCTCGAGTTCGGCCATCACCTCGGCCCCGTCGTGCTCGAACAGTTCGGCATCGATCCAGCGGATGTTGACCTTGGCGCGGTTGGCGATGCCGCCGTGGACCAGCGCCTCGCGCAGGCTCTTGTAGGCGTCCGGCAGGCCGACATATTTGCCGACGACGCCGATCGTGACCTCGCTGTCGTAATGGTCGATCCGGTCCATCACCTCGTTCCAGCGCGCGAGGTTGGGCGGCGGCGCGTCTTCGATGCCGAAGGCGTACAGCACTTCGCCGTCCAGGCCCGCCTCATGATACTGCAGCGGCACGTCGTATATGTTGCGTGCATCGAGTGCGGGGATGACCGCCGTTTTCCGGACGTTGCAGAAGAGCGCGATCTTCTCCCGCTCCGGCTCCGGCAGCGGCCGGTCGCTGCGGCACAGCAGGACCTCCGGCTGGACCCCGAGACTGGAGAGCTCGCGGACCGACTGCTGCGTCGGCTTGGTCTTGAGCTCGCCGGCCGCCGCGATCCACGGCACCAATGTCGTATGGACGCTCACCGAATTGCCGCGGCCGAGGTCGTTCCTCAGCTGCCGGATCGATTCGATAAAGGGCAGGCTTTCGATGTCGCCGACCGTTCCCCCGATCTCGCAGATCACGAAGTCGCAGCCGTCGGTGTCGGCGAGTGCGAATTCCTTGATCGCGTTGGTGACGTGCGGGATGACCTGGACCGTCGCGCCGAGATAATCCCCGCGCCGCTCGCGCGCGATGATGTCGCTATAGATGCGGCCGGTGGTGATGTTGTCGGACTGACGCGAGCTGACGCCGGTGAAGCGCTCGTAATGGCCGAGATCGAGGTCGGTCTCGGCGCCGTCGTCCGTCACATAGACTTCGCCATGCTGGTACGGCGACATCGTCCCCGGATCCACGTTGAGATACGGGTCGAATTTCCTGATGCGGACCTTGTAGCCACGCGCCTGGAGAAGCGCCCCCAGAGAGGCGGAGAGAAGACCTTTTCCGAGCGAGGAGACCACGCCGCCGGTGACAAAAACGAACCGCGCCATGGGAGTCGAGGCTTAGGGGCTTGGCGGCGCGGAGCGCAACCCGCGCGCGCAAAAAAATCCGGGGAAAGCTTGACCTACTGGGCCAGCGGAACGGCAGGTGCCTGCTGATTCTGCCGCGGGGCGGTCGCCGGGCCTTGCGCCGGCTGCGCGGGCGCCGTGTTCGGGTTTTGCGCGGGCTGCTCGACCGGAATCGCCTTGTTGGCGAGCGAAGTGTCGATCTTCACCGGCTCCCGTGTCGTTCCGGCAATTGCCGCCATGACGATCGACAGGACGATGAAGGTGCCCCCGAGGACCGACGTCGAGCGGGTCAGGAAGTCGGCCGCGCCGCGCGCCGTCATGAATCCCGAGGAGCTTCCGCCGACACCGAGGCCGCCGCCTTCGGAGCGCTGCATCAGGATGGTGCCGATGAGCGTGAGGGCGACGAGGCTCTGGACGATCAGGAGGAAGGCGAACATCGGAATCTTTCAAAAGGAGGCGCGGCGCCCTTACCGGGCGCCGCGCCCCGGTTCAATCGCTTTACTTGCGCGGCTTGGCCGGAGGCGTCGCGCCCGTGTCGGCCGGCTTGGCCTGAAGCTGCGCCTGCAGCTGGGCCGCGTGGACGCCGGCCGTCACCGTGCCGTCCTTGTTGCCGCGAACGGCGTTCGGGCCGACCTGGATTTTCTGGCCCGACGGAAGCGCGATCACCACGCCGGTAGCGCTGACCGAATCGATCTTGCCGATTTCGACGCCGTCGAGGTCCTTGACCGCCGCGCCGGCAGCAACCGCGGCGCTCGCCGCCGCCTGGGTCTTCTCGATCTCGGCATTGAGCTGCGCCTGAGTCATGCCGAACAGCACTTTGCCGTTGTGGATCGTGAAGCTCGCCTTAGGAACGAGCGTTTCGTGCTTGTCGGTCTTGACCAGCACATTGTCGCCCTGGATCGCACTGACGGTTCCGACGGAAGCGCCGGTGGTGTCGACGATCTGCATCCCCGGGGTAATCGCTGCGGGCGCAGCGGCCTGGGCGAACGCGGGCGCGGAAAGCGCGAGGGCGGAAGAAGCAACAATCATTGAGAAGAATCGCATCACAATCCTCATTTCCTAATAGAATCAATCCTTAGCACGGCTCTTCGATCGATGCCTGAACGATGGTTCAGGTCCGTCCCGCCGCGGCAGCGACGATCGGGATGAAGTCCGCAGCGGTCAGGCTCGCTCCCCCGACGAGCGCCCCGTCCACGTCCTCTATAGCGAAAATCTCGGCAGCGTTCGACGCTTTCACCGAACCGCCGTAGAGAACGCGCAACTGGCCGCCGTTTGCAGCGAAGCGCTCCTGCAATTTGCGCCGGATCGCCGCATGCATCTCGGCAATTTCCGCCGAGGTCGGGATCTTGCCCGTGCCGATGGCCCAAATGGGCTCGTAGGCAATCGCCAGCTCCGCTTCACCGGCGTGCGCCTCCGGCACCGAACCGCCGAGCTGGTGCAGCACCGTATCGACGGCGCGTCCCGTCTCTCGAACCTCGAACGATTCGCCAACGCAGAGAATGACATTGAGCCCGAGCGACAGCGCGGCCTGAGCCTTCGCCTTTACCTCGGCATCGCTTTCCCGCTGTGCCTCTCGCCGCTCGGAGTGGCCGATGATGGTGAGGCTGGCACCCGCATCGCGCAGCATCTGCGCCGAGGTGCAGCCGGTGTGCGCGCCGTTTTCGGCGTGATGGACGTCCTGGCCACCGATGGGAAAGCCCGGAACGGCCCTCGCCGCCCGTTCGATGAGAATGGCCGGCACGCAGAGGGCGACATCGACTTCCGGATACCGACCCGCCGCACTGGCGATCGCCTCGATCTCGGCGATGTCCGACGACAGGCCGTGCATCTTCCAGTTGCCAGCGACGAGTTTCTTCAGCGCCATCCCGCTCCCCTCGGTTCGAAAAGGGCCGTAGCCGCGGCGCCTTGATGCGTGCAAGGCTCACCCCTAAAGCTGCGCCGCAACTCCTCCCACAATCCCGGAACCTCGATGCTCTCCTTCTTCCGCCGCGTCTCCAAATCCAAGATCGGTACCTGGGTGATGGCGGCGATCCTCATCGCCATCCTCGCGGGCTTCGCCGTCGCCGACATCTCCAACTTCGGCTCCGGCAACATTGGCCTCGGGGGAATGAGCAGCTCGACGCTCGCCGAAGCCGGCGATCAGAATGTCACCGAGCACGAGATGAGCGAGCAGATGCAGCGCCGGCTGCAGCAGGTCCGGGCCGAGAATCCGAACGCAGATTATGCGACCATCGCCGGCGACTTCGACGCGCTTCTGAATTCGCTCCTCGACGAGCGTTCGCTGATCGCCTTCGCCGACAAATACGGCTTCCGTCTGTCCAAGCCGCTGATCGACGCAGAGATCGCACAGCTGCCGCAGGCGAAGGGTCTCAACGGTCAGGTCAGCGACCAGAGCTATCGGGCGTTCCTGGCCCAGCAGCGGCTGACGGACGCGCAGGTGCGCCAGATCATTGCGGGCGGGATGCTGCAACGGCTGCTGATCGCGCCGGTGGCGGCGAATGCGCACGTGTCGGTGGGCATGGCGACGCCTTATGCGTCGATGCTGCTCGAGGCGCGCGAGGGTGAAGCGGCCGCGGTGCCGATCGACCAGTTCAAGGCCGGCCTCAAGCCGACGGACGCGCAGCTGCAGCAATTCTACTCGGAGAACCGCAATCGCTACATGATCCCCGAGCAGCGCGTACTGCGCTTCGCGACGATCGGCCCGGATCAGGTCGCGAACGTGAGTGCCTCGCCGCAGGAGATCGTGGACTATTACAACAAGAACCAGGCGACCTACGGCGCTAAGGAAACGCGCAACCTCAGCCAGGTGGTCGTGCCCGACCAGGCGACCGCCAATGCCATCGCCGCGCGCGCGAAGGGTGGCGCCACGCTTGCCGCCTCGGCCGCGCCCGCGGGGAGCAACGCGGCGATCACGTCGCTGACCGATCAGACGCGCCAGGCCTATTCTTCCGTGGCCGGCGAGAAGTCGGCCGCCGCGGTCTTCTCGGCAGCGTCAGGCGCGCTGGTTGGGCCGTTGCAGTCGGACTTCGGCTGGGTGGTCGTCAAAGTCGATTCGGTGAAGTCGCAGGGCGGCAAGACGCTCGCCCAGGCCACGCCGGAGATCGCAGCCAAGCTCAACGGCGACAAGCGCAAGGCCGCGGTCGAAGACGTCGTCAACACCGTCCAGGACACGGTCGACGAGGGCAGCAACTTCTCCGAGGCGGCGGCCAAGGCGAAACTGCCGGTGACGACCACGCCGCTGATCATTGCGAACGGAACGTCACGGGTCGACCCCAACTTTAAGCTCGCGCCGAATCTCACCGCCGCAGCGAAGACCGGCTTCGAGATCGCGCCGAATGATCCGCCGGAGGTCGTCTCGCTCGGTGCCGATCAGGGCTATGTGATGGTATCGCCGCAGCAGGTCGTCGCGGCGGCGCCCGCGCCCCTCTCGAACATCCGCGAGCAAGTCGCGACCGACTGGACCAACGGCGAGGCGCTGAAGCGCGCAAAGACCGCAGCCGACGCCATTGCGGCCAAGGCGGCGCAGGGTGCGTCGCTTGCCGATGCGGTGAAGCAGGCTGGCGTTGCGCTGCCGCCCGTCGTCCCCATCGCCGCACGCCGTATCCAGATCGCGCAGGCGCAGGGCCAGGTACCTCCGCCACTCAAGCTGCTCTTCACGCTGGAGCAGGGGAAGACCCGGGTCGCGCCGGTTCCGCAGGCCCGCGGATTCTACGTCGTGAAGGTCAACAAGGTCGAGCCGGGCAACGCGACTCTACAGCCGGCCCTGATCGCCCGGATGCAGAACGAGCTCCAGCAGGCGATTGCGGACGATTATGCGCGGCAGTTCCTCGCCGCCGTGCGGAGCGAAATGAAGGCCAAGCGCAATGAGAGCGCCATCGCGACTCTGAAGGCGCGGCTGGTCTCTGGCGGCGGCTGATCGGTCACCGCTTGACGGCGATTCGTTTGTTGCCTACACGTTCTCCGTTCGTTCTTACGGGGGAGTGACGGCCGATGCTCACCGCCAAGCAGCGCGAATTGCTGCTCTTCATCGACAATCGCCTGAAGGAGAACGGCATTTCGCCGAGCTTCGACGAGATGCGCGAGGCGCTCGACCTCAAGTCGAAGTCGGGCGTGCACCGGCTGATCTCGGCGCTCGAGGAGCGCGGGTTCATCCGCCGTCTGCCCAACCGGGCGCGCGCGCTCGAAGTGATGAAGCTGCCGGACACGCGATCCAGTGCGACGGTGACCCCGATCCGCCCGGTCACCGCTGCGCCCGCCAACGACAGCATGGAAATCCCGCTGCACGGCCGGATCGCGGCCGGCACGCCGATCGAGGCCTTGCAGGGCACGGAAAGCTTCGCGGTGCCCGCGGCACTGCTCGGGCCAGGCGAGCATTACGCGCTCGAGGTGTCGGGCGATTCGATGGTCGAGGAGGGCATCCTCGATGGCGACTTCGCGCTGATCCGCAAGGCCGACAGCGCCCGCGACGGCGAGATCGTCGTCGCGCTGATCGACAACGAGGAAGCGACGCTCAAGACGTACAGGCGCGAAGGCCGGATGATCCGCCTCGACCCGGCGAACAGCCGCTACGAGCCGCAGCGCTACGACGAGGGCCGGGTGCAGATTCAGGGCCGCCTCGCAGGCCTGATTCGGCGGTATTAGATGAGCTCCGCTCATCCTGAGTAGGGACTGAGCCTGTCGAAGGCCCGTATCGAAGGACGTGCTTCGATACGCCATCGACTTCGCTCAATGGCTACTCAACATGAGGGGTAAAGGAGAATGCCATGGCCCGGATCGATTATGTCGAGCTTCCCAGCGCGACTGCGCATGAATTGACGCGCGCCTTCTATTCGAGGGCGTTCGGCTGGGAGTTCACCACTTACGGGCCAAGCTATTCGGCGACCACGAACGGTACCACCGACGTCGGGCTGCAGGGTGATCCGGAAGACGCCTTGTCGGCGCCGCTGCCGGTCATCCGGGTGGACGATCTCGAACCAGCCTTCGACGCCGTGACGAAGGCCGGCGGAGTCATCGCCAAGCCGATCTTCAGCTTCCCGGGAGGCCGGCGCTTCCATTTCATCGACCCGTCGGGAAGTGAGCTGGCAGTTTGGCAATCCGACGACTGAGACGTTTGGTCGCTCTCTGGCTGCTGGCGAGCTGCTCCGCTCCCCCGGTCGCTCCTGCTGAGGGCAAATTTGCGGTCGTCTACAATCCAGCATCCAGCAAGTGTTTCCTCAAGCGCGGTGCTCAGATTCTTCCATTGCAGTCTGACGGGGATATT
>Ga0308176_10002182_pt1 | contig 12276 bp, 12 predicted proteins | sample PhyCR2_3_FD_203890 | JGI IMG/M metagenome (GOLD analysis project Ga0308176, IMG submission 203890) | Soil microbial communities from UC Gill Tract Community Farm, Albany, California, United States - DLSLS.C.R2 | ecosystem: Environmental > Terrestrial > Soil > Agricultural land | place: USA... | reverse complement strand
GACGGTGTCGCCCGCGCCTGCCTTGCCGACCGCCGCAACCAGCGTGCACGGGGTGACCTGATCGCACGTGGTCGTGTTGGCGGTGAGCGGCGTGGCGTAGTAGGTGGTGCCGGCCCATGCGGGAGCGGCGAGCAGCAGCGTTGCGAGGGCGGCGAGCGCGAGGGACCTAGGCATGCGCACGAGTCTCGCGGCCGCCGAGCGCCCTGTCAGTGTCAGATCCGTCTCAGGCGGCGACGCGCTGGGCGACCAGCTCGGCGATCTGCACGGTGTTCAGCGCGGCGCCCTTGAGCAGGTTGTCGCCGACGACAAAGAAGTTCAGCGTGTGCGGGTCGTTGAGGTCCCGGCGCACGCGGCCGACGACGGTCTCGTTGCGGCCGGCCCACTCCAGCGGGGTCGGCGCGTCGGTCACGACGAGGTTCGGGAAGGCGCTGAGAGCCTCCCGAGCGCGATCGATGTCGACCTCCTGGCCGAACGTCGCGCGCACGGCCACGGAGTGGCCCACGACGACGGGGACGCGCACGCACGTCGGCGTGACCTCGAGGTCCGGGATGCTCAGGATCTTGCGCGACTCGTTGAGCATCTTCATCTCCTCGTCGGTGTAGCCCTGGTCGTCCAGGGTGCCGAGGAGCGGCACGACGTTGAAGGCCAGCGTGTTGGCGTGGACGCTGTGGCCGACCTTGCGCGCGGCGGTCTCGCCGTCGTTGATCAGCTGGTCGACGTCCTCGCCGACCTTCGCGACCTGGCCGGTCAGCTCGTCGATGCCCTTCTGGCCGGCGCCGCCGGCGGCCTGGAAGCTCGTGCACACCATCGCCTTCAGCCCGAACGCGTCGTGCAGCGCCTTGGCCGGCAGCATGATCACCATCGTCGTGCAGTTCGGGTTGGCGATGATGCCCTTGCGCGCCTCGCCGACAGCGCCGGGGTTGACCTCGCTGACGACGAGCGGGACGTCGGGATCCATCCGGAACGCACTCGAGTTGTCGACGACCGTCGCGCCCGCGGCGGCGAAGCGCGGCGACCACTCGCGGCTGGTGCCGCCGCCCGCGCTGAGCAGGGCGAGGTCGAAGCCCTCGATCGTGTCGTCGCGCAGCGGCTGCACGACGAGCCCGTCGTCGAGCGTCCGGCCGGCGCTGCGCTCCGACGCGAAGGCCACGAGCTCGTGATCCGCGAAGCGCTCGCGGGCGAGGCGGCGCATGATGGTGCCCACGGCACCGGTGGCTCCGACGATGGCGATTCGCATGCGGTCTAGGAGAAGGGTCCGAAGGGCTCGTCCGGGCGGATCGAGTCCTCGCCGGACAGGTTGAAGGCGGTGTGCAGCGCGCGTACCGCGTCGGGCACGCGGTCGCCCGGGACGACGCAGGAGATGCGGATCGGGCTGGTCGAGATCATCTCGATGTTGATCTCATTCTCCCCGAGGGTGGTGAACACCTTCGCGGCGACGCCCGGATGGGACTTCATGCCCGCGCCGACGATCGAGACCTTGCCCATCGCCGGGTCGGTCGCGACCTCGATCCCGAGCTCGCTCGCGATCGGCTCGATCGCTGCCTGCGCCGTCGGGATGTCGTCCCTCGGGACCGTGAAGGACATGTCGGCGCGCGAGCCCTCGGAGACCGGCTCGTTCTGGATGATCATGTCGATGTTCACGTTGGCGTCGGCGAGTGCGGTCGTCACGCGGCCGGCGATGCCGGGCGTGTCGGGGACGCCCATGAGCGTCACGCGGGCTTCGCCGGTGGAGTGGGTGACGGCCGTGATCAGGGGGTGTTCCATGGTCTCCTGCTCTCCCAGCACAACGGTACCGGGCCGGTCGTTGAAGCTTGAGCGGCAGTGGATCTTCACGCCGTGATTGCGCGCGTACTCGACGCTGCGCAGCTGCAGCACGCCGGCGCCCGAGCTCGACATCTCGAGCATCTCCTCGAAGGAGACGACGGCCAGCTTGCGCGCGTCGGGGACGATCCGCGGGTCCGCGCTGAAGACGCCGTCGACGTCGGTGTAGATCTCGCAGATCTCGGCGCCGATGGCGGCTGCGAGCGCGACCGCGGTCGTGTCGCTGCCGCCGCGGCCGAGCGTGGTGACGTCGCGGGCGGTGCTCACGCCCTGGAAGCCGGCGACCAGCACGATCGAGTCCTCCGCGAGCGCGTCGCGGATCCGATCGGCGCGAACTTCGAGGATCCGCGCTTTCGTATGCGACGTGTCGGTCACGATTCCAGCCTGGGAGCCGGTCAAGGAGATGGCGCGATGGCCGAGATCGTTGATCGCCATCGCACACAGCGCGCACGAGACCCGCTCGCCGGTGGACAGCAGCATGTCCATCTCGCGCGGGTCCGGGTTCGGCGAGACCTCGTTGGCGGCCGCGATCAGCGCGTCGGTCTCCTTGCCGCGCGCGCTCAGGACGGCGACCACGCGCGTGCCCTCCTCGCGCTTGGCGACGATCCTGCGGGCGGCGCGCTTCAGGCGCTCGGCGTCGGCGACGGACGTGCCGCCGAACTTCATGACCACGGTCTCGGGCATCGGGTCCGTGGAGGATAGGTGCTGAGGGTGCGCGGCTTCGCGGTCGCTGCGGCGGGCGCGCTGGCGCTGGCGGGCTGCGGCTCTGACCGGCGCGCGACGGGCCCTTCGCGCGACGAGAAGGCGGCTCAGGTCGCCTCGGCGCGCCACCGCGTCGACCCACGGGCGGTACTCGGGCTGAGCCCGGAGCGAGCGGCGGCGCGGCTGATGCTCGTCGGCTTCGCCGGTACCGGGCCGGGCGCCGGGATCGTGGACCGGCTGCGCTCGCGCGACTTCGGGGCCGTGGCCGTCACCGCCGGGAACTACACCGGCGATGCGCAGCTCTCCGCGCTGGTCGATGCGATCAAGGGCGCGGCGAGCGGCGCGCACCATGCCCCGCCGGTGGTGTTCGCCGATCGCCTGCCGGTCGCGTGGGCGGCGCTGCATGCGGCCCGCGTGGGCGCGTCGTTCGGCCCGGTCGCGGACCTGGCGACGACCGGCGGCCCGCACGAGCATGACGCGTTCTCGGATGATCCCGCGGGGACCGCGCGGGCGGTCACGCGCGCGATCGCGCTGCGCACGGCGGCGCACGTCGCCTCGGCGGTCGGGCACTTCCCGGGCGAGGGGTCGGCTTCGGCGGATCCGGAGCTCGAGCCGGCGACCGTGGGCCAGTCGCTCGCCGACCTGCGCCGCTCGGACCTTGTGCCGTTCCGGCGCGTGATCCGGCATGTGCCTGCGATTCAGATGAGCAACGCGCTCTACGCGGCGTTCGACGGCGTGACGCCCGCGACCGAGCTGCCGGAGGCCGTCGCGCTGCTGCGCGGCCTGGGCTTCCACGGCGTGGTCGTCAGCGGCGACCTGACCGTTGCCGCGCAGGCGGGCGGCCAGTCGGTCGGATCGGCCGCGATCGCCGCGCTGCGCGCGGGCTGCGACCTGCTCTACATCCCCGGCGACGCCTCCATGCAGGAGAGCGCCTACCGCGCGATCGCGGCGGCGATCCGCCGCGGCACCGTCCCGCCGGGCCGAGCGGCAGCGGCGCTGCGCCGCGCGGCGCTGCTGCAGCGCGTGCACGGCTGACGACAAAAGCGTCTGACCCCAATGTCGCATGCGACAAAAGCGTCAGACCCCTTTGTCGCGTCAGCGCAGGGCGGTCGGCGTGCGGCCGGCGAGCGCGACCGTCTCGCGCGTCATGTGCGCCTGGTCGGCGTAGCCGGCCTCCGCGGCCGTAGCCGCGAGCGGCTCGCCGCTGCGGATCCCGGCGAGCGCGCGCTGGAAGCGCACGACGCGGGCGAAGGTCTTCGGGCCGTAGCCGACGGCGGCGATGAAGCGCCGGCGCAGCTGGCGCTCGCCCAGGCCGACCGCTCGGGCGACCGCGGCGGTCGGCGCGCCACGTTCGACGAGCCGTGCCGCGGCCGCGGCCGCGGCGTCGCGCGGGACCGCCCCGCGCAGGCGAAGCTCCAGCACGCCGAGTGGGTCCTGCGCGAATGCGCGGCCGTCGGCGCCCCACAGGTCCGCGAGCGCGACGCGCTCGTCGAGCAGCTCCGAGGCGGGCACCCCGAGCACGTCGCTCGCCGCGCCGGGCTGCAGGCGCACGCCAAGGATCGTTGAGCCGGCCCGCGCGGGGACGGTGGACGCCCGCGTGTCGACGCCGGCGGCGATCGCCTCGCCGTCGCGGATCACGAGATCCGTCACGCCGTCGGGGACGATCAGGTGCTCGCCGCCGCTCTCGCGATCGATGCGCCAGATCGCGCGCACGACGCCGCGCAGTGCCGCCGGAGGCGCGAACTCGGCGTAGCGGTCCATCCGCCTCAGGGTACGCCGCTACAGCGCGCGGCGGCCCGAGAGGGCGCGGCCGAGGGTGACCTCGTCGGCGTACTCGAGGTCGCTGCCGATCGGCAGGCCGCTGGCGAGGCGGGTGACGGTGACGTCGGAGGCGCGGTCGCGCAGGGCGGTCGCGATGTGCAGCGCGGTCGCCTCACCAGTGGTGGTCGGGTTCGTGGCGAGCACGACCTCGGTCACGCCGCCCGCCGCCACGCGCGCGTAGAGCTCGCCGAGCTTGAGGTCCTCGGGGTCGACGCCGTCGATCGGCGACAGCGCGCCGCCGAGGACGTGGTAGCGGCCGCGGAACTCGTGCGTGCGCTCGATCGGGATGACGTCGCCGGCCTCCTCCACGACGCAGATCACCGACGGGTCGCGGCGCTCGTCGGAGCAGATCGTGCAGCGCGGGCCCTCGGCGAGGTTGAAGCAGATCTCGCAGAAGCCGATCTTCTCCTTGACCTCGCGAATGGCATCGGCCAGCGCGACGGCGTCCTCGGGCTCGGCCCGCAGGATGTGGAATGCGAGCCGCTGCGCCGTGCGCGCCCCGACGCCCGGCAGCTTGCCGAGCTCGGTCACCAGACGCTGGATCGGCGGCGCGAACACCTAGAAGCCGGGCAGGCCGAGCCCGCCGAGATCCAGCCCGCCGGTGAGGCCGCCCATCTTGTTGGCCGCGAGCTCCTGTGCCGAGCGCAGGCCCTCGTTGACGGCCGCAAGGACCATGTCCTGCAGCAGCTCCGGGTCTTCCGGGTCGATCGCGGCGGCGTCGATCGTGATCGACCTGACCTCGAGATCGCCCGACACGACGACCTTCACCATCCCGCCGCCGGCCGACGCCTCGACGGTCTCATTCTTCAGCTGCTCCTGGGCGGCGACCATGTCCTGCTGCATCTTCTGGACCTGCTGGAGCATCTTGTTCATGTTGGGCGGCTGGGGCATCAGGCGGCGCCTTCCGTGTCGGGGTCGTCGAGGATCTCCTCGGCGTCGAATTCTGCCTTGAGGCGTTCGAGCAGCTCGGCCTCGGGGTCGCCCGGCGGCGCCTCGGCGACCGCGGCATCCAGCTCGCGCGCCTCGACGCTGATCTGCGGCGCGACGCCCGTGAGGTTGCGCAGCGCCTCGGCAACGACCTGGCGGGCGCGGGTCGAGTCCGCCTTGCGCCGGCGCATCGTGTCGTCGGGATGGAACGCGATCACCAGCGAACGATCGGCGCAGTCGACCGGCGTGGCCTCCGTCAGGCACATGGCGAGCACGTCGTCGTCGGCGCGGACCGCGTCGACGACGGCGGGCCACAGCTCGGTGACCATGCCGAGCTCCAGGCCGCCGGCGGGCGCGGCGACGACGGCGACGGCGCTCGGCTCGGGCACCGGCGCAGCCTCCGGCGGCGCGGCTGGCGGCGGCGGTGCGGGCGCCTCCGCGCGTGGCTGCGGCGTTCCTTGCGGTGCCGGGGGCGGGTCGACCGCGGGCACCGACACGACCGGCCGCGCATCGGCCAGCGCCTGCTCGAGCCGCTCGATCCGGGCATGCAGCGCGCGGGCGGACGGGTCGACCTCCGGGCTGGCGGCCTTCGTCAGCGCGAGCTCCAGCTGGGTGCGCGCGTCGGCGCCGTCGCGCAGCGCCTTCATGGCGGCGGCGAGCAGGTCGAGCAGCCGGACCGCGTCGGCATGCGTCACACGCGCGGCCTGCTCGGCCAGGCGGGCGTCGCGATCGGGGGTGATCGAGATCTCGGCCGGCACCGAGCCCAGCGTGTGCACCACGAGCAGTTCGCGCGCGTGAGCCTCGAGGTCGCGCATGAAGCCGCCCATGTCGCGGCCCGTCTCGCCGAGCTTGGCGACCGCGAGCAGCGCGGCCTTCGGGTCGTGCCCGGCGACCGCGTCCAGCGCGCCGAATACGAGATCGGCGTCGGCGACGCCCAGCACCGCGAGGACGTCGTCCATCGCGATCGTCGCGCCGCTGTAGGTGACGAGCTGCTCCAGCGTGCCGAGCGCGTCGCGGAACGAGCCGGTCGCGTGGCGCGCGAGCAGCCCGACCGCGTCGGGGCCGATTTCGATGCCTTCCGTGTCGGCCACGCGGCGCACGACCGAGGCGAGCTGCTCGACGGTCGGGCGGGTGAAGTCGAAGCGGTGGCAGCGGTCCACCACGGTCGGCAGGACCTTCGCGGCCTCGGTCGTGGCGAGCACGAAGACCGTGTTCGGCGGCGGCTCCTCCAGCGTCTTGAGGAACGCGTTCCAGGCCGCGCTGGAGAGCATGTGCGCTTCGTCGAGGATGTAGACCTTCGACCGCCCGCTGACCGGGGCATACGCGACGGCCTCGCGCAGGTCGCGGATGTCGTCGACCGAGTTGTTGGATGCGGCGTCCATCTCGATGACGTCCAGCGAGGTCGCGTTGGCGATAGAAACGCACGACTCGCAGACCCCGCACGGCTGGTTCGTGGGACCGTTCACGCAGTTCAGGCACGCGGCGAGGATCTTCGCCATCGAGGTCTTGCCGGTCCCGCGCGACCCCACGAACAGGTAGGCGTGGTGCACCTTGCCGTGCTCGATCGCGTTACTGAGCGTGCGCACGACGTGCTCCTGCCCGACCACGTCGGCGAACGTGCGGGGGCGGTGGCGGCGGTACAGCGAGGGTCCGGAGGACACGGACGACCCAGTCTAGAACCCGCGCCCGCGGACCCGCGGATCCAGGCGCAGGACCACCAGATCGGTCAGCGCTCCGAGCGCCACGATCAGCACGGCGCCCCAGATCGCCTGGGCCTGCAGCATCGCGACGTCGATGACCGGAGGGTCCGCTTTCCCCAGGCCGTCAAGGATGACGGATCGCCAGGTGTCACTGCGGAGACCGGCCGGAGCCACAATGGTCAGCGCGCCTCATCAAACGGGAACCCAGGCACGCACATGGGAGTGCCGCGATTTCCGCTCGGGGCCGCAGCGGTGCTGGCGATGCTCGCTTCATCCGGCAGCGCCGTCGCGGCAGTGCCCGACAGGGTCGCGCAGGACGACGCCACTGTCGTATGCGGCCGGCACGACCGGGACCGGGCCCTCGCGCAGATGCGCGCGGCCGGCTTCTCGCACGTGCGGATCAACGTGATCCACGCTCGCGGAGCGGATGGCGTGGGCCTCGTGGCCTGCAACAGGCTGCCGGCGAGGCTTGCCGACTACGACTCGGCTGTGGCCGCCGTGCGAGCCGCGGGTCTGACCCCGCAGCTGACGCTCGTCTGGCCGCATCAGGACGACTCCGCCGCGATCGCGTCGTGGATGGGCGAGATGGCAGCCCATTTCGGCGCCGACGTGAGCCGGTTCTCGGTGCTGAACGAGCCCGACCTGAGCATCCCGGCCTCAGACGACTGCGATCCGCAGGCAGTCCAGCGGATGGTGAGCACCGGAGCGCTGACGCTCTCGACGCGAATGCGCCTCGTCAAGCGCTACGTGCGGCATCGCGGCCGCTACGTCTATCGCGTGCGCAGCGGCTCATGGAAGCCGGGGCGCGGATACCGGCCGAGGCGAATGCGCCTGTATCGCTGGGTTCTGCGGCCGCAGGCCGTCGTGGAAACCGGAAGCGACTCCGCGCAGAACGTCCTCACGGTCCGTCAGGGCTGTCTCGCGATCCAGCGGGGGCGCAAGTACCACGGGATCTTCGACGCCGCCGCGCCGGCAATCCGGTCGGCGGCTCCCGGAGCCCAGGTGCTCGCCGGCGAGACGTCGCCTGTCGCCGGCGTCGACTTGTTCATCGGGCAGGCCCTGCCACTGGCCGCCGACGGCTGGGCGCACCACTGCTACCAGTGGGACCTCACGCCTGCGACGAGCACCGGTGGGTTCGGGATCGGGGACACAGCCCGCGTGCAGTCGCTCGTCGGCATGCCGCTGTACTACACGGAGTGCGGCTACCCCAACCCGGACGCCGAGTGGGATCAGACGCGCTGGAACGGGCTGTTCACCCACGACAATCTCCCGGCCGCCTACGCGCAGATGTGGCAGTTCGCCAAGGCCCAGGGCGTGCGCGAGATGTCGCAGTACGGATGGTGCCAAACCCCGGCCGGCCAGTGGGACACATCGATCATGGCAGGCGCCGAATGCACCGAGAGCGAGGAGTACCGCGCGGTGCGCGACGTCATCGCCTCGTGGGGATGAAAGTGGACCGTGCACCCTCCTTCGAAGCTGGTCGATCGAGTGGCTGACACCGAAGGCGGCTCCGGCTCGGGGAGACCCGCAACGCCCGTCGATTACCGCTTAAGGCTGCTTCCTTCCGGACCTGACCTGGTTCACGGACCGACGTCGCGCGGGACCCGGGCCATCGACGCCGCCTGACGGCGGGCCGACCCGACGACCGGCCCCTCGAGAGGGGATTCGGCCTCGCTAGAGCGGATTGCGAGCGACAGGACACCGCTAATTTCCCGCCTAGCACGGTCCATCTGGAAGGGTAGCCGCTCCGATGCCCGCCCGCCTGTACTTCTTCGAGCTCTCCCACCCGTCGCAGGTCGTGCGGATTGCGCTGCGCATGAAGGGCGTGCCGTTCGAGGAGCGCAGGCTGCCGGCCGGCCTGCACCCCGCGCTCCTGCGCCTGTACGGGTTCCGCGGCGGGACCGTCCCCGCGCTGAAGCTCGAGGACGGGCGGCGGCTTCAGTCCTCGCTGGAGATCACGCGTGTGCTCGACGAGCTCGTCCCCGGCGAGCCGGTGCTGCACCCGTCGGCCGAGGTGACCGAGGCCGAGCGCTGGGGCGAGGCCGAGCTGCAGCCGTCGTGTCGCCGGATGATCCGCTGGGCAGCCGTCCGGCAGCTCGACGTCCGCGCCTGGATCGGCGCCCAGAGCGGCATGCCCGCGCCGCGGGCGAGCGCGCGGACGGCGCGGCCGATCGCGGCGCGGCTGGCCAACCAGGTCGGCGCCGACGACGCGGGGGTGCAGCGGGAGCTGGCGCTCCTCCCCGCGCGGCTCGACCGCGTCGACGAGCTGCTGGCGAGCGGCGTGCTCGGTGGCGAGACGCTGAACGCGGCCGACCTGCAGATCGGCTGCAGCGTCCGCATCCTGCTCACGATCCCGCAGGTCGCGCCCTACGTGGAGGGCCGGCCCTGCGAGGCTCACGCGCGCCGGGTTCTCCCCGGCGCGCCCGAACCTGTCCCTCTGCGGCTGCCCCAGGAGTGGCTGCCCGCAGTTCAGAGCTCGCGGTAGACCAGGACGACCGAGCCCAGCACGACGATGTCGCCGTCGTAGAGGTCGGCCTCCTCGACCCGGCGGCCGTTCACGAACGTGCCGTTCAGGCTGCGGTCGTCCAGGATCTTCGTCCGCCCGCCGCGCCGCACGAAGATCGCGTGGCGGCGCGACACGCTGTGGTCGTCGAAGCGCAGGCCGGCCGTGAACGACCGGCCGACGTAGACCATCGGGTCGTCGAGTCCGAGCAGCATCGTGCCGTGCTGCCCCTCGAGCTCGAGGTAGCGTCCGGGCGGGGCGCCGTCGGGAGGGATCGCCTGCCCGCGCGTGTGATGATCAAGGCGCGAGAGAGCATCGAACGGCTCTGTGGCGAAGCGGTCGGAGAGGCGGCTGTCGATGTGGGCGGTGGCGGTCATGACAGACACCTCACCGCAGCGCCCTGAAGACGACCTGTGCGATCCCTAAGAACCTCATGAGAACCGGGGCCGTGGGGACCGCCTAGAATGGCCCTCCCCTGAGGGCGCGTAGCTCAGTGGGAGAGCGCTCGCTTCACACGCGAGAGGTCGCAGGTTCGAAACCCGCCGCGCCCATCGTCTGAAGGCCTCGGGCGTCACCGTGAGCTCGGGCTATGTCGATGGTCAGCCGACGGTCACCTGGGCCGCGACCACCACGAACAACTGCATCGACGAGTTCGGCGGCTCGACCGCGATCGACTTCTCCAACAGCGCCGTCGGCTTCGTCGGCCGCTCGGTGTACTTCGGCCGCGGCAGCATGAGCTTCGGCAGCACGTTCCACGGCCAGGCTGCCGCCGACGGCGGCGAGCGCGAGCCCGAGGCCACCGGCGGCGCCGATCGCCGCGTCACCCCAGTCGAACCCGTTCGGGGTCGACACGGTGATCGTCTGACGGCCGGGGTCGACGGTGCCCGCGAGCGACGACGTCTGCGCGGCCCGTCGCAGGTCCTGCGCCGCCTTGACGTCCTGCACCGACGACGTCTGCGCGGCCCGTCGCAGGTCCTGCGCCGACTTGACGTCCTGCGGTGACGAGGACACGGGTTCGACGGCGACCCGTGCGTGGGCTGCCGGGACGACGGCGCCGAGCGCCATGGTGAGCGCGAGCGTCGTGCGGATCGTGTGATTGCGAGGGCTCATGCCTCAACCTCCTGGGTCCGCCGATCACCGGTGGGATCGGATCGGCCGGGACCGTCCCGCAGGGGGGTTCAAAGGCGGTTGAAGCCGGTTGTGCACCGGTTGACGCGCCTGACCACAAGGCGTCAACCCAAGCCCGTCCGGGAAGCCCGGCGGATTTCTCGACGCCATAGGGCGACTGCCTGAATGCCTTGAATCGCGCGGCTCGGGCACTACTGCTGGGCCAGCGGGTGCGCCGGTCAGTGCCAGCGCTGTTGTGCTGCCACGGCACGCGGTAGATGATGAGCCTATGAAGGGCCGGCGGCTGACCGCGTGGCTGACCGTGGCCCTCACGGCCGGGATCGTCGCGGGCACGGGTGTCCTGGACGTCGCGACGGCCGGGCGCGACCCAGGCTGGGGACTGTATGTCTTACCGCTCGCGGTCGCGATGTCGACCGGAGTCGGCATGGTGCTTGCCACGCGCCTGAGCGCGAACCCGATCGGGTGGCTGCTCCTTGTCAACGGGCTGGTGCTGGCGTTGTCCGGGCTTGCCGAGGGCTACGCCGCTTACGAGAGTCCCGGGGGCGGGGGCTCACTGCCGGGCGCGGCGTGGGCGGTGCTCTATGACCAGAAGGCCTGGCCGTTGCTGTTCGCGCCGTTCGCAGCGGTCGCCTTCGTCTTTCCCGACGGCCGTCTGCCCTCCCCGGGCTGGCGCCTGCCCGCCCTGGTTGCGGGCGGGTCGCTAGTGGCGATGCTCCTGCTGGGGCCGTTCTCGTCGGAGCCGTTCGACGCACCGTACCGGGACGTCGCAAATCCGCTTCCGGCGCTGTCCGGCCCGCTGTACAAAGTGCCGGCGGCGCTCGCCGCAGCCGGCATGGTCGCCGGCCTGATCGCGAGTGGGCTCGCGGTACGGATGCGCCTGCGGCGGTCGGAGGGGATCGAGCGCCGCCAGATCAAGCTGCTCGCCTACGCCGCCGTGCTTGTACCGGGCACGCTGATCGCGTGCTGGGCGCAGTCGCTGATCACCGGCGACATCGACAGCGCCGTGGGCGTCGGGATCGGGCTCATGGCCGTGCTGATTCCCCTGGCGATCGGGATTGCGGTGATGCGCTATCGCCTGTACGACGTCGACCGCGTCGTCAATCGCACGCTCGTCTACCTGGTGCTGACCGGGCTCTTGGCGGCAACCTACGCTGTGGTCGCGTTGACGATCGGCGTGGCGGTGGGGGCAGGATCGACGCTGCCGACGGCCGCCGGCACCCTCGCGGTGGCGCTCGCGTTCGGCAGGTCGCGCGCGCGCGTGCAGATGCTGGTCGACCGCCGCTTCAGCCGTGCGCGGTACGAGGGCTTACGGCAGGTGGAGCATCACCTCGCCGAGCTGCGCGCCGGCCGCGCAGCGCCCGAGACCACCGGCGCCGTGCTTGCGGAGGCGCTCGGAGACCCGAGCCTGGAGCTGTTCTTCTGGCTGCCCGGCAGCGACGTCCATGTCGACGCCGCCGGCCACCTCGCACGTCCCGCTCCGGATGCGACCCGCGACCTGACGCCGGTGCGGCGCGGGACCCTGCGCCTCGGCGCCGTGCTGCACGACCGTTCGCTGTCGGAGCAGCCCGACGTCCTGGTGAGTGTCATCGACGCCGCCGGCCTGGCGATCGAGATCGCCCGGCTGCGCGCCGAGGTTGCCCGCCGCCTGGCAGAGGTGCAGGAGTCGCGCGCACG
>Ga0308176_10002180_pt1 | contig 12277 bp, 12 predicted proteins | sample PhyCR2_3_FD_203890 | JGI IMG/M metagenome (GOLD analysis project Ga0308176, IMG submission 203890) | Soil microbial communities from UC Gill Tract Community Farm, Albany, California, United States - DLSLS.C.R2 | ecosystem: Environmental > Terrestrial > Soil > Agricultural land | place: USA... | reverse complement strand
CGAAGGGGGTTGAGGGCGAGCGCGTGCCGACGCGGCTGGTCGGCGAATATTGGCCCTTGGTCAGCCCGTAGATCTCGTTGTTGAACAGCAGGATCTGGCAGTCGAGGTTGCGGCGCAGCACGTGCATGGTGTGGTTGCCGCCGATGCTCAGCGCGTCGCCGTCCCCCGTGATGATCCAGACGTCGAGCTCGGGATTGGCGAGCTTGACGCCGGTCGCGACAGCCGGCGCCCGGCCGTGGATCGTATGAAAGCCGTAGCTTGCCATGTAATAAGGGAAGCGGCTGGAACAGCCGATGCCGGAGATGAACACCGTCTTCTCGCGCGCGACGCCCAGGTCCGGCATGGTGCGCTGCACGGCTTTCAGCACCGCATAGTCGCCGCAGCCGGGGCACCAGCGGACCTCCTGGTCGCTCGCCCAGTCCTTGGTGGTGGTCAGGGTGGTCATCTCGTTCATCAGTGGGGCCTCAGCCAGATTATCAGCAAGACGATGGCGATCAGCATGATGACCATCGGGAAGACGTTGAGCGGTTTCATTCCCGTTCCCCGGCGAAGGCCGGGACCCAGGACGCTGCGGAGCAGCGTGTCCGGCTGCGGCCAAAAACATTCAAGCGCTTCGCGCTCCTGGACCCCGGCCTTCGCCGGGGAACATGCTGGCACGTGAATCTTCCCAATCTTCGCACTCACGAGCCCAATGTCCCGTCGATCGCGGCCTCGATCTCGGCAATGCGAAACGGATGGCCGCTGACCTTGGTGAGCGACTTCGCGTCGACCAGGAACTGGTCGCGCAGCACGGTCTTGAACTGGCCCATGTTCATTTCGGGCACGAGGATATGTTTGAACCCCTTCAATAGGACAGACATATTCTTGGGCATCGGCCAGATGTGGCGCACATGGACGTGGGCGACGTCCTGCCCTTTCGCAATCGCGCGGCGCACGGCCTGGTGGATGGGTCCGAAGGTCGAGCCCCAGCCGACGACGACCAGATCCGCGCCTTCGCGGCCGAGGCATACCTCCTGATCGGGGATCGCGTTCGCGACGCCGAGCACCTTGGCGGCGCGGGTCTCGCTCATCTCCTGGTGCGCGGCCGGCGAGTAATCGATGTTGCCGGTGCCGGGCTGCTTCTCGATGCCGCCGATGCGATGCTCGAGGCCGGGCGTTCCCGGCTTGATCCACGGCCGCGCAAGTCCGTCGCCGCGGGCAAATGGCATGACCCCGTGCCCTTCCGCCGGCGGCGTATCGAAGAACTTCACGGGGAACGGCTCGAACCCGCTCATGTCCGGCACCCGCCAGGGCTCGGCCGCATTGGCGATATAGCCGTCGGTGAGCAGCATGACCGGCGTCATGTAATGGGTCGCGATGCGGCACGCCTCGATCGCGCATTCGAACGCATCCGCCGGCGAACGGGCCGCGATCACCGGCACGGGCGCATCGCCGTTGCGGCCGAAAACCGCCTGGTAGAGGTCGGATTGCTCGGTCTTCGTCGGCAAGCCCGTCGAAGGTCCCCCGCGCTGCGAATTGACGACGACCAGCGGAAGCTCGGTCATGACCGCGAGGCCGATCGCTTCCATCTTGAGCGCGATACCCGGACCCGATGACGAGGTGATGCCGAGCTGGCCGGCGTAGCTTGCGCCAATCGCGGCACAGACGGCGGCAATTTCATCCTCCGCCTGGAACGTGGTGATCCCGAACTCCTTGAGGCGCGCGAGGTGGTGCAGCAGCGGGCTCGCCGGCGTGATCGGATAGGAGCCGAAGAACATGTTGACGCCGGCAAGCTGACAGCCGGCGACGAGGCCGAGCGCCAGCGCCTCGGCGCCGGTCACCGTGCGGTAGAGGCCCGGTTCCGCGGGCGCAGGCGCGAGATGGTGCTGCTTGAACGGTGCACCCATCTCGGCAGTCTCGCCATAAGCGTGGCCGGCGTTGAGGGCGGCGACATTGGCTTCGGCAAGCTCGGGCGCCTTGGCGAACTTCTGCTTGAGCCAGTCGACGATCGGCTGGCGGTCGCGATCGAACATCCAGAGCGCGAGCCCCAGCGTCCACATGTTCTTGCAGCGCAGCGCTTCCTTGTTGCCGAGACCGTAGGGCTTCACGGCATCCAGCGTCAGCTGCGAGATGTTGAAGTGCACGACCTGCCATCTGGCGAGGCTGCCGTCCTCGAGCGGGTTCTGCTCGTAGCCGGCCTTGGCGAGATTGCGCGCCGTGAACTCGCCTTCGTCAACGATCAGCAGGCCCCCTTCGCGCACTTGCGGCGCGTTCACCTTCAGGGCCGCGGGATTCATGGCGATGAGCACGTCGGGCTGGTCGCCGGCAGTGTCGATGGCGGTGGAACCGAAGTTGATCTGGAAGGCGGAGACGCCGAACGTCGTACCCTGGGGCGCGCGAATTTCCGCCGGGAAATCGGGGAAGGTCGCGAGGTCGTTGCCCGCGAGCGCGGTCGAGAGGGTGAACTGACCGCCGGTCAGCTGCATGCCGTCGCCGCTGTCGCCGGCGAAGCGGACCACCACCGCCTCCTGCGGCGGATGGGCGGTGGCTTCCTTTTCGGTGAGAAGATGGGTGGCTGTCGCCACGTTGGGGTCCTTACAAACGCGAGTTTTGAGTCAGCTCCTCTTTAGGACTGTAAGGCCGAAATCGCCACCATCTTCACGTCATTGCGAGCGGAGCGAAGCAATCCAGCGTCCTTTTTCTGGATTGCCGCGCCCCTTCGGGGCTCGCAATGACGACTCATGACTGACGATAATCGCTACCGCCGCGGGGTCGGCGTGATGCTCCTCAACCGCGAGGGCAAGGTGTTCGTCGGGGCGCGGATCGATAATACCGACGAGGCGTGGCAGATGCCGCAAGGCGGAATCGACAAGGGCGAGGAGCCCTGGGCGACCGCGCTACGAGAGCTGGAGGAGGAAACGGGGATATTGCCCCGTCTCGTCGAGCGGATCGCCGCCTGCCCCGAGCGCATGAAATACGACCTCCCGCCCGAGCTTCAGGGGAAATTGTGGGGCGGCAAGTGGAGGGGGCAGGACCAGGACTGGTATCTCGCGCGCTTCCTCGGCACCGATGCGGACGTGAACATCCGGACGGACCACCCCGAGTTCCGCGAGTGGAAATGGGTCGAGCCGCGGCAGCTCCCCGACCTGATCGTGCCGTTCAAGCGCGAGCTTTACCGGCGCCTGCTCCGCGAGTTCGCGGAGTACCTGTAAGACTCGTCTTAGGCGGCTGCTAGCAGTTGTGCCGCGGCGTCAGGCTTGCGCAGGATGCCCCATTGCGACAGCCCCGCCTTGCGCCTGAGAGAAACGGGCTCGAACAGACGAATCCGTTCGAAATAGACGAGGTGATCGTGGGGACTGGTGCGGCGCTGGTTGAGGCGGAGCGCCTCGAGCAGCTTCATCGCCCAATCCATGTGGGGCACGGGCGAGGTGAGCAGCAACAGGCCCCCCGGCCTGAGCAAGTCGTAGGCCTCCTGCACCAGATCGACATGCTCGATGACTTCGAACGCGATGACGACGTCGAAGCTTTCAGACTTGAGTCCGAGCGACCGCCATTCGCGGATATCGCCGACGATGTCTGCCGGCGGCACGAGATCGGCGCCGACGTAATTGCGCCAGCCGTTACCGCGCAGATGATCGCCCACCCAGCGCGAGCCACAGCCGATTTCCAGAATCCGCGCGTCCTTGGGCAGCGGCTTCAGGAAATAGTCGATCTTCTTGCGCTGCGCGTAGTCACTCAAGGCGGGCATGCTGCAATCCTTCGCAGGTTTGCAAACTGCCTAAACACTCTTGGTTAACGAACCCTGCAGCCGCCTATTTCGACTTGCGGCCCTTGGCGGTCTCCTCGCCGGCAAGCGCTTCGAGCGTGCGGCGGCCGATGTCGAGCGCCAGCTCCCACATCGCATTCCCGCGGTTCGCGCTTTGCTTGCTCATTTCGTCGAGCTGATCGCCGGCGTCGGCGGCGAGCCGGCGCGCCTTTTTGGAATCCTTGAGCGCGGCCGCAGCCCCGACCAGCGCCGCGGCGACGATGTCGGCGACCAGCGGGTTCTGCGAAATGGACTTGAGGCTCTTGGTCGCGGAGGCGAGCGAGCCATCGGACTTGTCCTTCTTCTTGTCTTTCTTCTTTTTCTTCTTGTCCTTGCTCACGCGCTGCCCCTCTCGCGACTCCGAAAAACCTCCGGACTCATACCAATTTTCGTCACGAGACTGTAACAGGCTGCTGTTTCATTTCTGCGACATGCCGTGGGCAAGATCGACCGTATCCCTTCTTCCGCTGCGAAGCTGATGGACAATCTGGCGGAGGCGCGCACCGCCGACGCGCAGCCGGCGGAGGCGCGCTATTTCAACCGGGAGCTGAGCTGGCTGGCGTTCAACCGGCGCGTGCTCGAGGAGGCATGCAACGCGAAGCATCCGCTGCTGGAGCGCGTCCGGTTCCTGTCGATCTCGGCCAACAACCTCGACGAATTCTTCATGGTCCGCGTGGCCGGGTTGAAGGCGCACCAGGCAATCGGCGTCGAGGAGCTTTCCCCCGAAGGCATGACGGTCGCGCAACAGCTCGCCGCGATTATCGCGGAGGCGGACCGATTGGTGACCAGCCAGCACGAAGTGTGGGCGCAGCTCCAGGCCGAGCTCGACGGCGCGGGCATGCACGTGATCGGCGAGGAGCCGCTCGACGCGGACGCCGAGAACTGGCTCGACCAGCATTTTCGCGAGCAGATCTTCCCGGTGCTGACGCCACAGGCGATCGACCCGGCACACCCCTTCCCGTTCATCCCGAACAAGGGGCTGAGCCTGATCTTCGAGCTCAAGAAGGGGCGCACCAGCGTGCGGGAGCTGGTGATGGCCCCGGCCACGCTGCCGCGCTTCATCCGCATTCCCGGTGAAACTGGGCGGTATATCGCGCTCGAAACGCTGATCCGGCGCAAGACCAGCTATCTCTTCCCCAAATATCATATGCTGCGCGGCGGCGCGTTCCGGATCATCCGCGACAGCGACATCGAGGTCGAGGAGGAGGCCGAGGACCTCGCGCTCTATTTCCGCACGGCCATCAAGCGGCGGCGCCGCGGACGCGTGGTGCGGCTGGAGCTCGAACCGGATATGCCGGAGAGCCTCGTCACCGAGCTCCAGGAAGGTCTGGGCGCGGAAAACGCAATCATCTCGCCGACGCGCGGCTTTCTCGGAATGAACGACCTGTCGCAGCTGGTCGATGAGGAACGGCCGGACCTCAAGTTCACGCCGTTCAATCCACGCTTCCCCGAACGCATTCGCGAGCATGGCGGGGACTGCTTCGCGGCGATCAAGGAGAAGGACATCCTCGTCCACCACCCGTACGAGAGCTTCGAGGTGGTGGTGGAGTTCATCCAGCAGGCCGCCGCCGACCCGGATGTCATCGCGATCAAGCAGACGCTCTATCGCGCCGGCAAGCAGTCGGCGATCATCAAGGCGCTGATCGACGCTGCAGAGGCCGGCAAGTCGGTGACTGCGGTCATCGAGCTCAAGGCGCGGTTCGACGAAGAGCAGAACCTCATGTGGGCCAACGCGCTCGAGCGTGCGGGCGTGCAGGTCGTTTATGGCTTCATCGAATGGAAGACCCATGCCAAGGTGTCGATGGTCATCCGGCGCGAGGAAAAGGGGTTCCGCACCTACTGCCACTTCGGAACCGGCAATTATCACCCGGTCACGGCGAAGATTTACACCGACCTCAGCTATTTCACAGCCAATCCCGTGACGGGGCGCGATGCGGCCAAGCTGTTCAACTACATCACCGGTTATCTGGAACCACGGAACCTCAAGCAGCTGGTGATCTCGCCGCAGAACATGCGGGCGGAGCTGATCAAGCTGGTGGATGCGGAGATCGCGGCGAAGAAGGACCGTGAGCCGGCCGCCATTTGGGCCAAGCTCAATTCGCTCGTCGACCCGATCATCATCGACAAGCTGTATGAGGCGAGCGCGGCAGGCGTGCCGATCGATCTCGTGGTGCGCGGCATCTGCTGCCTGCGTCCGGGCGTTCCGGGGCTGTCCGAAAATATTTACGTCAAGTCGATCGTCGGCCGCTTCCTGGAGCACGGACGGATGTGGTGCTTTGCCAACGGCCATGAACTGCCGAGCCCCGCGGCCAAGGTGTACATCAGCTCGGCGGATTGGATGCCCCGCAACTTCGACCGGCGGATCGAATATATGCTGCCGATCGAGAACCCGACCGTGCACGCGCAGCTGCTCGACCAGGTGATGGTCGCGAACCTCATCGACAATGAGCAGAGCTGGCGGCTCAATCCGGACGGAACCTACACGCGCCTGGAGCCGAAGGCGGGGCAGGAGTTCAACCTCCACAGCTATTTCATGTCCAACCCGAGCTTGTCCGGGCGCGGCCAGGCGCTGAAGAAGGGAAGGAAAGTCCCGAAGCTGCGTTTCAGCCGCGGCCGGTAACCTTAGGGGATTGAGTGGCGGACGCGGAGCCCGTGGCGATCATCGATATCGGGTCGAACTCGGTGCGCCTGGTCGTCTATGCCGGGCCGCCGCGGGTGCGGACGCCGATCTTCAACGAAAAGGTGCTTGCCGGCCTCGGCTCCGGCCACGACCCGTCCGGGCGATTGCCCGAAGAACCGCGTGAGCGGGCGCTTGCCGCACTCAAACGCTTCCAGCTGCTCATCGACCAGATGAAGGTGAAGCAGACGCGAGTCGTCGCGACGGCGGCCATTCGCGATGCCGAGGACGGGCCGCAGTTCGTGCGCGAGGTCCGGCGCATCGGCCTCGATTGCGAAGTGCTGAGCGCCGAGGAGGAGGCGCAGCTCGCGGGCGCGGGCGTGCTGTCCGGAATTCCCGGAGCGAGCGGCGTCGTCGGCGACCTCGGCGGCGGCAGCCTGGAGCTGGTCGGAGTTGCCGACGGCTCTACCTCGCCGGGCATTTCCATGCCCCTGGGGGTCTTGCGCGTCGATGTGTCAGCCGACGGCGAACGTGCGGCACGCAAGGTCCTTCGCTCGGCACTCGACGATTCGGATGTGCGCGACCGCGCGCGCGGACGTGTGTTCTACATGGTCGGCGGTTCGTGGCGGGCGCTGGCCCGCATCGACATGCTGGCAACCGATTTCCCGCTGCCGATCACACACCAATACGGGATGAAGCCTGCGCGGGCGCGCGAGCTTCGGAAGCTCGTTGCACGAGCCGATCCGCGAACAGCGGACATGATCGCGCCAGCGCGTCTCGCCACCACGCCCGCGGCTGCGATGTTGCTAGAGCTGCTGGTCGAAGAGCTGGAGCCCTCGCTGCTGGTGGTTTCCGCGTATGGCATCCGGGAGGGGCTGCTCTACTCGGCCCTCAATCCTGGCGAGCGGAACAAGGACCCGCTGATCGAGGAAGCGCGCGCGGCCGGCGGCGCGGAGCATCGCTTCGGCCAGCATGGCGACCTGCTCGATGAGTGGATCGCCCCATTGTTCGACGATCCTCCGGAAACGCAGCGGCTGCGCTTGGCGGCGTGCCTTCTGGCCGACGTCGTCTGGCAGGCGAACCCGGGCTTCCGCGCCGGTCGGGCCGTTGAAATGGCGCTGCATGGCAATTGGGTCGCGGTGGACGCAGCCGGTCGGGCCATCATGGCGCAGGCGCTGTGCGCGACGTTCGGCGGCGACCGGCTGGACGAGCGCATCGCGGATTTGTGCACCGGCGATCAGCTGCAGCGAGCGCGCAGCTGGGGCGAAGCGATGCGCCTTGGCCAGCGCTTGTCCGGCGGCGTCGGAGCCGTCCTCAAGCGGACAAGCCTGTCGGTGCACAATGGCGCGATCCAGCTGCACGTCCGGCGCGGAGAAGAAGCACTGGCGGGCGATCAGGTCGAGCGGCGGCTGCTGCGGCTGGCGGAGACGCTCGGGCGCGAGGCGGCCGTGCTCAGCGGCTAGCGGATGCGATCGAACTGCATCGTCCAGTTCAGCTCCCAGCTGCCGCCTTCATCGTAGGAGAAGGATTGCTCCCACCGGGGCTCGTCGAGGTCGGTCCGGTCCCATAGGAACTGCACGCGCACGGACCGATCGCCATCGAGATCCTCGGCCTCGAACCGCCCGATCGCTCCGTCGAAGCTGCCCACGACCGGCGGCTCCAGAACCGCGCGGCGCGCGCTGACCCAGTAGATCGACCAGCGGCCTGTGCTCGGATCAAAGATGCGGAGCGCCGCTCCGGAGACGTCCACTCCCTCGATGCAGTGCTCCTCGATGTTGGCGACACCGTCGAGCAACGGCCGCGTTTCCGCCGTCCCGCTGAATTGCTGCCAGTCCTTCGATCCCTGTCCGCGTTCGCTGAGCCGCTGATGGTGGACGCTCCAGCGCCCATGCAGAAAATCGAAGTCGCGGCAGCCGTTGCTTGCGTTCGTCATCGGAGCTCCGACCGGTCGGTCGGCTCGAGCCGGAGCACCTCGGGCTCGCGCGCGAGCTCCGGCGCGAGCTCGGCCGCGGCCTTATCCAGCGCCGGCTTGTGGGCCGCGAAATCCGCGTCGTTGCCGAAGCGCGCGAACCAGACGAGCATGTGCTCGCCCTCGCGGACCGGCAGGCGTGGAAAATTGTTCGCCGCAGTTTCGGTGATGAACCATGCGAGCGGCGTCGCGCCGGAGGCCTTCAGACCGGGCACCACGTCCGACCGGAAGCGGCGGGCCGCGAAAGCCGGGTCGCCTTTCAAATAGTAAATGGTCGCAACAATCCGGTGTACTTTCCGCTTCTCGCCGAACGCCGGCCTCATCGGCTCGGGCTTGAATGCGGCTTCGGCGTCGGGTGCGTGGAGCAGGAGCACATTGTCGCTGTCGATCATCGTCGCATTGGCTTCGTTGCGATGCGCCTGCCACACCGGCCCGCCGTAGAAGGCGCTCTCGCCTGCGAGACGCGCGCCCATTCCGGTGAAGCCGCGGATCCAGACGAAGCGGTTGGGCCGGTCGACATCGCGGAAGGTGCCGATCACCTTCATTCCGAGCGCCTCCTGGCTTTCGATGAACTGGCGTTCGAACAGGTCGATCAACGTGTCCCGCTTGCCGTCGTGGAGCGTATATTGGCGCAGCTCGACGATTGGATAGGAGCTTGCCGCGCGGACTGGGCGAGGTGGAGCGATCGTTCCGGCAAGAGCGGCCGCGGCCATGACGGTTGCACTAAGCAGCGTAATCATTCGCAGCGACTCCCGGTTCGTTCAGAGCCCATAAACAAACCGGTTGTCCTGTTTTCGTCAACCGGCTAAAACAGGACGCAAATCGGTTTCATCGAGCCATGACAGCACAGACCCCTTCCCAACCGATCGCTCGCCGGAAGAACGACCCGGCCGGCCTCCGGGCACGCATTCTCGATGCCGCTTTCCAGCTGTTCCAGAGCCAGGGATTCAACGCGACCAGCGTCCATGAAATCACCGCCGCGGCCGGCGTCACGGGCGGTGCGCTCCACCACCATTTTCCCACGAAGCAATTGCTGGGCGAAGCCGTGATCGACGAAAGCGTCGCTGCGGCGGTCGAGGACGCCTGGCTCGAGCCCGTGCGCTCCGCAGCGGATGCACGTGAGGCTATTCTCGGTGTGTTCGAAGCGCTTGCCCGCGAGCTGGATGCGCAGGGTTCGGTCCGCGGCTGCCCGGTGAACAACCTCACGCTCGAGCTTGCCCACGCCAATCCGGCGTTCCGCGACCAGCTCAAGCGCCAGTTCGACCGCTGGCGGCGCACCATCGCCGACAAGCTGGGCGGGACGGATGCCGAGGCGCGCGCGACCATGGTTGTCGCTGCCTATTCGGGCGCGATGGCAATGGCCAAGGTCGAGCAGCGGGGCGAGCCGCTGCGCCTTTGCGCGAAGGAGCTAGAGCGGCTTCTTTGACGGTGTGGCGTTCCTGAGGCGGCGCGGCTAGGAGCCGGGCCCATGGGGGAACTGTCTTCCACCGAACGTGAGATCGTGGAACGCGCCGGCGCCGAGCCGATGCTCGACCAGGTGCTGGCCTGGTCGGCGGTCAACAGCGGCTCCCGCAATCTCGGCGGGCTGGAGCGCATGGCCGAGCTGCTGGCCGACGCCTTCGCCGCACTGCCGGGCGTGCTCCGGCTCGAGAACCCCGCGCCGGTCGAGAGCGTCGACAGCGCAGGCAAGACGATCGGAATCCCTCACGGACGGCACCTGCACCTGACGGTGCGCCCCACCGCTCCGGTGCAGCTGCTCTTCACCGGTCACATGGACACGGTGTTCGGCCACGATCACGCTTTTCAAGACACTCGGTGGCTGGAGGATGGCATCCTCAATGGCCCAGGTGTCGCCGACATGAAGGGTGGACTCGTCGTCATGCTCGCGGCGCTGAAGGCGGTCGAGAAGAGCCGGGCGGCAGACCGCATCGGCTATGAGGTCGTCATCAACAGCGATGAGGAGGTCGGCTCGCCGGCCTCGGCGTCCCTGCTCGCGCGCGCCGCTGGCGGAAAGCGCGCGGCACTGACGTACGAGCCGGCGGCGCTTCCCGACGGAACGCTCGCAGGCGCACGGCCCGGCAGCGGCAACTTCTCGATCGTAGTGCACGGCCGTTCGGCACATGCCGGGCGCAACCCGGAGGACGGGCGCAACGCATTGCTCGCCGCCGCCGACCTCGCGGTGCGCCTGGACAAGCTCAAGCGCGAGGGATTGACCGTCAACCCGTCGCGGATCGACGGTGGTGGGCCGACCAACGTCGTGGCGGACCTCGCCATTCTTCGTGTCAATCTCCGGCCGCGCACACCTGAAATCGAGGCGGAAGCCAAGCGCGAGATCGAAACGCTGGTGGCGGCAATTGCCGCCGAGCGGGATGTGAGCATCGAACTCCATGGCGGCTTCGGGCGCCCCCCCAAGCCACTGACGGCCGAAGCGGAAGCGCTCTTCAAACTCGTGAAGCAGGCCGGGGCGGACCTCGGCCAGACCATCGGCTGGCAGCCTTCGGGCGGCGTGTGCGACGGCAACAATATCGCCGCTTGCGGCGTGCCCGTCGTCGACACGATGGGCGTGCGCGGCGGCAAGATCCACAGCATGGAGGAATTTCTGGTCGTCGACTCCCTCGCCGAGCGAGCGGCGCTTTCCGCGCTGACCATCCTGCGCCTCGCGGAGGGCGCATGAGCTTTCGCGTACGGCCTGCGAACGGAGAGGATTTCCGCGCCATTTACCAGATGGCCAAGCTGACCGGCGGCGGGTTCACCAACCTCCCCGCCGACCGCGCGACCCTGGTGTCCAAGCTGGCCCGATCCGACAAGTCCTTCGCGCGCCAGGGAGACCGCCAGGATGCCGACCTTTACGTGTTCGTCCTGGAAGACCCGAAGGCGGGGAAGATCAGGGGCACCTGCCAGGTGTTCGGCCAGGTCGGCGTCGGCCAGCCATTCTATTCCTACCATCTGAGCACGCTCACCCAGACCAGTCCGGAACTCGGAAAAACCTTTCGCAACCATATGCTGAGCCTGACCACCGATCTCGAGGGCTCGTCGGAGGTCGGCGGCCTGTTCCTGCATCCCGAGATGCGCGCCGGCGGCTGGGGCTCGCTGCTCGCGCGCAGCCGCTATTTGTTCATCCGCCAGCACCGCGCGCGCTTCGGCGACCGCACGCTGGCCGAGCTTCGGGGAGTCATGGACGAGGCCGGGAACGCACCCTTCTGGGATGCGCTCGCCGGGCGGTTCTTTGGAATGACATTCCCCGAAGCGGATGAGTTCAATGCCGTCCACGGCACCAAGTTCATCGCCGATTTGATGCCCAAGACCCCGATCTATGTCTCGCTCCTCGCGGAGACCGGCCGCGCGGTGATGGGCCAGCCCCATCCCACCGGACGCGCTGCGCTGCGCATGCTGGAGCAAGAAGGCTTCGTGTTCGACCGCTACATCGACATCTTCGATGGCGGTCCGACGGTCGTCGCGCGCACCGATGACATCCGCACGATCCGCGAAGCGCGGGCGGAGAAGGTGTGCGAGATCCTTGATGGCGGCCCAATGAAGGTGCTGGCCGCAGCGGGGCAGCTGAAGGACTTCCGCGCCTGCTGCGCGTCGGTGAAGCGGCTGCCGAAGAAGGGGCTCGCGATCGACCGCGAAGCGGCCGAGCTGCTGGAGATCGACGTGGGCGACACCGTCCATCTGGTGGCGCGGTGAGCCTCAGCGAGATCAACTTCGACGGGATCGTCGGTCCCAGCCACAATTATGCCGGACTGAGCTTCGGCAACGTCGCATCGATGCGCCACGCCGGTGCAGTGTCGCAGCCGCGCGCGGCGGCGCTGCAGGGCATCGGCAAGATGCGCGCGAACCTGGCGCTGGGGTTGCGCCAGGGCATTTTCCTGCCTCATCCAAGGCCGCATCACGCGTGGCTCACCGA
>Ga0308176_10002177_pt1 | contig 12284 bp, 16 predicted proteins | sample PhyCR2_3_FD_203890 | JGI IMG/M metagenome (GOLD analysis project Ga0308176, IMG submission 203890) | Soil microbial communities from UC Gill Tract Community Farm, Albany, California, United States - DLSLS.C.R2 | ecosystem: Environmental > Terrestrial > Soil > Agricultural land | place: USA... | reverse complement strand
GGGCGATTTGCTTGGCTTCATCGGCGCTTTTCGCTCCCGTCACCACCAATTGGACCACTTTCGTGACGCCTTCTCCATCCCGGCACACTTTCATCGCCAGCGCAAAACAGACGTGATGCAAGAGCCGCTGAAATTCTATGGCCACCGCCGATCCTTCTTGAATCGGTGTATTGCGGGCCCTGCCATTCGCGAGGCACAGGACGGTGTCGTTCGTGCTCGTGTCTCCATCGACAGAGATGCAATTGAACGATGTATTGACGCTTGCGGACAACGCCGCTTGTAAGGCCGATCGTTCGATGGCCGCATCGGTTGTCAGGTAAGCAAGCATCGTCGCCATGTCGGGATGAATCATCCCGGACCCTTTCGCCATGCCTCCGACCGTGACCGTTCGGCCTGCAATCCGAGCGCTCGCGGCAACTTCTTTTGTTTTCAAATCCGTCGTGAGGATGGCACGCGCGGCCTCATGCCCGCCGGTTCGACGCGCACGACTCATGATTGTAGGAATTCCTTTTCGAATATGTGTCATCGGAAGGGGCTGTCCGATCACGCCGGTTGAGCCGACAAAAACCGCCTGTGGGTCGGCATCGAGACGCCGAGCCACAAGGGTGGCCATTTCTTCGGCATCGGCCAAGCCCTGCGGGCCTGTGCAGGCATTGGCATTGCCGCTATTCACAATGATCGCCTGTCCTACACCGCGCCGAAGATGCAATCGGTCGAGGAGCACCGGGGCAGCGGGGAGTCGGTTGGTGGTAAACAGGCCTGCGATAGGGCCTGGCTCGGATGAGACGATCAGCGCGAGGTCAAGAATCGACGGCTTTTTAATTCCGCAGTGAACGCCGGCCGCGAGAAAACCAAGCGGGGCAGTCACGCCGCCACGAACCGCTTTCATAATTGCGCCCCTAGACATGAGAGGACCTGTCTTTCGTTCATGGAAAAACTCCCGCTCCGGTCAGCCCCATCTCCTCCGGAAACCCCAGCATCAGATTCATCGCTTGAAGCGCTTGTCCCGCCGCACCCTTGATCAGATTGTCCAAGGCGGCTACGGTGACGACCCATCCAGCCCTCTTATCGAGAAAGACATTGAGATCGCAGAAATTGGCGCCGCGTATGTGTCGCGGGTTCGGGGAGGCATCGCCTTCCGCGAACCTAATAAACCGCTCTCCTTTATAGAAGTCATGGTACACGGCGCGAAGCTGCGCTTGCTCCATCGGTTCATGCAGCCGGCAATAGGCCGTGCTGAGAATGCCACGGTTCATCGGGACCAAATGCGGCGTAAACATCACATGAATGGGATCATTTCGAGAGGGTGTCTTTGAACCTTGACATGAGCGCGAGCCAAGGACTCGCAGTTCTTGCTCGATCTCCGGGATGTGGCGATGCTGACCAACCTTATACGCTTCGAGCGATTCATGGGCTTCCGGAAAATGGTAGGCCAGCGAGGGACTGCGTCCTGCGCCGGACACGCCCGATTTCGCATCGATGACGATAGGGCGAGGGTCAACGAGCCCTCGCGCTATCAGTGGCGCCAATTGAAGAATGGCTGCCGTCGGATAGCAGCCGGGAGAGGCCACCAGTTTCGTTTTTTGAATATCATGCCGGTAGAGTTCGGGCAGCCCATACACCGCCTCCTTCAAGAGTTCTTGATGGGTGTGCGGAGTATTGTACCAGCGCTCATACTCAGCGGCATTCTTCAACCGATAATCGGCGCTGAGATCGACGACATGTTTTCCCAACTTGAGAAAGGCCGCGACCGAGACCAAAGACTTCGTATGGGGCAACGCTAAAAAGACGGCATCGGCCCGCTTGGCGACGGATTCAATGTCGACAGATTCCAGCGTAAGGGGAGGCAGCACGGACGCAAGAGAGGGAAAGAGACTCGCCAACGACGCTCCGACTGATTTGTCCGCCGTCGCAACGACTATCTCCATTCGAGGGTGCCCAGCGATGAGTCGGAGGAGCTCGCCGCCTGTATACCCGCTTGCGCCGAGAACAGCAATTTTGACTGTGTGGCTGGTCGACACGCTGCCTTCCTCCGTGTGAGCGACAGTACAAAAACGACATAAAAAAGGGAAGGCCCGGCGGCCCTCCCTTTTTCTGAGTCTCTGACCGGGCGATTACCGCTTTGAATACTGGAAGCGCTTTCTGGCGCCTTTCTGTCCGTACTTTTTCCGTTCTTTCACGCGCGAGTCGCGTGTGAGGAAGCCTTCCTTCTTAAGCGCCTCTCGAAAAGCCGGATTTAAGTCAATAAGCGCCTTGGCAATCGCGTGCCGCAGGGCTCCCGCTTGTCCGGTCGTCCCGCCGCCGCGGACGGTTGCCAGCACGTTGCATTTGCCCATCATTCCGCTGACCTCAACGGGAGACAAGACTAGCGTCCGGAGCGTCGGACGCGGAAAATACTCTTCTAATGGTTTGGTATTCACGGTCATGTCACCTGCGCCGGCAGAAACCCATGCCCTCGCGATCGCGTTCTTTCGTTTGCCGGTTGCGTAGTGTGTCGCTGCTGCCATCTGATCTCTCCTTGTTATTAGATCGCGAGTGATTCGGGCGACTGCGCCTGATGCGGATGGTCCGAGCCTGCATAGACTTTCAGTTTTCTGGCCATTTGTTTGCCCAATGGATTTTTGGGCAACATTCCCTTGATCGCTTTGGTCAGTAGGTCTGTGGGATGTTTTTCATGCAGGTGTTCAGCCGTTACGGTTTTTAAACCTCCCGGATAGCCGGTATGGTGGGTATAAGTTTTCGTCTTCATCTTGTCGCCCGTCAAATGTATCTTCTCGGCATTGATAATGACGACATGATCGCCGGTGTCGACATTTGGGGTGAAGGTCGGCTTGTGTTTGCCTCTCAATAGAATCGCCACACGGGCAGCCAAACGCCCCAAGGTCTTTCCATCGGCATCCACCACATACCATTTTCGAATCACTTCCGCCGGTTTCGCCAAGTACGTTCTCATGCCGTTCTCCTCATGCTCCTCTCACTACACTTCAGATTTACCGAAATGCTTTAAATCCAGTCTTTCCAGCCATGCATCCAACTTCCCACCGCTCCGTTGCTTTAGGACATCCGCAGTCACAAAAACCGGACTATGCGTCCGCAAGGCCAACGCAATGGCGTCACTTGGTCGAGAGTCCACGATGCGTTCAGTGTCCTTCGACACCAGATGGATGGACGCGTAATACGTATTGTGTTTGACGTCGGTGATCACGACTCGAGCGACCTTCATGCCTAAATGCTCGGTGAAGCTTCTGATTAAATCGTGGCTCATCGGACGTGGCGTCACGATATCTTCCATCGCCAACCGAATCGCATTCCCTTCTGCGGTGCCGACCCAAATAGGCAGCACCTCCGTGTTGAGTTCATCGCGGAGGATGACGATATGCGTCTCGGTATTAGGGTCCGCAACGACCCCATGCACGGTCAATTGAATAAGTTCATTGGGTGATTCGGCGTGTTCCATGTTACTGTTTGGGGCGATTCACGTGGCGGCTCTTCAACTATTCAACATCCTGTTCGTCCCACAATGCCCTTCAAGCTCGATAGCCGAAGGATTGTCGAAGAAGAGAAGAGGGATGCGGAGCGGACCCGTTGACCCTTCATGGCTCATTACGATTCGTATTTGCCGAAATCTTCCGGCTTTAAATTTTCCAGCCATTGATCGAGTTCTTCAGAGGCCTGTTTGCGGATGACCTCCTCGTTCGCAAAAATCGGCGCATTGGTTCTCAACGCTAATGCAATAGCATCACTAGGCCTTGAATCAATCGAATATTCGCTGTCCTCATACATCAGGTGAATCTTCGAATAATACGTGTTGTCTTTCATGTCGGTCACGACCACACTGATGACTTTGGCATCGACCGTGTCCAACACCGCTTTCATGAGGTCATGGGTCATCGGCCGAGGCGTCGCGATGTTTTCCAGCGCGAAACTGATGGAGCTGGCCTCCGCTTTTCCTACCCAAATGGGCAACATATCGGAACGGTCCTCATCGCGTAGAATCACGATGTAGGCGTTATTATAAGGGTCAAACATCAGGCCCCTGACCTTCATCTGTGTAATCATAAATGTGGGGCTCTCGTGAAAGGTGAGAGGAAAAATCACCCCAAAAGCACGACAATCTATCACTGATTTTCTTTGTTTGTCAACGCAGACGGGTGGCCGGCACTCACGGAAGATTGGTCAAGTCGAATGCTTGACCGGAGAGGTCCGGGGACAAATTTGTTGCAAGTCGTAAGAGCGCGCGTGCCGCTTCAGTGGGCAGTCGGACAGCGGCTGGATTCTCAGAAGGATAAGCTTCCGCGCGCATCGCAGTCCGTGTTCCTCCTGGATTGAATGTCACCGTGCAGACACCGGCCGATCTGAGCTCATCCGCCATCACTTGACTAAGTCCTTCGACTCCGAATTTCGAAACGGCATAGGCCCCCCATAGACCTCGACCCCGTCTCCCCACCGAAGAAGATAACGTAATAATAGAACCTGTACCTTGTCCTACCATGACCTTGGCCGCGGATTGTGACACAAAGAAGGTTCCGTTCAGATTGATGCGTAATACCTGAGTCCATTCTCGATGCGAGTACTCCGCAATGGGAACCCGCGATCCTAAGATTCCGGCATTGTTAATCAGAATATCGAGCCGACCATAACGTGTGACGGCGAGTCGTACGAGGGCTTCAGCTTCTCGTGCGATGCCGACATCGGCGATGCGGGCGGTGGCCTCTCCGCCTGTCGCTGTAATAGCAGCCATTGTTTCGGCCAATTGCTGTTTCGTCCGCGAGCACACCACGACCTTCGCCCCTTCGCGTGCGAATAACTCCGCCGTGGCGCGTCCAATCCCTCGCCCCGCGCCCGTGATCAATGCGACTTTGGAGTGGAGAGAGCCGCCTGCCGAAAGATCCATCGTGGAGGGACCTATGTCATGAGAGTTGAATCGTAGAGATAAGAAGGTACGAGGAGGGCTATTTTACATAGATAAAGTAGAAAGCGGCTATGTAGCCATTATGATGGAGGTCGATAGTTCTGGTCGATCTTCGAAATATCGGCCGGCTGTCCCCCGAGATTGAGAAAGGCCTTCATCTGATTTTTGACCAATTCACGGCCGCTTTCCTCTCCCAGATTGACCTGATATTCATTGATTACCATCACGCGCATGCCTTCCCACGCCTTCCAACAGGCTTTGCAAACTTTCGATTTTACATCTGCTTCCAGCCGGCCTAAAAACAACATGTCGGTAATCGCCTCTCCAGCCTTCCCACATTTCACACATTGCACCTCAGTCATCCTCACCTCCATCAGAACAGAAAACAGAAAATCTCGGGGAAATCATATCACGCACTTCCGGGAGATAAAAGAGTAGGTCCAACATAATTGAAAGGCGGGTGAGAGTCGTGTTACATAGTGCTCTCCGTTGTACAGGAAGCCCGGATGGCGGAACTGGCAGACGCGCCGGACTCAAAATCCGGTTCTCGCAAGAGAGTGGGAGTTCGACCCTCCCTCTGGGCACCATGCTCCTGAGAAGTAAGGTAAAGTTTCAATGCCGACACTGTTGGAAATTGGCTTGACAGGCCCAGCGGGTTAGCTTATATTTCGCTCGTCTATGGTTAGAATTGGCTCCGTTTCAGTTCCTCTCAGTTCCTATTGTGGTCTTGTTGTTCATCATACTTTTTTTCAACTTACCAAGGAGGCAGCACATGCGTAAGTTCGTAGCATTGGGAGCAGGAATCCTGCTTGCAAGCTCTGTCGGGATGGCCGGAGCTCAGGAACGCTTGCCGCAGCACTCTGGGTTCGGCACGGGAGTCGGTGAAAGCGCCGGCACGGGGACTCGTTCCCAGGTCTGGGATAAGAATGCGTTGCTCGAGCGGCTGTCACAACCGGAGACGATTTCCGGCCGCGTGCTCGCAATCGATATTGCTGCGGGAAAAATTTTCTTGGAGACCGGCGGCAGCTCGCATGATGAAGGCCGGGCGGGAACCGGAGCCATGTCGGCTGTCGTTGGATATTTTGACGATAAGACCAATATGGATAACGTCAAGGTCATACAGACGGGTGACGATGTGATGGCCACGGCCGTCGAGATGACCAGCGAGAAACAACCGTTTGGAACCGGCAGAAAGATGATCCGTGATATCACGGTGATTCGTGGGAACGAGAAACTCGCCGGCTTTGGTGGACTCGGACAGCGTCCGGACCCGGTGACCGAGCGGGGTATCAACACAAATAGCGGTTCAAACCATGGCGGCGTGGTCGGTCAAGTGCTCCCAGGCGAGATTCAGTCTGGCATTACCAGCACAGTGGGAGAAATGACCGGTGCAGCGCCCTGCTGGCAGTGTGAACCGCAGCCAGGTTGGGGTTTCGGGACTCAGAACCGCAGTGATTATGGTACGGGTGAGAAGCCCAATCTCGTAAAGCAATAAGCTTCCGCGGAGAAGCCTAGATAGTAACCGAGGGCGGCCCTGTGGCCGCCCTCATGTTTTGTAGCGTCGTTGTGTGTTGACTATTGCCTTGTGCTACAGTGACGATAGGTTCTATGGGATATGGCGATGGAGATGAACGAGGACAAGCATGCCAAGAGCGCCGATGCAGAATTGGATCTGCGTGGTGTGATTTGTCCCTATAACTTTGTCAAGACGAAGCTGAAGTTGGAAACGATGGAGGCTGGACAAACTCTAGCTGTTATCCTTGATGACGGCGATCCCATTAAAAATGTGCCGCGAAGCGTCAGTGACGACGGCCACACCGTGCTTCTGCAAGAGCCGTGGGCGCAGGCACATCGAATCATTATTCAAAAACGCCTCGACGGTTAACGCGGTTAGATACTCTCGATTCGCGTGGCTTCTTTTTCCTCCCTTCAATGATCAGCGTGACTTCCCCTTCCAAAGGGCTGCTCTTAAACGTGTGAAGTAATTCAGGAACGGTGCCTCGAATCAGCGCTTCACTCCGCATGGTCAGATTATGAGCGGTGACGATCCGCCGCCTGCCGAGCACCGGACGGAGCAAGTCAAGCGCTGTGAGGAGTTGCTTCACGGAAATAAAAACGACAGCGGTGCGGGTTTCTTCCCCTAATGCGGCGGTAAATCTGCGACGTGCGACTGGCCGGTGCGGAAACATGCCGACAAACACAAACTCGTCGGACGGCAGGCCTGACGAGGATAGGGCGGCCGTTATGGCCGAAACGCCCGGGACAGAACGTACTGCAATACCAGCTGCGAGCGCTTTAGAAATGAGAAAGGCGCCCGGGTCCGCAATAACCGGCGTGCCTGCATCGCAGACCAATGCCGCATGATTCCCATCTTGAAGCTGTTTGAGAATGAGCGGAGCTTTCTCTTCTTTGTTGAGCTGATGATAGGTAGTGACCGGTGTTTCAATCGCATAGTGATCGAGCAGTTGTTTGGTTATCTGCGGATTTTCAGCAGCGATAAAGCGGACGGCCCGTAACATTTTCACAGCCCGAAATGTCAGATCCTCGAAATTTCCAATTGGCGTGCTGACGAGATAGAGTATGCCCGACATGATGTGATTCTGCGGTGCAAAGCCAATGGTCATGGTACAGAGGAGAGAAGGGCAAAGTCTATGAAGCTTTGCCTTCGTGGGCGGCTATGCTAAGATTTCGCACCGTTTGTCGGAATGCTTCTTTCGGGATTGTCCATGGAATCAGACATAGACGCCGATGCCTCCGTGGAGTGGACGAAGGCCACCTATTCGTTCTGCCCAAAGTGCGGTGGGGCTCTCTGCCAACGATCGATGAAATCCGGTGAACCGGATCGGCTCGTGTGTCTCTCTTGTCAGTTCATCTTTTTTTTGGATCCCAAAGTTGCCGTCGGGACGATCATCGGGCACGACGGAGGGATTGTCCTCGTCAAACGCGCCATCGAGCCGGCGTATGGAAAATGGGTCTTTCCCGGAGGGTTCGTCGACCGAGGCGAACGAGTGGAAGAGGCCGCGATTCGAGAAACGCGCGAAGAAAGTTGCTTAGACGTGAGGATCTCGCGTCTGCTCAATGTGTATTCGTATGCCGATCATCCGGTGATCATTATCGTCTACGTCGGGGAAATCATCGGAGGTCAGGCGGCGGCCGGCGATGAAACTCAGGAAATCGGCATCTTCTCTCCGGCCGATCTTCCCTGGGACGAATTGGCATTCCCAAGTACGGCCGAAGCGCTGCGCGAGTATCTTGCGACCATGCAACCCCGCAACATTCCTTGACTGGTTCATTTTTAAGCGGCTATAATCCCCCGCTTGCCGTACGTTTTTTAGAGAAATTTTGCGAGGATAGCTTTACATGTCGGTCATATTTCTTATGACCACGATCGTGCTGTATTTCGTCGGCACCGGGTTTTATTTGGCCTATCTCGTCCGTCGCTCTGAAGCGCTGTCGCGAGTCTCGCTCGTTATCACGGGGGTCGGTTTCCTCTCGCATTCAATTGCTCTGGCGGCCCGCATGGTGGCTGAAAATCAAATGCCGCTCACGAGCTCGCACGATGCCATTTCATTTTTCTCCTGGGCATTGGTATTGGTATTTTTAATCGTCGAGCTTCGCCATCGTATCCATATCTTGGGGTCTTTTATTCTGCCCCTGGCCCTGATTTCATTAGTCTCGGCGGCCGCATTGCCAAGAGAAGTCCCGACCCTGGAGCCGGTGCTCAAAACTGTCTGGCTGCATGTCACACTGAGTATTTTAGGTACGGTAGGGTTCGCCGTCGCCTTTGTCGCGGGTATCATGTACTTAATTCAAGATCGGCTCCTGAAATCCAAGCGGTTCAATGTGCTCTATAGCAAACTGCCGCCGTTGGATTTTCTGGATCATCTCAATCAGCAATCCATTGTACTGGGGTTTCCGTTATTGACGTTGGGGATTATCGTTGGCGCGGTGTCCGCTGAATTTACCAAAGGGTCGTTCGTGAGTTGGAATCCGGAGCAAACATGGGCGCTTGTGACCTGGGTGTTTTATTTTGCGGTGCTCCTTGGACGTTTAACCATTGGATGGCGCGCCAAGCGCGCCGCGTATCTCACTATTATTGGATTTGCCGGAGTCATTTTGACCTTCATTGGTGTCATTGTGAAGGGACATGGGCCGGGAGCCTGAGCCATGCATCTGATTGTAGTCGGACTCAGCCATAAGACCGCTCCCATTGAGGTGCGTGAAAAATTAGCGGTGCCGGCCAGCCGGCTGGGAGAAGCCTTGCATCGGCTCTGTGTGTATCCGGCGATCAAGGAAGGGTTTCTCCTCTCGACCTGTAACCGGGTCGAAGTCTATGCGGTCGTCGAGGAGATGGAGGCCGGTTATGCCGGCGTCCAAAGCTTTTTGGCGGATACACATTTGGCGCTGACCTCGGACCAATTGACTCCGCATCTGTACCAGCATATCGATGACCGTGCCATCCGCCATTTGTTCCGTGTCGCGACAAGCCTCGATTCAATGGTCGTCGGCGAACCGCAGATCCTCGGCCAATTAAAGGATGCCTTTGAAGCGGCACTGACCCATAAAGCCAGTGGCCTGATTCTCAATAAGCTGGTGAAAAAAGCCATCTCGGTCGCGAAGCGCGTGCGAACGGAAACCAAAATTGCCGAAGCCGCCGTGTCGGTTAGCTACGCTGCCGTGGAACTGGCCAAGAAAATCTTCTCCAATCTGAGTGAGAAAACGGTCCTCCTAGTGGGGGCGGGGGAAATGGCGAAACTGGCCGCTCAGCATCTGGTCGATAACGGGATCAAGCGCGTGATGATTACCACACGTGATTCCGTCAGTGCGACGGAATTGGCAAAGCGATTCAACGGCACGGCGATTCCTTTTGAAGCGTTTCGTCATGAAATCGCCGATGCCGATATCGTCCTCTGTTCGACGGGCGCCTCGCATTACCTCATTCATGCCGAGGATGTACAGCAGGCCGTTCGCGTGCGTATGAACCGGCCCATCTTTCTGATCGATATTTCCGTTCCCCGCAATATCGACCCGGCTGTCAGAGATATCGACAATGCCTTTCTGTTCGATATCGACGATCTGGAGACGCGCGTCGAACAGAACCGCGAAGATCGACGGGGTGAAGCCGTCAAAGCCGAGCGCCTCGTCGATGAGGAAGTCGGTATCATCCAACAATGGATCAAATCCCTCGAAGTCACGCCGCTCATCGTTGCCTTGCGCAAACGCGCCGACGAGATCAAACACGCGGAGCTGGAAAAAACACTGACCCGACTGAAGCATCTATCTCCACAGGATCAGGAAGCGATCGAAGCGTTAGCCTCAGCCGTCGTCAATAAACTGTTGCACGGCTCTCTCGTGACGCTAAAGGCAGAGGCCGATTCTGCGGCCGGCACACTCTATCTTGAAGCGGCGCGGCGGTTCTTTAATCTTATGGACAATGGGAATGTCGGTGATGTGAGCGGAAAGACCGGTCGCGACGTCAGAGATGAGTCACCTTCGTGTATTCCGGTTCCGGACGATCATGTTCATGGGCCCAAACCTTCAGGATCATTGCGCCCGGCGTCTGTACCCACCAAGGCCGGCCGCTCCAGCACATAATTTTCGATGCGGACGAGTCGATGCGCAAGGGTCCCAAACTGTTCACCTGTCCGAAGTGCCGGCACACCTATTTGGGGCACGATCCTGTGCACGATTGTCCCCGGTGTGGGTATGATTATCGAGGCAAAGAACGATTTCGCTGGGACATTGTTGCCTATCTGGCAGTCATTCTGGCCTTATTGAGCGTCTTTGCGATGTCTTTCTATTATCGGGATATGACGAGAATGCCGCAACAGAATCCAAATCCCAATGCCAGCCGCAACGAGCATGAAAAACTGCCGGGTGCGCGAGAGACGCCTTTTCAGAGCCCGTATCAGGGGCGAGGACAGTGACGAGCGCCGCCTCTATCCCCACCACGTCTCGCTCCTCCCTCGTTATTGGGACACGGGGAAGCCGTCTGGCCGTCTGGCAGGCAGAATGGGTTCAAGCGCGCCTGCTGGAGATCGCTCCTGCGCTTCCCGTGACACTCCAGCGGATCAAGACGTCGGGTGATAAAATTCTCGATGTTCCACTGGCGAAGATTGGAGGCAAAGGGCTTTTCGTCAAAGAAATCGAAGAGGCGCTGCTTCAGGGCGAGATCGATCTCGCGGTGCACAGCATGAAAGACGTTCCGACCGTGCTGCCGGATGCCTTGGAGATTCTCTGTGTCCCGGCGCGTGAAGACGCGCGGGATGCCTTGATTAGCCGTGGAGGCCGTGTAGGATTGACGCTGGACCAACTGCCGACAGGCGCACGGATCGGCACCAGCAGCCTGCGGCGCCAATCGCAATTGTTGCATCACCGGCCGGATCTCAAGATTGAGATGCTGCGGGGTAATGTGGAGACTCGCCTGCGCAAATTAAAACAAGGTGACTATGACGCGATTGTGTTGGCGTCCGCCGGCCTCCGGCGCATGGGATGGGATGAAGAGGTGACAGAATATCTCTCGTTGGACGTCAGTTTGCCGGCCATGGGTCAGGGGGCCCTGGCGATTGAAGCGCGTCGCGACGATGCATTTGTCCGAGCACTGTTATCCGAACTGGACGATCCGACGACTCATACAGCCGTTACGGCAGAACGGGCATTCTTGGATCGCCTCCAAGGCGGCTGCCAGGTTCCCATCGCGGCGCATGCAACGATCGAGCGGGGTCGTCTCGCGCTGGATGGCCTCATCGCAAGCCCAGACGGCACGACCTTGATTCGCGATGCGGTGGCCGGGGCGGCATCGGATGCGCGGGCATTGGGCATTCGCTTGGCTGAGCGACTCTTGGCTGCCGGTGGAGATGTGATCTTGCGGGATCTCTATGGCCACGGATGAACCACGGAAGAGCGCGATGGGCAAAGTGTATCTCGTAGGGGCCGGACCGGGAGATCCTCAGCTCTTGACCTTGCGCGGGAAACGCTGCTTGGAACAGGCCGATGTCGTGGTGTACGACTATCTGGCCAATCCGGTATTGCTTGAGCATGCTCCTGAATGGGCTGAGCGAGTATATGTCGGCCGGCGTGATCGCGGCAGCTATCAAGAACAGCACGACGTGAATCATCTCTTGATCGGCAAAGCACGGGAAGGAAAAGTCGTGGTTCGTTTGAAGGGGGGCGACCCCTTTGTCTTTGGCCGCGGCGGCGAGGAAGCGGAAGCGGTCGCGGAAGCGGGGATTCCATTTGAGGTCGTGCCCGGCGTCACGTCCGCTGTAGCCGTGCCGGCCTATGCCGGCATTCCAGTGACGCATCGCACACTGGCGTCGACCGTGGCTTTCGTCACCGGTCATGAAGATCCGACAAAAGGGACGTCCAGCAT
>Ga0308176_10002176_pt1 | contig 12287 bp, 10 predicted proteins | sample PhyCR2_3_FD_203890 | JGI IMG/M metagenome (GOLD analysis project Ga0308176, IMG submission 203890) | Soil microbial communities from UC Gill Tract Community Farm, Albany, California, United States - DLSLS.C.R2 | ecosystem: Environmental > Terrestrial > Soil > Agricultural land | place: USA... | reverse complement strand
ACATCTCCTGTCAAGAAGCCTCGGCGCGGTCCGGAAGCAGGCTGGCCGCGACGAATGACGTGGCCAGCACGAGGCCGACCCAGCCACCCGCTCGACCGAGACTGCCGGCATGGGCGGGGTAGACCACGGATAGGCATCCCAGCCACGCCGCGCCAGCCGCCGTCGTGTACGCGGTAACGCGCCAACCGCGCAGCTCCACGGATGCCAGTGCAGCGAGCAACGGCAGGGTTAGGGTAAGGGCGGCCTGCATGGGCCAGTGATTAAGCCCCCATGTGATGTCGTCCTGAGGCGGCCGGCCCTCGCGAGCCCCTGCGATGGTGTCCCAGGCCAGCAGCGCGGCTGCCGGCAGTGACGCCAGCGCGATCAGGAGCATGGCCCAGCGTCGGCGGCTATCAGGACGGGTTGGGCGCCAGCGTCGAGGTGGGCGGGTGTCACTCGGGGCTCTCGACAAAATGCCAATGACCACAGCGGTGCCCACCAGACCCGCTGCAGGAAGAAGCTGCAGCCAGGTCGCCGCCGCGATGGCCGCAAGTGCTACCGCCACGCCGGCGACGGCCACCTGAGCGATGGGCGAGTCGAGAGAGACCCGAACAGCGACGTACGCGAGGGAAAGGCCCACGAGGCCGAAGTAGAGAACGCCCCACCCGGTCTCTAGCAGGTAGGAATCGGCCACCTCCGAGCACGGACTCATCCGCCGTCATTACCTCGATCCTGACGCTGCGCTTGTGCGGGTCCATGCCGATCACGACCGGACCTTCTTCGACCTTCATCCCGCTCTCCCTTCACCTCGAACCAGCCAGTTGGTCGAGCGCGGAGGGCACCGCTACTTCCGGCAGCGCATTCCCTTCTTCAGCCTCTCCGGCCCTGCGGTGCCCGGGCCGGCGCATGCCAAATGAGAGTCACGACCCGAAGGAAGGACAGCCGCTGATGCGAGCGACCAACCCGGACACCTGGACCGAGCCTGCGCGGGCGCCGGTCCTACCGTCAATGAAACAAGTAGCCGCAGGTCGGGCGACTCGAGGAGGGGCCTCGCATCGTAGAGGGCCCTCCCTCCGGGTAGGGCCGGGTCAGCGGGTGACCGGAGACGGTGATCCGGCGCCGTCGCTCATCGGGCCAAGGCCATGACTGCGACCGGACGCGCCACGTCCCGGGTCGTGCGCGGGGTCGATTGGGCCCCGCCGAGGTCCGGAGCCAGTTGCTGCGCGACCACCTCGACTGAGGTCTCCGGCTGAGCTCGGGGTACCGGTCAGGTGCCCTCCGAGGGACCTGACCTGTTTCGTTCCCACCGGCTGAGGATTCGCGGGGTGTGGTGGTCGCGCTTCGCTGACATCGGCGCGCGGCGGTGCGAGCCTAGAAGGTGCAACCGATCCGAGACCATGATCAGCCACGGGAGGTCACCATGTCTGGTCTTGTCCGCAAGAGCCTCGACTCACCTGAGGAGACGCGTCCCTTCGAAGGTGACTCGGGCCACCTGCAACTGGTGAACACCGATGCGGGGCCGGTCGGGAGGGCCACCTTCCTGCCGGGATGGAGATGGTCCGAGCATGTGAAACCGATCGCCGGGACGGACAGCTGCCAGGCCGCCCACATCGGCTACTTCGTCTCCGGCCGGATGAAGGTCGTGATGGACGATGGCGAGGAAGCCGACTACGGGCCCGGTGACCTCGCGGTCATGGCGCCGGGACATGACGCGTGGGTTGTCGGTGACCAGCCGTGTGTCTTCATCGACTGGCAGGGCTTCGCTGACTACGCGAAGCGCTGACGTTGCGCCGGTTCACACCCGAGCTCGCGCGCTCCCCTCCCCGCCGTGACCAGAACCGTCAAGGTCACAGTGAGCGGGAACGCTGCCGCGTCCTGGGCGAAGAAACGACCATTCGGTCAGCCGATTCTCGTCAGCAGCTCGGCCGAGAGCCACTGCTGCACCACGACCCGGTCTGCTTCGATGATGTAGGCGACGAGGGCGAACCAGGCGCCGTCACGCTGCTGCCACTCGAGCACCATGCCGGGATGCGGCCCAGGGGCGTCCTGACCACCGCGGACCCAGCAGTGCCGGCGGCTGGCTGGGACGGGTGGGATGGGGTGCTCGTGTCCCCGTCCTGACCCGCCTGCCATGGCTCCATTGTGGCGCATGGTCGAACACCTGTTCGACACGTATGTATGCTCGCCGCTGACGCCAGTGTCGATAAAGCACCGGGGGTCCGCCAGCAAGTTGTTCTAGAGGCCTGAGCGGGACCGGAACGGCCTCTCGCGCCCTCAGGCGCCGGCTCTCGCAGGACGGTGCGGAACGCGAGCTCGCCACTGTGCGGTCGACCGAACCGCATGCAGCCGCGGAGGCGGCTGCGTCATCGGAGGGCGCCGGGGACCTCACAGCAGTTGAGGCCGCGGCTCAGAGCGTGTGACGGCGCGGAACGTCGCGCCTGAAGTACGCGTGCATGGCTGTCTCAGAATGCCATCCTGACCATCGAACGGACATTGTTTGACCGATGACAGCTGACGGGTGAGGGAGGCGTCGTCGTCAGCGGGTCTGTTCAGGGGTGGAGCGCGGCGCCGAACCCGTCATTGGCACGAGGCGGACCGCGGCGTGGACGAGGCGTGTGCCGGCGGGGAGGTCCTGCGGCCTGCGGTCGCCGAGGCGGTAGGGGCGCAGCAGCTCCTGGATCCGGTCCTGGAGCACCTTCACCTGCTCGGCGCTGGCCGCGAGGGTGGTGTTGGAGATCAGCGTGGCCTCGTGCCACTCGTGCCCCTCGTGCGCCGACTGGTCCACCCAGGCAAGGACGCGTTCGTCGGAGCCGGCCAGCTGCACCCGCGCCAGCGCCATGTCGATGCTCTGCATCGTCTGCGGGTCGGTGTCGTCGGAGGCCTCGGAGCGCCATGCGGTCACCACCGCTCGCCACAGCCGCTCCCTGCCGTCGGTGCGTTCCTCGTCGTGCGCCTCGGCGACGAACCCGTAACGCTGCAGCAGCCGCAGGTGGTAGCTGCAGGCGCTCGGGGACATGCCCACCTCCTCGGCGCACTCGGTCGCGGTGGCGGGTCCGTAGACGGTGAGGCGCTCCAGGATCTTCGCGCGACCGGCGTGGGCGAGAGCGCGCAGCGCCCGGGGGTCGGAGATGACGGCGGCTCGGGTGTCGGGGGCGTCGGGGTCGGCCATGCGTCGAAGCATATTCGAAAGAAGTGCTTTACAACTCAGACGTGAAGGAATACGTTCACATCTATGACGACGACGATGTCCCCGGAGCAGACCCAGCAGGTCGCCGGGCCCGCGCGGGAGCACGACTTCCGCAGGCTCTGGCTGGGGTACTCGATCTCGGCCCTCGGGAGCGAGATCACGGTCCTCGCGCTGCCGATCACGGCAGCGGTCCTCCTCGGCGCCTCTGCCCTGCAGATGGGTCTCCTCACGGCCGCGGCGACGCTGCCGAACCTGGTGATCGGCCTACTGGCGGGCGTCTGGGTCGACCGCCTGCCCCGCCGCCGCCCGATCCTCGTCGTGACCGACCTCGCGTCGGCCGCGGCGCTGCTCAGCATTCCCGTGGCCTGGTGGCTGGGCGTCCTCACCATCATTCAGCTCGTGGTCGTCGAGCTGGCGGTCGGGTGCGCTCGGGTGCTCTTCCGGCCGGCATACCAGTCGCACCTGCCCCAGGTCGTCGAGCGCGAGCACCTCACGCGAGCGAGCGGACACCTCCGGGCCTCCGACTCCGCAGCGATGCTGGCCGGCCCCGGCCTCGGCGGCCTGCTCGTCCAGGCCGTGTCCGCGCCCGTGGCGATCCTGCTCGACGCGGTGTCCTTCCTCATCTCCGCCACGTGCATCCGATCGCTTAGCAGGCCCGAGCGCCGCACGGAGTCCACGGCGACGAACCGGTCCCTGCGTGGTGAGCTGGGGGAGGGTCTCTCGGCCGTCCTGCGCAACCCGTCGCTGCGCGCCATCGCCGGCTCGGCCGCCAACCTCAACCTCTTCGGGATGCTGACGATGGCGCTCTTCGTCGCCTACGCCACCCGCGTGCTGGACCTCTCGGCCGGCATGGTCGGCGCGATCGTGATGACGGGCGGCGCGGGTGCGCTCGCCGGAGCGCTCGCGGCGCCTCGGATCGCCGCCGCGATCGGCGAGGGACCGGCCATCGTCGCCGCCACGGTCGTCTTCTCCTTCGCCCTCTTCGCGCTGCCCCTGGCGGCCGGCCCCCGCTGGCTCGAGCTCGGTGTCGTCGGCGCCGGCGAGCTGGTCGGTGGCTTCGCGGTCATGGTCTTCGACGTCACTGCGGCAGGGCTGACGCTCCGGGCCGTCGCGCCCGAGCTGCTGGGCCGGGTCAGTTCGTGCAGCGCCTTCCTCACCCAGGGCGTCAAGCCCCTCGGCGCGCTCGCGGGTGGGGTCCTCGGTACCACCCTCGGGCTGCACGAAGCCCTGTGGATCGCCGCCGCAGGTGCCACCACCACGATGCTGTGGACCTTCCTGTCCCCGCTGCGGTGCCGCGATGCGGCACCGCAGGCCCCCGCACACGGAAACGAGACCGCCGCGTGAGCCACTCTCCTTCCGAGCCGACCTCGGCCTCCCGGCCCGTCTTCACGACCAAGCGACTGACGGTGCGAGCCTGGACGGTCGAGGACGCTCCGACCCTCTTCGACATCTACGGCCGGTGGGACGTCGCCCGGTGGCTCGGGGCCACCCCGCGCGCCCTCGAGAGCCTCGACGAGGCCGAACAGCTCGCTCGGGGATGGGCCGAGCGCAGCCACCCCGGCGACCCCTACGGAATCTGGTGCATCACCGTCACCGGCTCGTCGACCCCTGTGGGCACCGTCCTGCTCGTCCCCATCCCCGGCGCCGTCGGCGGTGAGGTCGAGGTCGGCTGGCACCTGCACCCCGACCACTGGGGCAACGGCTACGCCACCGAGGCAGCCCGGGCGGCCATCGCCCGTGGGCTCGCTGTTGGGCTCGAGGAGGTCCTCGCCGTCGTCAGCCCCGAGAACGCCGCTTCACTCGCCGTGTGCCGCCGCCTCGGCCTGCACTCGCGGGGCCGCTCCGAGGCCTACTACGGCAGGCCGCTCGAGGTGTTCGCCACGCGCCCGCACGCCGACGAGCCCAGAGCGAGACGGCCCCGTCGACGTTGAGGACCTGGCCCGTGACGTCGGACGCCTCATCCCAGCGGAGCCAGGTGATGACCGATGCGACCTCACGGCGCTGCCCGAACTTGGCGCATCGCCCTCACATGGGCCACGGCCGGACCGCGGCATGAGCGTGAAACGGCGACGCCACGCGCTGCTCGCGGGAGACAGACTCCCGGAGCCACTGCCTCAACCCAGCCTCGGGAGGAAAGCCCCGGCGTCGCCCTAGACTCGCGCCCTGTGATCACGCAACAGCGCGAGCGGTCGCCACTGAAGCAGTGGCTGCTGGACGCCGAGGAGACCGAACCTGGCGGCTACTACGAGAAGGAGCGCGAGGCTGCTGCCCACGCGCACGTGCAGCCGTGGTGGCGGGTCATGTGCCTGACCGGGGTGGACTACTTCTCGACCTTGGGGTACCAGCCGGGGATCGCGGCCCTGGCCGCCGGGGCACTCGCGCCGGTCGCGACGTTGGTGCTCGTGCTGATCACCGTGTTCGCCGCGTTGCCGATGTACCGGCGGGTGGCCGTGGAGAGTCCGCACGGGGACGGAAGCCTGTCGATGCTCGAGCGGCTCCTGTCGTACTGGCCCAGCAAGGTCCTGGTGCTGTGCCTCATCGGGTTCGTCGCCACCGGGTTCATCATCACGATCACCCTGTCGGCGGCCGACGCGAGCGCCCACCTCATCGAGAACCCGTTCCTGCACGACGCCCTCCAGGGACGCAACGTGGTGGTGACCCTGGTCCTGCTGGCTGCGCTGGCGGCCGTGTTCCTGAAGGGGTTCAAGGAGGCGATCGGCATCGCGGTGGTCCTCGTGGCCGCCTACCTGGGGCTGAGCCTGGTCGTGATCATCCGGGCCGCCTTCGAGCTGCAGAGCCACCCCGCGGCGGTCGGCGACTGGGTCTCCGCGATGACCTCCGCGCACTCGGCCCCGTTCGGGATCATCGGCGCCGCGCTGCTGGTGTTCCCCGCCCTGGCGCTGGGCCTGTCCGGTTTCGAGACCGGTGTCGTGGTGATGCCGCTCGTCAAGGGCGACGCAACCGACACCGAGGAGCGCCCGGCCGGGCGGATCCGCAACGCGAAGAAGCTGCTCACCACGGCCGCGCTGATCATGAGCGTGATGCTGCTCGGCAGCTCGCTCGTGACGACCCTGCTCATCCCGGCCCAGCAGTTCCAGCCCGGCGGGCAGGCCAACGGGCGCGCCCTGGCGTACCTCGCGCACCACCTCTTCGGGGACGGGTTCGGCACCGCCTACGACGCGGCGACCATCGGCATCCTCTGGTTCGCGGGAGCCTCGGCGATGGCTGGGCTGCTCAACATCGTCCCCCGGTACCTACCGCGGTACGGCATGGCCCCGGACTGGGCTCGTTCGACCCGCCCGCTCGTGCTGGTGCTGTCCGTCATCGCCGCCGTCGTGACCCTCGCGTTCCGGGCCAGCGTCGACGAGCAGGCCGGCGCCTACGCCACCGGCGTCCTGGCCCTGATGACCTCCGCCGCGATCGCGGTGTTCCTGACCGAGCTGCGCCGACGCCACCGCGGCACGGCCGCCTTCTTCGCCGCCGTGAGCGCGGTGTTCGTCTACACCTTCGCGGTCACGATCCTGGATCGGCCCGAGGGCCTGCTGATCGCCGGCCTGTTCATCGCGCTGATCATCGTCATCAGCGTCTGGTCCCGGGTCGCCCGGTCCACCGAGCTGCGGGTGCTGCAGGTCGTCTACGACCAGGACGCCACCCGGATGCTCGAGGACGCCGCCGCCGGACCGCAGCCGCTGCGGTTCATCGCGAACAAGCGACAGGCCGGCGACCGGCAGGAGTACCGCGAGAAGTCGCTGGACGTGCGCATGTTCAACCACCTCAACGCCCGCCAGGGCGCGATCTTCCTCGAGGTCGAGATCAGCGACGCCAGCGACTTCGAGACCACCGTGCACGTCACCGCCGCCGTGGTCGGCGGCCACTACGTGCTGCGCGCCACCGGGCCCTCGGTCCCGAACGTGCTCGCCGCCGTGCTCCTCGACGTGCGCGACCGGATGAGCAAGCCGCCGCACGCCTACTTCGAATGGAGCCAGAAGGCCCCCGGCCAGAACGTGCTGCGGTTCCTGATCGCCGGCGAAGGAGACGTCCCGCCGCTGGTCCACGAGATCCTGCGCCGAGCAGAGCCCGACGAGCAGCGCCGACCCCACATCCACGTCGGCGGCTGACTCACCAGGCCACCTCACGATCAGCGGCGCCGGTCCGTCGGCTGCCGTCGCCGAGCAGCCGAACGCCGAGCTGTTCCAGGTGGAGGGCGGCCGGTGCGAACCGGGTGTCTGCGCCGCCAAGTGGTGGTTGAAGCTCGAGCGTGGTCCGGTCGTCCTCATGCGCGGTTGACGTGCGGCTGCGAACCGGAACCGGTTCGCAGATGGTAGGGGACGCTGGTGACGACGACCCCTGGCAGGGTGAGCAGGCGCAGCTTGAGGCGCAGCGCGCTCTGGTTGTGCAGCATCCCCTCCCACCAGCGGTCGACGACGTACTCGGGGATGAAGACGACGACGAGGTCGCGGGGGTTGTCCGTGCGGAGCCTGCGGACTTGGTCGACGACGGGCTTGGTGATGTCGCGGAAGGGCGAGTCGAGCATGGTCAGCGGCACGGGCATGTCGGCGTCCGCCCAGTCGCGTTCGATGGAGCGCATGTCCTCTGCGTCGACGACCACGGTCAGGGCGGTGAGCGTCGACGGGCGGGTGGCTCGGGCGTACGCGATGGCGCGCAGCGCCGGCTCGTTGACGCTCGCTACCAGGACGAGGGCGTGGACGCGGCTGGGCAGCAGTCGCGCCTGCCCCTTGGGGCGGAGCTCGCGGGAGACCCTGGCGTAGTGGTGGTTGACCCCGCGCATGAGCAGCAGGAGCACGGGCACCGCGATGACGACGAGGTAGGCCCCACCGGTGAACTTCGTGACGAGGACGATCACCAGGACGAGGCCGGTCAGGGCGGAGCCGAACGCGTTGACGAGCCGCGCGCCCTGCATGCGGCGTCGCACCCCGGGGGCGATGACGAGCCGCAGCTCGCGGTTCCAGTGCCGGACCATGCCGACCTGGCTGAGGGTGAAGCTGGTGAACACCCCCAGGATGTAGAGGTGCAGCAGCTGGTTGACGTCGGCTCTGTAGGCGACGACGAGCAGGCTGGCGATCAGGGCCAGCCCCAGGATGCCGTTGCTGTAGGCCAGCCGGTCGCCCCTGGTGCGCAGCTGGGTGGGCATGAGCCGGTGCTCCGCCAGCAGTGACGCCAGCATCGGGAAGCCGTTGTAGGCCGTGTTGGCGGCCAGGACGAGGACCAGCGCGGTCGAGGCCTGCACGACGTAGAACATCACGCTGCCCGCTCCGAAGACGGCCGAGGCAAGCTGCGCGATCACGGTCGGCTGGGGCGCGGTGGTGCAGTTGCCCGGGAACCCGACGAGGTCGCACGTCGACTCCGCGACGTGGACCTGCGCGACCATGGCCAGCGCGGTGATCCCGACGAACATCGCGACAGCGAGCGTCCCCATCGCCATGAGGGTGCGGGCGGCGTTGCGGGCCTTCGGGGCCTGGAAGGCCGGCACCCCGTTGCTGATGGCCTCGACGCCGGTCAGGGCGGTGCAGCCGGACGAGAACGCCTTGAGGGCGAGGAAGAGCAGCGCGAGGCCCGTCAGGCCGGTGTGCTGGGCCTGTACGGACCAGCCGGCGCTCTCGGCGATCGGGGCGTCGCCCATGAGCGCGCGGGTCAGGCCGACTCCGCTGACCGTCAGGATGCACGCCACGAACACGTAGGTCGGGACGGCGAAGGCCCGGCCCGACTCGCGGGTGCCTCGCAGGTTCATCAGGGTCAGGCAGGCGATGACGGCGATCGCGATGGCGACTCGGTGCGGGTTGAGGCTGGGCAGCGCCGAGATGACGTTGTCGACGCCGGCGGCCACCGACACTGCCACCGTCATGACGTAGTCGACCATCAGGGCGGCGGCGACCACCATGGCCGCGCCGTTCCCGAGGTTGTCGCGGACCACCTCGTAGGAGCCGCCACCGCTGGGGTAGGCCATGACGACCTGGCGGTAGGAGATCACCACCGCGACGAGCAGTACCACCACGCCTGCCGCGATCCAGGGGGTGAGGTAGAGGTAGGCCAGCCCGCCGAGGGTGAGGACCTTGAGGATCGCCTCGGTCGCGTACGCGACCGAGGAGAGCGGGTCCGACGCGAAGATCGGCAGGGCGATCCGTTTGCGCAGCAACGTCTCCGCGAGGTCGTCGTTGCGCAGAGGGCGCCCCACGAGGAGGCGTTTGGCGGTGGTGAGCTGGCTGGGCACGCTTCGACGCTAGGAGCGGCCGCGCATAGGTGGCGCAAGGGTTTCGGCGAGGGCTGCAAGGGTTGCGCAAGGATGGTGGCGTGAGCGAAGAAGTGGCGTTGCCGCTGGGCGCGCTGCCTGACCTGGCGCCGGTGAGCGGCCTGCCCCGCTGGCGGCGTGTGCTGGGTTTGGCGCTCGGGCTGCTCCTGCCGACAGCCCTCACCGCCGCGTTGCTGGCGCTCGGGTCTGCTGTCGGTCTCGCAGGTGACGCGCTGGTGCTGATGCTGGCGGTGGTGGTGACGGCCCTCGTGGGGGGGTTGTGGGCGGCGGTCGTCTGCGCGCTGCTGGGGTCCACGTTGCTCAACTACTGGTTCATCCCGCCCGTGCGGACCTTCCACATCGGCGAGCCGCACAACTACTGGACGGTCGTGGCGTTCGTGCTGGTCGGGCTGCTGGTCAGCGCCGTCGTCCACCGGGCCGCGTCGACGGCGACCGCGGCGGCGCGGGCCGCCGCCGAGGCACGCACCCTCTCGGAGGTCGCGAAGGCGACGTTGCGCGGCGAGGACGCGCTTCCCACGCTGCTCGAGCACATGCGCCGAGCCTTCGGGATGACCTCGGCGAGCCTGCTGCGGCGGGATCCTTCCGGCTCGGGAACCTGGCAGGTGGTCGCGGCGCGCGGCTCGGAGGCGCCGCGCGAGCCGGAGCTGGCCGACGTGCAGCTGCCCGCGGGCGAGGACCTTGTCATCGCCCTGTCCGGCCGGCCCCTCAGCGGGTCTGACCGGGCGATCCTCGGCGCCTTCGCGGCTCAGGCCCAGGCGCTCCTCGAGCGTGACGAGCTGGCCCGCGCCGCCGCCGTCGCAGCCCGGCTGGAGGCCTCCGAGCGCCTCCGCGACGCGCTGCTGGCCGCCGTGGGCCATGACCTGCGCACTCCCTTGGCCTCGGCGACGGCGGCGGTGTCGAGCCTGCGCAGCCGGGACGTCACGTGGAGTGAGGACGAGCGCGAGGAGCTGCTCGCGACCGCGGACGAGTCGCTCGCGCGACTGGCCGCGCTCGTCTCAGACCTGCTCGACCTGTCGCGGCTGCGGGCCGGGGTGCTGTCCGTGCTGAGGCAGCCCCTGTGGCTTGACGAGCTGCTGCCGCCGGTGCTCGACGAGCTGGGAGCCAATGCGGCGAAGGTGGTGGTCGCCCTGCCCGAGGACCTGCCTGCCGTCGTCGCGGACGCCGCGCTGGTCGTGCGCGTCCTCGTGAACGTCGTCGGCAACGCTCTTCGGCACGCGCCGACGGACGCGCCTCCGCCAGAGCTGACAGGCCTGGTGAATGGCGACCGCGTGGAGCTGCACGTCATCGACCACGGCGCCGGGGTTCCCGCCCGGGACCGGGAGCGCATCTTCACCGCCTTCCAGCGGCTCGGCGACACGGACAACACCGCAGGGCTGGGTATCGGGCTCGCGCTGTCCAGGGGTCTGGTCGAGGCCATGGGTGGGACACTCGAGGCCACCGACACCCCGAACGGAGGGCTCACGATGGTGCTGGCCCTTCCTGCCGCACCGGGGAGCGCCAGCGAGGTGACGCCCGGCACCTCACCGGAGCCGGCACCTGGTCCCGCGCCCGGGGCCCGGCCGTGACGCGGGTCGTGGTCGTCGACGACGACCCGCAGCTGGCCCGAGCCCTCCGCATCAACCTCCGTGCTCGCAACCACGACGTCCATGTCGCCACGTCGGGCGCCCAGGCCCTGCGCACCGTCGCCGAGGTCTCGCCCGATCTCGTTATCCTCGACCTCGGGCTGCCCGACCTGGACGGCGTCGAGGTCATCCACGGCGTGCGCGGCTGGAGCCAGGTGCCCATCATCGTGCTGTCCGGGCGCGGTGGAGGCCCCGACAAGGTCGCCGCCCTGGACGCCGGGGCCGACGACTACGTAACCAAGCCCTTCGGCATGGACGAGCTGTTCGCTCGGATCCGCGCGGTGACCCGCCGGTCCGCCGGTAGTGACACTGTCGCGGTGCCGCGGGTCGAGTTCGGCCAGGTCGTCGTGGACCTTGCCGACAAGGTCGTGACGCGTCGGCGCGTCGACGGGGCGGCGGAGCCGGTGCACCTGACACCCACCGAATGGAGCCTTCTCGAGGCGCTCGTGCGGCAGCCCGGGAAGCTCCTGTCCCAACGCCAACTGCTCACGCAGGTGTGGGGACCGGGCTACGCCAGCCAAGCCGCGAACTTGCGGCTTTACATGACTCAGCTGCGCCGAAAGCTCGAACTAGAGCCCACCCGCCCGCGACACCTCCTGACTGAACCCGGCATGGGCTACCGATTCTGCCCGTGACCGCGCCCGGGCCGGCTCACGACCCGCTCCCCTCGAATGAAACGCGCTCACGCGTTCGAGCTTTAAGCCAGCTGCGAAGAGAGGTCCGCACATTCGCACGACCGCTCGGCGGCACGACCGAGCGTTCGGCGCTCTGCCGAAAGGGGCTAACCGTGGTCCTCAACCTGACCAGGGACGTCCGTTCGCCGCGGAGTGTGACGGTCGGTAGCGGCCATCGGATGATCGCTGGCCTCGCGGCTGGCGATGTCGAGGGACCGGGAGAATCTTGAGGTTCCGCCTGCTAGGCCGGAGAAGAGGTCCGCCCAGCCAAGCCACTTGTTGCGGCGGCGGATGTCGTCACCATTTAAGGGCTCTTGGGCGGGCTTATCAGGCACTTCTTCAGCATCGCAGCAGAGTCGTAGGAGCGCCGCGAAACCGGTCGAACGTCGACCGACGCACGGCATCGAAAGACGTTCCGCGCGGTCGGGTCTGGCGTGGCGAACGTCCTCCTTGATGCGCTTGTCGGGCTTGGTGTCCCATCGCATCGAAGGAGGACGTTCATGTCTCACGGTAGTGGTGTTTCCCGCGGGGATCGGAACCGGAACGCGAGGTTGTCG
>Ga0308176_10002174_pt1 | contig 12290 bp, 8 predicted proteins | sample PhyCR2_3_FD_203890 | JGI IMG/M metagenome (GOLD analysis project Ga0308176, IMG submission 203890) | Soil microbial communities from UC Gill Tract Community Farm, Albany, California, United States - DLSLS.C.R2 | ecosystem: Environmental > Terrestrial > Soil > Agricultural land | place: USA... | reverse complement strand
GTAGTAGGGTTGCCTCATAGACGAGGCGCTCAGGCGAGCGCGCCAGCCTGACAACACTTCGACGAGACAGGCTTGAGAGATGCAGGGCTTCAGGGTCGACGGCTTCTCCGCTTCCGTACAGTACGAGGGACGGAGACTGAGATCCGGTGTCTTTCTCAATTTGCTCCACCAGATCTGTAATGACCATATCGATGAAAGGAAGGTCGATGATGATCATGTCAGTAGGGACTCGCCGGATGAGCTCTACGGCCTCAGCACAGGAGGCCGAAGCCATGATCTCAATGTCAGCACCGCCCAGAAGCGACCGCAATTGTTCGCGGCGATCCTGATCGACACTAACCACTAGCAACGCCTTCTCCCTCGCCATCGCAGAGTGTTCGACTACGGCGAACGCCTCAACCAGAGATTCCCGCCTGACGGGCTTCTCAATGATGGTAATGGCGCCTAGCGTTAGGGCTAAACGGCGATTTTCATCTGCGGTCATTACGTGAACGGGTACGTGACGCGTCTCCGGATCGTGTTTCAGCCCGTCAAGTACACTCCAGGCGGTCACATCAAATAAGCCGTCGTCCAGAATGATTGCGCTAGGCTTACACTCACGGGCAAGTGACAACCCTGTTCTCCCATGGAGAGCGATTATCGCCTTCAGATTCCGATCGTGTGCCAGCTCGAGCAAAGTACGCCCAAACTTAGGGTCATTGTCGATGATGAGCAAAAGACGATCATCCGGAGAAATCGCATCACGATCGTCTTCGATAGACTCCTCCAGTGCCGTGTCTGCTGAACGCATCGTAACCACAGAATCCAACGGGAGCTTCTCGCCGCTCGATTGTGCGTCGGCGTCAGTTCCACGGTCGGGCAAAAAGACGGGATCAATCTGTTCAGGCTTTAAGCTGGTTGGGAGGTACGAATCCGGCAGGTACAGCGTAAATGTACTGCCCACCCCAGGCTCGCTCGTTAAGTGAATCTCTCCCCCGAGCAAACGTGCAATCTCCCGGCTGATCGAGAGACCAAGTCCCGTCCCACCGTACTTCCGACTGGTGGTTCCATCCGATTGCTGGAATGCTTCGAAGATGAGCCGCTGCTTGTCCCGAGAAATACCAATCCCCGTATCACTTACAGAGAACGCTACCACCGACTTAGCCGCACTGAGGACCGGATGTTCCGTCCTCCAGCCGCTCGGTGCACGCTCAATGCGAAGATTTACCGTTCCGCGCTCGGTGAATTTCAATGCATTTGACAGGAGATTCTTCAGGATTTGTTGAAGACGCTTGGCATCGGTGCGCAGTGCTTCCGTTAGCAAACTGCGGTTGACATGGACGCCCAACTCGAGGCCTCTTCCGTCGGCAACGTGTTTAAATGTTCGCGCACAGTAATCACGTAGATCGGCGAAGCGTACCTCTCCAATCTCGAGGTCCATTTTCCCGGATTCGATCTTGCTCAAGTCCAGGATGTCATTGATGAGGGCCAGCAAGTCAGTACCGGAGCTATGAATCGTTTCCGCATATTTGATCTGCCTGGGCGTGAGATTCTTCTCTGGATTGCTGGCGAGAGTCTCCGCAATCAATAAAACATTATTCAAAGGGGTACGAAGTTCGTGACTCATGTTGGCCAGGAATTCGGATTTATATTCAGATGTAGTGGCCAATTGCTCGGCCTTCTCTTCTAACGCCGCCTTAGCCTGTTCTACTTCCTGGTTCTTGGCTTCCACCTCTGTCTTTTGTTCCGCCAGCAGGTGTGCTTTCTCTTCCAGCTCCGCGTTCGTCGTCTGTAGTTGTTCCGCGAGCGCCTGGCTCTGCTTCAGCAGTTCTTCCGTTCGCATAGTTGCTGCGATCGTATTGAGCACAATTCCAAGGCTCTGTGTAATTTGGTCAAGAAGAGCGAGATCAATGTCGTTAAACGCCCCCAGAGAGGCTAGTTCGATCACAGCCTTAGCCTGACCTTCGAACAACACCGGCAGGACCACGATGGTTGCAGGCGCCGCTTCGCCCAAACTGGAGGCTATCTTTATGTAGTCTCTCGGTACGCTCGTGATCAGCATACGCCGCTTCTCGAGTGCACATTGTCCCACTACGCCCTGGCCCATCTTCACTTGCAAGGGGCCGATGCCGTCATCCGGCGCGTAACTCGCGAGTAACTTCAGAGTGTTATCTTCGTCAGCCACATACACCGTACCGCATTGTGCCTGTACAACCGGACTGAGCTCTGCTAGCAAGAGCTTAGCCACAGATGTCAGGTCTCTTTGGCCCTGCAGCATTCCAGTAAACTTTGCGATGTTGGTTTTCAGCCAATCCTGCTCCTGGTTCTGACGAGTCGTCCGCGCCAGAGTTCGTATCATTTCGTTGATGTTATCTTTCAGGGCGGCAACTTCACCTTTCGCTTCGACGGAAATTGTTCTGGTTAGATCACCGCTCGTCACCGCGTTGGCAACGTCTGCAATCGCCCGCACCTGACCTGTCAAATTGGCCGCAAGTTGGTTTACATTGTCGGTCAAGTCTCGCCATATGCCGGCTGCGCCCGGAACACGCGCTTGTCCGCCTAGCTTACCTTCAACACCAACTTCCCGGGCAACTGTGGTTACCTGATCCGCAAACGTGGCTAGTGTATCGATCATGTCATTGATCGTGTGTGCCAAGTCTGCGATCTCGCCTTTCGTCTCCAGAACAAGCTTGCGTTTCAGGTCGCCGTTGGCAACGCCTGTCACCACTTTGGCTATCCCGCGAACTTGTGTGGTAAGGTTCGCCGCCATGGAGTTGACGTTTTCAGTCAGATCTTTCCAAGTCCCAGCGACACCCTTCGCTTTGGCTTGCCCTCCCAGTTTGCCTTCGGTTCCGACCTCGCGAGCCACACGAGTTACTTCGGAGGCGAAGCTATTGAGCTGATCCACCATGGTATTAATGGTGTTCTTGAGTTCCAAAATCTCGCCTTGCACGTCCACCGTGATCTTGCGCGATAAATCGCCGTTTGCGACCGCCGTGGTGACTTGCGCAATATTGCGCACCTGATTGGTCAGATTCGACGCCATGTAATTGACGCTGTCGGTGAGATCCTTCCAAGTCCCAGCGACGCCAGGCACATAGGCTTGGCCTCCCAATTTCCCTTCTGTTCCAACTTCGCGAGCTACTCGAGTTACTTCCGAGGCAAAACCATTGAGCTGATCCACCATCCGGTTGATGGTGTTCTTTAGCTCTGAAATCTCACCCCGCACATCAACAGTAATCTTCCAGCTAAGATCGCCGTTTGCGACTGCCGTGGTGACCTGCGCGATATTGCGGACCTGATTGGTCAGGTTTGAGGCCATGGAATTGACGCTGTCAGTGAGATCTTTCCATGTCCCAGCTATGCCTCTTACCTCTGCCTGGCCGCCTAACTTCCCCTCTGTGCCGACTTCGCGTGCAACTCGCGTCACTTCGGACGCAAAGGAGCCGAGCTGGTCGACCATGGTGTTTACCGTGTTCTTCAGCTCCAAAATCTCCCCGTGCACATCTACGGTGATCTTCCGGCCGAGATCCCCTTTGGCCACAGCAGTCGTTACTTCAGCGATGTTACGTACCTGCGCGGTGAGATTGCCGGCCATCGAATTCACTGAATCCGTCAGATCCTTCCAGGTGCCCGCGACACCACGCACGTCTGCTTGTCCGCCTAGCTTTCCTTCAGTGCCTACCTCCCGGGCCACACGCGTGACCTCGGAGGCAAAGCTGTTGAGCTGATCGACCATGGTGTTGATCGTGTTTTTGAGCTCCTGAATTTCACCGCGTGCGTCGACTGTAATCTTGGTTGAAAGATCGCCCTTTGCTACCGCAGTTGTAACGCTGGCGATATTTCGAACTTGATTCGTCAAGTTGCCAGCCATCCAATTAACGCTCTCGGTGAGATCCTTCCAAGTGCCGGCGACGCCTTTGACTTCGGCTTGTCCGCCCAGCTTGCCCTCCGTGCCGACCTCGCGGGCCACGCGGGTGACTTCGGATGCGAACGAACTGAGTTGGTCCATCATCGTGTTGATGGTATTTGTCAGCTCCAGGATCTCGCCGCGAACATGGACCGTGATCTTACGGGAAAGGTCGCCTTTCGCCACGGCAGTGGTTACTTCGGCAATGTTGCGAACTTGCGCCGTCAGGTTGCTAGCCATCGAGTTGACTGAATCGGTAAGGTCCTTCCAAACGCCCGCAACGCCCCTGACATCGGCCTGGCCGCCAAGTATTCCCTCGGTACCGACTTCTCGGGCAACTCGCGTCACCTCAGACGCAAACGCGTTCAGTTGATCGACCATGGTGTTGATCGTGTTCTTCAGCTCAAGAATTTCACCTTGCACGTTCACCGTGATCTTGCGGCTTAAATCGCCCGTCGCTACTGCGGTTGTCACTTCGGCGATATTGCGAACTTGTGCCGTGAGGTTTCCTGCCATTGAATTGACAGAGTCAGTGAGGTCCTTCCAGACGCCAGCAACACCTCCGACTGTGGCTTGTCCTCCGAGCTTTCCTTCCGTCCCAACCTCGCGAGCCACACGAGTGACCTCGGAGGCAAACGAACTGAGCTGGTCGACCATGGTATTAATTGTGTTCTTTAACTCGAGGATCTCGCCCTGGACATCAACGGTGATTTTGCGACTCAAATCCCCGTTGGCCACTGCGGTTGTCACTTCGGCAATGTTACGGACCTGTGCGGTCAGGTTGCCAGCCATTGAGTTCACTGAATCAGTAAGGTCTTTCCACACGCCAGCAACACTTTTCACGTTTGCCTGGCCGCCGAGTTTCCCCTCGCTCCCAACCTCTCGAGCCACACGCGTCACTTCTGATACAAACCAGTTCAGCTGATCTACCATGGCATTCACGACGCGCGCGCTGTGCAGAAACTCTCCCTTCAAGGGCCGCCCATCGACTTCGAGTTCCATCGTTTGCGTCAGATCACCTTTTGCGACAGCACCGATGACGCGCGCAACCTCTGTCGAGGGCTGCACAAAATCAGCAATCAATCCGTTAACGGCATCCACACATTGCGCCCAACCGCCAGAGACTGGACCTAAGGACGCGCGCTCGCTAATTCTTCCCTCCTTGCCGACTACGCGGTTGATCCGGGCGAATTCACTGGCCATATGTTCCATACGTTGGAACATCTGGTTCAATGCGTCGTGGACCTTGCCGACAGTCCCAGTTGAATCCACCGGCAGACGGGCTCCGAAGTTCCCTTCATTGAACGAAGTCAGAGTGTTGAGTACGAGTGTGCTATCAAGCACGTCAGTCGATAAGGTAGGACGCAAATTTCAACTCCTTCTCTTCTTGGCAATGTAATCCCGTAGTCCTAAATGCACAGCATGCGGAATCTCTAACGTTGGACCTGCGCACCAAGTGCGCTGAGAACTGCGGCCATTTGGGCTTGAACTAGAATTTTCGACGCAGGGCAGGGTCGTCGATCCCGGACCGCGTTCTGGGTTCAAGGCACTCTCTTTTGCACGAGAAGACACGTGCCAATGTGAAAAGCATACACGGAATTTGGCTGAACCACGAGTGAGAGCCTGCTTCATTGGCCAAGACGCCGAGGGATCTGTTGCGGCGGCAACGCCCAGGGATTTGAGTACATTGATGCTCGCACAGCCGTCCTTTACCGAAGAGATGGGAGGCGTTCGCGGCAGAGGTCTGCAGATTACGGGCTTTTGTCCGAATCAGGTATCGCTTCGGACAAGAGCGTAACCTGAAATCTCGCACGGCTCCAGACACGCGCGATTGAATAGCGTGGACCAGGTGGATTCTGCTTTGGTCAACACCAACCAGACACTCTCACCGGGTGTAATCCGGTCGCTGCCGCCTCAGGTTGTAACTAACGGCTCAGACGCCTCATCTTCCACATAGATAGAGCTTCCTTGCCCTCGCAGCCGATTGTCTGTCGTTACGTTTCGTCGAGTCATGTGCCCGGGCGAACTTCGAAAACAATTCTTAACAATTCCCGGCACAGCCGACGAGAAGTTCCCAGATTGCAACCTCAATCTGCGATGAAGTTGGGCCGCGTGTATTCGCCCATCATACGCGATTCAGAAGATCACATCCCAGCGCGCGGCACCGTAAGCCCGCGGGACAGGAGAGCGGCGGTCGCGCATCTATGGCACGCGCACGCGGCTAGCGAACGTCGCGCCTGCGGGCTGGTAGGGCAGCAGCGATCCAGGCGAAGGTACGAAGCGAAAACAAAGCCAGCAAACAGGATCCCGAAGAGCATCAGGACATCTGTTCTTCAATGGGTGCTCCCGGATCTAGTCGGACCTTCGGTAAAGGTCGTGCACACGAATGAGACCGACATACCGTGTCTCGTTATCTATGACCGGCAACACTGATATCTGGGAGTTGCGTTGTTCCATCAGACACTCGGCCTGCTTGAGAGAGGCCCTCGGCGTGATGATTACCGGACGAGCCGTCATAACTTGTTGCGCCGTCAAGGCCCTGATGTCTTCATGCTGCTGCAGAGCACGCCGCAGGTCACCATCCGTGATGATGCCAGCGAGCATGCCATTCGGGTGAATTACGCAAGCAGCACCCAATGGATACTCAGTCATCGCGATCACGACGCACCTTAAACTATCGGAAGGGGTGACACGAGCGGTCTTCTCTGGGTGGTGCATGACGTCGGCAACGGCAAGCCATAAATTTCGCCCGAGTTGGCCTGATGGGTGGTACCGCGCGAAATCATGGTCTCCGAATCTCCTCGCATGCATCAGCGCAATCGCAAGCGCGTCACCGAGCGCCATGGCAAGCGTGCTGCTCGAACTGGGGACCAAGTTATGCGGATCGGCTTCGGCGACTCTGGCATCAAGCACCACGTCGACGGCAGCGGCGAGAGGAGAGTTGAGGTTGCCCAAAATACCCACGATTGGAGAACCAAAGTTGCGCAGCAGCGGGACTAGTCGAACAAGCTCCTGAGTTGCGCCGCTCTTTGAGATGAGAATAGTCGGATCTCCGGTACCATAGATGCCCAGATCGCCGTGGGTGGCTTCGGCACCGTGCAGAAAAACCGCGGGGGTACCGGTGCTACAAAAGGTTGCTGCAATCTGGTGCGCCACATGGCCAGATTTTCCTAAGCCCGCGACAATTACTTTCGCTCCAGAATTGAAGATGACATCCAGCGCACGTGCGAAGCTGCCGTCCAGGCGCCCGGCGCCGACGCGCAAGCTTTCCGCTTCCACCTCGAGGACCTTACGACCGACCTCGATCAGTTCGGCTGAATCTGGCACAAGACCGCGTCGCGTGCCGGAGGCTGTTGGTGTTGGTGGAAGCTGCCCAGCTAATCCCTTTATTGTGGCCGGCATGTCTGCATTTCTTCTTCGAGTTTATCGGTGTGCTGCAACAGCCAGCTCCGAAACGTCCTCATCGGAGCGCTCAGGCTGGAGAGCGAAGCGTATGCGGGAGCATCGATCCCCTCTGCCGCTTACACCGATGCTAGAGGCGACGTCTCAGCGGGACGAACTTTGATCTGAGCCGCGCGGTCGCTATTTACACCGCCGAGCGTGGCTTGGTCGGGGGCCGCGGGTCGACGGTGATGTTCTCGGGCACCATCGCGAGTTGGAGAGAAAAAATCTAGGCTGCCGCTTCCCGCCACAGTTAATACAATGGATTCCTGGCTGAGAGTGCGGAAGCGGGCCGCTTTCTAATTTCTTTTAGGGACAGTTTCAACGGACCCCTCACGAAAGAGGGCCCGACCTCCAGCTATTGCTTCGGCGAATCGGGTCTTTGCAGAACGCACCACCGTAACTGACCGATCCACGCCGGCAACGAATGCGGCATGGCGGACCAAAAATGGAAGGTTCAAGCCTCCACCAAAACCAATTTCCAGCACCCGATCGGCCGGGTCGAGATCGAGTAGCTTCAGAGCGAAGCCGTTCATCTTCACATTGTGGCGATTCATCAACACCCCAATGAAACGGCCCAACAGACCCGTCGGGCACGACAGCTGCCGTGCGATAAACCTCGGAGCCATCAGGAGAAATCGTATCGCGAATCCGCGGCACGCTTCGTTGTGGCCAAGCTCTCGCTTGGTAGCGCATATTTCGGATGGCGCGCCAACCGGCTGCAATCCGTCCTGATCGTGCTTGTTTTCGAGCCGGAGCATCGTATGCTTCTCGGAATGCCTGAGCGTATCTCTTGCCTCCGGCAATCAGTTCGGCGAACTTCTTTTGCTTCGCTCTGAGAGTGTTCATGGTTAGCTGAGCCCTTAGCTTTTGGCTTAGCTTGGGCTGGCTAAATTATGCCCATGGCTTAGCAGCCGTATGGGCTGTTGGCCGGGGTTACGGCAGGTGATTGCGCGAGACAGGATGGGAAGCAATTCGGGCTACCCTTAATAACGGGTAATGCAGAACAAAACGTAATGCCAGGTCGGAGCCACACTGCCTTAGCAGAGTATTGAAGCTGAGCATTAACAAATCAGGCCTATGTCACGTCAGTTTTGAAGAGGCTAAAAGAAAGTCTTTCTCCGTTTAGCAATCGCCGCAATTGCTATTGCCAGCCCCACTATGGCGTAAGTTGCTGGTTCTGGCACCGCATTTAGACCGGGAGCGGTGATTTGTCCGGTGCCAGCCGATGACAAGGGCGTCACCTGGCCAGCCATCTCAACTCCAGATGGGGGATTGGCCACACCAGTAGCTGTGGCGAGCCCTGTTGCGCCACTGAAGATGCCTGTACCGCCGAGGATGGTCAAAGTGCTCGAAAAGGTGGGCAGACCCATCTGATTAGGCGCTCCGAACAGTACAGCTTGTGTTCCCATGAATGTATTCGTTCCGCCGTTGAATGAAGCTGTGAAACTATTCATTACCGAAGCTGGCACAAATGCACCAGAGGGCAACATCCGGTATGTGATTGTTCCAGCTTCTGAGTAGATCGCACTGCCGAAAGGCACGAAAGATCCCGAGCCAATAACCGTGGTGGGGAGCGACGGAGTGGCGATGCTGGGCACGCCAAATGCTGTGGCGTCAGCGGTTATTTCATAAGTGAACGAGACTGTGGCACTCTGCGCAAACCGGGAGAAGCCGTTAGCGAGCATGAACGTGACGAATATCATGATCGCGCCGTTCTTTAAGCGGAGCTGACTCATCATCGTGCTAGGTTGCCGTTGCATAGCGCAACTATATAGGAAATTCAATATAGGTTGTTTGACTTAGAGGAATGAATAGTACTGCCGGTGTGCCGTTTTAGGGCCGCAGCGGACGCACACATGAGGAACGTGAAGCTAGGCTTCTTGTTGCTCAATTGCCTGCAACAGCTGATGCACCGCACCTGCATCGGTGCAGCCGGTTCCTCGCCTGTCGAGATATTGGAACGTGTTCTGAACGCGATTTTGAGGAGCCTAGTTCCAACCGCCGAGCCCGTCAGTGCCGTCGTTGAAAGCAACGAACGGTCCGGGATTCTTCAAAACGGGCGAGAAGTTTAGGTGAATTGCGGCGCTCCCTGTCTGCGCGAGAGCTGATGGTATTACGCGAGGCGCAAACTGCCTGCTAGCTGACTACCGGCCGGTACCCAAGCTGTTTCGCGTGCATGAAGCGGTGGTCCGTGATCGTCGAGAGTGGCTGAACTGTGCAATATCAATTGGGCTTGCCAGGATTCAGTGCAGCTTCCCAATTCTTAATCACTACGATTTCAGATCTTTCCCGTGACGTCACAATCGGAATAAGGAGCCGTCGCCCATCCGACGAGACATCAAAACCGATCTCGGAATGCAATGCAGCCATCGCCTCCGTGCTGATGGCAAACAGTGGAGTCGGCCCACCGATTCTCGGATTCGCGGCAAGTGTGATGGCGGCGCCGTATAGTCGCCCGTCGGATCCGAGATAGAACAATTCCTTACCATCAGGACGCCAACGCAAGCACTTGGCTCCGTTCCGGGAAACGAGGTACCGTTCTCCAATCACTGTCGGGGAGTCGCCGCCCCGAAAAGCCTGAATGTAGACCTCGGCGCTACCGGATTCGTTGGACGTAGAGGCCAGCCAGTGCCCATCCGGAGAGAACGCGGATTGGCTTCATGGAAAGGTAAATTGAGAAGAGGAATCAGGAATCACTTTTCGCTCTCGAGCCATATCCACCAACAACACGTCTCCTTGGCGTTCGTTCTCAACTTGCGCGAACCCGGTATTGGTGAAAGCGATGAATCGGCCGTCTGGAATCGGCACCTCGACTGACGGAGTATCTTCGCCATCCCAGTAGAATCGCAAAACGCTGGCCCGTCCATTACCACGCCAGTCTTTCTCCGTTGCCATCCAGATATGCTGAATCATCCCCCGACCGTCCACGTCCATCAGTGTCACAGTCTCGTGTGCCTTGGCTTCAGGAACGGATTGACTTTCCAGCCTTGCCCGAGGTCTGAAGCCGCCTTCGAAAATGGCAGGCGCGAATCCGCAGCGTTTGGAATCGCCATGCCTCCGCTTCCCTTTTCTCCGGTTGGATTCTCGGCGGACACCGAGCGCGTCTGGGCGTCCGTAAGAAACGGCAGGTTCGCCAAACCGAAGTCGAAGGAAGGCGGCCTGGACTGACCTATCAGGCTGATGGAACTGACCGTCGCAAGGCCAAGGCCGCCCAGCCATCGGATGACCGCCGGCATACTCATATTTCGACAACCAGGTCCCGCCCCGGGTCGCACTTTACTTCTTCCGGAAATGTAAATAGCAGGATTCCGTTCTGTGCTTGAGCTTTATGTTGAAGGGCGTCGCTCCCGAGCTTCGCGCTTGACGAGCCACTCCGGCTTCCGGTTAGCTCCACCTTGCGAGCCAACAGCGAACCTTCAATGACCGTCAATGTTAAGCGTGTTTTCCCTTGCTTCTGGGAAAGTGCAAATGTGCCCCAGCCAGTACCTGCAGACCAGAAGGATTTGAAATTGGGATCTTTCACCCGTGGTCTGGCACTGATATGGCGGTCCGCCCCGTTGTAACGGAAGCCGCTTAATGCGAGGACTCCGGACCAGGACGCCATGGCACGCGCGTAGTGATGTCCGCATTCGGCTTCGTCCCACGGATTGCGGCGGATGCCGTCGTAGCGTCGACGAATATCGTTGATGCACTCCAGACCGCGTTCAATCATTCCGGTATACAGCATCAGGACTGCCGCCGAATACTCAAACCCCGTCATGACCTCCGCATAGTAAGGGAACGGGATTTTTGGACATTCACCCCTGCCGTAATCGCAAATCACCAAGGCGGCTTCGTCGTTCAAGGCAAACGTGCGCTGAACGCTGTCGTGATTGAAGAGGGTCGCCTTATGGTTGTATCGATAGATCGACGTTAATGTCTTCTGAATATGATCCGGACCAACAAGCAATCCGAGACCCGCGACTTCGGCCAGGTACTGACCTGCCGGCGCGGGGCCCGATTTCAAGCTATGAGGATAAGATTGTACCGCTTTCTGTCGGCCGTGTCTGTTCGTTTCCGGGCCGTTTCCGGGCCGTTTCGCATTTCTGGAGACACAGCGGTCGTAACCGGGCGATTTTTAGGCAAAGGGCACTTGAACGGAAAGCCGTTCACGACCGACGAGCGTTTCACGTCTGTTTGGATAACGCGGAATGGTCGATGGAGCGCGGTTTCTGAGCACGCAGTGTGCCTTCGGCCACAGGCATGCATGAGTTGATTCTGCCAATCCTGACGGACCGCCCCTAGCGTGCAATCGTGCCGCGGCAACCAAATTCAGGATCGCCAGGATGACCGCGCGTGACAACAACTTTCAGCTTAGTGGGCCCGGACGTCTCCGCACGCAAGCCCGGAAGTGGCGATGGTACCTGCCGTGGTGGCCAGCAGGCTATCAACGGTGCTGTAGAGCCGCGGAATTCCTTCCTTTTGGGGCAATTTGGCGCATCGGCGGCAGATGTCCCTGATCGCATTTGGGGCCATGTCAGGACAGTGTCCTGCATCGGCGGTTGATTGCCGGGTCTGGGTAGTGTAGTATACGAGCCGAACATGTCAGCAGCCCGATTACTCCCATTTCTGCTGATGATATTTGCGTTACCCAACTTCGGCACCACTCTCGTCAGCACTACCGGTTATTCCGGGGTCTCAACCTTCCTGAACTTCCCTAATAATGAGGAGATAATTGGCGTGAGTTGGAGCCAAGCTGTCAGTTCGTATGGCACTGACATTAGCGCCCAGTTATTCGGCAGCAATGGGTCCGGTGGCGCATATTTAATGTACGCGCCCGGTCCGGGAACTGCGCCGGAAGCATACAGCAACACGACGGAGCAAGTCGCGATCACACCATTTGTTTTTTCTAATGGATTTTCCAACAGTCAGCCAGTTCCACTCATTTCTATATTCACGAAGCTCAGCTTGAATCCTG
>Ga0308176_10002173_pt1 | contig 12291 bp, 11 predicted proteins | sample PhyCR2_3_FD_203890 | JGI IMG/M metagenome (GOLD analysis project Ga0308176, IMG submission 203890) | Soil microbial communities from UC Gill Tract Community Farm, Albany, California, United States - DLSLS.C.R2 | ecosystem: Environmental > Terrestrial > Soil > Agricultural land | place: USA... | reverse complement strand
TTCATTTAGGTCGAAAACGCGCCCCGTGCTTCACAACCGTCTGGCCGGGCGGGGAGGATCTACGGCTGCGTCGAACTGACTGATCAGTTGCAAATCGTCGAGCGTGCGTTCGGCCTGGTCTGCTTCAACCGCCGATACGCCGACTGTTGCCGGCCTGTTCGCCATTCGTACGTTGTGATCGAAGAAAAAAACCGCTGCGAAAACAAGCGCGGCTGCGGCCACCGGGACCGCGGGCTTCAGAGAACGGAGGCGGAACCATTCCGCCGCGCGCAGGTACCAGGGGGCGGGAGCCGCCCGTTCAATCCGGTCCCACAGCCGCCGGTTGAACTGCGTCGAAACGGGAGGCGCTTCCCAGAGATCGAGAGCGTCGGAAACGGAGGAGTATTCCAAAAGAGCTGCCGCGCAATCAATGCACTCGCTGGCGTGTTGCGCGACCAGCGCCGCTTGCCGGCGCGCAAGCCGGCCGAAAGCGTAGTCGAGAAGCAATGTCGTGTCGCCTCGCCGGGACGGACAGGTCATTCCGCTCCTTCTCGCGCCATATGAGCCAGTCTGCGACGCAATGTTTCGTAGGCGCGGAACAGCAGACTCTTCACCGCGGATTCCGAGCATTCGAGAACGGTGGCGATTTGAGAATACTCCATCTCTCCATACTTGTGCATCAGCACCGCGGCACGCTGTTTATCCGGAAGCGCGGCTACCGCATCCCGTACCTCCCGAAGGCGCGCGTTGTACAGCATCCGCTCTTCGGTCGTGGGGTGCTGGTCCGCGATCTGGCGTACCGGAAGTTCGTCGGCCCCGACTTTCGCTCGCGGCGCCTCATCCAGCCGCTCCTGCGCCCGTTCTCTTTTTTCATCGCGCAGCCAGTTCAACGCCAGACGGGTCGCGATGCGGAACATCCACGTGGTGAACTTCGCCGTCGCCTCATACGATTCGCGCGAGCGGTAAACCCGGAAAAAAACCTCCTGCGCCAGTTCTTCCGCCACCGCCTGCTCCTGCACCATCCGGTGGAGGAAATGCACCACCGCATTCCGGTGCTTTTGCACCAGAACGCTGAACGAGGTCTCGTCTCCCTCCCGAACCTGAAGCATCAGCCGCACGTCAGGGTCGAGCGAAGGCGATTCGCTTACTACACTGCTAACACCTTTCGTCATGTGGAGTTTCGCCCGCCGGGCAGTTCGTCCCGCAGCGCACGGCTCATCAGTCGGGAAATAGCCTCCTGCGGCGCGCGTTCGCGTTTCATGATGGCCTGCATCTCCGCCGTGATCGGCATGTCAACCCCATGTCTTTCAGCCAGTTGCATCGCAAGAGCCGCAGTCCTGACGCCTTCCGCGACGCTGGCCGTCGACGCCAGAATCGAATCCAGCAGCGCGCCGGAAGCGAGTTTCAGTCCGACCTGGCGGTTGCGGCTCATATCCCCGGTGCAGGTAAGCACGAGGTCGCCCATTCCCGCCAGACCCGCGAGCGTCTCCGACCGGGCCCCGCAGGCTACCGCGAGCCGGCTGATTTCCGCCAGGCCTCGCGTGATCAGCGCCGCCACCGCATTATGTCCGAGATCGAGTCCATCGCAGATTCCAGCGGCGATCGCGATCACGTTCTTCAGCGCACCGCCGAGTTCCACCCCGACCGGGTCCGGGCTGCCGTACACCCGGAGCGTGTTGCCGGAGAAGCGCTCCTGTATTGCAGCCACGAGTTTCGCGTCGCGCGATCCGCAAACCAGAGCCGTGGGTTTGCCATTCGCCACCTCGCGGGCGAAGCTCGGCCCGGAAATCACGCCGACCGGAACCGCCGCGCCGAACACCTCCTCGATCACTTCCGACATCCGCAACAACGTGCTGGAATCGAGGCCCTTTGTTGCGCTCACGATCGGTGTTCCCGGCGGCACGTGCGGTTGCGCCGCCTCGTACACAGCGCGGGCCGCATGCGAGGGCATCACCCCCAAAACAATGTCCGCCTCCCGGAGCACGTATTCGAGCCGCGAATCCGGCTCGATGTTCGCCGCAAGCAGAATGTCCGGCAGAAAGATGCTGTTCTCGCGAGTCCTGGCGGCAGTTGCGGCAACCTCCGGTTCATGGAACCAGAGCCGGACCTTTTCGAACCGGGGCGCGAGCACCACCGCCAGCGCCGTCCCCCAGCTTCCCCCTCCAAGGATCGCGAGCCGCTTCACCGTTCCGTGCGTCCGAAGCGAAAGACGCGTTCGCTCCCGGCGCGAATCCGCCGGATGTTATCGGCGTGGCGATAAATGATGAGGCACGCGGCTGCGACCGCCGAAACCAGAATGGGCCAGTCCGGATGCAGAATCATCCAGCACGCAAGAGGAAACAAACCGGCCGCCACCACCGAGCCGAGCGACAGATGGCGCGTCCAGAAGACAAGAAAAATGAAAAGGAGCAGCACCGCGAAAACAGGGATCGGCGTGAGGAACAAATACGCGCCCAGAAAACTCGCCACCGCCTTGCCGCCTTTGAAGCGCAGCCAGGCCGGAAAAGCGTGTCCCGCGAGCACCGCGAATGCGGCCATGCTCATCCAGAAAACGTTTCCCCCAGTAAGTAAGGAGGCGATCCAGACCGCGAGCCATCCTTTCGCGGCGTCCAGAATCAGAGTCAGAACGCCGGCGAGCCGGCCCGTCGTCCGGAGCACGTTCGTCGCCCCGATGTTGCCGGAGCCGGATGCCCGAACATCCCGGCCCGTCATCAGCCGGACGATCACGAGCCCGAATGGGATGCCACCAATAAGGTATGCGAGCACTACGGCGAGCGCGCCGTTCATGCGGCCATGGTCTCTTTCACCAGAGGCCAGGAGGCCAGAACTGTATACACCGAATGTGAGCCGCCGGTCTGGCTGCGATAGAGATGAAACTCGTCCGCGCGCCAGGAGCCGAATCGCGGCTGGCCGATTTCATCGATCTTCCGCCGCAAAGCCCGGGTGTCGGCGTCCCCGAACCGCGCGAGCGTCAGATGCGGCGAGTATTCGCGTTCCTCGGGCGGGCAGCCGAGCCGTTCGAGCGCTTCCTCAGTGCGGCGCGCCAGTTCGCGCAATTCCGGGGGCGCATGCACTTTAGCCACGAAGATTTTCGGACGCCGGGCGTTCGGATAGAAATCGAAACCGGAAATTTCAATCTCGATCGCGCCCGTCGGCTCGATGTCGCTCAATGCTTCCCGCAACTCCTGCAGCCTCGCTTCCGGCCATTCCCCAATGAATTTCGTGGTGACGTGAAGGTTTTCCGGCGGGGACCATTTCACGCGCGCAAGCGGGCGAAGCCCTTCAAGCATATCGTTGAGGTTGGCGATGACAGGCGCTGCGATATCGAGGCCAGTGAAAAGGCGCATGAATTGCCCCTATTCTCCCTTATCTGTGTTCGTCTGTGTGCATCCGTGGCCGGAATCGGGTTTCTCAGCACGCCGTCAGGCAGGGCGTACCCGCGAGGTGACCATCTGGCTGATTCGCTCGGCCAGCGCGTTTCGGTCGTAGCTGCCTTTCCTGAGGACATTGCCCGCATGGCTTTCGAGCGCAGCGCGTTCGTCGGCGGAAAGGTCCTTGGCCGTCACCACGATTACCGGAATCGTTTTCCAGGCCTCGCGTTGCGAGAGTTCGTGAAGAAAGTCGAACCCGTCCATTTCGGGCATGATGAGATCGAGCAGAATCAGCGCGGGCGCGAAGTGTTCGAGCCGGTTGAGCCCATCGCGTCCGTTCACCGCTTCCTCAACCGCCCAGCCCTCCGATTCCAGCATGCGCCGGACAATCTCTCGCTGGTCGGGCTCGTCGTCCACCACCAGCGCGATGACCTCGCTTTTCCGGCGGTAGCGAAGTATGACGGCCGCAAGCCTGTCGCGGTCGATCGGTTTGGTCAGATATTCCGCCGCGCCCAGAGCAAAACCCAGGTTCCGGTTCTCCACGATCGTCAGCATGATCACCGGAAGATCGGCCGTCTCGGGATCCGATTTGAGTCGGGAGAGAACCGTCCATCCGTCGGTTCCGGGCATCATGACGTCCAGCACGATCGCCTGCGGGCGCAACTTCCGCGCGAGATGCAGCCCGTCCTCGCCGTTTCGTGCCGATTCGACCGCAAAGCCGTGCCGGGAGAGCGTCCGTCGCAGCAGTTCGTGGACATCCTCATCATCATCGATAACCAGAACCGTTCCGGCTGGAGCGGCAGGAATGCGGGTCGGTCCGTCGATGGTTCCGAGCGTGTGAACAACAGCCGGAACCCGCAGCGTGAACACGGAGCCTTTGCCGAATTCACTCTCGGCGGTGATGTCGCCGCCCATCATGCGCGCGAAGCGCCGGCTGATCGCAAGTCCGAGCCCGGTACCGCCAAATTTGCGTGTAGTCGAGGAGTCTGCCTGCCGAAACGACTCGAACAGACTCTGCAACTGCTCGGGCTTCATGCCGATGCCGGTGTCCCGAACCTGAAACTCGATCCAGCCTTCCGGGATGCGTCGCACGGTAAGCGCAACTTCACCGTCGCGGGTAAACTTGCAGGCATTGCTCATCAGATTGAACAGACTCTGGCGGACGCGCGTCTGGTCGGCCCGCATATTGTCCACGTCAGGCGCTACCGAGATCGAAAGCCGGTTGCGATTTCTGGCCGCCAGCGGCGTGATCACGGCCTGTACCTCGTTTACCAGAGCCTGGACGGCGAATGTCTCAATGTAAAGCTCCATCTTTCCGGCTTCGATCTTCGAAAGATCCAGCACGGAGTTGATGAGTTCCAGCAGGTGCTTGCCTGCGACTCGAATCTTTTCGAGGTCCGGGCGCAGCGCTTCACCCCCGGTTTCTTCCGCCTCTTCGAGCAGCATCTCGCTGTAACCGATGATGGCGTTCAGCGGCGTGCGCAACTCGTGGCTCATGCTGGCGAGGAACTCGCTTTTCGCTCTGTTGGCGGCGTCCGCCTGCTCGCGCAGGCGGCGGTACTGCAGATTCGAAACCGCCACCAGGGCAAAGAGAAGCAGGCTCGCCCCCAGGCTGAGCAGTTGAGTCCGAAACGCGTAACTCTCGGTGCGCGTTCTTTCGGCCTCGACGCGCTTCGCGACCAAAACGCGCATCTGCGCGCCGATATCCCGCGCGCGCTCCATCATCTCCTGGCCAATTCCCGTCTGCACTTGCGCCATTGCCGCGTCGGGACTTTGCTGCTTGTAAATGCGGATTGTATCGGCGAGTTCCGCCATTTTCGCGTTGGCGATGCCGCCGAGGCGCTTGAGATCGCTTCGGAGTTCCCATTCATCCCTCAGGGCGGATCCAAGACTTTTAAGCTGCTCCGGCAGGTTCGCTGTCGCCGTGACATACGGCTGCAGGTAAGCCTCCCTGCCGGTGAGCAGGAAACCGCGCTGTCCGGTTTCCGCGTCCTTCAAGGTGGAGAGCACGTCATCGATCAGCCGGAGCTGGGTCAGGCTGTTGACCACGTCGCGTTCGCCCTCCCGCTGCACATGCCAGTCCCACCACGCGAGCAGACAGATTACGAAAACGGCAAAAGCCGCGAAGATTACCGTCGGGTCGCGAAGAACTTGTTTCGGGCGTTCGGAAGCGAGATTCGCCGGAGCCGTCACTTGTGCGGGGAACTCCCGGCGCTGAGTGCGCGCGTGATTTTATCCAAAAGGACGGTGAACTCGATCGGCTTGGTCGCGAAATCGTCGCAGCCGGATGCCATGGCGCGGTCGTGGTCGCTCTTCATGGCATGCGCGGTCAGCGCGACCACGGGAATGCTGCTCATGGCCGGATCCGCTTTCAGGCGGCGCGTCGCCTCCCACCCATCCAGCACGGGAAGATCCATGTCCATGAGGATAAGGTCAGGACGGCTTTCCTGCGCGAGGCGGATGCCGCTTTCGCCATCCTCGGCGATAATGACATCAAAGCCCTTGCGCTGCAATCGCCGTGAAAGCATGTCACGGTTGAACTCATTGTCTTCAACCAGCAGAATTCTGGGCATCGGAAAACGGGGTTTTAACCACCAATGGCAGAGAGTATTACGGCGATCGTATCGCGAACACCGATCGATTTATTCCTTCCGGCCTCGCGCGAGAGTTTCGAATCTCACACCGCGAGTTGCCGGACCTTTATTCTCGCGCCAATGTTGAATTGTAACTTCTCGCCGGACGCATGAGTTCAAATCCAGTTCCCGTACCTCTCATTCCGGCGGCGGATCTGCGGCATCGTCTCCGGACGCCCCTGAACCACATCATCGGGTATAGCGAGATGCTGCTCGAGGATCGCCCTCCCGAGCCGGCCGCTGCGCGCCTCGCCGCAATGATCGGCGAGGCGAAGTCGATGCTGCAGAATATCCAGCTCCGGCTGGGTAACGAGCAGGGAATTGTGAATCCCGCCACAGCCTTCGAGTTGCGGTCCGAACTCAGGGACCGGATTGAAAAGGTGCGCCGGCTGGCCCGGGAACTCCGATCTCTGCTGCCCGCGGATGCGAACGCCGATCTGGTTCGGATTGAAGCCGCCTCCTCCGAACTCGCGCAGGCTTCGGCTTCGCCTGCTGATGCGCTTGCGCCCGCTGCGCCGGCATCGATACGGTGGCGCGACACGACAACTGCCACGCAAACCGCGCCCGGCCGGATCCTGGTGGTGGACGACAACGAAGCGAACCGCGATATGCTCTGCCGGCTGCTCGAAAAACAGCAGCACGAGGTTTCGACCGCGCCGGATGGCTTCGCTGCCCTCGCGCAGATGCGGGAGAGCCGGTTCGATATCGTCCTGCTCGATCTGATGATGCCCGGCATGGACGGCTTCGAAGTGTTGCAGAGAGTCAGGAGCGACCCGGCGATGAGCCGCACGGCCGTGATTCTCGTCTCCGCCCTCGACGAAATGGACGCGGTGGCGCACTCGATCGAGGCGGGCGCGGAGGACTATCTTTTCAAACCCGTGAACCCCACGCTGTTGCGGGCGAGAATTCAATCCACTCTCGAGAAGCAGCGGACCGAGGAGGCGATCAGCCGGCAGCAGCGTTTTGAGAGCATCGGCATGCTTGCCGCGGGCATTGCGCATGACTTCAACAATCTCCTGACGGGAATCATCGGGCATGCGCAACTGCTCCAGGCCGTGCTGATGGCTCCCGAAGACCGGGAGATGGCGGATTCGATCGTTCAGGCCGGCGAGCGCGCCGCGGAACTCACAAGGCAACTTCTCGCCTACTCGGGAAAAGGGATGTTCCAGATGCAGGATCTGGATCTCTCTTCCCTGGCACGCGACACCGAGGCGTTGATGCGCGCGGCCCTGCCTTCGAAAGTGACGCTCGAAATGCGCCTCGGTTCCGTGGCGCCCGTTTCCGTGGATGCCAACCAGATCCGGCAGGCGCTACTGAATGTAACCATGAATGCGGGCGAGGCATGTGGAGAAGAATCCGGAACTGTGGTCGTCAGTACCGGCATGGAGCGGATCGAATCGGGTTCCGGATTTCAGGTTGTACCCGACCAGATCGAACCGGGTGACTACTCGTGGATCGAGGTGCGGGATTCGGGCTGCGGAATGGAGAACTCGACGATCGAGAAGATCTTCGAGCCGTTTTTCAGCACGAAATTTCTCGGTCGGGGCCTTGGCCTTGCCGCTGTTGCGGGAATCATCCGGTCCCACCGCGGTTTGTTGCTGGCAGAGAGCGCTCCGGGCGCAGGCAGTTGTTTCCGTATGTACCTGCCGGCGGCGCGGCGACCCATGCCGGCGAAAGGCGAAATCCCGGCCGACACCGTCCTTGTGGTCGATGATGAGGCGATCGTACGGCAGATCGTGAAAGTCGCGCTCGAGCGGGCTGGCCACAAGGTGATCATCGCCGAATCGGGCGAAGCGGCCATCGAAGCATTCAGGAGTACGGGCGGGCAGGTGGGCCTGGTTCTTCTCGATTGGAAGATGCCGGGAATGGATGGAACGGAGGCATTACGGATTCTGCGGCAGATCGCGCCGGATGTGAAGGTAATCATCTCGAGCGGCCTGTCGCAGAGTGACACCGAGTACCACTTCCGCGAGACGCCGGTTGTTGGCTATCTTCAGAAACCGTACCGAATGTCGGAACTTACGGCGCTGGTGAACGCAATTCTGAACGCTTAAGGAGCTGTCAGGGGGAGTGTAGCCAACAGGCCGGCTTTTCGGGCCTGGCCGGTCATGGATGATAGTAAATAGAACCGCAGTCGCGCTCCTGTGGGCGGCATCAGCCCCACTTGTAATTGCTCAGCAAACGCCCGAAAAGCCGGCGCAGATCGCAAGTCCGCCGAAGGCGGTCGAGCCGGCAAATCCGAATTCGGAAATTCCGGTACCCGGCCAGCCAGGCGAGATTCAGGATAAACGCGTATTCGGCGTGCTGCCAAATTACCGAACTGCGGACGGGACGCTCCCGTTTCGTCCCATTACAACGCACGAGAAGTTTCACATCGCGATTAAGGATACTTTCGACTACCCGTCCTATATCCTGGCCGGCGTTTTCGCCGGGATCTCGCAAATCAATGACAGCAACCCCTCGCTCGGTCAGGGAATGAGAGGCTATGCCAGACGCTATGCGTCGTCGGTAGCCGATCAGGACCTGGGAAACTTCATGACCGAAGCGATCCTGCCGAGCCTGCTGCGGCAGGATCCGCGTTATTTCCGGAAGGTGAACGGTTCGGCCAAATCGCGCCTGCTCTACGCAGTTACCCGCGTGGCGGTGGCGAAAACGGACGAGGGAAACTGGACCTTCAATGCTTCGGAAGTTCTGGGGAATGGCGTGGTCGCATCAATCGGGAACGCTTATTATCCGGATTCGGTTGGGTTCGGGCCCACCATGCAGCGGATGTTTACGCAGATTGGAACCGATGCGCTTTCGCAGGTGATGAAAGAATTCTGGCCGGATATCAAACGCAAGTGGCTTCACAAGCGTGACGGCAACGTGCCGGTACAGCCCGGCGAATAGCGATCCATCAGGCCCAGAGTTTGGGATCGCCCTTCGACATGCTCCAGAGGCGATCGTACGAGCGATCGACGTTCCATTCGTCGGTCGGCGCAAAGAACCGGGTACCGGGCGCGAGGTGCTGCTTCACGGCGTCCTCGTTGAGGGTCAGACCGAGACCGGGTTTATCCGGAACCGTGATGAAGCCCTTCTCCACGATCGGCTTCGGGAGGCCTTCGGCAAGGTCGCTCCACCAGGGAACGTCAACCGAATGGTTCTCGAGAACGAGGAAATTGTTCGTCGCCGCGGCGCAATGCACATTCGCCATACACGATACTGGCGATCCGGCGAAGTGCATGGCCATGGCTACCCCGTGTTCTTCTATGGCGTCGCCAATCTTGTGCGTCTCCAGAATGCCGCCCGACGTTGCGAGATCGGGATGCAGGATATCAACGGCGTGCATGGACGCCAGCTTGATGAAGTTCTCTTTCAGGTAGATGTCTTCACCGGTAAGCAGTGGGATATTAATCGATTGCCTGATCTCTTTCAGCAGATCCGGATACTGCCAGGGGATCATGTCCTCGAGCCAGGCGAGATTGTATTTTTCGAGAGCCTTGCCGAGGCGGATGCAGGAGTTCACGCCGAAGTGCCCGAAGTGATCCGATGAAAGCGGGATATCGTAGCCGACGTATTCGCGGACGGTTGCGGCGAACTCGGCCATCCTGTCGACGCCGCGCGGAGTGAGTTCGATGCCGGTCAACATATGAACGGTGCGGCCGCCCTGGCCGAGCATGGAGTTGCCGCCATCGCCCGATACCGACGCGGCATGCGTGACCATGCCTTCCTGGCCCTTCAGGAGATCGATGCCGAGATCCATCTTGAGCCACGTGAATCCCTGCTCCTTGCGCGCCTTCAGGCGCTGCCCGTAGATTTTGGGATCGTCCGATTCCGTGGTATCGGCGTAGCAACGTATCTTGTCTCGAAACTTGCCGCCCAGCATCTGGTAAACGGGAACGTTATAAACCTTTCCGGCAAGGTCCCAGAGCGCCATCTCGATTGCGCAAACGCCGCCGGCCTGGCGGGAATCCGCGCCGAACTGTTTGATCTTGCGAAAAATCTTATCGATGCTGCACGGGTTCTCGCCGAGAATGCGGCTCTTGAGCATGAGCGCATAACGCTCGCTTGCCCCATCGCGGACTTCGCCCAGACCATAGATTCCCTGGTTGGTATCGATGCGGATGATCGTGTCCGTCATCGGCGCGCGCGTGATGGTGGCGCAGCGAAGATCCGTGATCCTGAGCTGAGAGGGGTTCGAGTTTTTGTTGACGTTCTGAACCGCCGCGTCCAGCGTATCGTCCGACCAGAAGGATGTCGCCGCGGCAGCACCGGCCATCTTCCTGAAGAAGGATCGGCGTCCTGATTTTCTGAGTGTCATGAGAGGGACCTGAATGAAGCGGTGATTTTATCAACTATGTACGTGGGTGAGAAGGCGCCAGGACGGCGCGCTATCCGGCTGCGGTCTGTGCGATCGCGGGCCGGATGTTCTGGTTGACGCGGAAGAAATTCGCGGGATCGTATTTGCTCTTGATCGTCGCGAGGCGAGGAAGATTGGCGCCGAAGGCGGTGTTGATCACATCCTGGGATTCGGAGTCGAGCGCTCCGAGCAGATGGGCGCGCGAGGCAAAAGGCTGCAGAGTTTGTTCCGTGTCCCGGGCCCAATCCCGGTGGCGCGGAGATTCGGCAGGATCGGTCCACTGGGCGCCGATCACAATGTCCCATGGCAGGTCGCGGTGAGCAAACGCCGTCGCGTCGGTTGCGACGCGCCCCGCCGCGCCGCCGTAGTATTCGATCACAATCATCGACAAAGGAGACGCCATGTGGTTTGCGCACTCGATTACAGTTGACACGGCCTCATCGGGAAAATCACGCATTACGGCGGATTTCCAGTAGTTCTGATTTCCATCCGGAAAAGCTGACGCCATCATGGCCTGCATTGCCGGAAAAGGCATACGCTGGACCGCATCCATGACGGGCGATCCGAATCCGCGGAGCGGGGCCAGGACTTTTTCTGCATCTTCTTCGGAACCGCAATAACAGACGACTGTTCCGATAGCGGGCGAGCCGTCGGGCGCGTGGAGCAGCGCGGCGTAAGCGGTGAGTTCGTCCGGGGCCGATGCCATGTAGTCGCGCAGATTACGGATAACGTCGTGGGCGGCGGCGCGAGGATATACCAACATCCCGCCCACGATGGTGTCGACGGGGTGAGCGCGAAACTCGAATGACGCGACAACGCCGAAATTGCCACCCCCGCCGCGCAACGCCCAGAACAGATCATCATTTTCCGAACTGCTGGCTTCCCGGATTTTGCCGTCCGCGGTGACAACCTGGCAGGAAAGCAGGTTGTCGATCGACATGCCGTATTTGCGTATGAGCCAGCCGACGCCGCCTCCGAGCGTGAGTCCCGCAATGCCGGTTTTCGAGACAACACCCGAGGGAACCGCGAGGCCGAAGGCGTGCGTTTCCCGATCCAGAACCTCGAGGGTGGCTCCGCCCTGAACTCGTACCGTGCGATTCGAAGGATTCACGTGAACCGAGCGCATTCGAGACAAGTCGATTACGATTCCGTCGTCGCAGAGAGCGCGGCCGCCCACATTGTGACCGCCGCCTCGAATCGCCGTGAGGAGACTCTTCTCTCGCGCGAAGCGGACGGCGGAGACGATGTCCGCAACGCCCGCGCAACGAGCGATGACGGCGGGATGTTTGTTCACGCTGGCATTCCAGATCCGGCGCGCCTGATCGTAGCCGGCGTCGCCGGGGCGGAAAAGCTCGCCGCGGAATGCGGATTCAAGAGATTGGATATCGATCGGGGCCATAGGAGGGCATGATTATATCCGGTTTCGAGAAAGCGCGGCGGTGCGTGCGGTGGGTCCGGTCACCTCACTCCGACCGCAATGCAATGGAGGGATCAATCTGCATGGCGCGGCGCGCAGGGACGATCGCCGCGACGACTAGAATGAGCGCGACTGCGGCCCAGGTCGGACCATCGTACGGAGAGACATCGGTCGCTCTGGTTGCCAGAATGCGCATGAGCGGGAGACTCCCCGCAACGCCTGCTCCGAGGCCAATCGCGACAGGGATTATTGACCGACGCAAGACGGCCGAGCAGATCGCGCGCGGTTCTGCCCCGATCGCGATCCGGATCCCGAGTTCGCGCCTCTGCCGCGCGACGGAGAACGCCACCACGCTGTACAGCCCGATTGCGGTGAGAATCAGCGCGAGGATGGAGAACCCGCCGAGGATTCCGGCCGCGACGCGTTGCGGCGTGAGGAACCTGGCCACCTGTTCTCTCGCGGTCTGGATTTCATAAAGCGGGGCGAGAGGCGAAATTTTTGTGCAGTGCACGAGCAGGATCGAGAGATGAAATTTGGCTTTGGTACCAGACT
>Ga0308176_10002172_pt1 | contig 12292 bp, 11 predicted proteins | sample PhyCR2_3_FD_203890 | JGI IMG/M metagenome (GOLD analysis project Ga0308176, IMG submission 203890) | Soil microbial communities from UC Gill Tract Community Farm, Albany, California, United States - DLSLS.C.R2 | ecosystem: Environmental > Terrestrial > Soil > Agricultural land | place: USA... | reverse complement strand
TCCGGCGGCTCGTGCGCGCCCCCGCCTTCCCGGGCGCCAGCGGGCGGCGCTCGGCGGCGGGCAGGCGGCAGCGCGCCTCGGCCTGCCAGCCGACGATCTCGACGGGCGAGCCGGGGTCGTTGATCTGGAAGACCTCGCGATGCAGGGCATCGAAGTCGCTTCGCAGCGCCTCGACGTCCGCGGGCCCCTCGAAGCGCCGGCCGCGGGTGGGGAGCTCGAGCTCCCAGACCTGGTGGGGGTAGCGGGCCTCGGCGCGGACCTCGATCGTCGCTTCGAGGCTTCCGGCGCCCGGCCCGTCGATGAACTCCTGGCAGCGCTCGACGAGCTGGTCGATGACCCCGTTGACGGCGGCGTGGTCGAAGTCGCTCGTGGTGGTGAACGCGGTCGTCGAGAACTCAGCCATCAGGTCGGACATCAGGGCGCCCGCGGCGCTGAGGGCCGAGCCGACGTCGGGCAGGATCACGCGCGGGCAGCCGAGCGAGCGGGCGATCGCGACGACGTTGAGGCCCGCCGCGCCGCCCCCACCGACCAGCGTCGAGCGCCGCGCGTCGATGCCCTGCTCGAGCGTGGTCTCCTCGATCGCGCGACCCATGCGCTCCGTCGCGAGGCGCACGATGGCCTCGGCGGCCTCGTTGAGGCCGAGGTCCAGCGGCTCGCCGACGCCTCGGCGAACCGCATCCCGGGCGGCCGCCTCGTCGAGGCGCATGTCGCCGCCCAGGAAGCTCGCGGGATCGAGGTAGCCGAGCACCAGGCAGGCGTCGGTCAGCGTGGGCTCGGTGCCGCCGCGCGCGTAGCAGGCGGGCCCGGGCATCGCTCCGGCGCTCTGCGGGCCGACGTGCAGCAGTCCGCCCTCGTCGACCCAGGCGATCGAGCCGCCGCCGGCGCCGATGCTGCGGATGTCAACCGACGGGAAGCCGGTCATGTCGCTGACCATCGGCGCGCCGAGCCACATCTCCCGCGTGCGCGGCACGCGGCCGCGGCGCACGAGGCTGACGTCGAAGCTCGTTCCGCCCGTGTCGACGACCACGGTCGTCTCGGACCCGCCGTCGAGTGCGGCGTACGACCGGCCCGCGACGGGCGCCATCGCCGGCCCCGAGTTGATCGAGTGGATCGGCGCGCGGGCGACGTCGGCCGCATCCATGAGCCCGCCGGTGGAGCTGACGACCAGCACGCGCCCGCCGAATCCCTCGTCGCGCATGCGCCGGGCGAGCCCGTCGAAGTAGGCGCTCATGGTCGGCTTCAGCGATGCGTCGATGCAGGCCGAGCACGCGCGGCGGTACTCGCGGATCGTCGGGTTGAGCTGGTGCGACAACGTGTACGGAACGCCGGGCAGGTGCTCGTCGAGCAGCTCGCCGATCCGTTCCTCGTGCCGCGGGTTCACCATCGACCACAGCAGGCAGACGCCCACGGCCTCGATGCCCTCGGCCGCCAGCCCGGCGATCGTGGCGACCGCGGACCGCTCGTCGAGCGGTGTATGGATCTCGCCGGTGGCGAGCACCCGTTCCGGGATCTCGAAGGTCAGCGCCCGCGGGACGTACGGCTCCGGGTAGGGGCGCGTGTGGTTGAACGGTTCGGTGCGCCCGCCCTCGCGCAGCAGCAGGATGTCGGGGTGACCGGCTGTGGTCAGGAACGCGGTCCGCGCGGTCGTCTTGGTCAGGATCGCGTTCAGGCCCCGCGTCGTGCCGTGGATGAAGACGCTCGCCTCGCCGAGCAGCTCCGTCCGTTCCTGCTCGCGCGCCGCGGCGGCGACCGCGAAGACGTCGAGCACGCCGGCCACCGGGTCCTCGGGCGTCGTGGGGCTCTTGTACAGCGACAGCCCGCCGTCCGAGTCTTCGACGACGAGATCCGTGAACGTGCCGCCGGTGTCGACGGCGAAGCGCATGGCGGTCACGCGGCAGGCCTCCTGGGAATTCGAAGCTGGAGCTCGCGGCCGCCGGTCAGGCCCTGCCGGCGCCAGACGAGCACCGCGAGGAAGAACGAGGCGAGCAGCAGCGCGCTGAGCCCGGGGCGCCCGCCGAAATGCACCGGCCCGAGATCGAGGCCGTTCTCGATCGAGTCGAAGAGGTTGGTCAGCAGCGAGACCGACGCAGCTCCGATCACGGCTCCCGCCAGGCTCTTCATGCCTCCGATGACGAGCATGGCGATCGTCAGGAACGTGATCTCGGTGAAGAAGGCGTTGGGGTCGAAGGCTCCCTGGAACTGCGCGTAGAGGAACCCGCCGATGCCGATGATGAAGCCGCTGAGCACGAAGGCGATCGCTCGTTCGCGCGTCACGTCCACGCCGACCGCGCGCGCGGCGAACTCGTCCTCGCGGGCGGACCGCAGGCGCAGGCCGCTGTTCGATCGCTGGTAGGCGAACGCGACGGCGATCATGGCCATCGCCCACAGCAGCGCGACGGTCCCGGTCGTGTTGGTCGGCACGCCGATCATCGTGCGGCTGCCGCGCGTGACCGCGTCCCAGTTGCGCGCGACCTCATGGACGATCACGAGCACCGCGAACATCGCCAGCGACGCGGCCAGCCCCGCGAGGCGGACGATCGGCAGCGCGATGACGGCCGCGACCGCCGCGGTGAACAGTCCCACGACGATGGCGGCGGGAAAGGTCGCGAGGTGGGCGTCGGCGAGGAAGCCGGGCAGGTCGGGCAGCAGGAAGCCCTTCTGGATCTGGGGGATCGTGAGGATCGCCGTCGCGTACGCGCCGACGGCCATGAAGCTCATCTGCCCGAAGGACAGGACCCCGGAGTTGCCGGCGAACGTGTACAGCCCCACGACGAGCACGACGTTGATGAGCATGTCGACCACGTCACGCTGGAAGACGAGCGACTGCGTGCTGGCGAAGATCTGGATGGCGGCCAGAACCACCCACAGCCCGACGACCGGCCAGATGGCTCGGGCGATCCTCATGCGCGCAGCAACGACGTTCGCAGGACGATGATCCCCTGCGGGCGCAGGAGCAGGACGAAGATCACCGCGAGGTACACGAACGCGTCGCGGTACGGGCGCAGCGAGAGCGGCAGGGCCACCTGCAGCACGACGGTCACGACGCCCAGGAAGTAGCCGCCGTAGACCGCGCCGGTCAGGCTGCCGAGGCCGCCGATGATCGTGGCGACGAATGCGATGAGGACCGGCGCGGTACCCATGTTCGCCGTCACGGTCCCGCCCTGGGCGACGAGCAGGAAGCCCGCGATCCCCGCGAGCAGCGCGCTGATCGCGAACGCAGTCGTGATGACGGAGTCCGCGCGGACGCCGACCAGCCGGGCGGTGCCGAAGTTCTCGGCCGCGGCGCGCATCTGGACGCCCATCGGCGTGCGGTTGAAGAAGTAGCCCAGGGCCGACAGCAACACGGCGGCGCTTGCGACGGTGACGATGCTGATGACCGGAATGCGCAGGCTCCCGACGTTGACGTTGCTGCTCAGCCAGTCGGGCAGCGCCACGCCCTTCGCACGCGAGCCGAAGACCACGATCGCAAGGCTCTGGAGCAGGAAGCTCACGGCGAACGAGCTGACCAGCAGCACCGCGCCGTCCGCGCCGCGCAACGGCCGGAACGCGATGCGCTCGATGATCAGCGCCGCGATCACGACGACCGCGACGGCGGCGGCGATCTGCAACAGCGCCGGCAGGTCGCGGAACAGCCACAGCGAGTACCCGCCGATCGTGATGAGCTCGCCGTGGGCGAAGTTCAGCAGGCGCATGATCCCGAAGATCAGCGCGATGCCCAGCGCCAGCAGCGCGTAGAGGCTCCCGAGGCTGATCGCGTCGATGCAGTGCTGCAGGAAGGTCGTCACGCGCCGACCGCCCCCGCGCCGAAGTACGCGCGCTCGATCCGGTCGTCGCCGAGCAGCTCGTCGCGCGTGCCCTCGAGCTCGACGCAGCCGCCGCTGAGCACGTACGTGCGATCAGCGAACTCGATCGTCCGCGCGGCGCTCTGCTCGACGAGCAGGACCGTCACGCCCTCCGAGCGCAGCTGGGTGAGCGCGTCGAAGACCGCGTCGACGACCTTCGGCGCGAGCCCGAGGGAGGGCTCGTCGAGGAGGAGGAGCTCCGGGCGGCAGAGCAGGGCCCGAGAGATGGCGAGCATCTGCTGCTCGCCGCCCGAGAGTCCCCCGGCGGGCTGGTCGAAGTAGCGGCGGAGGACTGGGAACCGCTCCAACTCCCGCTCGACGTCTGCATCGGGATCCTTGCTGCGCCCGCAGTAGGTGGGAAGCCGCAGGTTCTCGGCGACCGTCAGCGTCGTGAAGATCTGCCGCCCCTCGGGCACGAGCGACAGCCCGCGGCGCACAAGCCGCTCGGGCCCGTCGCCGGCGATGGGGCGGCCGTCGAGCGTGACCGTCCCGGCCGTGGGCCGCAGCACGCCCGCGATCGTCTTGAGAGTCGTGGTCTTCCCGGCGCCGTTGGGCCCGATCAGTCCCACGGCCTCGCCGCGCTCGACCCGCAGCGAGATGCCCTGAAGGGCGCGAGTGCGGCCGTAGCGGACGTCGAGCCCCTCGATCCGCAGCAGCTCAGCCATCGCGCCCCGCGCCGAGATACGCCGTGATGACGGCCGGGTCCGCGCGGACCTCCTGCGGCGTTCCGATGCTGATCGTCACGCCATGGTCGAGGACCTGGATGCGATGGCACAGGCCCATGATCACGCGCATGTCGTGCTCGATCACGAGCACGCCGCAGCCCAGGCGCTCGGGCAGCCCGGCGATCGCGAGGACGAGCTCGTCGCTCTCGTTCTCGTCGAGCCCCGCGGCGGGCTCGTCGAGGAACAGGTAGCGCGGGCGCATCGCCACGGCGCGGGCCACCTGCAGGCGGCGTTCCTCGCCCGAGGACAGCGAGCCGGCGAGCAGGTCGGCGCGCTCGAGCAGCCGGAGCTCCGCCAGCGCCTCGCGCGCGCGCCGGCGTGCCTCCTGGCGCCTGACGCCGACGCCGACGGCGCCGACCTCGACGTTCTCGAAGACCGTGAGATCCGCGAACGAGCGGCCGCTCTGGAAGGTCCGCGAGATGCCGGCCCGCGCAAGCTTGTGCGCGGGCGTGCGCGTGACATCCCTGCCGTCGAGCAGCAGCCGCCCGGTCGAAGGCGGCTGGAAGCCGGTGAGCGCGTTGATCAGCGTCGTCTTGCCGGCGCCGTTGGGCCCGATCAGCCCGAGGACCTCACCGCGCGCGAGCGCGACGTCGACGCCGTCGAGCGCGCGCAGGCCCTCGAAGTGGACACCGATGTTCTCCCCTGCGAGCGACGCGCCCGCCCCGTCGGGCACGGGCGCGTCGGCCACGGCGGTCAGCCCTTCGGCGTGGGGACTTCCTGTGCGTTCCACGAGCCCTCGACGCTGGTCTTGCCGTTGTGGATCTCGAGGATCCGGACCTCTCGCTTGAGGCTGATGTGGAACTCAGGCGTGTAGGTCGTCTTGAGCACGAACGGCTCGTTGGTGAACGCCTGCATCTTGGCCGTCAGCGCCTTGCCGTCGGTGCTGCCGCCGGTCTCCTTGATCGCCTGCACGAGCGCCTGGACGACCGCATAGCCCGTCAGGAAGGCCGAGACGTCCGGCTTCTTGCCGGCCTGCTTGGTGTAGCGGGCGACGAGCTCGTTGATCTTGGTGTCGGGGTCGTCGCCGTAGATCGACGCGTAGGCGGTGAAGTAGACGTCGCTCAGGTTCTTGACGGCGGACTTCCAGTAGTCGCCGTCGAGGTCGGAGCCGCCGATGATCGGCTCCGAGATGCCGGCGGCACGGACCTGCTTGATCGCCTTCGCGAAGCCCGGCTGGTAGCTGGACATGTAGACGAAGTCCGGCTGCGTGGACAGGTCCTTGATGCGCGTGACCTGCGCTCCGATGGACTGGTCGTCCTGCTTGAAGGTGTCCTCGCCGACGAGCTTGCCGCCCAGTTCCTGCCAGCGCTGCTTGAAGGCGGCGGAGGCCTGCTTGTTCTGATCGAGCGTGTTGTCCCAGAGCAGGTAGGCGGTGCGGAACTTCTTCTTGCCGTAGGCCCACTCGGCTGCGGCCGCACCCTCGGTGACGCCGCCGGTGCCCATCGTGTAGGCGAGGTCGCCGACGCCCTGGGGGCCGAAGTTCGTCGAGGCGGCGCATGTCGAGATGCCGATCTTGCCCGCCTTCTGGGCGACGAGCGCGGCGGGGGAGCCCAGATCGAAGTCGCACGGCGTGACGAGCACGTCGGCGCCCTTCGAGATGACGTCCGTGGCCGCGGTGCCGGCCAGCTCGGGCTTGGACTTCATGTCGGCCTCGATCGTCTTCACCTGCCGCCCGTCGATGCCGCCCGACTTGTTGATGTCGGCGATGGCGAACTTGGCCGCGGTCGCGGCCGGCACGTCGTAGGACTCGAGCACGCCGGTCTTCCCGATGACGAAGCCGACGGTGATCGGCTTGGTGCTCTTCGCCGAGGCGTTGTCGGAGCTGTTCGAGCTCGAGCTGCCACAGGCGCCCAGCACGGCGGCGACGGAGACGCAGGCGATGGTTGATGCGAAGGCGCGCGACATTGACATCTTCCTCAACTCCCCTTCAGGGCGCCCGAGATAGGCGCCACTGACTGAACGTGCATTAGGGAAAGCGACGCTAAACCCGACGGGGTCCCCGTGTCAAGGGGTCTTCACGGAAACCATGCGAACGGCGAGGTCGCCGTAGAGCTCGGCGAGCTCGTCGGCGGAGAGCCGGCCGCTGGGCCGGAACCAGAAGATGGCGTGCTCTCCCATCGCGAGCAGGGCGAAGCCGACGCTGTGGATGTCGGGCACGTCGAAGCTGCCTTCGGCCATGCCCTCTTGCAGGATGCGCTCCAGGTTGCCGAGGTGCTTTCGCTCCAGCGTGCGCAGCAGCGACTGCTGGTCGTCGTCCAGCGACTGCTTCAGCTGCTCGTGGCCGTAGGCGACCACGCTGTAGACCTTCGCCCGGTCCAGGCGCTCGACCTGGAAGCGAACATGGGCACTCACGAACGCGCGCAGCTTGTCCGCCGGCGTCTTCTCGGCAGCCGCGCTGCCGGTGATGTGCAGCAGGTCGAGCATCGACGCCTCGAGGTACTCGGTGAGGATCTCCGCCTTGGACGAGAAGTGCCAGTACAGGCCCGGCGCCGTGATCCCGATGCGCCGTGCGAGCTCGTTCATGCTCGTGCCGTCGTAGCCCTTCTCGCGGAACAGCGCGGCGGCCGTCTCGAGGATCCGGGCCCTGGTCGCGTCGACTGTCTCGGTCTTCCTCATCGCTCTCCCGCTATGCCCCGTCAGGGGCGAAGGTCATCCAGCACCGGACGGCGACCGAATCGGCCCCGCGCAGGCACTCCAGCTCCACGGCGATCGTGCCGTCGTCCTGCTCGGTCGCCTCGCCGCGCAACGTCAGCATGTCACCTGGCCACACGACGTCGACGAAGCGCCAGCGGCACGAGCGCACGCGGTGCGCGCCGAACTGCGCGGTCGCGTGATCGGCGAGCATCGCGGCCTGCAGCATGCCGGGGGCGAAGACGTCGTCGTAGCCCTGCTCGCGCGCGGTGACGCGGTCGTAGTGGACCGGGCTGTCGACGTCGGCGATCGCCCCGACCCACCGCACGAAGCCGGTGCGCTCGACCGGGCCGACGGTGCGCTGCGGCAACGCGGTCATGCGCCGAGCTCCTGCACGGCGGTCGTGTGCGACGTCGCGACGACGGCGCCCGCGGCGTCGCGGAACTCCGTCGTCGCGCGCACGAAGCGCAGCGTGTGGCCGGACGAGCGGCTGGTCTTCTCCTCGACGGACTCCAGGCGCGTGCGCCCCGTCAGCGTGTCGCCCGCGCGCGGCGGCGCCCCGGGGAAGCGGACCTCCTCCTCGGCGTGCAGCAGGGCGGCGGGGTCGATCGGCGCGTCGCCCAGCGGCGAGTCGCCGGGGCGCTCCCACGTCACCCCGAAGAGATAGGCGGCGCCGTAGAAGAACGCGGGCGGTGCGGACGGCCGCTCCTCGCGCTCGTAGGAGGGGTCGAGCAGGCCGGCGGCGCGCGCGATCTCGCCGATCTTGCCCCGTTCGACGGGCACCGTGAACGGCTCCGACCAGGTGCTCGGGAGCGCGCTCACGAGGCGGCCCAGACGGTCGATTCGCGCTCACGCAGGGCCTCGCGGTCGATCTTGCCGAGGGTGGAATAGGGCAGCTGCGCGCGCACCTCGATGTGGCGCGGCACCATGAACGCCGCCATCCGCTCCGAGCACCAGCCGTGCAGTTCCGCGGCCGCGAGCGCGGCCCCGTCCTCGAGCACGACCACGATCTTCACGTCGTCGTCGACGCCATCGGAGGCGACGCCCACGGCGCCGCAGTCGCGCACGCCGGGGTGCGCGCGGATGAGTGCCTCGAGCTCGCTTGGCGAAACGTTCTCGCCGCGCGTGCGGATGACGTGCTTGCGCCGGTCGACGAGGTAGTAGAAGCCGGCGGCGTCGCGCCTGCCCGCGTCGCCGGTGTGGAACCACAGGTCGCGCCACGCCTGGACGGTCGCCGCCTCGTCGTGCTCGTAGCCGCGGAACATCACGTCGGGCTCGCGCGGGCGGATCGCCATGTGCCCGATCTCGCCATCGGGCACGCGGTGACCGTCGTCGTCGAGGAGCGCCAGCTCGAAGTCGGGGTTCTCCACGCCGCACGAGGTCGGCGGCATGTCCTTGACCGGGATCGTCACGGGCTCGGCCTCGGTCATCCCGTAGGAGTCGACGAGCTCGATCCGGAAGTGTGCGCGGAACGGCTCGCGCAGCTCCGGCGGAGGTGTCGCGAACAGCCCGACGCGCAGGGGGTTCTCGGCGTTGGCCTCGCGGTCGTCGGCATGCCACAGCATCCGCAGCATGTTCCCGAGTCCCCCGGCGATCGTGCAGCCGCTCTCGTTGATCTGCTCCCAGAAGCCCCGCACCGAGAAGCGCGGGTACAGCGCGATCGAGCCGCCCGCGGCGAGCGTCGCCATCGTCACGTGGAGCTGGCCGAAGATGTGCGACATCGGCATCCAGGCGTGCCAGCGGTCGTCGGCGCGCTGGTCGATCGACTCGGCGAACCGCGCGCCGCCGCGGGCCAGGTGGTTGTGGCAGATGAGGACGGCCTTGGAGCGGCCGGTCGTGCCCGACGTGTACAGCACCGCCGCGAGATCCGCGGGCGCCGCGGCGCGACGGCCGGCGCCGGGCGCGGGGGCTGAGGGCGCCACGTCGAGGTCCTCCGCCACCAGCACGCGCTGGGCGATGTCCTGCGGCAGGTCGGCCAGCGCGGCGCGCTCGGTCAGCAGCACCCCGGCGCCCGAGCGCGCGAGCATGTCGGCCAGGATGTCCCCGCGGTGCTCGCGATTGAGCCCGACGTGGACGGCGCCGGCGAGTTGCGCGCCGAACCATCCCCACAGGGACTCGGGGCGGTTGGAGAGGAAGGTGGCGACGCGCGACTGCGGCCCGGCCCCGTGCTCGGCCAGCATCGCCGCGAACCCGCCGATCTGCGCCCACGCCTCGGCGTAGCTCCAGGTGCGCCCCTCGTGGCACAGGAAGGGGCGATCCGGCGCCTGCTCGACCCGGGCCTCCCAGAGCTCGGGCACCGATGCGCGGGGCCGCCCGACGGCGGCGTTCAGAAGGCTGCTCACGAGTTCACTTACTTGACATTCATTAGGGAGACGGCTAGCTATACCCCCGGCGACCGGTCGCGTCAAGCACCGGGCGCTCAACGCAAAAGGGGAAGCACACCATGGCCGTACGCCGAGAGCGCCGAGGCGCAGTCGAGATCCTGACCATCGATCGGCCCGAGGCCCGCAACGCGATCGACCCGCGGACGACCAGCGACTTCGACGACGCCTTCGACGAGATCGAGGAGGACGACGAGGTCCTCGTCGTGGTGATCACGGGCGCGGGCGAGAAGGCCTTCTGCGCGGGCGTCGATCTCAAGGTGCAGGCCACCGAGGGGCTCGACGGCGTGATGTCCGAGAAGGGCGGCTTCGCGGGGATCGTCCAGCGCAACTTCCCCAAGCCGATGATCGCGGCCGTCAACGGCCATGCGCTCGGCGGCGGGCTGGAGCTGATGCTGGCCTGTGACATGGCCGTCTGCGCCGATCACGCCCTGATCGGAAGCACGGAGGTGCGCTTCGGCCAGCTCGCCGACGGCGGCTCGCTCATCCGCCTGCCCAACCGGATCCCGCTGGCGATCGCCGCGCAGCTCGTGCTGACCGGAGAGCCGATCGACGCCGCCAGCGCCGCCCATTGGGGCCTCGTCAACGCCGTCGTCCCCGCCGCGCAGTTGATGGATCGCACGCTGGAGCTCGCCGAGCAGGTCGCTGCCAACTCGCCGCGCGCGGTGCGCCTGTCCAAGTCGCTGCTCTACGAGGCCCAGGGCCTCGGCGACGAGGAGGGCTGGGCGCTCAACGATCGCTACAGCGAGCGGATCCACGCCGCCGCGGACTGGGTCGAAGGGCCGGTCGCCTTCGTCGAGAAGCGCGAGCCGACCTGGGACCGCGGCGGCTGAGGCGCACCCGGGCGGCGCCCGTTTGTCCTGACGGCTCGAGCGGGAAAGCCCCGGGCCATGTCAGCCACCGCCGCCACAGGGGACCAGTTCGTCGAAACCCAGATCCCGGCCCGGATGGACCGGCTTCCGTGGACGAAGTGGCACTGGCGGATCATCGTGGCGCTCGGGACCGTCTGGATCCTCGACGGCCTCGAGGTGACGATCGTCGGCTCGATCTCGAGCCGGCTGCAGGACAAGGCGACGCTCGGCCTCACGCCGTTCCAGGCGATCGCGCAGGGCTCGATCTACGTGGCGGGGGCGTGCACGGGCGCGCTGTTCTTCGGCTATCTCACCGATCGGCTGGGCCGCAAGAAGCTGTTCCTGTGGACGCTGGGCCTGTACCTGATCGCGACGGTCGCGACCGCGTTCAGCCAGGACTTCCTGATGTTCGCGATCTGCCGGTTCTTCACCGGCATGGGCATCGGCGGCGAGTACGCGGCGATCAACTCGGCGATCGACGAGCTGATCCCGGCGCGGGTGCGCGGCTGGGCGGACCTGGCGATCAACGGCTCGTTCTGGGTCGGCACGGCGCTGGCCGCCGCGGTCTCCCTGCTGCTGCTCAGCGATCTCCTGCCGAAGGACCTCGGCTGGCGCCTGATCTTCGGGCTCGGCGCGGTGATGGCGCTGCTGATCCTCTGGGTGCGCCGGACGCTGCCGGAGAGCCCGCGCTGGCTGCTGACCCACGGGCGCGCCGAGGAGGCCGAACGCATCGTCGGCGACATCGAGCGAACCGTCGCCGAGCAGGCCGGCATGCGCGAGCTGCCCGAGCCCGAGGGCGAGCCGCTACGCGTCGACCAGCGCCGCTCGATCGGCTTCGGCGACGTCGCGAAGACCCTGGTCGGCCGCTATCCGAAGCGCACCGTGCTCGGCCTGGTGCTGATGGGCGCGCAGGCGTTCACCTACAACGCCTTCCTGTTCTCGTTCGCCACGATCCTGACCAAGTTCTTCAAGGTCGGGGACGCGAGCGTGGGCATCTACCTGCTCGTGTTCGCGATCGGCAACTTCCTCGGCCCGCTGCTGCTCGGCCGCCTGTTCGACACCGTCGGGCGTCGCCCCATGATCGGGGGCTGCTTCCTGGTGTCCGGCATCGTGCTGGCGCTCAGCGCGGCGCTGTTCCATGCCGGCAGCCTCTCCGCCTGGTCGCTGACGCTGCTGTGGACCGGCGCGTTCTTCTTCGCCTCTGCCGGCGCGAGCGCGGGCTACCTGACCGTGTCGGAGATCTTCCCGATGGAGATCCGCGCGATGGCGATCGCGTTCTTCTACGCGGTGGCGACCGCGATCGGCGGCCTGACCGGCCCGACGCTGTTCGGCCGCCTCGTGGACAACATCGACCAGATGACGATCGGCTTCTACATCGCGGCGGGCCTGATGGTGATCGCGGCGATCACGGAGTTCGTGCTGGGCGTCGACGCGGAGGGGGAGACGCTGGAGGACATCGCGACTCCGCTGACGGCCGAGGGCACCAGCCGCGAGGGCGCCGAGCCGGCGGAGCGCGACGAGGTGCGCCGCGGCGAGCGCTTCGCGCGCGCGTCGCGCGGCCCCGGCTGGTCCGGGATGCCGCACGCGTCCAGCCGCGCACGCGTCGACACCGACATCGATCGCGAGGTCGGCGAGATCGTGGGAACCCTGGACGAGGCCGACGGCCCCCTCGGCCGCCGCGAGCTTGCCGAGCGCACGAACTCGCGCTTCTGGGGCGCCGGGCGCTTCTCGACGGCCCTGGGCACCGCGATGGCGCGCGGCGAGATCCGCCGCGTCGGCCGCGGGCGCTACGAGGCGACGAAGTCGCGCCGCTAGCTGCTCGTCGCCTCCGCCGCCTCGAAGTGGCCGCGCTCCTCGGCCTC
>Ga0308176_10002171_pt1 | contig 12295 bp, 8 predicted proteins | sample PhyCR2_3_FD_203890 | JGI IMG/M metagenome (GOLD analysis project Ga0308176, IMG submission 203890) | Soil microbial communities from UC Gill Tract Community Farm, Albany, California, United States - DLSLS.C.R2 | ecosystem: Environmental > Terrestrial > Soil > Agricultural land | place: USA... | reverse complement strand
CCCGTCGGGGAGGCGTCGGCGAGCGGCGGCAGCAGTTGCTGGAGCAGCAGGGAGGAACCGCGGTTGGCCAGTGCGTGCAGGTCGCCGCGGGCGCCGTCCGGATGCACGCTGTCCCGGGCCGGGTCGAGCCCGTGCCCGACCGCGATGAGCGCGCCGAGCGCGGGCGGCCGGCGGCTTGCGGTGCGCAGCGCGACGTTCGCCGCGTACGACAAGCCCCACATGCCGATCGCGCCGTCGCACCACGGTTGCGCGGCCGCCCATTCGATCGCCGCGATGCCGTCGTCGGCGTCACCGGGATCGAACTCGGGCCGCCGGATCCCGTCCGAGTCCCCGGTGCCGAGCAGGTCGACGACGAGGCCGGCGTACCCGCGGGCGGCGAACCAGCGGGCCGGCTGGTCGTAGCTGCCGCCGGCGACGAAGTCCTTCCGGTAGGGCAGGACGGTCACCAGCGCGGGGACGCGGACCTCGGTACGGGGCCGGTAGACGTCCGCCGACAGGGTCAGACCCGGCACTCCGGTCGGAATACGGACGTCGCGTTGGATTTCGATGCAGAACTGGACCTCGGACGGGTCCCGGTGCATGGCGTCTCCAGGACTGAGCGCTCGTGCCTGCCGCCGGCGTGGTCTGCACGGCGGCAGGCACGAGCTGGTCGCCGGGCCGGCTCAGGGCCCGGCCGGATCCTCGCCACGGGGACCGGCGTGGCGACCGTCGCCCGCGAGCGCCGGGAGGCGGATGGCTCACGAGCGATACGACAGGATTACCATACGAAGCGCTTCGCGTGAAGGTCTTGACAGTCGGTGTTGCGGTGGTGTTTCCTCCCCGGTACACGCGGCAGAAGAATTGGCGACTCACGGACGCCGTCGATCACATCCGTGGTAGTGGAAGCCGGCTGTCACCATCGTGGCGGTATTCCGCCCGAGATTTCGGCGTACTCGAGTGGAGGGCAACGTGCGTCCAATTCGAACGGCAGTTGAAAGATCCGACCGACGTGGCCGCATACTGCTGGTCGCAGGCCTCGCCACCCTGGTCGCCATGAGCGCATGCTCCTCCTCGGAGCCGTCATCCGCCGACGCACCGACGAAGGGTGGCACCCTCACGGTCGTGACCGTGGTCACGCCACAGACGCTCGACCCGGCCAAGACCGTTCAGAACAACGCCTGGCTGGAGCAGCTGGCCTACGAACCGCTCATCGTGCGCAAGTCCGACGGCACGCTGCTTCCAGGGCTCGCCAGTTCGTGGACGTACAAGGGCAAGGACAACACGGAGTTCGTGCTGAAGTTGCGGCCGGGCGTGACGTTCTCCGACGGCGGCAAGCTCGACGCACAGAATGTGGTCGACCACTTCGCGTACGTGCAGAAGGCCGGCGGCCAAATGGCGCCGTTCCTGGCCGATGACACGTTCGCCGCGACCGACCCGACGACGGTGACGATCACCTCCAAGACGCCGAACCCCAACTTCCCGGAGATCCTCACCCAGGACTACATCATCGGCGGCGTGATCAGCCCGGCCGGGCTGAAGGCGACGGCTGGGCTTGGTGCGCGGACCCGCGGCGCCGGGCCGTACCAGATCGACGCCGGACAGACCGTCGCCGGCGACCACTACACCTACGTGCCCAACCCCCACTACTACGACAAGTCCGCGGTGCACTGGTCGAAGGTCGTCATCCGGGTGATCACCAGCCAGCAGTCGGTCCTCAACGCACTGCGCACCGGCCAGGCCGACGTCGCGGTCGGTGACCCGTCGACCGTCGACGCGGCCCGCAAGGCCGAGCTGGACGTGGCCGCCGCTCCGCTGCTGTGGAGCGGCGTGGTGCTCGCCGACCGCGACGGCACGATGGCGGCGCCGCTCAAGAACCCCGAGGTCCGGCAGGCGCTGAACTTCGCGACCGACCGCGCTGCCATCACCAAGGCGCTGTTCGAGGGCATCGGGCAGCCGACCGCCCAGGTCACGGTGCCCGGTGGCTACGGCTTCGACCCCGCGCTCAACGAGACCTACTCGTACGACCCGGCCAAGGCGAAGTCGCTGCTGTCCGGCACCGGCTATCCGAACGGCTTCCCGCTGCGCATGGCCACGCCGCAATACCAGCAGCTCAACCTCATCGCCCAGGCGCTCAAGCAGCAGTGGAAGCAGGTCGGCGTCGACCTGCAGATCACCGACCAGGCCAATGCCAACCAGTTCGTCTCCGACACGTTCGGCGGGAAATACCCGGCCTTCATGACCGCCTTCGGCCAGCTGCCGATCTGGATGGAAGGGCCGTCGCTGTTCCTGCCGAACGCCGCGTTCAACCCGTTCCACTACCACGACCCGACCCTGCAGTCGCTCTACGACAAGTCGTCGCGGGCGACCGGTGACGCCAAGGCCGCGCTCGACCGCGAGGTCGTCGCGCACGTCACCAACCAGGCGTGGTTCGTGCCGGTGGTGTCGACGAGCCTGCCTTACTACTCCCGCAAGACCGTCGACAACGTGCAGACCTCGGCGAAGGAGCCGCTGCTGTCGCTGACCGAGATCACGCCGGCCGGCTGAGAGTGCTCCGGCGGCCGGTGTCGATGACCCGGCCGCCGGAGGCACGTCACCACCCGCCCGTGCCCCGGAAGCAGGTGTCCCTCGATGATCCGATCCGCACTCCGCTGGCTGCTGTCCTCGGTCGCGCTGCTGTTCGTCGTGACCGCGCTGACGTTCGTGCTCGTCTCGCTCGCCCCGGGTGACGCGGCCAGGGCCATCCTCAGCAGCCAGAGCAGCACGTACACGCAGGAGCAGTACGCGGCGATGCGGCACGCGCTCGGCATCGACCAATCGCTGCCGGTCCAGTACGGCCACTGGCTGAACAACCTGGTGCACGGCAGCCTCGGCACCGACCTGTTCAGCGGGCAGAGCGTCGCCGAGGCGTTGCGGGACCGGATCGGGCCGAGCCTGTCGATCATCCTCGGCACGGTCGTGCTCTCCGGCCTCGTCGGCACCTGGCTCGGCGTCGTCAGCGCCCGCCGCGGCGGCCTCCCCGGACGGATCGTCGATGTCATCTCGCTGGTCGGCTTCGCGGTGCCGAACTTCTGGCTCGCGCTGCTGCTGGTCGAGCTGCTCGCGATCCGGCTGGCCTGGTTCCCCACCGGCGGCTACGTCCCGCTCACCCAGGACCCGGCCGGCTGGCTGCGGGCGATCGTGCTGCCGGTGGTCACGCTGTCCGCGGCCGGCGTCGCGTTCGTGGCCAAACAGACCCGGGACGCGATGTCCGAGGCGCTGTCGGCCGAGTACGTCACGATGCTGCGGGCCCGCGGGCTGTCCGAACGGGCGATCGTCTACAAGCACGCGCTGCGCAACGCGGCCATTCCGGTCGTCACCCTCCTCGGGCTGCTGCTGATCAGCCTGTTGTCCGGCGCCGTGGTGATCGAGAGCTTCTTCTCCGTACCGGGGCTGGGTGCACAGGCCGTCGAGGCCAGCGGCAGCCACAACCTGCCGGTGATCACCGGCGTCGCGTTCTGCTTCACGGTCGTCGTGGTGGTCGCGAACCTGCTCGTCGACCTCTCCTACCGCTGGCTCAACCCCAGGGTGCGGGCGCGATGACGATCGTCCCGCTGCCCACCACGGAGCCGGCCGACGCCATCTCTGCGGCCGCCGCCGACCCGACACTCCCGGCCACCGGCCGCCGCCGGCGCACCTGGCGGCCGCGCACCTGGCGGCGCCGGTGGCTGGGTCTGCTCGCCGGCGGATACCTGCTCGTGCTCACGGTCGCCTGCGTCGGCGCGTCCTGGTGGGCGCCGGCCGACCCGGAGTTCCAGGACCTCGCCCACCCGCTGGCCGGGCCGAGCTCGGAGCACTGGCTCGGCACCGACCGGCTCGGCCGCGACGTGCTGTCCCGGCTGCTCTACGGCGGTCAGGTCACGCTGATCGCGGTGGTCGAGGCCGTGACCGTGTTCGCCGTCCTCGGCATCACGCTCGGCGTGCTGGCCGGATATTTCGGCGGCTGGCTGGACCGGTCCGTCGGCTGGGTCGCCGACCTGCTGCTCGCGCTGCCCGGGATCATCGTGCTGCTGATGGTGCTGTCGGTCTTCCCCGGCAACAGCACCGCGACCATGATCGTGCTCGGCGTCATCAGCTGCCCGCTGCTGCTGCGGGTGACCCGCGGCCTGACCAGCTCGGTGCGCCGCGAGCCGTACGTGCAGGCGGCCCGGCTGTCCGGGCTCGGCTCCGCGCAGGTCATGCGCCGGCACGTGCTGCCCCGACTGGTCGGGCCGATCATCGTCCAGCTGTCGCTGTTCGCCGCGACGGCCGTCCTCGTGCAGGCGGCGCTGTCGTTCCTCGGCCTGGCCCGGCCCGAGTCGGAGGGTCCGAGCTGGGGCAACATGGTCGGCGCTGCCGCGGAGGTGACCAGCGAGGCGCCGTGGCTGGCGGTGCCGACCGGCGGGATCCTCGCCCTCACCGTGCTGGCGCTCGGCCTGTTCGGGGACGCGCTGCGGGACGCCAGGGTCGATCGGATCCAGCCCGCGTTCGCCCCGCGCCGGCAGCGGGTGACCCGGCCGGCCGAACCGACGCCGACCTCGGCCGACGCCGGGTTGCTGTCCGTATCCGGGATGACCGTCGCCTTCGACCTGCCGCAGGGCCGCGCGACCGCGGTCCGCGACGTGAGCTTCGACGTCGCCGCGGGCGAGATCGTCGGCATCGTCGGCGAGTCCGGCTCGGGCAAGACGGTCACCGCCCGCAGCCTGCTCGGCCTGCTGCCCCCGACCGGGCAGGTGATCGCCGGCTCGGCTGTCTTCGACGGCACCGAGCTGACCGGACTCCGCGAGCGGGAACTGGCCCGGGTCCGCGGCGGCCGGATCGCGCTGGTCTCCCAGGAGCCGCTGTCCGGGCTCGACCCGGTGTTCCGGGTCGGCAGCCAGCTCGCCGAGGTGGTCCGCAGGCATCAGCCGGTCGGCCGGGCGGAGGCCCGGGCGCGGGCGGTCGAGCTGCTGCGGACCGTGCAGATCGCCGAGCCGGAACGGGTCGCCCGGCTCTACCCGTACGCGCTGTCCGGTGGCATGGCCCAGCGCGTCTCGATCGCGCTCGCGCTGGCCGGAGATCCGGCGCTGCTCATCGCCGACGAGCCGACCACCGCGCTCGACGTCACCGTGCAGGCGGAGATCCTGGCTCTGCTGCGGGAGCTGCGCGACCGGCGGGGAATGGCCATCGTGTTCGTCACCCACGACTGGGGCGTGCTCGCCGACCTCTGCGACCGCGCCCTGGTGATGTACGCCGGCGAGATCGTCGAGCAGGCCGCCGTCGAGGACCTCTACCGCTCGCCGCGCCACCCGTACACGCGCTCGCTGCTGGCGGCGAACCCGCACCGGGCCGCGGTCGCCGACACGCTGCCGACGATCCGGGGCAGCGTGCCGTCGCCGGCGGACTGGGCGGTCGGCTGCCGGTTCCGGCCGCGCTGCGATATCGCCGCCGACGAGTGCGCGGCCGGGGCGATCCCGCTGGTCCCGGTCGGCGCCGGCCACCGGGCGCGCTGCATCCGGCACGAGCAGGTGGTCGACCGATGACGCCGCTGCTGGAGGTCCGCGGCCTGCGGGTCGACTACGGCCGCGGCCGCCGGCGCACCACCGCGGTCGACGGGGTCGACCTCGACATCGGGGCGGGCGAGACGCTCGCACTCGTCGGCGAGAGCGGCTCGGGCAAGACGACGATCGGCAACGCAGTGCTCGGTGTCGTCCCGGTCGCCGCCGGCACGATCCGGTTCGACGGCGAGGACATCGCGCACGCCACCTCCCGGCGGCGGCGCGAGCTGACCCGCGAGATCCAGGTGGTGTTCCAGGATCCGTACGGATCGCTGAACTCCATGCGTACGATCCGGCAGACCCTCGTGGAACCGCTGATCGCCCATCGCCGGGCCGGCGCGGCGTCCGCGCGCACCCAGGTGGAGGCAGCCCTGCACAGCGTCGGCCTGGACCCGCACGCCGCGGACCGCTATCCGGGTGAGTTCTCCGGCGGCCAGCGCCAGCGCATCGCGGTCGCCCGGGCGCTGATGCTACGGCCCAGGCTGATCGTCTGCGACGAGCCGACCAGCTCGCTCGACCTGTCCGTACAGGCGCAAGTGCTCAACCTGCTGTCCGGGATGCAGCGCGAGCTCGGGATCGGCTACCTGTTCATCACTCACGACCTGGCGCTGATCCGGCACGTCGCGCACCGGGTCGCGGTGCTGCTGCGAGGGCGAGTGGTGGAGAGCGGACCGGTCGAGCGGGTGATCGACGCACCCGAGCACCCGTACACGCGCTCGCTGCTGGCTTCCGCGCCGGTGCCGGACCCGGTGGCGCAGCGGGAGCGGCGGCAGGCCCGGGCGGCGGCGCCGACGGAGCAGCGGTGACCGCGCCGGGACCGGTCCAGGCGTTCCTCGACGCGCAACCACGGGAGCAGCTGGACTTCCTCACGGTCGCCGAGAAGCGGCAATACCTGCGGCACCTCAGCGACCTGAACTACCTCCGGTACGGCCGGCGCCCGGAGCCAGGGCCGACGGTCACCGACCACCTGGTTGCGACGCCCGGCGGTCCGGTACGGCTGAAGGAATACCGCCCAGCCGGCGCCGCCGGCGCGCTGCCGGCGCACCTGTTCCTGCACGGCGGCGGCTGGTGGCTCGGCTCGGTGGACGAGCTGGTCAACGACGCGATCTGCCGGCTGCGCTGCGCTCGGGCCGGGTGCGTGGTGCTGGCGGTGGACTACCCGCTCGCGCCGGAACACCGCTTCCCGGCCGCGGTCGAGCAGGTCTACGCGGTGCTCACCCGGGTCGTCGCCGCCGCCGGGACATGGCGGGTCGACCCGGCCGCGATCTCGGTCGGCGGAGTGTCGGCGGGCGGCAACCTGGCCGCGGCGCTGACCCTGAAGTGCCGGCGGGAGGGCGGGCCGCGACTGGCGTTCCAGCTGCTCGAGGTGCCGGTCCTGGACCTGACCCTGTTGCTGTCGGTCGGTGCCGGCGACCCCGACCCGCACCACGCCGAGCAGCTGGTCGCCGCGGTCCGGCGCTACCTGCCGGACGAGGCGGCGGCGGCCGGCGAGCTGGCCTCGCCATTGCGCGCGGACGACCTGTCCGGGCTGCCGCCGGCATACCTGATGACCGCCGAGCTCGACCCGCTGCGCCGGGACGGCGAGCGGTACGCGGCCAGGCTTGGCGCCGCCGGCGTGCCGGCGGCCGTGTCGGTCGAGCCGGGCGCCATCCACGGGGTCTCGTTCCTCACCCGGGTCTGGCCGCCGGCCGCCGAGTGGCAGGAGGCCGCCGCCCGCGCGGTCCGGGACGCCCACGACCGGGCCGTGGCGGAGGATCGGGTCGGGGAGGGAATCGCGCAGTGACGGACACCGTGACGATCTACGACGTGGCCGCCCGGGCCGGGGTGAGCATCTCGACCGTCTCGCAGGTCATCAACCGGCCTGGCCGGGTGAACCCGCGGACCCGGGACCGGGTGCTCAAGGCGGTCGAGGACCTGCAATACGTGCCGAAGGCGGCCGCGGTCAGCTCCGCCCGCCGGGGCGTCGGCCGAATCGGCGTGCTGGCGCCGTTCACCTCGTACGACTCGTACCGGCGGCGGCTGATGGGGGTGCTCGCCGAGTCGGACGGGACCAGCCGGGACGTCGTGGTCTACGACCACGAGTCGGCGGCGGCCAGCCTGTCCCCGCTGCTGCGGATCCTGCCGGTCACCGGCCGGCTGGACGGACTGCTGATCATGGGCCTGCCGCTGGACGACGCGCTGGCCGAGAAGCTGCTCACCCGCCGGCTGCCGACCGTGCTGGTGGACAGCTCGCGGCCGGAGTTCCACACGGTCACGATCGACGACGAGGAGGGCGGCGCGATGGCCGCCCGGCACCTGCTGGAGCGCGGGCACCGCTCGTTCGCGTTCGTGCAGGAGCCGCAGGAGTCGTTCGAGTTCCTGTCCCAGGGCCAGCGCCGCAACCGCGGCTTCCTGCGCGAGGTGGCGGCGGCCGGCGGCGACCCGGACGCGGTGCCGATCGTGCTGACCAGCAACGACATCGCCGGCAGCCGGAACAGTCTGGCCGACGTGCTGGCCCGCCAGCCGCGGCCGACCTCGGTGTTCGCGCACCACGACCTGCTCGCCGCCGGGCTGCTGCTGGAGGCGCGGCGGCTCGGCGTCCGGGTGCCGGACGAGCTGGCCGTGGTCGGGTTCGACGACGGCAGCATCGCCGAGGCGGCCGGGCTGACGACCGTGCGCCAGCCGTTCGAGGAGTCCGGCCGGCTGGGGGCGCGGCTGCTCGGCGACATGCTGGCCGGCCCGTCCGCGTCGGTGCAGCACATCACGCTCGGGCTCGAGCTGGTCGTCCGGGATAGCACGTGACGGTGTCGGTCCGCCGCGGCGTGCGGATCGACGCGGGCCTCGCCGCCGACCTGCTGCTGCCGGCGGGCCCGGGTCCGGTGCCGGCGGTGGTGGCGCTGATGCCCTACCGGGTGGACGCGCTCGGCGGTGCCGGATGCCGGGCCACCCTGCGCCGGTTCGCCGAAGCCGGGTACGGGTGCGTGCTGGTCGACTGCCGCGGGCTCGGCTCGTCGGACGGCCCGGCGCGGCCGCCGTTCGACCCGAGCGAGGCCGACGACGGGGTCACCGCGGTGGAGTGGGCGGCGGCACAGCCGTGGTGCGACGGCACCGTCGGGATGTGGGGATTCTCCTGGGGCGCCGCGCTGGCGCTGCGGACCGCGACCCGGCGGCCGGCGCCGCTGCGCGCGGTCGTCTCGCTGATGGGGATGCTGGATCCGGAGCGGGACTTCGTGCATCCGGCCGGCGCCCGCGGCATGGTCGGACCGCTCGCGGTCTGGGGCGTGGGCACGCTGGTCAACCAGCTGCTGCCGCCGCTGGCCCGCTTTGGCGACCCGGACGAGCAGCGGCGCTGGCGGCAGCGGGTCGAGGGGTCCGAGCCCTACCTGGTCGACGTGGGCTCGCACCCGCCGGGCGACCCGGTCTGGCGGTCGCGGACGGTCGACGCGAGCTCGGTGACCGTCCCGACGCTGTCGGTCGGCGGCTGGCGGGACATGTTCTGCGACGCCGCGGTCCGGATCTACGAGCGGGTTCGCGGGCCGCGGGCGCTGGTCGTCGGTCCGTGGATGCACAGTGCGCCGGACGACGCGCCGGACGAGCCGGTGGACGCGACCGCGCTCGCCCTCCGCTGGTGGTCCCGCTGGCTCGGTCCGCGTCCGGGCGCCGCCGCGGACGCAGCGGTGACCGCGTACGTGCAGGGGGCGGAGCCGGGGTGGCGGGCGCTGCCGGAATGGCCGCCGCCGGGCCGGTCCCGGACGCTGGCCGGCCCGGTCGCGCCGGCGCCGCGGGACCCGACCGTCGGCACGCTGAGCGGCCTGTGGGGGATCCCCAACGGAGGCTTCGGCCGGCCGCTGGACCAGCACACCGACGACGCCCGTGCGGTCACGCTGACCGGGCCACCGCTGACCGAGCCGCTGCTGCTGGCCGGCCGGCCCGAGGTGACCGTCACCGGTGCCGGCGGGCCGGACCGGCTCGTCATCAAGCTCACCGACGTCGAGCCGGACGGCCGGTCGACGCTGATCACCGGCGGCATCCTGACCGGCTCCGATCGCGCCCTCGATCCGACCTGGTACCGGGTCGCCGAGGGTCACCGGCTGCGGGTGGTGGTCGCGGACAGCGCGTTCCCGCGGATCTGGCCGGCGCCCGAGGCCCGGGGCCGGCTCGAGCTGCGCCGGCTGGAGGTCAGGCTGCCGGTCGCCGCGACGGCCGGCGAACCGGTGGCGGTCGAGCGGCCGTCACCCCCGCCGGACGACCCGCCGTGGGTGACCGACACGCCGCGCTGGGAGATCACCCGCGAACCGATCAGCGACCGGGTCGCGGTGGTCGTCGCGGACGAGCTCGCGGCGGACCTGCCGGACAGTGGCGTCGCGGTGCGGCAGGACACCTGGCTGCGGGCCGCGGCCGACCACGGCACCGCCGACCTCCGCGCGACCAGCACGGTCACCGCGCGGCTGCCGTCCGGCGAGCGGGTGGTCGTGCGGGTCGAGCTGTTCCTCGACGGCCGGGACGACGCGGTGGCCGGCACGGTCCGGGTCGACGACGTGGCGGTCGCCGAGCGGCACTGGCGCCTGCCGGTGCCGCCGGAACCCGGCCGCCGCGAGGAGCGCGGCGAGCAGCAGCAGTCCGGAGCCGGCGAGGAAGATCGCCCGGTAGCCGGCGAGCATCGCCCGGTCACCGCCCGCTAACCCGCCCGACCACCACGTCGCCACCCCGACCAGCACCGGCAGCCCGAGCCCGCCGCCGAGCTGCCCCGAGGTCTGGTACGCCGCCGCGGCCAGCCCGCGGCTGCGATCCACCGCGGTGCCCAGTGCGCCGACCGGCACCGACTGCAGCCCGAACCCCGCGGCCAGCACGGCCGAGGCCGGCAGCAGCAACCCGAGCGGCGCGGCCAGGACCGTCGCCACCACCAGCAGCAGCGTCCCGGCCACAGCCGCGGCCAGGCCCGCCACGGCGACCCGGCGCTCCCCGACGCGGCGGGTCAGCGACGGCGCGGCGGCCGCACCCGCCACGACGCCCGCGCTCAGCGGCAGCAGCGCGAGCCCGGCCGCGGCCGGCGTGAGGTGCAGCCCGTCCTGCACCCACAGCGTGCTCGCGTAGCTGGCCCCGACCACGGCAGCCGAGCCGAGCCCGAGCACGGTGCACGCCGCGGCAATCCGCCGCACGGGAACTTCACCACCCGCCGCCGATGGGACGGGGCGGGTCAGCGAGCGCATCCCGCCGGCCGCCGCGACCAGGCACACCAGCGCGGGCAGCCAGAACACCGACCGCCAGCCGAGCGCGCCGGTCAGCGCACCACCGAGCACCGGGCCGATCGCGACCGCGGTGGCGCCGACCGCGCTCCACGTCGCCAGCGCCCTGGCCCGCTCGGCCGGGCCGCTGGCCGACGCGCTGACGACGGCCAGCGCGGCCGGGCTGAACAGCGCGCCGCCGACGCCCTGCACCAGCCGCCCGACCACCAGCGCCTCCGGCGTGCCGGCGGCGGCGCAGCCGAGCGACCCGACCGAGAACAGCGCCATCCCGAGCACGAACGGCAGCCGCGGGCCCAGCCGGTCGGCCGCGTACCCGCCGAGCAGCAGGCAGCAGCCGAACGCCAGGCTGTAGCCATTGACCACCCACGGCAGTCCGCGCCCGGAGAAGCCGAGGTCGCGGCCCAGCGACGGCAGCGCGACGACCACGATCGTGGCGTCGGCGAGCACGACGAAGTTCGCCAGCGAGGCGGTCAGCACGACCGGCCGCACCGCGGTCATCCGCGCGCGTCCGGCAGCCGCTGCCCGACGCCGCCGGCGGCGATCCGGTCGAGCGTGCCCACCAGCCGCTCGCCGAGCGCGGCCAGCGACGAGCCCGGGTAGACGCCGTCGTGCCCGCAGACGTCGCCGGCCAGCCGCCCGTCGTGCTGGTGCCGCAGGTTGACCGACAGCGGCAGCACCTCCGGGTGGTCCTCGGTGTGCCGCGGGCGCTGCCGGGTCGGGTCGACCGCCCGTGGCACGACCCGCACCCCGCCGGTCAGGACGACCTCGCCGCCGGACGCGCTCGGCATGTAGTTGAACCGGGTGTCGAACAGCCGATCCCCCTGCACGGCCTGCCGGATGAGGCCGAGCGGCAGGGTCCACCGGCGCGCCGCCCGGTAGGCCTGGTGCACCCGCTCCAGCAGCGCCCCGACGGTGATCCCGCCGCCGGTGTCGACCCGCACCGGCAGGTGGTCCAGCAGTGGGCCGATCACCCGGTGGCAGTCCGGCTCGTCCCGGCGGGCCCGGGTCACCCCGATGACCACGTCGTCGCCGACCTCGTGCCGCCGGACGGCGACGACGGCCGCCAGCAGCACCTCGCTGACCCCGACGCCGACCTCGTCGGCCAGCCGCCGCAGGTCCGTGACGACCGCGGCCGGCACCGGCGGCAGCGGGCACGACACGAACCGGCCGCCCAGCGGCGGCGCCGCGACCGCCGGCACCCCGGCGAGCCGGTCGCTCCACCAGCGCTCGGCGTCCCGGTCGCGCAGGCCGCGCTCGTGCTCGGCGAACTCACCGACCCCGAGCCGGAGCGCCGGCAGCCGCGGCGGCCGGCCCTGCACCGCCGCCCGGAGGCAGCGGACCAGCTCGTCGTGCAGCACACCGTGCGACCAGCCGTCGAAGACGAGGTGGTGGACGAACATCGCCAGGACGTGGCGACCGGGCCGCAGCCGGACCAGCTCGGCGTGCCAGAGCGGCGGCCGGTCGAGCCGCCGGGGCCGCTCCGCCTCCCGGACCAGTCGCTCCTCCAGCTCGGCGGCGGGGTCCGCGGTGCGGGTCAGG
>Ga0308176_10002170_pt1 | contig 12295 bp, 6 predicted proteins | sample PhyCR2_3_FD_203890 | JGI IMG/M metagenome (GOLD analysis project Ga0308176, IMG submission 203890) | Soil microbial communities from UC Gill Tract Community Farm, Albany, California, United States - DLSLS.C.R2 | ecosystem: Environmental > Terrestrial > Soil > Agricultural land | place: USA... | reverse complement strand
TTGATCTTTGCTTTGATCTTTGCTTGATCTTTGGATCTTTTGATCTTTGCCTGCCTTTTGATCTTTGCCGGTCTTTGCCCCTAGAACTGAATACGGGCGCCGAGCTGCAGCTTCCGCGGCGTGTAGCTCGTGCTGTAGTCGGTCAGCACCAGGAACGTCGATTGCGTGTTCATGTTGCCGCCCGGATTCAAGAAGTTCGTGTGGTTCGTCAGGTTGAACACGTCCGCCGCAATCTCCAGCGTGCGACCGCCGGTCAGCGGGAACTTGTACCCGAAGCGCATGTCCAGCTCGAAGAATCCCGGCCCGCGCGCACCGTTCCGCTCGCTCTTATAGTCTTTGAGCGTGTAGGTGTCGGTCGTGCCGAACGCCTGGTAGCTGCCCGCCGCCAGCGGCTCTGCCTGGATGCCGTTCTGGTCGGGATCGATCGCGCTGTTGGTCAGCGAGAACGGATTGCCGCTCAACGCACGCGCCACCCAGCTCAGGTTCAGACCGTGCGTGCGCGGGACGAGCGCGGTGCCGCTGAACGTGAAGTTGTGGTGGATGTCGAAATCCGTCGGCCCTTCGTTCAGATCCAGATTCATATCCTGGCCGACCTGGAAGTTGCTCCCGGGCGCGCCGTTTCCGGACGTGTTCCCGCGCGAGCTGCCATACGTGTACGACACCTGCGCGCTGTAGTTCTGGCTGAAGCGCTTCTTCATCTGCAGCAGAATCGCGTCGTAGTCCACCCGGCCGGTGTTCACGAACTGGTTCACGTTGCCCACGAAATTCTTGAACGTGGGGTGATTTGCCTGTACCGCCGCGACCGCATCGGTCAGCGCCGGGCTCCCGATTCTCACCGCCGTCGACGTGTTCACGTTCGGTGTCGGACGATGTGACGGGTTGAGGTTCAGGATCATCAGCATCTCGCGCTGCCGGTTGTGCACGTAGTCGCCAGACACGCTCAGATTTGCCGCGAGCTGCCGCTCGTAGCCGACCGTGAACTGATCCGTGTAGGAGGCGTGCCGATCCGGGTTGTCGAACGTCACCGTCCCGGTGTTCTGGAGAAGGCCGCCACTACCGAGCTGCTGCAGCAGCCCCTGGTTGATCGTCGGACCGTTGACGAGGAACGGGTCGGTCGGCAGGAGTCCGTTGCGCGGCCCGAGATCGGGACCATTGACCGGGGTCGTGAACGTGGTGGACGACACGTACGGCGTTGCCGTCCAGAGGCCGCCAATCAGCTCGAGGTGCTGCCGTTCGTAGAACCGGCCGTAACCGCCGCGCGCCACCGCTTTGCCGTCACCCATGTCGTAGGTCACGCCCACGCGCGGGGCGAAGTTGTTCGTGTCCTTCGGCGCCTTGGTGACAAACGGGTCGTCGGTTTCAGGAATCGGGAAGTTCTCCAGGTCGTAGCGGACGCCGAGGCTCAGGGTCAGCTTTGGCGTGAAGCGCCACTTGTCCTGCGCGAACGCGGCGAGGTAGTGAATCTTCTCGTACGTGGTCGTCGTGCCGCCGAGGCGGATCGAGAACCGGTCCGGATACGTGCGGGGATCGTTGGCGTTGAACGGCGTGTCGTTCTGCCCGAACGAAAACGTCCCGTTCGCGTTGCCGTCGTTCAGGTTGTTCGCGCCGGTGTACTCGTACTGGGCGCCGAACTTGACGTCGTGATCGCCGTGCTTGTTGGGCACGAACCAGGCCAGCGTCTCGTCGAGCTGAATCGCGTCGTCGATACGAGCCTGCGCCGTGTTGTCCTGCTGATCGGAGTAGGTCTGATAGGCCAGGGTCGGGGGGCACTTGGAGAGATCCCGGCCGCTCGTGTTGTAGCAGTGATTGGCAAACGCGACGTTCTCGCGGGTCCACGTCACTCGCAGCGTATTGACCTTTGTGTTCGACAGAACGCTGTTCACATCGGTTGAGAGCGTCTGGTCGACATCCGACTCTTCGCGCGCGCCGGCCAGCGACACGCGATTGATGATCTGATTCAACTGGGGGGACTGCTCGCGCAGCCAGCGGACGCTATACGTGTTGTTCTTCGTGACCTGATGGTCGGCGCGGACAATCGTGTTCCACACGCGGTCGAGCGTCGCGGTCGTCGTATTCAGGTCCGGACGCGCAGGGATGTTGATCGTGTTCGGGCGGTCAATCGCGAAGCGCTCGAGGCTGAAGAAGTAGTGGAGCTGGTTCTTGACGATGGGCCCGCCGACCGTCCCGCCCCACCGGTCGTACTTCGTGTCCGCCTTCGGGAGGTTCTCCTGCTTGGCGAAGAAGTCCTTGTTGGTCCAGGCGCCGCGCTGGAAATAGCCGAACGCGCTGCCGTGCAGCTCATTGGTCCCGGCCTTCGTCACCGCGTTGATCACCGCGCCGCCCGTGCGGCCGAACTCCGCGTCGAACTGGTTGGTGATGACCTGGAATTCCTGAATCGCTTCGATCGGCGTCCGCGCCTGCGTGCCCGCGCGCTGCCCGATGACGTCGTCGTTGTTGTTGCCGCCGTCGAGCATGTAGTTGTTGTTGCGCGGATCCTGGCCGTTGACGCTGATCGAGTCGCTGCCGAACGACTCGGTGCTGATCGAGGGGACGATCCCTGGCAGCAGGCCGACGAAGCCGACGAAGTTCCCGTTCACGCTCGGGAGTTCGACGAGCGTCTGGTTGGTGATGTTGCCGCCGATTTCCTTCGACGTGACGTCGACCAGCGGCGACTCGGCGGACACGTTCACCGTCTCCTCGAGGGTGCCGACTTCCATCTTCACCTCGATGCTGGCCGTGTTGCCGACGGCGAGCACCAGCTCCTTCCGGTTGAAGGTCTTGAATCCCTGGAGCGTCGCGGTCACCTCGTAGGTTCCCGGCGTGAGACCACTTGCGATGAAAGACCCGTCGCTGCCGCTCTGGGTCTCACGGAACATGCCGGTCGCCTGATTGCGAACCGTCACGGTGACGCCCGGTAGCACCGCGCCAGACGCATCGACGACCTTGCCGCGAAGCTCGGTAGTGCCCTGCTGGGCGTAGGTAGGTACTGCAAACACAAGAAGCGCGAACAGCGCTCCCAACAGACGACGAAACATAAGCGATCCTCCCAACGGCTTACGACTCGACCGATTCGGGCTTTTGGACGGGCAGGATCCTGAAACATGGATCCTGGCGGAGCCGAAGTAGTCTAAGTATTTGATTCCGGGTGGCTCTCCAGGGATACGGGCGGGATACAGCAAACGAAATGCCGCGGGCCGACACTCCAGCAGCGTATTGGTATCAGGCCATTGCGACGCCGGCGAGCTGGCCGCGCATGAGCGCGTCCTTCATCAGCCGGCTGCCGCAATCGAGGTGGGCTTCCATCCGGTCGCGCGCCGCGGCCGGGTTCCGGGCGGCAATGGCGTCGACGATCTCCCGGTGCGCGTCCGACGCGCCATCCTGAAACGGGCCGAAATTGACGCCAAGGGACATGAACCGGTCGACCTGACCAAGGCACCGTTCGATCAGTTCGAGCGCCAGGCCGTTGCGGGCAACCGCCGCGACGGCAAGGTGAAACTGCACGTTGGCAATTTCCGATTCGCGAAAATTCTGGGTGGTGCCGATCGGGACGCTGGCGAGCCGCCGCAACCGCTCGACGTCCTCCGGCGTGGCGAGTTCGGCGGCCCGTGCAGCTGCGGCGCCTTCCAGCAAGCGCCGAACATCGAACGTGTCGTGGATGTGCTGCACGGTGACGCGGGCGACGAAGTACCCATGCCCCAGCACGCGTTCGAGGTAGCCTTCCTGCCATAACCGCGCGAGCCCTTCGCGGATCGGGGTGCGGCTCATGCCGTGCTCGGTTGCGAGGCTGACTTCAGACAGCGGAGCGCCCGGCCGATATCGCCCTTCGACGATGCCGGCTTTCAAATTCCGGTAGGCGCGTTCGACGTGCGGCGCCGCATCGTGTCCGCCCCGAGCGGGCGACGGATCCCGCCGCGTGCGTCCACGGGCCGCCATGGAGACCTGCTTCAAAGCGCCGACGAGTATACAGGCCGGATACCTTGATGACAATTCCCAACTCCCAATTCTGTCAACGCTCGTTAGAAATGTCCCCTTCATTAGCTCGTTAGAAACGTCCCCTTTCTTTTCTCTGACAGCGCCGGGCGCTTAGCGACCGGCGCCCCGCCGTGATCCTGGCTACGTCTTTATGATTTGCCAGAGCGGCGGGGCGTGTTCAATGAACGGGCGCCGCCACGGGTGCGTGATCGCTGGCCGCATCCGTGCCTGGACCGCGGGCGCGCGCGCCTGCACGCGCGGCGGCGACGGCTGTGGCGTGGGGCGCACGGGCGGCGCAATGCTGGTCCACGCGAGCCGCCGCCCGCGGTAGCGCACCTCGAGCGTGCCGTTCTCCGCCTCGAAGATGTCCACACGACTGCGCGCGGGCGGGCCCGCCGAGAGGCGCGTCAGTTGGAGATACCGGCCCCTGTACTGCACGACCCAGTCGTTGCCGACGGTCCGTACGTGCCGCAGCCGGAACACGGTGTCGAGCGAGACCCGCGCCGGCACGGGCAGATGAAAATCCTCCGTCGAGGCCGCGGGAATCGTGAACCGCGCGTTGTGGTCGGCCCAGTACGTCTCGGTCAGGAACGCGTTCGCCGCCACGAGATCGCCGACACCGCGCCGGCGCAGCTTCTTGACGAGCCGGTCCTGATGCGTGCTGTGATTCCGCTCGATACGGCCTTTGGCTTGTGGCGAGCTCGCCGCGATGATGTGAATCTGCAGCGCCGCACACATCCGCCCGAATTGCGTCAGCGGCGCGGCCCCCGTCACACGCTCCTCCGCATTCGGCTTGCGCACATACACATTTTTCCAGTCCGTGTAGAGCGCCCGCGGGACCCCAAACGCGGCAATCCACTGCCGCAAGACATGGACGGCATGCCAGATGGTCTCCTGCGGGCCGAACGCCCCGCGCGTCGTCCCCGTCGCATCGTCGACCAACGTCAGCAAACACGCCGACGGGCCGCGGTCCTCAAACCACCGGTGCACGCTGCCATCCAGCTGGACTAACTCCCCGAAATGCGCCATGCGCGCGCGACGGCGCCGGTGCGCTCGGCTCTTCCGCCGGCGCTGCCACAGCCCGGCCTCCAACATCCAGCGGCGTAACGTCTCATGATGGACGACGACCTCGTCTTCGCTCGCCAGGTGCTCGGCCGCTAACGTCGGACCGAAGCGCTCGTCGACCCCCCCACCATATTTCTTCCGCACCAGCGCGAGCACCCGCGTGCGCCGCGCGCGCGGCGATGCGCGATTCGAGGGCCGCCCCGCGTTGCCGTGCTTCAACGCCGCCGCGCCACCCCGTCGGTACCGCGCCCATAGCCGCTTCGCGTGGCGATAGCTCACGCCCATCAACGTCGCCGCCGCCCCGAGGCTCAAGCTTCCCGCCTGCACGCGCCCTAACACCGCGACGCGGCGCAGCTCCCGCCCACTCATCGACGTCCTCCTCACGCGACCTCCTGCAGGTCGCTAGCGTAGGGGACATTTCTAATGAGCTAGCAAGGGGACAATATCAACGAGCTACAACATTCCCAACTCCCAATTCCCCACGGCCAAGGATCCGGGTTTTGCAATCGGCAATCGACAATTTGGGAGTTGGGCGGGTTGGGAGTTGGGAATTAAAGATGCTATCCTCATGGAGCCTTCTCCCAGCAGGCTCCTGCGAAGCGTTTCCCAAAATCAACCGGGGCGAGAACCAGTCATGCGCATACGTCCGCTTTCGACCTTCGTCTGCCTGCTCGCGGCCCTGGCCCTCGCGTCTCCGGCTGCAGCGCAGTACGGCGGCTCGCGCCTGTCGAACCGCGCCACCGGAGAGAATTACCGCGTCGAGGCCGGCATCTTCTTCTGGGATCCGTCGCCCAACATCGTGATCGCCAGCGAAGGCCTCGGGCAGGAGGCCGACAAGATCGACTTCGTCAACGACCTCGGGGTCGAGAAGAGCACGTTCAAGCAGTTCAAGATCACGCTGCGGCCCGCCACGAAGCACAAATTCCGCTTCGAGTTCACGCCGATCCGCTACAACGCCGACCAGACGATCACGCGAGTGTTCGTGTTCAACGGCCAGCGCTATACGATTGGCCTTCCCGTGCAGACAGCGGTGCAGTGGAACGCGTACCGTTTCGCGTACGAATGGGACTTCGTCTATCGCGACCGCGGGTTCGCCGGCCTGGTGCTGGAGACGAAGTACACCGACATCCAGGCGTCGCTCGACGCCTCATTCGCAGGCCTGGCGGACCACGAGTTCACACACGCCAAGGCGCCGATTCCCGCCATCGGCCTCATCGGCCGCGGCTACGTGGCCCCGAATATCTCGATCACCGGAGAATTCACCGGATTCAAACTCCCCGAAATCGGCTCCGCTGACAGTGACAATCACTACAGCGGCAAATATTTCGACTTCGACCTCTATGGGACGGTGAACTTCACGGACAACTTCGGTGTCGACGCCGGCTACCGCTCCTTCGACGTCGATTACCTGGTCAAGCGCGATTCGGGCACCCTCAAGTTGAGAGGCTTGTACTTCGGCGGCAAGGCTCGATTCTAATCAGTCCGTAAACTTTGTCGTGTCGCACTGCCGCGCCGCGATGGGGCGCAACGCTCTCGAGGTTGTGTAGTTGACGCGCGCATCACTTGATGCGCGCGTAGACGCCGAGAAACCTCGAATCGCGATTGCCAGGCTCGGTTTCAGAAGGCCGGAATCCCGACGAGCACGTGATCCGCACGAGAGCGGCATTGCGCGCGTCCTCAATCGGCACCCGCACCTCGCGCTCCTCGCCGGGCGCGAGCGTCAGCGCGTGCCGCCATCGGCCGCTGTCGAGCGTCACGTCGTTCTGCACCGGTCCGTTCCGGAGCGCGACATCGACGGACGCCGCCGGGCCGTCTGGAGCGATTACGACGGCAGTCGACCGTGAACCTCCCGCCCAGAAACCTGCCGGCTCGGGGAATGACCGAGCATCCAGGAAGAACACGACGGTCGAACCGTACCGCACCGCTCGCTCCGCGAGGTCGGGTGACAACCGCTTCCCACGCGGCAGCAGGTGAATCGGGCGAAGCGTCAGGCGGCGGATCGCCTCCCGCGCGGCTTCGTCGGAACGAACGACGATCGAGCGGACGTCCACAGGGAACCGCAGCGTCACGCCATCTTCGAACGTCGAGAGCGGTTCCGTGGCGATCGCGAACTGGTCCTGCGCAATGCCGGCCATCACCAGGCCATCCGCCGGCGGACCCGCGACCGACAACCGATATTCGCCCGCCGGGATCGCCGGCAACACCGCGAGCGGACGGTTGCCGCGCGGCACCCCGCGCGATCGGATGGTCGCCGGGGCGACGTCAACCGTGAACGACGCCGCGTAGCTCGCGGTCGGAACGACTCTGTATCGGCGCACGTCGACCACCAGCGTCCGTCCCGACGAGATCGTCCGCAGGGCGGACAACTGCGACGAGACCTCTCGCAGAGGCGCGGCGTCAGAGAGGTGCCACACGATCGTCGCGCACGCCATCGCGGCAAGCGCGCACGACCACGTGACGATGGTCAGGAGCCGTTCCGATCCCCTTCGCGATCGCCAGCGCGCGACGACGACGATGAGGGCGCACGCGACGAGCCACGGGAGCGCCGCGAGCGTGCCCGCTCGTGCGGCCGTCTGTCTGGCATCAGTGGCGGTTCCTAGCGGCAACGGCACGTACGCCGGAAGCGCCGACGACAAATCAACGGCGCGGCTGGCCCACTCCGCCCACGGCGCAGGTGTCAGGCCTGCGTCGTTGCGAGTGTGATACGCGAGACGCCCTCCACCAACGCCGGCCGTGATCGCTGAAATCCAGACGGTGATGACGAGTGCAGCCATCATCACGGTCCGCATCCCGCGAGACGCGCCCGATGCCGACCACGCGTGCGCGGCCGGAATGGCGAGCGGCAGCAGCACGGGTACGAGAAATCGTGCCGGACCGCTCCAGCCCGCCCACCACATCGCGAACGTCGCCACGATCAGCAGATACGGCAGCACCATGACCGCGTATTCCACCGCGAGGCGCCGCGCGCGTATGAACCCGGCGAGTGCAGCGGCGAGGACGGGCGCTGTGAAGAAAAGCCCGAATCCCTGATCGAACAGAAGCCCGCCAAACCCGTTCGAGAGATACGCAAAGGAGTTTTGCGTCTGACGCCCATACGGCGCAGAAGGGTCCGGCATCCCGTACACGACGACGAAGAAGAACAACCAGGCGAGTGCGCTGGCTGCCGGCGCGCTGAGGAACGCGATCGCCTTGGCCAGCGGATTCGGCGTCCGCGCGAGCCGGACGAGGATGAGTCCGCCGAGCGTCGCCGCAAGCACGGCGAAGCGCGTGTGCATCCAGGGAAGGAGCGCGAGCGCCAGCCCGTGAAACAGCCAGGGCTGCCAACGCACGCTGTGATCGCTCGTTTCCCACTCCGTCCGCATCAACGCCCAGACACCGGTCAGGACAACAGCCGCGGCCGGCCCGTCTGGATAGACGGTGTAGGTCTCGACGAGAAATGGGCACGAGAGCGCGACCGTTGCCCAGCCGAACCACGCCGCTGCCGCACTGCTCGTCGCTTTCCACGCCAGCCACCAGGCCAGCGCTCCAGCCGCCGCGGCGACGAGGATCAGAAAGATGACGACGCCGTGGTAACCGCCGATCGCAAATGCGGGAAGCACCAGGAACGGCAGGCCGGGCGCGTGGATCGAATAGATGGCGCCGTTGCGGCCGGGCTGCACGAAATCCGGTTTGAGGTCGCCGGCAAAGTACGCACGGTAGTCGCCACGCTGGTGGTTGTTCTCGATCTTCAGGTCATGGTCGTAGAGGAGGCTCTGCGTGATGATCAGGTAATGCGGCTCGTCCCCGCCGGGTAGCGATGGCGACGCGCACCACGCCGCGGCTGCGAAGATCGCGAACGAGAGAACGGCTGCGTAGCGGCACTGCCGCTGCGGCGCGGTCGCGTTGTACCAGGTCCTGTCGCACTGGGCGACCGCGATGACCCCGATCGCGCACGCGACCCAGAGCAGTGTCAGGAGCGGCCCTGTCCAGAGGAGAAACGCGCTGGGGAGCTTGAACGGAAGCCACGGGAGGAGAACGAGCGCGAGCGGCGACAGCGCAATCAGCACGCCCCGCGGTCGCGACGACAGCGACGCCGCGGCGAGCGCCGCGACGCCGGCAAGCAGCGCCGCCCCGATGTGGACGGGATCGACGGGGAGCAGCGCCGTCCGCGTTGCGTCACCGGCCGTAACGACCAGCGAACCAAAGGACAGCCAGGCCGCAGCAGCCGCGACCGCGCCCGCCACGACGGCATACAGACGCGACGAAGGTAGAATGCGCAATTCTACATGGAGTACCGCTCGGACCTGCGCGTCCGCGAGACCGCGAGCGTCTGGCTCGCAGGAGTCGCCCTCGCCCTGTTGATGACGTGGCCGCTTGCCGCGGGTCTCGGACGGCTCGGGCGGACGACCGGCGCTGACGGGCAGTTCAGTCTCTGGAACGTGGCGTGGGTCGCGCGAACGCTGGTCGCCCACCCGGCAGGGCTGTTCAACGCCAACATTTTCTATCCGCACAAGACGACGCTCGCGTACTCCGAAGCCAACCTGCTCGAAGGTGCGCTGGGGATTCCGATCTGGTGGGCGACGAAAAATCCTTACGCGACGCTGAACGTCATCGTCCTGCTCGCGTTCACGACGTCGTTTGCCTGCATGTACTTCCTGGCGCGGCATCTGTCGGGTAGCCGCGCAGGTTCAGCGCTCGCGGGCGTCGCCTACGCGTACTGCCCCTACGTCTTCGCGCATACACCGCATATCCAGTTGCTCGCGACGGGAGGCCTGCCGCTCTCGATGCTGATGCTCCAGCGGCTCGCCGACGCCCCTTCGCCGAAACGCGGCGTGCTGCTCGGGCTCGCGCTCGTGGCGCAAACACTGGCGTGCGCTTACTACGGGGTCTTCGCGGCGTTGATGGTCGCGTTCGGTGCGCTGGTGCTGGCCGGCACGCGACGTCTGTGGCGATCCTGGGCCTTCTGGCAATCGCTCGCCGCAGGCGCGCTCGTTGCGCTGGCGGCGACCGTTCCTGTGTTCCTCGAGTATGTCCGCGTGCAGAACGAGACGGAGTTTGGCCGGACGATCGCCGATGCGGCGCGGTGGTCGGCGAAGCCTCAGGACTACATCGTCTCGTCTGCGCACGCGCATGCGTGGCTGCTGGCAATCGCGCGCCGGTTCGAGCACTGGGAGGAAGTGCTCTTTCCGGGCATGCTCGCGCTCGTTCTGGGGGTCGCCGGCTTCGTACTGTGCGCGCGCCGCGGCGCGCCGCGCCGGGCGCGCGAGGCGGCGCTGCTTTACGGATCACTGGGCGGCCTGGCGCTCTGGAGCTCGTTCGGACCTGCGGCAGGCCTTTATCGCCTCCTCTTCCACCTGCCGCTCTTTTCGTTCCTGAGAGCGCCGTCACGGTTCGGTCTCATCGTCGTCTTCGCTCTTGCCCTGATGACCGCGTTTGGCGTTCGCGCGCTGCTCGAGCGGCTGACGGCTCACGTGCGGGCGCCTGCGGCGGCGGCGCTCGTGGCCGCCGCGGTGCTCGAACTCAACGTGCTCCCGTTTCCGTGGGAGCGCGCGCCCACCGTCCCATCGCCGTATCGCGCGCTCGCGTCGCTGCCTGCTGCGCCAGTCGCGGAGTTCCCGTTTTACAGCGAGCGCGTGACGTTTCCGCTTCACGCGCAATACATGCTGTTTTCCACCACGCACTGGATGCCGCTCGTGAACGGCTACAGCGACGTCATCCCGCTCGATTTCCGGCAGTCGGCCGCGATCCTCGCAACGTTTCCCTCGAGAGAGGCGTTTGCCGTGCTGGCGCATCATCGCGTGCGCTACATCGGTGTGCACTGGGACATGTACGGCCCGCGCGCGGATGCGACCCGCCGCGCGCTCGATGGCTATGCTGGCAATTTGAGGATTCTGGCAGCGGACGGCCGGATGACGCTCTATGAGGTCGTGCGATATCCCTGAGATGCGGCGGGCGGCTTTATCCGCCAGTTTTCTTCTTGTGGACTGCCTTCTTCTTCGCGGCTGGCTTCTTTTTCGCGGCTGGTTTCTTTTTCGACGTGCTCTTGCTCGCGGAACCGCTCTTCTTCGCGGCGGGCGCGGCCATGGACGTCGCACTCGCGGGTCGCGGCGCAACCCGGATCGGCTGACCTCCGGATTCTCCATACAGCCGCCGATAGTCTTCGGCAGTTCCGAGGATCCGCTTCACGTAGTTCTGCGTCTCCGGAAACGGGATATCGTCGATGAACTCGTCCTCATCCAGACCTGGCCGTTCGGCCTTCCAACGAACGACGCGGCTTTCGCCGGCGTTGTAGCTGGCGAGCGCGTAATACGTGCCGCCGAATTGCTGCACGAGCTTCGAGAAATACAGCGTCCCGAGGCGGATGTTCAGCTCGGGATTGGTCAGCATCGCCGTGTTGAAGCGGCGGATGCCGAGCGACTGCGCGAGGCGGCGGCCAGTCGCGGGCACCACCTGCATCAGCCCCCACGCGTTTGCGTTCGATCGGACGCCGGCGTCGAACGTCGACTCCTGCGCGATGAGCGCCGCCACGATGTACGGGTCGAGATCGTGCTGCGCCGAGGAGCGCTTGATCGAATCCCAATACGTGAGCGGATAAATGACCTGCAGGATTTCTGGCGGCAGATCTTCACCACCAGACGCCAGGTGCTGTGGATACGCGCGCCGCATCAGCGTGATCGCTCTTCGCAGTTCACCTTTCTGGTGGTAAACCCAGGCGATCGTCGCGTCGATCACAGGCGAATTGCCCCACGCCTTCTGGGCGTATCGCAGCTCGTCCAGCCCGTCGTCGTAGAGACCCGCGGCGAGCAGTGTGTGGATCACGGCGGCATTCGGCGGCAGTTCCACGGCGGGCGCCTGCAGCGACCGCGCGGACGCCTGGACGACGATGCCGCTGGCGTCAGCGGCGGGCTGCGCGGCAGCCGTCGACAGCCGGCGCCCGGCGAGGCGGCCGTAGTACGAATTCCTGTAGTCGGTGTAGACCAGGCGAAGCCGCGCGTTCGCCGTCGCGCGGTCCCCCATCTGAGCGCGTGCGCGTGCCGCCCAGTACAGATAGGGCGGCCGGTAGTCCGAACGCGGGAACGCGGCCGCTGCGGCTTCGAATACGCGTGCCGTCTCGGCGTAGTTCGCGGTCTTGTAGCACCACCAGCCGTATTTCCACGCGGCGCGCTCGGCACGCGTCCCGTTCGGAAATTTCTCGAAAAGCTCCTTGAACGTCTGCGCGGCGAGGTCGTCCTGGTTCGACAGAATGTAGTACGTGCCGAGGTTGTTCAGCGCCTCTTCG
>Ga0308176_10002169_pt1 | contig 12296 bp, 10 predicted proteins | sample PhyCR2_3_FD_203890 | JGI IMG/M metagenome (GOLD analysis project Ga0308176, IMG submission 203890) | Soil microbial communities from UC Gill Tract Community Farm, Albany, California, United States - DLSLS.C.R2 | ecosystem: Environmental > Terrestrial > Soil > Agricultural land | place: USA... | reverse complement strand
CGGCCGCGCCGTGATCTTCATCGACGAGCTCGACGCCGTCGGCGGCGCCCGCAGCGGCGGCGGGGGCGACGGCGGCTCCTCCGAGCGCGAGCAGGCGCTCAACCAGCTGCTGGTCGAGCTCGACGGCTTCGAGAAAGACCCGGGCACGGTGATCGTCATCGCCGCCTCCAACCACGTCGACAAGCTCGACCGGGCGCTGCTGCGGCCGGGGCGCTTCGACCGGCGGGTCCTGGTCTCGCCGCCCGACCGCGCCGGCCGCGAGGCGATCCTCCGCAGCCACGCTCGCGACAAGCCGCTGGCGCTCGGCCTCGACCTCGCCGACGTCGCCCGCAAGACGACCGGGATGACCGGCGCCCAGCTCGCCAACGCCCTCAACGAGGGGGCGATCATCGCCGGCCGCGCCGGTCGCCACGCGATGACCCGGGAGGACCTCGACGAGGCGCTGCTGCGCCAGGCGGTCGGCTCCCAGCAGGCGCGCCGGCTGAACAGCAGAGAGCGGCGGATCGTCGCTTACCACGAGGCCGGCCACGCCCTCTGCCGCCGCCTGCTCGGGCTCGATCCGCCCGAGATCCTCAGCATCGTCCCGCGCGGGCCGGCGCTCGGCTTCGTCGCCCACTCCCCGCAGGAGGACAGCTACCTGAAGTCGCGCGAGGAGCTGCTCGACGAGGTGGTGACCCTGCTGGGAGGCCGGGCAGCCGAGGAGGTGGTGCTGGGCGAGACCTATTCGGGTGCCGCCGACGACCTCAACCGCGTGCACCTCGTCTGCCGCCAGATGGTGACCGAATTCGGGATGGGAGTTGCCGTCGATCACGACGGGCCGCCGCCGATCGCGCTGCCCACGGGCGACTACGCCGTCTCGGACGAGACGCGGCGCGAGGTCGACCAGGCTGCGGCGACGCTGGCTCGGGAGGCCTACCGAAGGGGGCGGGCGTTGATCTCGGCCAACCTGGAGTGCCTCGACCACCTCGCCGTGCTGGCGCTCGAGCGGGAGACGCTGACGCGGGAGGAACTCGACGAGATCTTCGCCGCCCACGAGCTCCGCGGCCTGGTCGACTCGCCGCGCTCGGGCGGCGCCCTGATCGCCCTCAGCAAAGAGACCGCCGAGTAGCCTCAGCGACATGGTCGAGCCGGTCCGCTGGTGGTCGATGCGGCCGGCCCAGAACCTGAAGCCGGCAACCTACCGCTGTCCGCTCTGCGGCCGGCACCTGCCCGCACTCAGCGAGCACGTCCTGGTCTGGCCCGAGAACGACCGCTCGCGCCGCCGCCACGCCCACACCGAGTGCGTGCTGCGCGCCCGCCGGGCGGGCCGGCTGCCGAGCGAGGAGGAGTGGCGCCGCGCACAGCCGCGCCGCCCCGGGCTGTGGCGGAGGCTGCTCGACCGGCGCTTCGGTGAGGATTGAGCCGATGCTCGAGCTGCTCGCCGTCGCGGCGGCCGGCGCCGCCGCGGGGGCAGTCAACGCCATCGCGGGCGCGGGATCGCTGATCACCTTCCCGACCATGGTCGCCCTGGGGCTGCCGCCGCTCTCGGCCAACGTCACCAACACGGTTGGCATCGTCCCCGGCGCGGTCGGCGGCGCCCTCGGCTACACGGACCTCCTGCGCGAGCAGCGGCAGCGGCTGGCGCGCCTGCTGGCGCCGATGATGCTCGGCGCCGTCGCCGGCACCGCGCTCCTCCTCCTCACCTCCAACGCGGCATTCGAAGCGATCGTGCCGGTGCTGATCGCCGCCTCCTGCCTGCTGCTCCTCTTCCAGCCCCGGTTGATGGCGAGGATCTCCCACGCCGGCAACGAGCATTCGCCCTTCCTCACCGCCGGCCTGCTCTTCTCCGGCGCCTACGGGGCCTACTTCGGCTCGGCGGTCAGCATCCTCCTGCTCGCCCTGCTGGCGCTCTTCGTCAGCGACACCCTGCAGCACCTCAACGCGATCAAGATCCTCCTCGTCGGCTTCGCCAACCTGCTGGCGGCGCTCGTCTACGCCTTCCTCGCTCCGGTCGAGTGGCGCTACGTCGTTTGCCTGATGGTCGCCTCGCTGCTCGGCGGCCGCCTCGGCGCGCACTACGCGCGCCGGGTACCCAGCGAGACGCTGCGGGTCACGGTCGCGGTGCTGGGGCTGGCGGTCGCCGCCGCCCTCGCGGTGCGGGCCTTCGGCTGAGCCGCCCGGCGCTCAGCCTTTGCCGGCGACGGAGGAGACGTATTTGGCGACCGCTTCGATTTCGCCTTTTTCGAGGATCGGGCCGAAGGCCGGCATCGGGCCGCCGCCGTTGATCACCTGGTGTTCCACCGTCGCTTCGTCGGGCATCAGCTGATCGAGGTTGGGACCGACTTCGCCGCTGGTGCCGGCATCGGCCAGCGTGTGGCAGCCGGCGCAGTTGGTGGTGAAGACCGTTTTGCCTTCTTCGAGGCTTTCACCGCCACCGGCGGCCCCTTCGGTGCCCGTTTCGGCTTCCTCGGCGCCGGCCGCGGGCTTGCCCTTCGGGGCTTCGGCCTTGCCGGCTTCCTTCGCCGCTTCGGCCGCTTCGGCTTCTTCTGCCTTCTTGCCTTCGCCGGGTTCCGACATCCCGGGCTTTTCGGAGAGCGTCGTTTCGTTCGTGGTCGTGCCCGAATCGCTGCCGCAGCCGCTCAGCGCGAAGACGCCCACAAGCGCCGCCAGCGCCAGCGCCGCCAGGACCCTGATGACCGAACCGGAACCGCTCTCTCTCATCTCGACCTCCAGATCGCCCGCTTTCAGTTGCCTCGATCCTATGCCCGTTCGACTCCGGCAGGCCGGGCGCCGCCCGCCTCCTCCAGAAACGCGGTTGTCACCCGTCCCGTCCGACCGGGAACAACCTTCTACAATGGCCTCGGGACAAGGGACACGGCGGCAAGCCTGTCGTCGGCCGGTCTAGGAGACGAGGAGCTGGGTGAGCGCCGGGTCTGTTGAGCACCCAATGGTCGAAACGCCATGGGGACACGCTTCCGAGTTGAAGAAGAGGAAGCTTTCTCCGGGCAGCGGGACCCCGCCCGAGGAGGTGGCCCGCAACCAGCTGGAGCGGCTATACGCAGCCATCGTCGCCGTGGTCTCCGAGAAAGGCTTCGAATCGACCACCGTCGCTGACGTCATTGGACTTTGCGGGGTATCTCGGAGTGACTTCTACAAGCACTTCGACAACAAGACGCAGTGCCTGACGGCGGCGGCAGAAAGCTTCCTGGAGCCAACACTGAGGGGGGTGGCCAACGGTCGAGAAGCCGGTCGAACGGAGGCCAGGGCGACCTTCGAGGCATTCATTCGCCTGATCTGCTCGCAACCGGCGGCAGCTCGCGTCTGCTTCATCGAGCTCCACGCGGCTGGGCCAGATGGCGACGCCCTGGCCGAACGCAGCTTCGACGCGGTCGTCGGACTCGCAACCCGGGCCAGTGGGGAGTCTTCGACAGCGCTCCCGCTATCGCGGATCGTGGTGGGCGGGATTCGCAAGCTGATTCACACCCGGCTTTACCGTGGCCAGGAGCGCGAGCTTCTCGACCAAGCCGCCGACCTCTGGCGCTGGGTCAAGACCGTGCAGCCCCCGCCCCAGCCACTCGAGACGCCGCGTCGTCAGCGCGGGGGCGGGGGCCCGCGCTTTGCGGGATACACCCCGGCCGAAAAGATTGCGAAGGCCGTTGCAAGGGTCGTGGGGGAAAAGGGCTATCACGCGATGAACACCGACGACGTCGCGGGGACAGCATCGATCTCGCTGAGCACCTTCTACGAGCACTTCGCCGACAAACAGGATGCGGTGCTTGCTGCGCTCGAGATGAGCGGTGCACAGATAACTGCGCTGGCCGTTCCAGCGGCACGGCGGGCCGGGGACTGGGAGGAGGGCGTCCGCGCTCTCTACGAGGCGATTTGCGCGTACTTCGCGGCAGAGCCCGAGATGGCGCGACTCGCAATGCTGGGCGTCTACGGCGCCGGCCAACAGGCGCTTGCTCGCCGAGACAGGGTCATCGACTCGCTTTGCGCGATGCTGGCTCCGGGCTTCGAGGCAAATCCAGAAGCCCCGGCGATCAGCGCCGAGGCGGTGGGCGCGACGGTTTACGCCCTGATGCGTGAGCAGGTGCGCACGGGCGGCCCCGGAAGCCTCCCCACCATCGTGCCGCTCGCCACCTACGTCACGTTGGTCGGGTTCGTGGGCCCACTGCAAGCCGTGGAAGTAGCCAACGGCGAAAAGCGACGCCGCTGAGAAGAGGCTCTGTCTCGCTCAGGCGCCGAAATCGGGGGGAGGCGGAATCCTGAGCTCCTTCGCGGCCTCCTCGGCACCGAGGTACGGAAAGACAGCGGCATACATCAGCTGCGGGATCTCCTCCTCCCCGAGGCCGAGTTCTCCTTCGGCTACCGCCTCCTGAATCCGCGCGAATACGACGCCCCCCACTCCCAACGCCGTCGCACGGCTGGGTGAATTCGGCCCAGCCTCGGCACTGCCTTCGTCGATCAGGTCGACGAGGCGGTTGAAGGTGTCGAGGAAGAGCGCCTGCGCCGCGTCGCCGGCGTCTTGAGCGTCGACCGCGGCCATCCGAGCCATCCGTTCGTCCTCTCGCAGGAAGCGCAGGAGCGCGTAAGCGGTTGCGCGCATTCGGTCGCGCCACCCTCGCTCCCCGGCAACGGCGCTCTGGGCACGCTGGAAGAAATCCGAGTAGACGTCGCCGAGAACAGCCGCGAACAAAGCGTTGAGGCCCGCGTAGTGATGGTGAAAATCCGACTCGGCGACGTCGGCACGCCGCAGAACTTCTGAGAGTTCGAGGTTCCGATAACCGTGCTCGACGCAAAGATCGAGCAGCGCCTCCCGCAGGCGGCGTGACTTTTCCGCGCTCTGGTCCACCATCATCGGTCCAGCGCTTTCTATCTCATCGGGTCCTAGCAGAACTCTCTAACGGCGGCTACGGGCCGCCAGCAGTGCGCCGGAGCCCCGACCGCCTCGGCGCAAGAGGTGAACAAGCAGGGTGGGTCGCGCGAAGGGACCGAGCGCTTCGAAGACGGCGCAGGAGACCGAATCCCGCCCGGGCCGCCACGCCTTCGGATCGACCAGGTAGAGGGTTCCCATCGCCGCGAAGATCGCCTCGTGCATGCCGCCGCCGGGAAGCAGGCGGAGCTGGCGGCGAGCCGTCAGCGCGAGAAGCTCGAGGCGCTCGGCTGCGAGCTGGGACGAGCCGTACCGGCGCAGGTGGCTCGCTCCGTCGGGGTCCTCGTCGAGGTCGACGAGGGAATCCAGCAGCGCGTTGAGCCCGCTGGCCCAGGGAAAGTAAGCAGCCTCGACGCGGTCGGCATCGTCCTCAGTGGCTCCGGGTGTGGCGGCTAGAGCGAGGAGGGCGCCGACCCCCAGCGAGGATGCCGCGGCAGCGCCGAGAAGCTCCCACCACTCGAGCCGCTCGACGAGGTCGCATTCTTTCGCCGTGCGGGCGGCCCACTCGGCAAGCTGCGGCTCGAACGGGCCGAAGTGCAAAGCGTGGTTCAGCGCCTGGGATTCGCGGCACAGGGTGGCTTGGTGGAGCAACGCGGCGCGGACGGCGTGGTAGGAGGGCAGCTCCGGCAAGGGGGCGCGGCAGGTCTCGATCAGCGCATGCAGATAGCCGGCGTCCTCGCGACCGGGCGCGAGCGCGTAGTAGTCGCTGTGGGTTGCCTCTGGATCGAGGGCCACCTCGAAAGCACGGTGCAGGCGAAGCCCGTTGGAAAGCGGATCCTCTGCAGGGCGCTCGGAAACGCCGTCGAGGTAGTCGAGCATCAACTGGTAGGAGACGAGGCTTCGCGCGAGCGGTCCGCGTTGCGGCGCGGGTGCGAGGACGGCCAGGGCCGCGAGCCCCTCCGAGTTGGCGGCCTTGTCGCGGTGGGCAATCAGTGCGTCTTCGCGCAGCAGCGGGTCGGGAATCGCCTCCGCGCGGGCGAACAGCTGACGCTGGGCGGCGCGGGCGGCGGGGAAGACGTCGAGCCAATAGCGGCGCGCGGAGCGGCCGAAGAGGCGCAACGCGCCGTCGGGCCCCGCACTGTTCTGTGGAGATGTCATGTCCGATGGGCTCAGTCGAGCGTGCGGCAGCTGCGGAGGATCGGAGTGGAGAGGGTTGGCGCGGGATTGAAGTGAAAGGTGGCCCGGGCCAGGGGCACGCTCAAACTGTGGAAGCGAGGAGGAAGCGGGCAATGGGCGTTCAAGTAGCTGTGGAGCCTGCCATGGCGACGATAGCGCCGTCCGAGGGTGATTTGGAACGAGCGTAGCCTCAGCCACCGACCAAGCGTCCTCGCGACCCGGGCCTCGAGCAGCACTCCGTATGCGCCGTGGCGGAGCCTGCGCAGGGTGAACGGCAAGACGAAGGAGACCGGCGGCGAGGAGGAGTATGCGTGGACCCACACCGCCGGACGGCCTGCCGCGCGCCCGTTGAAGGCCAGGACCCTGGCCTGGGCGACGAGAGGCATTTCAGGGTCCAGCGGCACTTCGGCGACGATCGCGCCATGGCCGACGAGAGCGCCGCGGCAGCGAGTGAGGGCTTGCCGATGGGTGGCGTTGCGAAGCCGTGCCCGGGGACAGATAGGCAGGCCCCTGACGTCAAGTCCCCCCCGCGCCCCGAAGGCGAGCGTCATTCTGCCGAGGAAGGGAGGGTTGCCGCCGGTGGTGCTTCGAACGGCGCCGGAAAGAGAGACCGAAACCGGGGCCAGCCCCTGCCGAGGCAGTCGGTTGGGCGTGATCATCGCGTTGAAGCGGACCTTGACGCCGTCGCGACCGCTCTGCTCGCCGAAGGCGAGTCCCACGGCCAAGGCGCCAACGAGCGCGAGCCCCGATGTCAGAGCTGCCAACCGCCGGGCTCTCGAAAAGCTCACTGAAACCTCGAAGGCTTGAAATCGCAGTAGTTGAACCCGAACGCGACGACCACGTTGTTGGCCTTGTTTCCCTCATGGATGAAGTTGGCCCAGGCTCGCTGGAAGCGGGCGACGTCGTCAGCGCGAAGGGCAGAGGCGGTGCGGCCGAGGGCGACGGTCTCGCGTCGCAGGGCCCTGAACCACCGGGCGAGCGTGGTTCGATCCGTGGAGGGCCGGGGCACCTTCCCGATCGCGCTCACGGTATGGGCGAAGATCCGCTTCGCCTCGTCTACCTTCGGCGCGGCCTCGCGCAGCCGTTCGCGCTGCACGTCACCGCGAACGCCGCGCACGGCGCGCTGCGTGGCTTCCGAGCCAGGCTTGCAGATCCGCTCCAGTCGAGTCACGTAATCAGGGCGCGTCGTTTCGGCCGAGCGGGCCGCGCCGGCGACCTGAATCGTGACGAGAAAGAGCACGACGGCAAACAGACGAACGCTCCCCCTCATCAGACCCCGACCTCGGCGGTCGGCCGGCCCTGTCCCGGCCGCGGCGCAAAGCGCGATAGAAGGCGCTCGAGCCATGCCGGCGTGCTCCAGACGCGCTCACCGATCGTCAGCATCATCGCCGGCAGGAGAACGATCCGCACGACCGTCGCGTCGAGAAGGACCGCGACGGTCAGCCCGAGTCCCATCTGACTGACCGTGGCGACCGGGGAGGCGGCGAACGAAGCGAAGACGGCCGCCATTATCACCGCTGCTCCCGTGATCACCGAGGCGGTCCTGTCGAGGCCGGCCCTGATCGCCCCGGGGCTGTTGCCGGTCTCGAGATAGCTCTCTCTCATGCGAGCCAGGAGGAAGACGGCGTAGTCGATCGAGAGTCCGAAGGTCACTCCGAAGATCGCCGCACCCCCGACCGTGTCGATGTAGGGGTGGCCGCCGAGCGGGTAGCCCGCGGGAATCCGACAGACCAGCGTGACGACTCCGATCGCCGCGGCAACCGAGAGGAGGTTGAGGGCGACGGTGATCGCGGCGAGGATCGGGGCTCGCAGCATCACCAGCAGCATCAGGAAGGTGATCGCGATGATCGCGCCGATGACGAGGGGCAGCCGTGACTTGGTCGCCGCGCCATAGTCGTTGAGCATCGCCGCCCCGCCGCTGAGGCCGGTGGTCAGGTTGGGCCGGCCGTCGAGCGCGGCAGCGATTGAGTCGAGTCGCGCGCCGAGCGCCCGGGAGCCCCGGGTATTGAAGCCGGTGGTCGGGATGATGAGGTAACGGGCGGCGCTGCCACCGCGGGAGACGGCGATCACCTCGCCGGCAAGCGAGCGCCTCACAGGATTCGCCCCGTCGATCGCGGCGACGGCGAGATAGCCGGAGTCGAAGAGCCGCGGCGAGATCTCCTTCAGCTGGTCGAGCCGGCGGGTGAGTGGGCCGGCAGTCCTCGAAACCCGCCGGCCGGCATCGCCGAGCTTCCGCTGCAGCGGGTAGGCGCGCGCAGCGCCCTCGGCGAGGCCGCTGCTGAGGGTTTCGGCACCGCCCTGCAGTTCACCCAATCCGCCGGCGAGCCTTTCGGCGCCTCCGCCAAGTCTCCCCAGGTCTCCGCTCAGCGTCTGTGCCTCAGAAACCAGCCGGTCGGACCCGCCTCCCAGGCGCCTGCTGCCGGAGTAGAGCTTGCGGAGGCCGCGGTTCAGCGTTGCGGCCTGTCCGCGCAGGCGAGCCAGTTCTTCCCGATTGGTGGAAAGGACCGAGGCGAGAACCTCGGCTTCGTGGGCGCTCGGCGCCAGAGAGGGTTCAGCTGCCGCCGCGGCTCGCAGCCGCGTCGCAAGGCGGCGGGCGCGGCCAAGGCCCTGGCTGGTCAGGTTTGGCAGCAGCGTGCCGAGGCCGAGCGAGAGGCCATACGCCGTCGAGGATGCGACCCGCTGGCCCTTCTTCAGTCGTTCCGTGCCAGATGCGATCCTTTCGAGTGCACCCGCAGCGCGCTTGCCGCCGGCGCCGGCTCGGCCGAGAGCGTTGGCGAGAAGCTCCGCGCCTTCGCCTGCGCGCGCCGAGCCTACGCCGAGCAGGCCCCCGGCCGCGGAAGCATCGTCCAACCCGCCCCGGATCGTGGAGACCGCACGAGAGGCGCGCTGAAGGCGAGGGCCGAGGCCGGCGAGCCCAACCGCCTCAGACGATCCGTGCAGATGGAGCTCGGCGAGAAGGGACCGCAGCGGTCGGGCGGTGGTGGTGATCGCAGCCGGGCCGATCACGGTGTCGACACCCGGGAGCCGATCGATTCGAAGCTGTGTCGCCGTCAGCGCCGCCAGGGACCGGCGCGAGGTGAGCGGCCCCTTCTCGGCGGCGACGGTGAGTATGAACGGGGCCTGCCAGCCGGGTCCGACGGCGGCCGAGATCGCTTCCGAATCCTTCCGCGCGGAGCTGGTGGGCGAGAGCTCGTCGACCCCTGGTGAGCCGATGTTGAAGGCGAGAGCGGGAGTCGCGAGCAGCAGCAGCGGCACCGCGATGGCGGCAGTCGCCAACACCGGGCGGCGCAGCACGGCGGTGGCAGCTGCCGCGATGCGGGAGCCGCCCGTGCCCGGCGGCGACCGGCCGATTCGTCCGGCGTTGATTCGGGGGCCGAGCAGCGCCAGCAGAGCCGGCAGCGACACCCAGGCGATGAGAACGGCTATCGCCGTGACGACGGCAAGGGCGGCGGCAAGTGAGACCAGCAGCGAGCCGGGCTGCAGGAAGGCCGACAGGAAAATGGAGAGGAACAGGGTCGCTCCGGCGGTGGCCGCGGTGCGACCGGCGCTTGCGCGGGTGATGGCAGCCGCGCCGTGTGGCTCGCCGCCTGCGGCCAGCTCCTCGCGGAAGCGGGAGACGATCAGCAGCGAGTAGTCGACGCCGAGGGCGAGGCCCATCATCGTGCAGACGACAAGGGAGAGGGCGTCGATCGGCATCAGCGAAGCGAGGAAGACGAGGACGCCGCGGCCGGCGAAGACGGTCAGGGCACCAAGCAGGAGCGGGATGGCTGCAGCTGCCAGGGAGCGAAAGACCAGGAGGAGGACGATGATCAGCAGTGGGGCGGCGATCAGCTCGGCACGCTCCGCGGCGGCAAGCGATTCGTGCTGCAGCGCACGCGAGATCGTCGCGAAGCCCGACTGAGCTCCCGTTACGGGCGGGCGGAGGTTCGCCGCGAGCGTTTCTTCGAGTTCCGGCACGGTGCGGCGCATCGCCTCGGCGAGGGGGACGTGGTAGTCGAGCAACAGCAGGGCTCGCGAGCGGACCTCCGGCGGGGCATCCGGCGGCGGCGCCGGGAGCTTGCGTGCCGCGGGCGAGCGGTCCCACGGCGAGATCACCGTGACGTCGGGGTCGCGCCGTATCACCGCCGCCAAATGGCGGCCCTGGCGCTCGAGCGCTGCCGAGGGGCCGCGCAGCAGGACAGTCAGGGGCGAGGAGTCGCCGAAGTGCTCGCGCGCCATGGCTTCTCCCCGAGCCGAAGAGGTACCGCCGATCTGCAACGAGGTCGGGCGCAGGTGCTCTTCCACATTCAGGCCGATGAAGCCGAGGATGGCGACCGCAGCGAGGGTGGCGGCAAGGACTGCAAGAGCGCCGGACCGGCGGCCACGCTCAGGCACCGGCCTGCCGATCGGACCGCGGCCCCACGGAGCCGGCGACGGGACACCACTGCCGGGCAGCCCGAAAAGAGCGCCGGCGCGCCCTCCCCCATGCTGCATGGCCTTTTCCGCAGAAGCGGTCTGTCATCGCTCCCTGCTCTCCCTCCATACCGATGAAAACAGAGGTTGATCCAGAAGGCAAGGCCGCTTTTCTGGACAGCGGTCGCCGCCCTCGCCAGGACGGTTATGGGCGACCCGGAATTCTGGAGCGGATCAGTCGACTGCAGCGCCGACCGAAGATGCGCCCTCCGCCTCGATTAACGAAGCGGAGGGCGCTGCGATCACCTCAAGGGCGACCGAATACGCCGCTATCCAAAATTGAGAGCGGCGACGTAGAGGGGGCTCGGGGTCAGCGAGTAGCTGCCCGAGAAGTACAGTTCCGGGCAGCTGTTTCCGTTGCCCGGCAGAAGCCTGCCGCGTTCAGACCGCAGTTCGGGGCTGGTTCCGCTTATTACGGAGAACGGCGGGATGAACCGGAAAGTACAGTTGATCCCATAGGCGGGCAGCAGGATTTCGGTGCCCCCTTCGCCGGTGCCCGTCATCAGTGCAACCGGTTCTTCTTCTTCTGGGAGTTCGATTTTCCGAGACCCATATTTCGTGAACGTGGTGGTCCACGAGCATCCCGTAAACGAGCCGGAGAGATCTTTCAGCAGAACCGGCTTTTCGGTGCCTCCAGCGTCGGTCACTTCCATGCTCAGGCTTCCGCCCCAGCATCGGGACCAAATTTCCCCACTGGGAAGGGTGAAGTCTGCCGGGCCGTTCAAGGTTGCCGTCAGTTTCGTACCCACCCCGTAGTTGTACTGGCTGGTGCACGTGTATAGCTGGTCTTTTTTGCACAGGACCGTGGCAGATGCCGACGTCGCGCCGATTGCGGCCACGACGCTCAGGGCAGCAACTGCTGCCACGGCGAGAATCGAGATGCGTTTCATACGTCCTCCTCCCCGCTTCGGAAGCGGGATCCGTTATAGAGAAACACGGCGATCCAACCACAGATCGGAGAAAGAGGCAAGCGATCTTTTCTGGAGATTATTTGACTTTCCACGCCTTACGCGAGGTCGGTTGGCGCTGGGAAGTGGGCGTTGAGCCCCTGAGACAGCGGGGAGGGATGGGCCTGGGGATCAGCAGTTGCGGCCCACTCGGAGCCGCGGGTGGAGGACCCGGCGCTTGCCGCTCTGGGCTGTCAGCTCGACCTTGGCGTGGCGACGATCGGCGCAGAGCGAATCGCTGTTCACGAAGATGCCGCGCTTGCCTCCACTGAACTGGAAGACCGCTCTGCTGAAGGGAAGGTCGGGGAGAGATGCGAAATTGATTCCCAACCGTCCATCCGTGCTCTCAGCGCGGCCTTCGAGATTCAGCTCCACCCCAGCCGATCGTAGGTGCGCGGTGAGCTTTGCGATGGGCTGCCTCGAGGTACGAACGTAGAGCGGCCCTTCTAGGGGCTCCCGCAGGATGGGGCTGACAAGGCGCACCAGGCCGAGCCGAGAAGACCGGGGGCAGTCAACGACCGGTGTGGTCCGCTCACACGGTCGCCGCAGCCGGCGTATATCCAAAAGCTCCTGCCCCGGGAGGACGATGGAAGCTTCGGCAACACCGGCTTCCGAGAAATTCGAACGGAGGGTCGCCCGTAACAACGGGTGACCATTGCGGTGAACCCCGCCATGAACCGCAATCGACGCACGCGGCCTGAAATGAAGCTCGCGACAGGCGCCGACCTGAAAGGGCGATTCAAGCGGGACGGTCGTGCCGTTGGTCGAAGTGGCAGCCCCCGCAATCCGCGTCCGTGCACAGGACGTCGGCGCCCGAATGAACCCTGGCCTGTCGAGAGCGATACGCAATGCCTGGTACGTGATCGGCA
>Ga0308176_10002168_pt1 | contig 12298 bp, 12 predicted proteins | sample PhyCR2_3_FD_203890 | JGI IMG/M metagenome (GOLD analysis project Ga0308176, IMG submission 203890) | Soil microbial communities from UC Gill Tract Community Farm, Albany, California, United States - DLSLS.C.R2 | ecosystem: Environmental > Terrestrial > Soil > Agricultural land | place: USA... | reverse complement strand
ATTGGATCTATTCTGCGGTTTCAGTTTTACTCGAATGCTCCTCATACGCCTTAACGATCATCTGCACGAGCTTATGCCGGACGACATCTTTTTCGTTGAAGTAAACAAACTCGATGCCTTCCAGATTATTTAAAATCTGTTCTGCTTCCTTGATGCCGCTTTTTTGGCCGCGGGGCAGGTCGATCTGGGTTTTGTCGCCGGTGACGACGGCCTTTGAGCCGAAACCGATGCGGGTCAGGAACATTTTCATCTGTTCGCCGGTCGTGTTCTGGGCTTCGTCGAGGATGATGAACGCATCGGACAGCGTTCGGCCTCGCATAAACGCGAGCGGTGCGATCTCGATGATGCGTTTTTCTAACATCTTTGTCACCTTTTCCGAATCGACCAGATCGAACAAAGCGTCGTACAACGGCCTCAGATAAGGATCGACCTTCTCCTGCAGGTCGCCCGGCAGAAAGCCAAGGCGTTCGCCGGCCTCGACCGCAGGACGTGTCAGAATAATGCGGCTCACCTGTTTCTTGAACAGGGCATCTACCGCCATTGCGACCGCTAAAAAACTCTTTCCCGTACCAGCAACGCCGATACCAAAAACGAGATCGTTCGCTGCGATCGCGTCGATATATTTCCGTTGGTTTGCCGTCTTGGGTGCAACCTGTTTCTTACCTGACGGATTGAAACGGGCTTTCAAAAAATAATCTTTCAGGCTATAGGCGCGGTCTTCGGCGATCTGCTTGAACGCGTCGCGAAGCTCCTTGTCCGTGAAAGTGTTGCCCTCGTCAAACAGGTCGGAAAAATCGCGTAAAATCTGCTCGACCGTCTTGATGTCGCGGTCGTCGCCGTCGATCAGCAGCTCGTTGCCGCGTGCACCGATGCTCACATCGAGCAGAGATTCGAGATATTTAATATTTTGATCTTGAACGCCGAAAAGCGTGTTCAGTCCTTGAGGCGGAAGTTCTAGTTTTTTAAGGTTGCTCAAATTGAAGATTCCCGAGTTTTACAAGTTACCCCACCCGCGTTCCCAGGCGGTACTTTCATTTAAGATGAGGCTACTAAAAGCTGTTTCGACTGTCAATATTTGCGTCCAGGGAGAGGAGCTTGTATCTGCCTGACAGGTTTGAACCACTTGTTTTCTTCGCGTACTTAGCGGCTTTGCAGGAGGCTGTTTCCCGCCAGGACGCAAAGCTGCAAATAAAGTATCTTAATCCGTGACCGTGCAACATAAAGTTCAGACACAGTTTTCCGAAAACCCATCCGTCAATATTGGCACGGCTTTTGCTATTAACTACTCCACACAAGCAGGGAACGTACGAAAATAATTCACGGAGAGATATTGATGTTAAAAAAGCTCTTTCAGAATAACGAACTCACAGATATTTCTGTACTCGCGGTCGATGCTCCAATGCCGAATACCACGCGCGCTGAAACAACCATCATAAGAAATAAACACCGAAACGCGATCGTTGACGATCCGGCTGAGATCTACAACCGTGCAAGACAGATCTATTTCCGGGCAAAGCGCGTCCGCCACACCAGGTCTGTAAGCATTTTATAGGGGGGGGTAACAATAATGTCACGCGGAAGCAAGGAAAAATATAGCGATAAACAAAAACGCCAGGCCGAACATATCGAAGAGGGTTACGAGAAACGCGGAGTTTCGAACGACGAAGCTGAACGCCGTGCGTGGTCAACCGTAAATAAGGAAAGCGGCGGCGGGAAGAAAAGCGGCTCAGGCCGCAAAAAGTCATAGCCGGACTGTCGCGGTCAGGTTGAAAAGGAGAGTGCAACACTGGTTTGCCTCTCCATTTTTATTTGCGAATAAGGGAGGGGAAATGACAAAAACGCAAGCAACAAAACAATACAAAGAAGATCAGGATTATGTAAAAAACAAGGACACCAACGACCAAACCGGCGCCAAGCCCAAAAACCCGCTGCCGGAGCAAAAGCAGCCCAGGCCGGGAATTGAAAAAGAAGTCGAACCGCGTCCGCAATACCTCGCGCCAAATTACAAAGGTTCCGCTAAGCTCGAAGGCAAAGCCGCCTTGATAACGGGCGGCGATTCCGGCATTGGCCGTTCTGTCGCTGTGCTTTTTGCGCGTGAAGGCGCCGATGTCGCCATCGTTTATCTGCCCGAAGAGCAAACCGACGCCGACGAGACCGCGCGGGTCGTCAAGGACGAGGGGAAAGAGGCGTTGATGATCGCCGGCGATGTAAAGGATGCAAATTTTTGCAGGGATGCTGTCGATCAGGCCGTTAATAAATTTGGAAAACTCGATCTGCTGGTGAACAACGCAGCGTTTCAAAAGCACGAAAAATCGATCGAGGACGTGTCGGACGAGGAATTTGAAAAAACGTTTCGGACAAACATCTTTGGCTATTTTTATATGGCAAAGGCAGCTCTGAAACACCTGCCGAAAGGTGGAGCGATAATCAACACCGGCTCGATCACCGGCCTTGAAGGCAGCGGCCAATTGCTTGCCTATTCCGCAACAAAAGGCGCAATTCACGCCTTCACAAAATCACTTGCACAGAACGTGGTTAAGCGTGGTATTCGCGTTAACTGCGTCGCTCCCGGCCCGGTCTGGACGCCGCTGAACGTTGCGGACAAACCGCCGCAGGAAGTTGCAAAACACGGCGAAGACACGCCGATGAAACGTCCCGCACAACCTGAAGAGATCGCTCCAGCGTATGTCTATTTTGCTTCGGATGTAGATTCGAGTTACGTAACAGGCGAGGTGCTGACGCTGCTGGGCGGGGAAACGACAGCGGGATAGAGCAGAGGGATGAAGGATAAGGGATGAATCGGATTTATTCATCCCTCATCCTTTTATTTCCCTGCTACGAGTTGGAGCCTTGCTGTAGCGCTTTCAAGGCGTTCGCGGGTGGCTTCGGCGTCTTCGACAGGAGCCAGAGCGAATTCGCGCATCGTTTTTTCCGCTGCATCGCGATCTGCACGCGCTGCATCTGCGTCGATCTCGTCGGCGGTTTCGGCGGTGTCGGTCAACACGGATACGGCGTTGTTGCTAACCTCCATAAATCCGCCCGATACAACCATCTGGCTGGTCGTTCCCTTGTTTGAATAAGTCAAAATGCCTGGCCTGAGAGCCGAGATAAGCGGAGCATGGTTCGGTAAAATGCCCGCATCGCCCGAAGCCGTCGGCACGGTCACCGAATCGACGGTGTCGTCGAACACTTTCTTTTCAGGAGTTACGATTTCTAATTTAAGTTCTGACATTTGTGTAAATGACGCGGTGACGCGGGGAAGGAGAGACGCGATGATTTATTGCTCCGCGTCTCCGTGTCACCCATCACCGTGTCGCAATTTCCTACGCTCCCGCGGCCATCTTCTTGGCTTTCTCGCGGGCCTCTTCGATGGTGCCGACCATGTAGAACGACTGTTCGGGCATATCGTCGCATTTGCCGTCGAGAATTTCGCGGAACCCTTTGATCGTGTCTTCTACCTTGACGTATTTGCCGGGAATGCCGGTAAACTGCTCGCCGACGGTGAACGGCTGCGAGAAGAAACGCTGTATTTTACGTGCACGTGCAACGGTCAGACGGTCTTCTTCGCTCAATTCGTCGAGTCCGAGAATGGCGATGATGTCCTGCAAATCTTTGTACCGCTGCAAGATTTTCTTAACATCCTGTGCGGTGTTGTAATGCTCGTCGCCGACGATCGTCGGGTCGAGAATGCGCGAGTTCGACGCAAGCGGGTCAACCGCCGGGTAAATGCCGAGCTCGACGATCTGTCGCGATAGAGCCGTAACAGCATCAAGGTGAGCAAACGTGGTTGCCGGAGCCGGATCGGTGTAGTCGTCAGCCGGTACATACACGGCCTGGATCGACGTAATAGCGCCCGTTTTGGTCGAAGTGATACGTTCCTGCATTTCGCCCATTTCCGTAGCAAGGTTCGGTTGATAACCCACCGCCGAAGGCATGCGTCCCAAGAGTGCCGATACCTCGGAACCCGCCTGTGTAAAGCGGAAGATGTTATCGACGAAAAACAGCACGTCGTTACCCTGATCGCGGAAATATTCGGCAACCGTCAGACCCGACAGAGCAACACGCAGGCGTGCTCCCGGCGGTTCCGTCATTTGTCCGTAAACGAGCGACACCTTAGAATCCTTGATCGCATTCTTATCGACTGTCGTCAGATCGAACGAGTGGTTTTCTTCAAGGTTGTGCATGAACGCATCGCCGTAGGTGATAACCTTCGACTCGACCATTTCACGCAGCAGGTCATTGCCCTCGCGTGTGCGTTCGCCGACGCCCGCAAATACCGAAAATCCCTCGCGGCCCTTCGCAACGTTGTTGATCAACTCCATGATCAAAACGGTCTTGCCCACACCGGCACCGCCAAAGAGGCCGATCTTTCCACCGCGCAGGAACGGCTGAATGAGGTCGATGACCTTGATGCCCGTCTCAAACATCTCAAGCTGCGTTGCCTGTTCGTCGAACGACGGAGCGTGTCTGTGAATCGAAGCACGCGTGTCCGACTGAACGGGCCCGAGTTCGTCCACTGGGTCACCGATAACGTTCATCACACGTCCCAATGTTGCCGCTCCGACTGGAACGGTGATAGGCCCGCCCAGGTCGAAAACCTTCATGCCGCGAACCATACCGTCAGTCGGCAGCATCGATACCGCACGAACGCGGCCTTCGCCAAGGTGCTGCTGCACTTCGGCAACAACGTCGATCTTGTTTTCAACGTCAAAACCCTCTGATGTAATACGCAGAGCCTGATAGATCGGCGGCAGATAACTGTCTGAAAATTCTACGTCAACGACCGGCCCGATGATCTGCACGACCGTCCCAACCTGTCCCTGTCCTTCATTAGCCATTTTGTTAAATTACTCTCCTGATAGAAAAGAAAAATGCTTGTTTTACAAAGGAGAAAGAATAGCATACGGCCTTTGGTGATGCAATGACGGGCAGCCAATGCAGGAGCGTTCAAAAAGTGCGGTTTTTGATATTAGACGGTTAAGCACCGGCCGCCTGCATAGGCGGATGTTTAGACAATAAAAGCGGGTTCAGAAAGAATCTGAACCCGCTCGTTTATTTCGTTTTTCTTAACTTACATCAACATCATCACCGGATTTTCCAGCATTTGCTTGAATGTTTGCAGGAATTTGGCCCCGGTTGCTCCGTCAACGACGCGGTGGTCGCACGACATTGTGACCTGCATCATATTGCGAATAACGATCTGCCCGTCGCGGACGACCGGTGTCGGTGTCGCACCGCCGACTGCTAAAATTCCGGATTCGGGCGGATTGATGATAGCCGTAAACTCCTTAATGCCGAACATACCTAGGTTGCTGATCGAAAACGTCGCCCCGGTATATTCCTCAGGCTGTAATTTCTTAGCTTTTGCCTTTGCCGCAAGGTCTTTTATCTCTGCCGAAATTTCGACAAAACCTTTCAAATTTGCTCCGCGAACAACCGGCGTTATCAGGCCTTCATCGATTGCGACGGCCACGCCGATGTCTGCCTGTTCGTAAAAGCGGATCGTTTTGTCCTGATACGAGGCGTTTACGAATGGATGTTTCAAGAGCGACATCGCGGCGACCTTTACAATAACGTCGTTGACGCTGATCTTTTCTTCGTCCGAAAGGTTTGCATTGACCTGCTTTCGTAAGGTCAGCGCGTTGTCCATTTCGATCTCGACGGTCAGGTAAAACGTCGGGATCGGCCCGATGGATTCGGCAAGGCGGCTTGCGATAACGCGGCGCATTTGCGATGTGTTCTCGTCGCGAAAACCGGACGCTCCGACAACAGTCGAAGGCGAAAATGCCTTAGTGGCCGCAGGTTTCTTGGCACCGCCGGCAAGAGCTTCTTCTATATCGCGTTTTATGATCCTGCCGTTTGGGCCTGAGCCGGTGACCGATTTAAGATCCACGCCGTTTTCGGCGGCCATTCGAGCCGCAATGGGCGAGACGATCATGCGCCCAGAAGCAGTCGCAGGAGCAGCAGCAGCGGCAGGAGCAGGAGCCGGTGCCGGTACAGATGTAACCTGAGGCGTTTCTTTTTCGAGTTCCTTTTCGGCTTCCTTCGCGACGGTTTCCGGCTTTTCTGTCGTCGGCACGTGTTGTTCTGCCTGAGCCGTGGCCGCAGATTTTGCTGAGCCATTCGAAGAAATTTCTTTCAGCAGCGCAGAAAAGTCCTCGCCGGCGTTGCCAATAATTGCAATCGGTTCGCCGAGCGCGGCGGTTTCGCCTTCACCCTTGAGAATTTTCAGCAAAGTACCACCCGAAAGCGCGGTCATTTCCATCGTCGCCTTGTCGGTATCGACTTCGGCGAGCGTTTCGTTCGCGTCGAATTTATCGCCCTCGTTCTTTACCCAACGTGAAATCTGCCCTTCTTCCATCGTTGGTGAAAGCTTGGGCATTAAGAATTTTTCGGCCATATTTCAAAATAATAAACTATTTTTCACTGTCGTTCAGCGCATCGAGTACTTTTTTCCATTCCGTCGGCGAGCCGTGTATTGCAAAAACGCGCTCAACTTCCAATTTTTCACGATCGGCCGCGTTTTTCAGCTCTGAAAGGTATTCCGGCATGAAAAAAATGCCTGACGATTGCAACTGAACCAGATCCGAGCCATAGAGAACCTTTAGCTGCGGAGCGTAGATCATTATCATTCTCTCGCCTGTTTCACTGCGGATCGGATAAAGCTCGAGCTGGTTCGTACCCTTCCCAATAACCGTCTTGCCGGACACAATGTTTAATTTCGTTTTCTTTTGTTCCGGATTTTTTTCTAGGTCGTCCGGAGATGTTTTATAGTTTGACGCGATCAAACGATCTACGATCGGTTTATTCAGATCCAGTATGTAAACCGGAATCCCTCTGGCGACATATTCACGCAAGCCGCCAAAATGTGGAAATGAATCCGATGTCGAAATAACACACTTTATCTTTTCGTCTGGGTATCGTTTCTTTACCTCGTCGAGAACTTTTACTGAATAATTCGAAGATATCGGAGCTTCAATAATGACGAGACCGTCAGCCTGTTTAACAAGCGTAACGTTCCAGTTGCCCCGGATCACGGTAAAGCCGGGTGCGATGTCAACCGGCGGCCTGTCGGGACGGCCGAGCGGCATCTCCGCAAAAGATCGTTTAGGTGCCGATGCGTATTTTGCGACTACATCGTCGGGAATTTGAAATGCGTCCTTTGCAGGCTCTGCGTTGAACTCAATATTCAATATCGTGTTTGTGCTCAACGGCTGCCCGTTATAAAACGTATCGACCTGTTGCGGATAACGCAACCCGCCCTTTTGCAGATTCCAGTACGAATAATAATTTTTCTCGCTGAAATCCCCCCAGACACTCCAGAATAGTTCGGTCGGACGTGCCTTTACAACGTCGGTCATCGTTAGCAAATTCGTATTGCGATTGAGGTAAAGCTTCACAGGTGAATTTTTCCAAGTAAATGAAACGACTGCGTGCGGGACGCTTTGAATTGTCTCTGTCCCTTCAAATTTTAGGTCGGAAGCCGCTAGCGCGTTCAGCAAAACGCGTTCGGGCGCCGTCGCAAGAAGTTCCTTGGTCGGCTGAATATTTGCCGGATTTGGAACGAAATTTGTTCCGTTCAGGGAGACCGAAACGCCGTTCGCAATAATATCGGTTCCGTTGCCCTCCTGTACGCCGGTTTGCTCATAAGTGCGGCGTATGTTGCCGTGTTCAACATCGCGCCATTCTTCGGTTTTTTGGTACACCACATACCACGGCCCGTCCGGACGTTCGGATTGTTCAAGCAAATTCGTGTGGCCGACGGATTTGGTATGGATAGTTCGAATAGCGTTTAATTTATCCGCACCGCCCATTGCGTTTACCGAGTCGTTTACAAGCTGCGTTGCATCAGTTGAGTTATTTTGAGCGGGAGTATATTGAACTAAGACAAGAAATAATAAAATTGCTAAATACCTATACATAAATACCTAACTTCTCCACTTTAGAAATCAATATAGGGAAGAAGGTTTTACGGCAGTTCTGAAGGAAAGGTTCAGGCAATGCAAAAGTTATTTTGCGGTCGATTTTACAGCCGCCTGCGATGCCATCCGCCACTGTTTTTTGTCGAGCGTCCATACGCATGCTACGTTGTCGTCCTCAAAATAATCTTTTCCCTTAACGGTCACTTTTACATGCAGGTGAAACGTCACTATCGCCGTCCTGGTATTAGGAAAAGTCACCTTTTCCTGGCTGATTTCGTAATCCGAAAGAACCTGAGAGAAGGTATTTATGTCCTTTAGTTCGCGGGCCCTGTCGATGATGCCGTCGGCGTAAACACCGACATAATCGTCCGCAAGGATAGATGCAACCGCGTCCGGTTTCTTGTTCTTTAAATCCTCAAAATACAACTGCTGCCGTTTTACGAGGTCATCTTCTTTTGTCGCCGACGCCGCATACGCCTGAAACGACACAGCCACAGCAAGAACCAAAGGCATTATGTTTACGAACGACTTTTTCATGGCGTTAGGCAGTATCTCTCCGGTTTTGTGCTATCATCCGCAGCCGCTCTTCGCGCGTTTTCTTTCTCTCGTTGTAGCCTTTTCCTTCGTACGGCTCGAGTTTTTCGAGCCAAAGATCCTCAAGCGTTTCAAGGTCTGACGAATAATCGTATTTCGGATCGTCACGCAGCGGCAGTTCCTCTAAAATTTCAAACGCAAAATTTTCGCCGCCGATCTCATTCCAATCCGTTTGCAGCATTTTGCTAGGATGATTACCGGCGTCCAACTGAAACTTGTGCCGGTTAAAAACCGCATCCAGATTTGGCGTTGAACCGATGAAAACCTTGTCGTTTCTCAGGTTTAGAATCTGGAAAATACCCATCGGCCGCCGGCTGAGTTTGTAATCGAGTTTTGCGGCCTTTTTGTTCATCACAATAGCGGAAACGCGACAGTAATGAAGCGTGGTGCACGCTCGTTCACACTCGCGTTTCTGCCAAGATTCTGTCTATAAATAACAGACTTCCTTAACTGCTGCGATGATCTTCGGAACATCCGGCAGCGCGGCGGCTTCGAGATTTTTCGCGTACGGCATCGGAGCCTCGGCGGTTGAGATTCGTTTTATAGGTGCGTCGAGATAATCGAACGCGTGATCCATAACCTGATAGCTGATCTCGGCTCCGACGCTGGCAAACGCGTGTGACTCCTCAGCTATCACTAGCCGGTTCGTTTTCTTGACCGAATTTACAATGGTGTCGATGTCGAGTGGCTTGATCGTTCGCGGATCGACAACCTCGACCGACACGTCAAAGTCTTTCTGTATTTGTTCAGCGGCCTGCAGCGCAAGCGGAACAGTCATAGAACGCGCAACGATCGTGCAATCAGTGCCTTCGCGTTTTACATCGGCGACGCCAAGCGGGATCGTAAAATCTATGTCCTCTGGGACTTCACCTTTGAGGCCGTACATACGCTCCTGTTCCATAAAAATGACAGGATTGTCGTCGCGGATCGCGGATTTTAGCAAGCCTTTTGCATCTGCTGCGGTCGAGGGCATCACAACTTTGAGGCCGGGGAAGTTTGCGTAAAACGCCTCGAGTGCCTGTGAGTGCTGCGACGATACCTGATACGCCGAGCCGTTCGGCCCGCGGAAAACGACCGGGACCTTAAACTGCCCGCCCGACATATAAAGCATTTTCGCAGCGTTGTTGATGATCTGATCGGACGCGAGGATCGAAAAGTTCCACGTCATAAATTCGATCACCGGCCGCAAACCGGCCATCGCCGCTCCGACGCCGATGGCCGCAAAGCCAAGTTCTGTTATCGGAGTATCGACGACGCGTTTGTCGCCGAACTCTTTCCACAGCCCGCGGGTCACCTTGTAGGCGCCGTCGTATTCGGCGACCTCTTCGCCCATGATGAAAACGTTTCCGTCTCTGATAAGCTCTTCGCGAAGCGCCTGGTTCAGCGCATCGCGGATGGTTAAAATTGCCATAAGTAAAATACTTTATTCTTTAAGCGTAAACGTCCGTCAGCAGCTCGCTCTCGTTCGGCAGCGGACTTTCGTCGGCAAATTTCAATGCTTTATCTACCGCTTCGGTTGCCTGTTTTTCAATTTCCTCAAAATCCTTATTACCTAAAACTTTCGCTTCCTTTAAGCTGTCCTTGAACAAAACGATAGGGTCGCGTTCCTGATATTTTGCGATCTCGGCACGGGTACGATAATTTCCCGGGTCGGACATCGAATGTCCCATAAACCTGTATGCTCGAACCTCAAGCAGTGTCGGAAGCGACTCCTTTCTGGCTCTCTCGACTGCTCTTAACGTTGCCTCGCGGACCGCCATCACGTCCATGCCGTCAACAAATTCGTTGGCGATGCCGTATGCCTCGCCCTTACGCGAAACGCTGCTGACGCTCATCGCGCGTTTTTGGGACGTGCCCATGCCGTACTGGTTGTTTTCGCAGATGTAAATGCAAGGCAGTTTCCAAAGCTGAGCCATATTCAGCGACTCGTGAAAAATGCCCTGATTGACGGCCGCTTCGCCAAAAAAGCAAAGCGTTACCTGATCCGTTCCTTTATATTTTGCGGCAAAGGCCATGCCTGTTCCGACGCCGATCTGTCCGCCGACAATGCCGTGCCCGCCGTAAAATTCATGCTCGCGTGAGAACATGTGCATTGAGCCGCCCTTGCCTTTGACGCAACCGCCTTCTTTGCCGTAAAGTTCGGCCATGACGGATTCAGGTGTTATGCCCTTGACCATCGCCTGAACATGATCGCGGTACGACGTCAGGACCATATCATCCGGCCGCAAAGCCAGCATCGCCCCTACGCCGATCGCTTCCTGCCCTATATAAAGGTGGCAAAATCCGCCGATCTTGCCCATGCGATAAACCTCAGCCGATTTTTCTTCGAAATGGCGGCCCAGCACCATCTGGTACAACATTTCGCGAAGAATTTTCTTGTCGGTTTTTTTGATCTGAGTGAGTTGGGACTTTCTACGTTTCAGATATTCGGCCTTGGCCTCTTCGACCTCGACGAAGTCGGTAAACTCGTGTTCTTTTATGATCTCGGCAAGCCGATCGTTTGAGCCATTTTTCGAAACCTTGTTTGCTTTGGTTTCAGTTTTTTGGCGAGTTGCTGCTTTTGGCAAAATCAAATCCTCCGTAATGCCCTAATAACAAGGAATAATAAGGGTTGCAAAAGCAATATTATATGCAATGGAACAGGTTTCTGCAAAAGACAGAGCAACCCTTTGTTTAACGCTCAAAACTAAAATGTTATATTTATTATTCGGACTTGTCCGGCCTATGCGAAAAACAGTTTTTAGTATTATTTTCGTTCTCCTGGCAACCTCGTGCGCTTTGGCTCAGAACCCTGCAAAATGGTCGCTGCACTCGGATGTTCAGGGAAAGAAGCTGACCGCGAACCTTAATTTTAAGGCGGAGCTCAAGGCCGACATCGAACCAGGCTGGCATCTTTACGCTCTGGAACAGCCTACCGGCGGGCCTATTGCGACAACGATCTCGGTCACAAAGGACAAGCCGTTCACGCTTGACGGCAAGATCGATTCGCCTGAGCCGAAAACGAAATTCGACCCGAATTTCAACATCGATACCAAATTTTTCGAAGACAGCGCAACGTTCAGCGTTCCGCTCAAATCGACCGCCGACGCCACAGGTGACGAACTTTCGCTCGACGTTCGATTTCAGTTGTGTAACGACACGTTTTGCCTGCCGCCGAAAACTGTAAGGGTTTCGTTTACCGGCGTCGAAGATGTAAAAAGAACGGGCACGGCCAGTCAACAGCCTTCGGTCAGCGGCCAAACGGAAACTAGCAAAAGCAAACTTACTCCGATCCAGCAGCAGGGAAGTGTTTGGAGCTTCATTTGGCTTGCGATAACCCTCGGGGCGTTGTCGCTTTTGACGCCGTGCGTGTTCCCCATGATCCCCATCACGGTCTCGTATTTCACGAACCACTCGGCGGGGCACCGCTCGAAGGCGGTGAAACTCGCGACGGTCTATTCCGTCGGGATAATCGCGACGTTCACTTTGCTGGGGATGCTGCTGGCCGTATTCGTCGGTGCGGCGGGGATAAACCTGTTCGCCGCGAACCCGTGGATCAACCTGCTCATCACGGCGGTCTTCCTCTTCTTCGCGTTCAACCTGTTCGGGGCGTACGAGGTCGCCGTCCCGACGAAAGTTTTAACAAGGCTGGACGCTCTGACGCGCAGCCGGGAGGGCGAAGGCGGCGGCATCGTCGGTGCGTTGCTGATGGGGCTGACGTTCACGCTGACATCCTTCACGTGCACGTCCCCGTTCGTGGGGACGCTGCTGGTGTCCGCGTCGCAGGGTGCCTGGCAGATGCC
>Ga0308176_10002166_pt1 | contig 12305 bp, 12 predicted proteins | sample PhyCR2_3_FD_203890 | JGI IMG/M metagenome (GOLD analysis project Ga0308176, IMG submission 203890) | Soil microbial communities from UC Gill Tract Community Farm, Albany, California, United States - DLSLS.C.R2 | ecosystem: Environmental > Terrestrial > Soil > Agricultural land | place: USA... | reverse complement strand
CGTCGTACGGCGACGCGGTCAGGCTGGCGGAAGCGGCTGTCGACAGCGGGGCGGGACTGGGCGCACTCGAGCGGCTGAGGAAGGCGACCCAGGGGTGAGCGGGTCCGGCGAGGCGAGGGCTGACTGCCGGGAACGGCGCCGCAGAGACGCAGGGGCGCGGAGAACAGCTCCTGAGGGCTGAGCAGTTCGCACCACGGCCAAAAAACTTGGGGGCAAGCGGGGCGAGACCATCTCGCCCACTTGCCCCCAAGCCGTTCAACCGTGGTGCGAACAGCTCAGCCCTAACAGGCTGTACTCTGCGAAACCTCTGCGTCTCTGCGTCTCGGCGGCGCCGTTCCGCGGCTCGCGTTCGGCGCCACGGGTCTCCCCCTAGTACCGCCGAAGCACTCCGACGACTACGCCCTGGATGCTGATGTCGTTCTCGTGGACGTAGATCGGCGCCATCGTCTCGTTCGCGGGCTGGAGGCGGATGCGGCCGTCGCGCTCGCGGTAGAACTTCTTGACGGTGGCGGAGGTACCCTGGATCATGGCGATGACCATCTCGCCGTTGTCGGCGCGCTGGCGCTCGTTGACGACGACGAAGTCACCATCGCTGATGTGCGCGTCGACCATCGAGTTTCCGCGAACCTTCAGCGCATAATGGTTTCCGCCGCGGCGGATGAACTCTTCCGGAACGGCGAGTGTTTCACCACTCGACATCGCCTCGATCGGGACGCCGGCGGCAACTGCGCCTAACAGCGGGAGCTCGACCGAACGCGAGACCGCCTCCGACGGAAGGATCTCGATCGAGCGGCTCTCGTTGTACGAGCGCTTGATGTAGCCCTTCCGCTCGAGGTTGCTCAGGTGCTCATGCACCGTCGCAAGCGAGCTGTAGTCGAACTGCGAGGCAATCTCCTCGAAGCTCGGCGCGTAGCCGTTGGCCTCGGTGTAGGAGGTCAGGTAAGTGAGAATCTCGCGCTGACGCTTGGTGAGCGGCATAGGACGCACCCGATCGATTAGTTTGCGCCGGTGGTGCAAGGATCTCCGGCACCCGAATATTATCCGAAGAACACGATATCCGAAGAAGGCCCGAAGTGCAAGCACCAACTTTATGGAACCCGCCCTCGGGCACCCTCGGGCGCATCGTCGAAGAGACGCGTGAGCGGGTCGCGGCGTTGCGCAGCCAGCGCGTTGCGCTCGAAGCGGCGGTGCGAACCGCGGCGCCAGGTCCTGCGTTCCTCGAAGCCCTCAACGCCGGCAGCGACGTCTCGGTGATCGCCGAGGTGAAGCGCCGCAGCCCGAGCAAGGGGGCTATCAACGCGACGATCGACGCCGCTGCTCAGGCACGCGCCTACAGCACCGGCGGGGCTCGGGCGATCTCGGTACTGACCGAGGGCGCGCACTTCGGGGGATCCGCGGAAGACCTCGAAGAAATTCGAGCTGTCGTCGCTATCCCTTTGCTGAAGAAAGACTTCCACATCGATCCTCTGCAGGTGCTCGAAGCCCGCGCGCTCCGCGCCTCGGCGCTCCTGCTCATCGCCCGCGCCCTCGCGCCTAACGCGCTGGCCGAGCTCGCGGCGGTTGCCCGCGAGGTCGGCATCGAGCCGCTCATCGAGGTGCGCGACGAGCGCGAGCTCGCGTCGGCCATCGATGCCGGCGCGCGAGCGATCGGGGTCAACAGCAGGAACCTCGAGACCCTGGTGATGGACCCGTCCGCCTGCGCGCGCATCATCCCGCTCATTCCGCGAGAATGCGTCGCGGTGTTCGAGAGCGGTGTCAGCAGCCGTGCCGACGTCGAGTCCGCGGCTGCGCTCGGCGCGACCGCGGTGCTCGTCGGGTCGGCGCTCTCGAGCGCGGCGTCGCCTGCCGACGCGGTTCGGCAGCTCACCGGCGTCCAGCGCGCCAGCCGTGGCTGAGATCAAGTACTGCGGGCTGACGCGGCCTGGCGACGCCGCGTTCGCTGGAGAGCTGGGTGCCGCGTATCTTGGGGTGATCTTCGCCGGGGGCCCGCGAGTGCTCAGCGCTGCACGCGCGGCGGAAGTTCTCGACGGGTGCACCTCCGGCGCCCGACGCGTCGGGGTGTTCGGGCGCGCGCTTCCCGGGGAGATCGGCCGCATTGTACGCGAGGCTCGGCTCGACGTCGTACAGCTGCATGCCGATCCGACAGCGTCCGAGGTGAGCGCGGTGCGCGGCGAAACCTCGGCGCAGATCTGGGCGGTCATCCGCGTCACGGACGCATTGCCTCCAGACGTCGACGATCTGTTCGGCGTTGCCGACGCCGTGCTCATCGACGCCCGCGTCGCCGGATCGTTAGGGGGCAACGGGGTCGCGGTAGAGTGGGAGGCGCTGCAATCGGAGCTTGGTGCGCGGCGCAGGGGGCGGCGCCTCGTGCTGGCCGGGGGGCTCGCTCCCGGCAACGTGGGTCGGGCGGTGGCAACCCTCCGCCCTGACGTGGTAGACGTATCGTCTGGCGTGGAGTCGGCGCCGGGAATCAAGGATCACGCGCGGATGCGCGCATTCGCGGCCGCGGTCGCGGGCGCAGCACAGGAGAAGCAATGACTGCGTCACAGAGCGCGGACCGCTTTGGAAAGTTCGGCGGCCGCTACGTCCCGGAGACCCTCATTCCCGCCCTCGACGAGCTGGACGCGGCATTTGCCACCGCGATGGAGGACCCGTCGTTCGTGGCTGAGCTCGACGAATTGCTCCGGACCTATGTCGGTCGTCCATCTCCGTTGAGCGATTCCCCGAGATTGTCGGCGGTGGTCGGCGCGCCGGTCTGGCTGAAGCGCGAGGACCTGAATCACACCGGGGCGCACAAGATCAACAACACCGTCGGGCAGGCGTTGCTCGCTCGCCGGATGGGGAAGAAGCGAATCATCGCCGAGACTGGGGCAGGGCAGCACGGAGTCGCGACGGCAACGATCTGCGCGCGCTTCGGTCTGCAGTGCGTCGTCTACATGGGCGAGGAAGACATGCGGCGGCAGCAGCTCAACGTCGTTCGCATGAAAATGATGGGCGCTGAAGTCATTCCGGTCCTGAGTGGAACGCGCACTCTGAAGGACGCCACGAGCGAGGCGATTCGCGACTGGGTGACGACGGTAAACGACAGTCACTACATCATCGGCTCCGTCGTCGGGCCAGCTCCGTATCCACGCATGGTTCGTGAGTTCCAATCCATCATCGGGAACGAGGCGCGCGAGCAGATGCTCGAGCGTGCGGGCCGTCTGCCGAAGACGGTCGTCGCCTGCGTCGGCGGCGGATCGAACGCGATGGGGATCTTCCATGCGTTCGTCGCCGATGCGGATGTGGAGCTCGTTGGGGTGGAAGCGGCGGGCGAAGGCGTGGACACGGACCGCCACTCGGCGTCGCTCAGCAAGGGAAGACCGGGCGTGCTGCACGGAGCCCTGAGCTACCTGCTCCAGGACGAGCACGGGCAGGTGCACCCCGCGCACTCGATCTCGGCAGGACTCGACTATCCCGGCGTCGGCCCGGAGCACTCGTTCCTCAAGGACTCCGGCCGTGCCGAGTACGTGTCGGTGTCGGACGACGAGGCGCTGGATGGATTCCAGATGCTCGCGCGTCTCGAGGGAATCATCCCGGCGCTCGAGACCTCGCACGCGGTCGCGTGGATCGCGCGCGAGAAGAAGCGCTGGTCGAAGGACGAGCCGGTACTGCTCTGCGTGAGCGGGCGTGGCGACAAGGACGTCGCCCACGTCGTCGAACACCTCGCCGCGCGGAGCTGACCGTCACGAGATGAGCACGCAGGCCGCACCGAATCCGACGCAGGGCACGGAGCGAGAAGAACCGCCCTTCCCGCCAGCCCTGGTCGAGGAGCTGCTCAAGCTTCTCGTCAAAGGTGTGCGTGCGCATCAGCTCTACCTGCACAACAACCCGATCTATCTCCGCGCGATCGAGCTGCTCGCGGAAGGGCTGAACGCGATCTGGCAGCATGCCGAAGAGATCGCGCTCGCCTTCACCGAGACCGAGATTCGGTGGAGTGATCGTACAGTGCTGAGCGAGCCGGCGAAGTCGGCGGACTCGCTGCCCTGGCTGTTCTTCAAGGACGGCATCCGCGAGGTGCGGATCATCCGCGGCTTCGAGCAGGAGGAGCTGGTCAAGTTCCTCGATGTCGTGCAGCGCGCGCGCAAGGCGACGCCCGACGACGACGACCTGCTGACGATGCTCTGGGAGCAGGACTTCCTCTACCTGCGCTACCGGTTCGTCGATCTCGCCATGGAGTCGGCGCCGCCGCTCGTCGATACCGTGCCGGCCGAGATGCGTCCGAACGCCGAGGCAGCTCCGGAGCAGGTTCAGGAATCGGTGGTGAGCGACACTCGTCCCGGCGTCGTCAGCCTCGAGGACTTCGACACGACGCTGTACTTCCTCGACGACAAGGAGATCGACTATCTCCGCGAGGGGGTGAAGAACGAGTACTCGCGGGATCTTCGCCCGTCGGTGCTCGCGCTCCTGCTCGACATCTTCGAGGCGCAGTGGGACGTCACGGTCCGCGACGAGATCTGCGAGATCCTCGACGGCTTCATCCTGCATCTGCTTTCGGCCAGCCAGTTCCGCGCGGTTGCCTACCTGCTGCGCGAGGTCGGCGTGACGTTAGGCAGGGCGAAGGAAGTGAAGCCGGAGCAGCGGGCGAAGCTCGAGGCGCTTCCCGCCCGGCTCAGCGCGCCCGAGGCGCTGTCGCAGCTGCTCGAGTCGCTCGAGGAGTCCTCGGAGCTTCCGCCGCAGGGCGACCTCAGCGAGCTGTTCGAGCAGCTGCGTCCGAGCGCGCTGACGACGGTGTTCGCCTGGCTGGCGCGGCTGCAGAATCCGCAGCTCAAGCCCCTGCTCGAAGCGGCGGCGGCGCGCCTCGCCGGACAGAACACCTCCGAGCTGGTGAAGCTGATCGCGTCGCAGAACGAATCGGTTGCCGGCGAAGCGATCCGCCGCGCCGGGGGACTGAAGACCGCGGCGGCTGTCGCGCCCCTCGCCGCGATCATGACCGACGGTGCGCAGCCGCTGCGCCTCCTCGCCGTGCAGGCGCTGAACGACATCGCCTCACCGGGGGCGCTGCAGGTGCTGGAGAAGTCGGTGGACGATCCCGACCGCGACGTGCGGATCGCGACGCTTCGCGCGATCGCCGCGCGCGCCTACAAGCCGGCACTGCCGCGCGTGGACGGCGCGGTGAAGGGAAAGCGCTCGCGCGAAGTCGACCTCACCGAGAAGATGGCGCTCTTCGAGGCGTTCGGCTCGCTCGCTGGCGAGCCGGGTGTCGCCGTGCTCGAGACGATGCTGACGGGGAAGGGATTCCTCGGGAAGCGCGAGGATCCGGAGCTGCGCGCCTGCGCGGCGATGGCGTTAGGCAGGATCGGCGGTCCGCTGGCGATCGACGTGCTGCGCAGGGCGTCGAACGACAATGAAAAGGAAGTGCTGGTGAGGAACGCCATCAATCGCGCCCTGCGCGCGCCCGCCGCATGAGCGCCCCGACGCAGCCGACCCGCCGCGCCGGCAGCGAGCCGTTCGGCGAGATGGGCGGCGACTCCTACGTCCGCCGCGCCGGCAAGGTCTACGTCCTCGCGCTCTACGGCGCGCTCCGCGCGATCAAGATGTACCCGATCGAGAACACCGCGGTGCAGAAGTCGCTGCAGGAGCTCGTCAACGTCACCGGCGAGCTGGTCAAGCGCGAGGCCGAGCTCGAGATCAAGGTGTCCGGCGAGTTCATCTTCGTGAACTCGACGCGACTGCGCCTCGACCTCGACAACTACGCGAGCTTCAGCCATCTGCTGTCGCTGTTCCGGGCGAACGGGATCGGCGTGCTGCGCGTGCACGGCTCGCCGACCACGCGCGACTGGCTGACCTTCCTCTCGGTGATGCAGGCGCCGAGCAAGGAGACGTCGTCGCAGCGGCTGCTCCAGCTGACGGGGAAGCTCGAGGCGGCGAAGATCCTCAACTTCGAGCTCGGCGCGGCGAACGAGGCCGAGGAAGAAGAATCGCGCGAGAAGGTGAAGGAGGTCGCGAAGCGGACCTACTCGCAGTCGGTCGCCGTCACCAAGGAGCTCGTCCACTCGGTGCGGGTCGGCCGCAGCCCGAACATCAAGAAGATCAAGCGCGTCGTGCAGACGATCGTCGACCAGATCCTCAACGAGGAGACGTCGTTGATGGGCCTGACGACGATCCGCGACTACGACGAGTACACCTTCACCCACAGCGTCAACGTCTGCATCTTCTCGGTCGCGCTCGGCCGGCGGTTAGGCCTGACGAAGCTGCAGCTGTACGACCTCGGCCTCGCTGCGCTCTTCCACGACATCGGGAAGTCGCGGGTCGCGGTGGACGTCCTCAACAAGGCGACCGGCCTCACCGACGACGAGTGGCGGCAGATCGCGGCGCATCCCTGGCTGGGGACGCTGACCCTCTTCCACATGCGCGGGCAGCAGGAGCTCCCATACCGCGCGATGGTGGTCGCCTACGAGCACCACATGAAGACGGACCAGACAGGCTATCCCCGTCCGATCCGGAAGCGCGACATGAGCATCTACAGCAAGGTCGTCGCGGTCGCCGACGGCTTCGACGCCGCGACTTCACGCCGCGCGTACCAGACCGATCCGCTCAGTCCCGCCGCGGTGCTCCAGGAAATGCGGGACAATCCCCGGCGCGGCATGGACCCGGTCGTCGTCAAGGCGTTCATCAACCTCCTCGGCGTCTATCCGGTGGGCACGCTCGTGGTGCTCGATACCTTCGAGCTGGCGATCGTCCATCAGGCGAACCCGATCGCGGAGCTGATCTCGCGTCCGATCGTGCGGGTGGTGAGCGACGCGCGCGGCAACGTGATCTATCCTGGCGAGCTCGTCGACCTCGCGGTCCGCGACGCATCGGGCGAGCGTTTCGCCCGCACCATCATCAAGACCGAGAATCCGGACCGTTATGGCATCCGCATCAGCGACTACTTTGCCTGACCTGCTCGCCCGGCGGTTCGACTCGCTGCGCGCGGCCGGGCGCCGCGCGCTGGTGCCGTACATGACGGCGGGCCATCCCGACCCGGCACGCTCGCTCGCCCTTCTCCAGGGGCTCGCTGACGCCGGCGCCGACGCGATCGAAGTCGGGGTGCCGTTCTCCGATCCGATGGCGGACGGCCCCGTCATCCAGGGAAGCTCGCAGCAGGCGCTCGGGCACGGGATGACGCTCGACCGCACCTTCGAGCTCATCGCGCGGGCGAAGCTCGACGTGCCGGTGGTGCTTTTCAGCTATCTCAACCCGCTCCTCGCGGCGGGGCTCGACGTCCTCGATCGCGCGAGCGAGGCGGGATGCGCGGGGGTGCTGGTGACCGACCTTCCAGTCGGCGCCGATCCGGAGCGGGAGAGCTGGCTCGGGGACGGGCCCCTCGCGTTCGTGCGGCTCGTCGCGCCGACGACGCCTTCCGACCGAATGCGCGAGATCGCGCGTCATGGGCGTGGCTTCGTCTACCTGATCAGCCGGATGGGCGTCACGGGGATGCAGCAGTCGCTCCCGCCCGAGCTGGGCGACACCCTGCGGCGGCTCCGCGGCGTGACGACGCTGCCCGTTTGCGTCGGCTTCGGGATCTCGCAACCCGATCAGGCGCGCACGGTGTCGGCAATGGCTGACGGCGTCGTCGTCGGCAGCGCGATCGTTCGCGCCGCCGAGGAAAGCGTCGATGCGGCGGTATCACTGGCGCGGGCAATGCGCGCCGCGATCGACGAGCGCTGAGCAACTAGTGCGTCTCTTCCTCAAGTACTACGCGCGGGCGGTCGCGGTCGTCGGCTCCGCGATCCTCATCCTCACCCTCGTCCACGGCGAAGCGTGGGTCACCCGGACCTGGAGCATCACGTTGCTGCTCGCCGCGACCGCGGCGCTGCGACGTTTCCAGATTCCCGTCACCAAGTACTCGGCGCTGAACCTGCTGGGGCTGATCGCGGTCGGCGGTGCGATCGTCGTCGGCGCGCCGGCGACCGCGCTCGCACTCTACGCCGGCGTCTTCTTCACCGACTGGCTGCTCATGGGCAAGCCGGCCGAGGTGGGGTGGATCAACGCCGGCCGCGAGGTGATTGCGCTCGCCGCCTCGTACGGCTTCTTCTCCGGCGTTGCGGTGCTCGGCGATGCGACGCAGTCCGGCGGGAGCGTGATGTCGACGGACATCATCCCGGCGGCCTCGGTGTTCGTCTTCAGCTACTTCCTGCTGAGCCGCGCGATGCTGTACTTCACGCTGCTCTTCCGCGACAAGCTGCGCGCGGAAGAGAAGTCGCTGATCCTCCGCTACGAGGTCATCGCGTTAGGCGTGAGCACCACGGCGATCGCGGTCATCGTCGCCACGCTCGCGGCATTCAAGGTCGTCGGCTGGCTCGTCGTCCTCACGGTGCTGATGTCAGCCGGGCTGCTGATCAAGAAGATCCTCGAGGAGTCGATCGCCGCCGAGGAGCTGAACAAGATCCACGCGATGGAGCAGGTGGTGTCGAGCGACGTTTCGCTCGGCGAGGCCTTCCTCCGCATCGAGCGCCTCGCGCATCGCCTGGTCGACTGGCAGGACTTCAAGATCTGGCGGCTCCACGCGGGAACGCTTCGCGTCGTCTATCGCGCAGGCCCGGGGCTGCTCGACGATGACGCGATCCCGGCGTCGGGTGGAGAGGAGCTCCGCGCGCGCGTCATCGAGACCGGCGAGCCGATCGTCGTCAGCGATGCGCCGCGCGACGCGCGGGTGCGCGATCCGCGCGCGTCGGCTCGGAGCGTCGCCGTGCTTCCGCTGCGATTCGGCGACCGGCTCGTCGGACTGCTCGAGCTCGAGCACCACAAGCGCGCGACGTACGGCGACAAGGAGCTGCAGCTTCTCCAGCGGTCGGCGAACCAGCTGGCGACGACACTGCACATCAACGACCTGCGCACGCCGCTCCTCGCCGCGGTCGACCGCGTGAGCGTACAGGTCGAGACGCTCAACCAGTCGGCCCGCGCGCTGCGCACCGGCGGCGAAGCGGTCGCGCGCACGGTCGGCGAGATCACGCACGCGATCGCAGAGGAGAGCGCCCAGCTCGGGCGCTCGCTCGAGATGACGCAGTCGTTGCACCGTGCGACGGCGGCGGTCGCCGCCGACGGTGGCGCGGCGGCGGACGCAAGCGCGCAGGCGACCCGCATCGCGACCGAGCATCGCGGGACCATCGGGACCGCGATCCAGCGGCTCGTCGGGGCGAAGGGTGTCGTCAGCGAGAGCGCGGCGCAGATCAGCGTGCTCGCCGGTGCGACGCGTGAGCTGTTCGAGTTCATCACGGTCATCCGCGAGATCGCCGACCAGACCAACCTCCTCGCCGTGAACGCGGCGATCGAGGCGGCGCGCGCGGGCGATCGCGGCCTCGGCTTCGCCGTCGTTGCCGACGAGGTTCGCAAGCTCGCCGAGCAGAGTGGGCGCGCGGCGAACGAGGTGAGCGAGATGCTCGAGGGCTTCCATGACCGGATGCGGAAGGTCGCCGCGAAGGTGAAGGACGGCGAGACGATCGTTGCCGACGTCGAGACGCTGTCGGAAGCGGCGCTCGCCGCGCTGGACCAGATCGTGACGACGACCGCGCTCAGCTCGGACCGCGCGGGCCGGATTGCGACGGTCTCGCGCGACCAGGAGACGCAGTTCCAGAAGCTGCGCGACGGCGTCGAGCGCGTGACGGAGATTTCGGCACGGAACCGCGAAGGCGCGATCGCCGTGACGGACTCGGCGACGCAGCAGGCCACTGCGCTCCGCGAGCTCGAGGGAGCGACACACGAGCTGCGCGAGGTCGCCGTCTATCTCAACGAGCTGACGCGCCGCCTGACGAGCGTCAGCTAGCACCGCGCGCGCCCACTCAAGATCGTTTGACACCATTCCGCGCGCCGGATACGTTCCCGGCGTGTCAGCCCGTGAAGCGATCACTCTCCGCGCCATGCGCTTCCATGCGCGAGTCGGCGTCCTCCCGCACGAGCGTGAGCATCCCCAGCCGATCGAAGTCGACCTCACCGTGTGGCACGAGCGGCACGTCGAGGCGACCGTTGCTGCGATCGTCGACTACCGGGCGCTCTACGAGGAGACGGCGCGCGTCGTCGCGACCGATCCCGAGCTGCTCGAGGCGATCGGCGATCGCGTCGCCGAGGCGGTACTCTCCCGCCACGCGGTCACCCGCGTGCGCGTTGCAGTGCGCAAGCCGCACGTCGCGCTTCCCGGTCCTCTCGCCTACGCGGAAGTCGTCGTCGATCGCCGCGTCGGTGGCTGACGTAGCGTTCATCGCGCTGGGTTCGAACCTTGGCGATCGTGAGGCGCACCTCGCCGCCGCGCGTCAGGCGCTGGCTACGATGCCGCGATCGCGAATGATCGCCGCCTCGACAGTCGAGGAGACGGCGCCGCTCGGGCCGGCCGGTCAGGGAGCGTACCTGAACCAGATGGTCGCCGTCGAGACGGAGCTCACCCCTCACGCGCTGCTCGCCGAGCTGCAGCTGATCGAGCAGCAGGCGGGCCGGGTGCGCGATGTGCGGTGGGGACCGCGGACGATCGACCTCGACATCGTGACCATGCGCGACCAGCGCTCCGACGACGAGCACTGCCGCGTGCCGCACCCGGAGCTGGCCAATCGTGACTTCTGGCAGCGTGAGCTGGCCGAGCTTCACGCGATGGGATTACCGGCGATCCAAGCACCCCCGACGGAGGCGAAGTGACTGGAGAGAAGGCGATCACCGTGCGCGACCTCGCCGCACGCAAGGGCGGGGAGAAGATCGTCATGGTATCGGCGTACGACGCGATGTTCGCGCGGATTGCCGACGAGGCGGGCGTGGACGCGATCCTCGTCGGCGACTCGCTGGCGAACATCGTCGCCGGTCAGGATTCGACGCTGCGCGTCACCCTCGACCAGATGATCTATCATGGCCGGGCGGCGCGGCGTGGCTGCAAGCGCGCGCTGCTCGTGGTCGACATGCCGTTCATGACCTACCAGGTGAGCAGCGAGGATGCGATGCGCAACGCCGGGCGGATCATGCAGGAGACCGGCGCGCAGGCGGTCAAGCTCGAGGGCGGGTCGCCGGCGCGCGCCGACGCGGTGGCGAAGGTCGTCGCGATGGGGGTGCCGGTGATGGGCCACCTCGGCTTCACCCCGCAGTCGGTCCACGCGTTAGGCGGCGCCCGGGTTCAAGGGAAGGGCGACGCGGCGGGTCAGGCGCTGCTCGACGAGGCGAAGCGGCTCGAGGATGCGGGTGCCTTCTCGGTGGTGCTCGAGCTGGTGCCGGCTGCCCTCGCTGCACGGGTGAGCGCGGTGATAGGCGTCCCGACGATCGGGATCGGCGCCGGCGCGGGGTGCGACGGACAGGTGCTGGTGCTCCCCGACCTGCTCGGGTTGAACGGAGACTTCGCGCCGCGCTTCCTCAAGCGTTATGCGGAGCTCGGCACGGCGGCGGGGAACGCCGTCAGGCAGTTCGTCGCCGAGACGCGCGACGGCAGCTTCCCCGACGAAAAGCACAGCTACTAGATGCAGACGGTCGAGCGAATCGCGGAGCTCCGCGCGGCGGTCTCGCGTGCGCGAGCCAGTGGCGCGCGCATCGGGTTTGTGCCGACGATGGGGTTCCTGCACGAGGGGCACCTCGCGCTGGTCGACGAGGCGAAGCGCCGCGCGCAGTTCGTCGTGCTGAGCATCTTCGTCAACCCGCTGCAGTTCGCCCCGACGGAGGATCTGTCGCGCTACCCGCGCGATGCCGTCGGCGACGCGGCGAAGACCGCGGCCCGCGGCGTCGACCTGCTGTTCACTCCAGGCGTCGACGAGATGTATCCGCGCGAGCGGCGCGTCGACGTCGTCCCGCGTGCGCTGCACGCGCGATGGGAGGGCGCAGTGCGGCCGGGGCACTTCGCCGGCGTCCTCACGGTCGTCGCCAAGCTCCTCAACATCGTGCAGCCCGATGTCACGGTGTTCGGGCAGAAGGACGTGCAGCAGGCGACGCTCATTCGGGCCATGGTCGAGGACCTCGATTTCGCGAGCGAGATCGTGGTCGCGCCGACGACGCGCGAGACCGACGGGCTCGCGATGTCGAGCCGCAACAGCTACCTCAGCGCAGCAGAGCGCGGGAGTGCAACGGTGCTGTCACGCGCGCTGTTCGCGATGCGTGACGCGTTCCGCCACGGGGAGCGGCGTGCGGAGTCGCTGATCACCACCGGCCGCGTGGTGATCGACGGCCAGCGTGTTGCGGCAATCGACTACCTCGCCATCGCCGACCCGGCGACGCTCGAGCCGGTCGAAGAGGCGGACGAGCGCTCGATCGCGATGATCGCCGCGCGAATCGGGAAGACGCGCCTCATCGACAACGTGGTGCTCGGCCAATGATCGAGCTTC
>Ga0308176_10002165_pt1 | contig 12306 bp, 14 predicted proteins | sample PhyCR2_3_FD_203890 | JGI IMG/M metagenome (GOLD analysis project Ga0308176, IMG submission 203890) | Soil microbial communities from UC Gill Tract Community Farm, Albany, California, United States - DLSLS.C.R2 | ecosystem: Environmental > Terrestrial > Soil > Agricultural land | place: USA... | reverse complement strand
AGCGACCTGTTCTCCGAGCTCGGCGACGCGCGCTTCGACGTCATCGTCTCCAACCCGCCGTACGTGCCGTCACCGACCGACGAGCTGCCGGCCCGCGGGGCCGAGCGGGCATGGGACGCCGGCCGCGACGGCCGCGTGATCCTCGACCGGCTGCTCGCCGAGGCGCCGGCGCACCTCCGCCGGGGCGGCGTCCTGCTCGTCGTGCACTCCGAGGTCTGCGGGTTCGACCGCACCGCCGAGGCGATGGAGCGGGCCGGGCTGAAGGTCGACGTCGCGCTGCGCCACCGCGGGCCGCTGGGGCCGCTGATGCGGGAGCGCGTCCGCCACCTCGAGGAGCAGGCGCTGCTGCCGCCGGGCCGCCGTGAGGAGGACGTCATGGTCCTGCGTGGGCGCGCCCTCGCCGCCGGGTAGCGCACAGCCATGCCGGGACCGGACAACGTCGCGCTGCTCGTCGTCGACATGCTCAACCGCTACGAGCACGACGACGCCGAGCCGCTCAAGGCGTCGGTGCGGGACGCGCTGCCCACCATGTCGGGGCTGCTCGACGTGGCGCGGGAGAGCGACGTCCTCACCGTCTACGTCAACGACAACCACGGCGACTGGACCGCCGGCCGCCACGCCCTGATCGAGTGGGCCGAGGACGGCGCCGACGCGTCGCTGATCGCCCCGATCGCGCCCGCCGGCGACGTGCCGTTCCTGGTCAAGGCCCGGCACTCGGTGTTCTACGCCACCCAGCTGGAGTACCTGCTGCGCGAGCACGGGATCGAGCGCATCCTGATGGTCGGCCAGGTCACCGAGCAGTGCATCCTGTACTCCGCGCTCGACGCCTACATCCGCCACTTCGACGTGACGGTCCCGCGCGACGGCGTGGCGCACATCCACGCCGACCTCGCCGACGCCGCGCTGAGGATGATGGAGACCAACATGCGCGCCGACGTCGTGGACCGCGCCGGCGCGGAGGCGCTACTGCGGGGGCGCTGAGGCGCGCGGCGCCGAGGCGGTCGCTGCGCGGGCCTGGTCGGTCATCGCCAGCGGCGCCTTGGCGCGGGCGGCGGTCGCCAGCGTGCGGTTCTTCTGGAGGCGCAGGGCCTCGGCGGGCGCTGAGCGCAGGATGCGCGCGTACCGGCGCACGAGGTCGACTTGCGGGTCACGAACGGGATGGCGCACGGGCAGTTCCTCCTCGGTCAACAACAGGAACTGTGGCCTCGTGTGATCCCCTGTCGGCTCACACGCTTCCCGCAGGTCAGCGCTGGCTGGGGGCATGCCACCCGAGATGGCCGGCTCCACGCCAGGGGCCATTCATACCCGGGCGACAGTTTGTGACAAAAGCAACGTGTCCGTCTGCTGACCGGGACGGGCTCCGGTGTCTCAGTCCTCGGCCAGCGCCTCGACGCCCTCGCGGCGTCCCGCGCCGTGCTCGAAGAAGTCCCACGCCTCGACGACGTTTCCGGCCGGGTCCTCGAAGTACAGCGACCGGTCGCCGCCCTCGTGCTCGACCGGGCCGCGATGCTCGATCCCGAGCTCCCGCAGCCGCGCGCGGATCTGCTCGAGCGCCCCCGGCGCGACCGAGTAGGCGTAGTGCACGTGGCGCCCGCCCTGGTCGCCGAACTCCTTCTCGCCGGGCGACCACAGACCCAACCGCGTGCGCTCGCCGCAGCCCAGCCAGATCCGGTCGTCCTCACGCGCGAGCTCGGGGAAGCCCAGCACCTGCTGGTAGAAGCGCGCCAGCCCCGCGGGGTCGGTCGTCTGCAGGGTCAGCTCGCACAGGCCATGGGTCAGCATCGTCATCGGCGCGGCTCTTCCCGCCGGGTGTGTGGGGCAAGCGCGCGCCGGGCAGTCCGGCGCATATGAAGGTCGCCATCGTCGGAGCCACCGGGAACGTCGGGTCGGCGCTGCTGCGCGCGCTGGGCCGCGACGAGCGCGTGCGCGAGATCGTCGGCATCGCCCGCCGGCGGCCCAGCGCCGAGGCCGAGAAGGTCACGTGGGTCACCGCGGACATCGCCCGCGAGGACGCCGACCTGGTCGCCGCGTTCGGCGGCGCCGACGTCGTCGTGCACCTCGCGTGGCTCATCCAGCCCAGCCGCGATCCCGAGACGCTGGCCGCCGTCAACGTCGACGGCTCCCGGCGCGTCTTCGACGCGGCGCTGCAGGCCGGCGCCGGGACGCTCGTCTTCGCCTCCTCGGTCGGCGCCTACTCGCCCGGCCCCAAGGACCGCGCGGTCGACGAGTCATGGCCCACCGACGGCATCCCCACGAGCACGTACTCCGTGCACAAGGCGCGGTGCGAGCGCATGCTCGACGAGCTGGAAGCCGGTCATCCGCACGTGCGCATCGTGCGCATGCGCCCGGGCCTCATCTTCCAGCGCGACGCCGCCAGCGAGATCCGCCGCTACTTCCTCGGGCCGCTGATGCCGAACCTGCTGGCCCGCCCGTCGCTGCTGCCGGTCGTGCCCCGCACCGCGCGGCTCGCGTTCCAGGCCGTCCACGCCGACGACGTCGCCGAGGCCTACCGGCGCGTCATCGCCGAGCGCGACGTGCGCGGCGCGTTCAACGTGGCGGCCGACCCCGTCCTCGACGCCGACGAGCTCGCCCGCGTCCTGGGCGCGCGCACGGTCCCCGTCCCGGCCTCCGTGCTGCGCGGCGCGGCGGACGTCACCTGGCGCGCGCGCCTGCAGCCGACCGACGCGGGGTGGGTCGACCTGGGGCTCGGCGTCCCGCTCATGGACACCACGCGTGCGCGGACCGAGTTGGGCTGGGAGCCGCGCCACAGCGCCGGTGACGCGCTGCTCGAGCTGCTCGACGGGATCGCCGACGGCGCCGGCGGGCCGACGCCGCCCATGGACGCCGAGGCCGGCGGGCGCTTCCGCCGCCACGAGTTCGAGACCGGGATCGGCGCCCGTACCGGCGTCTGAGCGCCGGCGGCGCCGTCCCCCGCGGCGGGCTCAGTCGCGGTGGTGGTCGACGACCTCGATGTTGTGGCCGTCGGGGTCCAGGACGTAGGCGGCGTAGTAGCCCGGGTGGTACTGCGGCCGCTCTCCCGGCTCGCCGTTGGGGCGGTAGCCGGCGGCCGTCGCGTCGGCGTAGAAGCGGCGGACGGCCTCCTCGTCGCCGGCGAAGGCCATGTGCACGTTCTTGGTCAGGATCTCGCCGGGCACGAGCGAGAACGAGCCGCCGTGAGCGCCCTCCGGTGCGCCGAACGTCGCGCGCTCCGCGGACCCGCGGCGGGTCACGAAGCCCGCCGCAGGCCCGATCGTCTCGTAGAACGCGGTCGCCGCCGCGACGTCGGCGACGCGCAGCCACAGGTGGTCGATGATGCCCTCACGGCGCAGGTCGCCGTGATAGACGGCCTCGATGCTGTTGCCGTCGGGATCGCGCAGGAACGCGCCGTAGTAGTCATCGCGGTACTGCGTACGCGGACCGGGAGCCCCGTCGTCGGCGGCGCCCGCCGCGCGGCCGGCCTCCCAGAACTCGTCGACCTGCTCGCGCGTCGGCGCGACGAAGCCGACGTGGAGGTTGCGGGTGACCGGGTGCGCGTCGTCGGCGTCGGTCAGCGAGAAGTCGCGCCACTCGGCGAAGGCGCCGGTGCTGTAGCTGAGGTCGATGCCCAGCGGGGTCAGGACCGTCGTGTAGAGCTGCTCGGACGCTTCGCGGTCGGTGACGCGGATCGTGACGTGGTCGAACACGCGGCTCAACCTACAGCGGTTGACAGACCGTACGCGAGCAGAGATGATACGCGTATGCAGACGATCACGACGGCCCGCGCGGAGACCCGGTCGCTCCCCATCGCCGCCCCGCCGGCCGCGGTGCTCGCGGTCATCGGCGACCCGCGCCGGCTGCCCGAGTGGGCCCCGGCGTTCGCCCGCGCCGTCGCGCCCGACGGTGACCACTGGCGCATCGAGACGGGCGCCGGCGAGGTGCTCGTCGACGTCGAGGTGATCACGGCGGCCGGCACCGTCGACATCGTCCGGCCCGGCGACACGAGCACGGGCGCGCGGCTGCGCGCGCTGGGCAGCGGCGACGGCACCGAGCTGCTGTTCACCATCCTGTTTCCCCGCGGCGTCGACGACGCGGCCGTCGCCGCGCAGATGGCGACCGTCGAGGACGAGCTCGAGACGGTTCGCGCGCTGGCAGAGGCCGCTGTCGCGCCCGCGCGCTGAGTCGGCGCGGCGGCGCGCCGGGACGGCGACGCGCTGCGGCAGGATGAGGGGATGCGCTTCGCCGATCTTGCCGCCACCTCGTTCGCCGTCGGGCAGACCCGGTCGCGCAAGGCCAAGGCCCAGCTGCTCGGCGACGCCCTCCGCGCGCTCGACGCGGGTGAGGTCGAGCCCGGCGTGGCCTACCTCAGCGGCGAGCTGCGCCAGCGCCGCACCGGCGTGGGCTGGAAGGCGCTGCAGGACCTGCCGGGCCCGGCGGCCGAGGCGACGCTGCAGGTCGGCGACGTCGACCTCGCGCTGGAGCGGATCGCGGGACTGACCGGCGCGGGCTCCCAGGCGGCACGGCGGGCCGAGCTGGGCGAGCTGTTCGCCCGCGCCACGGCCGAGGAGCAGGCGTTCCTGCGCGCGCTGATCGGCGGCGAGCTGCGCCAGGGCGCGCTGGCCGGCGTCATGGCCGATGCGGTCGCGGCCGCGACCGGGATCCCGCGGGCGGCCGTCGACCGGGCGACGATGCTGCGGGGAGATGCCCGTGCGGTCGCCGAGGTCGCGATGCGCGAGGGCGAGGCCGGCCTCGCGCAGTTCCGGCTCGAGCTCGGACGCCCGCTCGGGCCGATGCTCGCCTCGCCCGCCGCGTCGCTCGAGGAGGCGATGGAGAAGGTCGGCGAGGGCATCGTGGACTACAAGCTCGACGGGGCCCGGATCCAGGTCCACCGCGACGGCGAGGACGTCGCCGTCTTCAGCCGGTCGTTGGACGACCTGACCGCGCGGCTGCCGGAGGTCGTCGCCGCGGCGCGGGCGCTGCCGGCGCGGCGGGTCGTGCTCGACGGCGAGGCGATCAGCCTCCGCGAGGACGGCCGGCCGGAGCCGTTCCAGGTGACGTCGTCGCGGATCGCCTCCGGCGCGCCCGGCGTCGTGGCGGTGCTCTTCGACGTCCTGCACCTCGACGGGGAGGACCTGCTCGACGCCCCGATGGCGCGCCGGGCCGACGCGCTGACGACCGCGGTGGCCGACCAGCGCCTGCGCGTCCCGCGCGTGGTGGCCGCCGCGCCGGAGACGGCGCAGGCGCACTTCGACGCGGCGCTGGCGGCCGGGCACGAGGGCGTCGTGGTCAAGGCGCTCGACGCGCCGTATGCCGCCGGGCGCCGCGGGGCCGGATGGCTGAAGGTCAAGCCGCGGCACACGCTCGATCTCGTGGTCCTGGCCGCCGAGTGGGGCCACGGCCGCCGCCGCGGCTGGCTGAGCAACCTGCACCTCGGTGCGCGCGCCGTCGACGGCGACGGCTTCGTGATGCTCGGCAAGACGTTCAAGGGCCTGACCGACGCCATGCTCGCGTGGCAGACCGAGAAGCTGCAGTCGCTGGCGGTCGGCGAGCGCGGCATCACCGTGGACGTCCGCCCGGAGCTCGTCGTCGAGATCGCCTTCGACGGCGTGCAGACCTCGCCGCGGTATCCGGGCGGGGTGGCGCTGCGCTTCGCGCGCGTGCTGCGCTACCGCGAGGACAAGACGGCGGCCGAGGCCGACGACCTCGCGGCGGTCCTGGCGCTGCGTCACTGAGCAGCGCTCAGCGCCCGTCGCCGTCGGATCCGTCGCAGGCGCTACCGTCACCGCGCCCATGTCATCGCACGCTGACCCTCGCGCGGCCCGCGCCGCGCGCGCCGCACCTCGCCGCCGTGACGCGGTCGCCACCCGCTCGGCGCTGCTGGTGGCGGCGCGTGAGCTCTTCGACAGCCACGGCTTCCGCGGCACCACGGTGCGCATGATCGGCGAGCGCGCGGGGGTCGACCAGGCGCTCATCGCGCGCTACTTCGGCGGCAAGGCCGAGCTGTACCAGGCAGTGCTGGCCGACGCCGGCGCGCAGCCCGAGGTCGCGGCCGACGACGCGCCTCCGCCGCCGCGGCGCAGCACGCGCGAGGTCGTCGACCTCCTGTTGGAGCGCGTCGACCAGCACGGCGTGGGGCCCGTCCTGCGCGCGCTCACCGCACCCGACCTCGAGCCGGGCACGCGCGAGGCGCTCATGGGCCGGTTGCGCGAGCGCGTCATCACGCCGCTGGCGCGCGCGCTCGAGGACGAGGGCGCCGGCGACCCGACCCTGCGTGCCGAGCTGATCGTCGCGATGTTGATCGGCGTCATGACCACGCGGGCCAACGCCAGCATGCCGCGGGTGGCCGCCGCCGACCGGCGCGAGCTCGCCGAGCTCATCGAGCGGATGCTCGCGGGCTAGGAGACCCCGCTCAGGAGGCTCCTAGGCCGGCTGCAGGCCCGCGAGCCGGCCGACCGCGGCCAGGCCGTCGGCGGTGCCCGGCCAGTGCTGCGCGACACGGTCGGAGCCGGCGGCCCGCACCACCGAGCGCAGCACGAGGCCCACGAGGATCGCGTCGTCGGCGTAGCCGATCACCGGCAGGACGTCGGGGACCAGGTCGATCGGCGACGCCAGGTAGGCGAGCAGCAGCCACAGGCGCACGCGGACCCGCCGCGGCAGGGTCCCGTCGGCGGCGAGCCGGCGCACGAGCCGCAGCACGTCGGGCAGCAGACGCAGCGTCGCGGCCAGCGTCGCCCCATCGGGCCGCGCGACCAGCAGCGCGGCCAGCAGCAGGGCGTAGCTCGCCGCAAGGGCCGCCAGGACGCTCCAGAGGTAGGTCATTCGCCCTGCAGTGTGGCGGGTCGAGCGGGCGTACCGATCCGGTCGCACGATCATGCATGACTTGACAGCACTGTAAACACTGCCTAGCTTGGGTTTACAACACCGTAAAGCCACCTCCGGAGCAGTCATGCACGACCACCCTTCCCACGGCCCCGATCACGGCGACGCCACGACGCGCCGTCCATGGACCACGCTCGCCCTGCTCGTCGTCGCCCAGTTCATGGTGGTGTTGGACATCACCATCGTCAACGTCGCGCTGCCCTCGATCGGCCGGGCGCTGGACGTCGCCCCCGCCGATCTGCAGTGGGTCGTCACCGCCTACGTGCTCTGCAGCGGCGGCCTGCTGCTCATCGGCGGCCGGGCGGCGGACGTGCTCGGCCGTCGCCGCATCTTCCTGGCCGGGCTGCTGCTGTTCACCACGGCCTCGCTGGCCAGCGGTCTGGCGCCGTCGGCCGGCGCGCTCATCGCTGCGCGCGCGGTCCAGGGCGTGGGCGCGGCCCTCTTGACGCCGGCGGCGCTGTCGATCCTGACGACGACCTACCACGGCCCGCAGCGCGCGACGGCCCTGAGCGTCTGGGGTGCGGTGGCCAGCGCGGGCGTGGCGGTGGGCGTCGTGCTGGGCGGCATGCTCACGACGTGGCTGAGCTGGGAGTGGATCTTCCTCGTCAACGTGCCGGTCGGCCTGGCCACCGCGGCGCTGGCGCCGCGGGCCCTGCCGCCCGGCGACGGCATCGAGCGCCACGGCGACCGGACGCTCGACGTCCCCGGGGCGCTGGCGGTCGTCGCGGGCCTCGTCGTGTTGGTGTACGCCTTGTCGGGCGCGGCGGAGCACGGCTGGGGCTCGGCGCGCACGCTCGGCCTGCTGGCGCTGGCCGCGGGCCTGCTCGCCGCGTTCATCGCCGTCGAGCGCGTGGTCGCGCGGCCGCTGGTGCCGCCGGCGGTGTGGCGCGTCGGCACGCTGCGCACGGGCACGGCGATGATGCTGGGCGTCACCGGCATCCTGGCCGGCGCGTTCTTCCTCAACTCGCTCTACCTGCAGCGGGTGCTGGGCTGGTCGGCGCTGGACACCGGCCTGGGCTTCATCCCCTTGGTCGTCGCGATCTCGCTGGGCGTGCACGGCACGTCGCACCTGATCGGCCGGGTCGGCAGCCGCGTCCTGGTCGCCGGCGGCCTGACGCTCGTCGCGGCCGGCGCCCTGCTGCTGGCCCTGGCGCCTGACGACGCGCGCTACGCGGCCGACCTGCTGCCGGGGTTCCTCGTCCTCGGCCTCGGCGTCGGCCTCACGTTCCCGGCGGTGTCGATCACCGCCCTGAGCCGGGTCGACCACGAGCGCGCCGGCCTGGCGTCGGGGCTGATGTCGACGGCCCACGAGGTGGGCGCCGCGCTCGGGGTGGCGGCGCTGTCGGCGATCGCGACGGGCAGCGGGCTCGGCGCGTCGGCGGCCGGGTATGGCGACGCCTGCCTCGCCGCGGCGGTGGTCGCGGGCCTGCTCGGAGCGGTCGCCGCGTTCGCGCTGCCCGCGGTGCGCCCCGCGCCCGGCGTGCAGGTGGCGATGCACTAGTGGAGCGGTCCACTAGCGTCCGGCGGGTGCCGTCGACCGACCATCGCCGCGCCACCGCCGAGCGCAACGCCGAGAAGATCCTCGACGCCGCCGCCGCCCTGCTCGCACGCGGCGCGGCCGCGAGCACGACGGCGGTGGCGACCGAGGCCGGCGTCTCGCGCGTCACGGTCTACAGCCACTTCCCGACGCGCGAGGCGCTGCTCGAGGCCGTCGCCGAGCGCGCGGTCGGGCGGGCGACCGCGGCCCTCGCGGAGGTGAACCTGGACGCGGGCCCGGCCGTCGAGGCGCTGGACCGGCTCGTCGCCGTCGCCTGGGACCACCTCGACCGCAACGGCGCGATCGCGCGCGCCGCCGAGGACCAGTTGACCTCGGAGGCGATGAGCCGGGCCCACGCCGCGCTGCGTGCGCCGATCGGCGCGCTGCTGGCCCGCGGACAGGCCGAGGGGGCGTTTCGCACCGATCTGCCGGCGGCCTGGATGATCGCCAGCTACTTCGCGCTCATGCACGCCTGTGGCGAGGAGGTGCGAGCCGGCCGGCTGGACGCCGCCGGCGCCGTCGCGGCGCTGCAGCCGACGCTGCGAGCGGTCTTCACCGGGTAGGGGCGACGTCGATCGTCGCGCTCGCGGTGCGCGCGATCGCGACCGGGCCGTCGGGCCACACCGCGGTGACCCGCACGCGGTGCCGGCCACCCGTGGCCCCGAAGCGGGCGCGGACCGCCGGGCCGGCGCCGTCGTCGAAGCGGCCGTCGGCGTCCAGGTCCCACGTGATGACGGCGCGGCCGGCGGCGTCCGGGACCTGGGCGCTGAGCGCGACGGGCCGGTCGCGGGCGACAGGCCCGTCGGGAGCGACGAGGGCGACGGCGCCGGTGGCGGAGGCCGGCGCGGACGCGGCGCCGGGGGACGACGCGACACCGGCGGCGGCGAGCGCCAGGATCGCGGTGAGCAGGGGCAACACCATGGTGATGACCTTCTGGGGCGGGGCGGGCGGGGACCGTCACGGTGCCACCGCTTCCGCCACGCGGCCAGGCCTGCTGCCCGGCGGCGCGCGCGTCGGTCGTTCGCGCGCCGCGGTGCGGGGAACCTCACCCGCGCCGCCGGCGTGCCGACGGCTCAGGCGCCGACGGTCAGCCGGTAGTCCATCCCGGTCATGACGATCGGGTCGCCGACCATCTGCATGAGCCGGGAGTAGGTGCGCTCGCCGATGTGGTCGGCGAGGCCGGCGGGGTTGAGCTTCTCGCCGAACGGGGTGTCGCTCGTGAACACGATGGCCTTGTTGTGCTCGTAGCGGCGGTTGACGATCGTGTAGAGCTGCTCGAGCACCCAGTCGTTGGGGCGCGGCACCGCGACGTCCTCGAGGTGCAGCAGCTCGACGTGCGTGACGGCGTCGATGATCTGGCGGGTGGTCGGCTGGGCGTCCGGCTTGTAGCTGTCGCGCAGCTCGTTGAGCAGGTCGGTGGTGTTGCGGGTCAGGACCGACATCCCGGCGGCGCGCGCCTGCTGGGCGACGTAGTAGGCCAGCGTCGTCTTGCCCGTCCCCTTGTTGCCGAGCAGCCAGAGGCCGCGGCCGGCGCGGACGTTGCGCTCGATCGCGTCGGCGTAGCGGCGCACGTGCGTGGCGGCGGTCCCGTGGCGCTCGGCGATCCCGCTGAGCGGCAGGGCGTCGAAGCCCAGGTCCTGGAACCGCGGCGGCGCGTAGCGGCCGACGCTGGCCTCCATGTCGCCGTGGAGGCGGCGGCGTAGCCGCTCCTCACGGCAGGTGCACGGGTAGGCCTGGCGGCGCTCCTCGTCGAAGAGGAAGCCGTTGGCGTCGCAGCCGTGCGGGCAGTCGAAGTCGGGGTCGAGCATACGGCTAGGTCGGGGTCCTCTCGGGGCGGCGGCTGCCGAGCAGCGGCTCGCCGGCGGCGCAGGATAGGCGGTGGAAGGTCTCGGGCGACAGCGCCTCCTCGAGCTCGGCCAGCGGCCAGCCGGTGGAGACGATGACCGTCGCGCGGCGGTGCTCGTAGCGGCCGTAGGCGATGAGCTCGAGCTGCTCGGAGAGCCAGTCGCGCTGCCAGGCGGGGGCACGGCGCAGGACGTCGTGGTCGAGGCCCACGAGCACCAGCAGGTCGCACTCCTGCAGCGCGGAGAGGCGGTCGCGGTAGCCGCCGAAGCGCGACAGATAGACGAGCGAGCGGTACAGCGACGACAGCGAGTACAGCGCTGCGCCGCGGTTGGCGATCGTCGCGGCGCGGGCGATGGCGGCGGCCGCCGCGCCCGCCGCCGTCTCGGCGACCTTGCGGACCTCCATGAGGCTGAGCTCACCGCCGGCGCGCGTGGTGTGCTCGGCCCGGATGGCGCCCGCGACGGCGTCGGCGTCCAGCAGTTGGCCGGCGCGCGCGGCCGCGGCCTCGAACTCCTCCTGCGTGCGCGGCGGGCGGAAGGCGTCGTCGAGCTGGTCGGCCAGCCGCGCCTCGGAGACCTTGCGGTCCCACGGGGCGACCGTCATCCACAGCCCGCGCCCCTGGTCGAGGTGCCGATCGATGTCGTGCGTCCAACCGGCGACGATCGCGTGGAGCGCCGGGTGCAGCTCGGGGTGCAGGGAGCTGGCGAGCGCGAGGTTGCGGATCTCGGGCGTGATGCGCCCGCCCAGGCGCCGGTCGCGGTTGCGCTGGATGCGCAGCGGGCGGCAGCGGCACGGGCGGCTCTGGCGCGTCTCGACGTCGACGATCCAGCCGCTGCCGTCGCAGTGCTCCCCCGGGCTCGTGGTGCCCTTGCGCCGGCTCGGGGCGAAGTCGCAGACGTCGTCACCGGCGGCCGCGCGCCGGCCGCCCCCGGCGCCGACCGGCGGCTGCGGGCGCAGGAAGACGAAGCGACCGGCGTCGACGGGCGGCGCCTGCTCGGGCGCCGGGGCCAGCGCCGCCGCGCCGCGGCGGCCCTCGGGGGTGATCAGCACGCGCGCCGGATCGGCCTCGATCGCCCGCACCAGCCCGCGCTGGCGCAGCCGGTCGAGCACGACGCCGACGACCCGCTCGTCCATCCGCGCGGCCTCCGCCACGCCCGGCACCGGCAGCTCGCGCACGCCGAGGCCGAGCCGGAAGCCGTCGCGGTCGAGCCCCGCGACCTTGGCCAGGACCCAGTCCTCCAGCGCGCGGTCGTGGGGGTCGTCGGCCATGCCTCGATCGTAGAAGGGGCCGAGGTCGCCTCGGCGCCGTCGTCCCCGCACTTTGCGACCGGGTCGCGCCGATGGCCCGATCGGGTGCACGGACGGCGCTGGATGTGATGTTCGGCGGAGATCCGTGTCATCACCCACGAATCGGCCGCTTGCGGCCACTCGACCTCCCGGCCGCGCCGCCAGACCTCAGCCCTTGGGCGGCGCGGCCGGTGGCGGGTCGTCCCGCGGCGGGCGGCCGTTCCCCCGGCCGCGCGGCTCGGCGAAGCGGGCGGCGGCGGCCGCGAGCGTCGCGGGATCGTGGTCTCCGCGGACGAGGGCATCGAGCACCAGGCCGTCGATCGCGGCCACGACCGCGGGTGCGGCCTCGGCGCCCACCCGCTGCGCGGCCACCGCGACGAAACGCTCCCGGGCGCGCACGAGCGGCGCGCGCAGGTCCGGGTCGCGGGCGGCGAGCAGGAACAGCTCGTAGCGCGCGAGCGTGAGGTCGCGGCCGGGGCCGAGCCAGTGCTCGATCGCGCCGACCAGCGCCGCAGCCGGATCGGGGGCATCGCCGCCGGCCGCGGCGGCGCCCTCGCGGTCGGCCAGGTGGTCGAACAGCGCCCGCACGAGGCCGGCCCGGTCGCCGAAGTGATGACGCACCGAGCCGTGCGGCAGCCCGGCGGCGTCCTCCACGGCGCGCACCGTCAGCCCTTCGGCCCCGGCCCGGCCCAGCCGGTCGAGGGCGCTGTCCAGCAGCCGTGCCCGTGAGGACGTCTTCTCCACACGGAGAACGATACGTGCTATCTTCTTCTCCATGTGGA
>Ga0308176_10002163_pt1 | contig 12313 bp, 12 predicted proteins | sample PhyCR2_3_FD_203890 | JGI IMG/M metagenome (GOLD analysis project Ga0308176, IMG submission 203890) | Soil microbial communities from UC Gill Tract Community Farm, Albany, California, United States - DLSLS.C.R2 | ecosystem: Environmental > Terrestrial > Soil > Agricultural land | place: USA... | reverse complement strand
ATCAGCGACGAGCGGCTGATCGAGATCGACCGCTACTGATCGGGCGAAGAGCTGCGCTCTCCGCCCGGGGATCACGAAGCCGCCGGGAGACCACGCTCTCCCGGCGGCGCAGTTCCTTCCGGTGCGAGCTAGCTCGCGCCGGAGACCGTGAGCTGGTTCTCGGCGTGGCGGATGCGCTGCTCGAGCTGCCACCGGTCGGCGGTGGAGTCGCCGGCATCGACCTTGGCGAGCTCGTCCTGCGCCTCCTCGAGCTGCCGGCGTGCCCGCGCCTCGTCGATGTCGCCGGCCGCCACGGCGTCGTCGACCAGCGCGATCGCGCGGTTCTCGAGCACCTGGAAGAAGCCGGGACCGGTCGCGAACTCGCGCACCTCGCCGTCGCCCAGATGGACGCGCGTCGACCCCGCCTTGAGCATCGCCACGAGGGGAGCGTGCCGCGCGAGCACGCCGATCTCGCCGGCCGCACCGGGCACGATCAGCATCTCGGCCTCGCCTTCGAACGCGGGCCCTTCCGGCGTCACGACCGAGATCGGGAAGAGCGGATGATCCGCCAACGCCCGCCTCGCTAGGCCGGAGCGCCGGCCGTCTCGGCCTCGGCCTCGTCGGCCCGCTCGTCCGCTTCGCGCTCTGCGGCCGCTTCCGGCTCCTCGCCGCCGAGCTCCTTCCCGCGTTCGACCGCGGCCTCGATCGGCCCGACCATGTAGAAGGCCTGCTCGGGCAGCTCGTCGTGCTTGCCGTCGAGGATCTCCGTGAAGCCGCGGATCGTGTCCTCGAGCTTCACGAACTCGCCCGGCGTGCCCGTGAACTGCGCGGCCGTGAAGAACGGCTGCGAGAGGAAGCGCTCGATCTTGCGGGCGCGCGCGACTACGAGCTTGTCCTCGTCGGAGAGCTCGTCGATGCCGAGGATCGCGATGATGTCCTGCAGGTCGGCGTAGCGCTGCAGCACCTCCTGCACGCGCGTCGCGGTCTCGTAGTGCTCCGCGGACACGATCCCGGGCTGCAGCGCGCGCGAGGTCGAGCGCAGCGGGTGCACCGCCGGGTAGATCCCCTTCTCGACGATGCTGCGATCGAGCACGGTCGTCGAGTCGAGGTGCGCGAACGTGTTGGCCGGAGCCGGGTCGGTGAGGTCGTCGGCCGGGACGTAGATCGCCTGCACCGACGTGACCGAGCCGGTTCGGGTCGAGGTGATCCGCTCCTGCAGCTGCCCCATCTCGGTCGCGAGCGTCGGCTGGTAGCCGACCGCGCTCGGCATGCGGCCGAGCAGCGCCGACACTTCCGAGCCCGCCTGGACGAAGCGGAAGATGTTGTCGATGAAGAGGAGGACGTCCTGGCCCTCGTCGCGGAAGTACTCCGCCATCGTCAGGCCGGACAGGCCGACGCGAAGGCGCGCGCCCGGCGGTTCGTTCATCTGGCCGTAGCACATCGCGACCTTGTCCATGACGCCCGACTCCTGCATCTCGAGCATCAGGTCGTTCCCTTCGCGCGTCCGCTCGCCGACGCCGGAGAAGACCGAGACACCGCCGTGCTGCAGGGCGACGTTGTGGATCAGCTCCGTGATCGTCACGGTCTTGCCGACGCCGGCCCCGCCGAAGAGGCCGACCTTGCCGCCACGGACGAACGGCGCGATCAGGTCGACGACCTTGATGCCCGTCTCGAAGATCTCGATCGCCGGCGAGAGATCGACGAAGGCGGGCGGGTCACGGTGGATCGGCCAGCGCTCGCCCTTCGCCGCCTCCTTGCCGTCGACCGGGTCGCCGATCACGTTCCAGATCCGGCCAAGCGTCTGGTCGCCGACCGGCACGGAGATGGGCAGCTGGGTGTCGACGATGTCGACCCCGCGGGCGAGCCCGTCGGTCGAGTCCATGGCGACGGCCCGGACGCGATCGTCGCCGAGGTGCTGCTGCACCTCCGCGATCAGCTGCCGCGAGCCGCCTTCCTCGGGGACGTCGACGCTGAGCGCGTGAAAGATCTCGGGGAGCCGGTCCGGGAAGACCGCGTCGAGCACGACGCCCTTGATCTCGACGATCTTCCCCGCGTTCTTGCCGTTGCTCTGGTCGGCCACTGAGTCTCCCCTGATGCTCGAGGTCGGCGCGGCGCCTCTCGTCCGGCGGCCGCAGGCAGGGGCCACTCTAGCCGAGTCGGGTTCGCGCTCCTCGGTCGAACCGACCGCGTTTGCGAAGCTTGCGGACATGGCCGAAACCGACGTCTCCGCGGCTCCGTTCAGCGGCCGCACGGCGTGGACGCGGAACCTGCAGACGCCGCTCCGCTCCTTCCTCAACACCGAGACCGGCAGCGCCGCCGTCCTGCTTGCCGCGGTAGTCGCGGCGCTCATCTGGGCGAACGTCGATCACGCGTCGTACGAGCGCGTCTGGACGACGACGCTCTCGATCCGCGTCGGCGCGCACTCGATCTCGCTGGACTTGCGCGGCTGGATCAACAGCGGCCTGATGGCCTTCTTCTTCTTCGTGATCGGGCTGGAGGCGCGGCGCGAGTTCGATCTCGGCGAGCTGCGCGAACGGCGGCGCGTGGCGCTGCCGCTCCTGGCCGGGCTCGGCGGGATGGTCGTGCCCGTGGCGATCTATCTGGCGATCAACGCGGGCCACGACTCGGTCCACGGCTGGGGAACGGCGATGTCGACGGACACCGCGTTCGCGCTCGGGCTGCTCGCGCTCGTGGGATCGGGGCTGCCGGACCGCCTGCGGGCGTATCTCCTGACGGTGGCAGTAGTCGACGACATCGTCGCGCTACTCGTGATCGCGGTCGTCTACAGCGGGTCGATTTCCGTCGTTCCGCTCCTCGTCGCGTTCGGCCTGTTCGCCTGCATCCTGCTCGTCCGCGCCGCGGACATCCACCTCGGCCCCGTCTATTTCGTGCTGGGCACGGCGGTCTGGGTGTCGTTCTACGAAGCGGGCGTGGACCCGGTCGTCGCGGGCCTCATGGGTGGCGTGATCGCGCTCGCCTACCCGGCGCAGAGGAGCGACCTCGAGCGCGCGAGCGACGTCTTCCGGCTCTTCCGCGAGCAGCCGACAGGCGATCTCTCGCGCACGGCCCGGTCGGCGCTACGGTCGGCCGTCTCCCCGAACGAGCGGCTGCAGTCGCTCTGGCACCCCTGGACGAGCTACGCGATCGTGCCGCTCTTCGCGCTAGCGAACGCGGGCGTGCACCTGAGCGCCGGCTTTCTCTCGACGGCGTACACCTCGCCCGTGACGCTCGGAATCATCTTCGGCTACGTGCTCGGCAAGCCGATCGGGATCGGCGGCGCGACGTGGCTCGCGACGAAGCTCAGCCGTGGCGTCCTGCGCCCGCCGGTCGGCTGGGCGTCGGTGGCGGGCGCGGGCACGATCGCGGGAATCGGCTTCACCGTCTCGATCCTCATCGCCGATCTCGCGTTCCACGGAGCCGAACTCGACGAGGCGAAGGTGGGAGTCCTCACCGCCGCGCTGCTCGCCGCCACGATCACCTGGCTCCTCGTACTCGTGACGAAGCGACTGCCGCGGCGGCAGCGGATCCGCGCGCTGCTCGGCACGCCCGACCTCATCGTCGATCTCGCGGATCCGGTCGACCCCGAGCGCGACCACATCCGCGGGCCGATGAACGCGCCGGTCACGGTGCTCGAGTACGGCGATTTCGAGTGTCCGTACTGCGGCCAGGCAGAGCCGGTGCTGCGCGAGCTGCTGCGCGAGCACGGCGAAGTCGCCTACGCCTGGCGGCATCTGCCGCTGAACGACGTCCATCCCAACGCGCAACAGGCGGCCGAGACAGCCGAGGCCGCGGCCGAGCAGGGCGCCTTCTGGGAGATGCACGACCTGCTCCTCGAGCACCAGGATGCGCTCGGCTTCGGTGACCTCCTCGGGTACGCCGAGCAGCTCGGGCTCGACCCGGAGCGGTTCGAGGAGGACCTGCGCACGCGAACAGGCGCGGGCCGCATCGCGCAGGACGTCGACTCGGCCGATCTCTCGGCCGTCTCCGGCACGCCGACCTTCTTCATCAACGGGCTGCGCCACTACGGCGCCTACGACATCGCGACGCTCTCGGCTGCGGTCAAGGCAGCACGTGCCCGCGAGCTCGTGCGGCCTCCCGCTTGAACCTGCCTAAGCTCCGGCCGTGGCGCGGTGGACTCTGACGACACAGGCCGATCAGCTGTCTGCCTTTGCGTACTAGAGTCCCGGCGGTGCCAGCCGTCGTCGCCGCCGACTCGCTGACGAAGCGCTACGGCAAGCTCACCGCCGTCGACGGGCTCTCGTTCGAGCTCGAAGCCGGCACCGTGACCGGCTTCCTCGGCCCGAACGGCGCCGGCAAAACGACGACGCTGCGGATGGTGCTCGGCCTCGCAAAGCCGACGAGCGGGGGCGCGCTCGTGTTCGGCGAACCGTACGCGAGGCTGCAGCGGCCGGCGCTGCGCGTCGGCGCGGTGCTCGAGGCGACCGACTTCCACCCGGGCCGTTCCGGCCGAAACCACCTGCGCACGCTCGCCCGCGCGACCGGGGTTCCCGACGCGCGGGTCGACGAGGTACTGCGGCTGGTCGAGCTCGACGCGGCGAAGAACCGGCGCGTGAAGGGCTACTCGCTCGGAATGCGGCAGCGGCTCGGGCTGGCCGCGGCGCTGCTCGGCGATCCCGAACTGCTCGTGCTCGACGAGCCGGCGAACGGGCTCGACCCCGAGGGGGTGCGCTGGCTGCGTGACTTCCTGCGCTCGTTCGCGGCAGGCGGGCGCACGGTCCTCGTCTCGAGCCACGTGCTCGCCGAGGTCGCGCAGACAGTCGACAACGTCCTGATCATCAACCGCGGTCGGCTCGTGGTCGAGTCGACGCTGCCGCAACTGACGGCGCGCGTCGGCGGAGCGGTGCGCGTCCGCTCGCCGCAGCTGGGCGCTCTGCGCGAGGCGCTGGCCGACGAGGGGATCGAGGCGACCGAGACCGGGGGCGTCCTGTTCGTGCGCGGAGCGGCGAGCGAGCGGGTCGGGGAGGTCGCAGCCGCGAGCGCGATCGTCCTGCACGAGCTCGTGAACGAGGGATCGTCGCTCGAGGAGGTCTTCCTCGAGCTGACCGCCGACCGGGAGATCCGGTGATCGGTCAGATCCGCTCCGAGTTCCTGAAGATCCGCTCGACGCGGACGACGATCGGGCTCGTCGTCGGCATGGTCGTGCTCGTGCTGCTGTTCGTGCTGCTGACCGGCTTCCTGTCGCACGGGAAGGAGCTGACCTCCTCGGAGGACCAGCGGAGCTTTTTCGGTATCGGCAGCTTCGCCTCCGTCTTCGCCGCCCTGGCGGGGATCCTTGTCGTCACGGGCGAGTACCGGTTCGGGACGATCCGGCCGACGTTCGTGTTCACACCGCGCCGCTGGGTCGTGGTCACGGCCAAGTACGCCGCGAGCCTGCTCGCGGGGATCGTCTTCGCGCTGATCGGCCAGGGGCTCACGCTCGCGATCGGTCTCGGCATCCTCTCGGGACGCGGGATCCACCGCTCGCTCAGTTGGAGTTCGATCGTCCAACTGGGGCTCGGCACGCTCGCGGCGGCCGCGCTCTGGGGCGGGATCGGCGTCGGCGTCGGGGCGCTCGTCCGCAATCACATCGGTGCCGTCGTGGGCGTGCTCGTGTGGGTCTTCGTCGTCGAGAATCTGCTGTTCGGGTTTGTCCCCTCGGCCGGCCGCTTCACGCCCGGGCGCGCGCAGGATGGCCTCACCGGCATGACCACGGATCATCTTCTGCCGGCGGCCGCGGGGGGCGCGGTGCTTCTCGTCTGGTCGCTCGGCCTCTTCGCCGCCGGCCTCGCCGTCACGCGGGCGCGCGACGTCGACTAGAGGCTTGGCTGCGACGACGCGCTGGGATTGATCAGCGCGCGGTCGTCGGCGCGGTCTAGGCGGGAAACGGCCTCGGTTGTACCGTCAAGCGTGGAACGCAACAGAGGAAGGGGGCAAGTATGCGGTTTCGTATCCTGTGCGGCGCGGCCATGGTGGTGGCGTTGCTCGGTACCACGGGTATCGCTAGCGCCGCTCACTCCGGCGCGCAGAGCTACACGTGCACCGGTGGTGACATCCCGTCGGGGAACTACGCCAGCATCACGGTCACGGGCTTTTGCGACGTGGTGCCTGACGCAGTGATCAGCATCACCGGCAACCTGAACGTCGCCGCGGGAGCATTCTTCGATGCGCAGAGCGCGCCGTCGACCATCACGATCGGACACAACGTCACCGCGGGCGCAGGCTCGGTGCTCGGCCTGGGCTGCCAGCCGTTCGGCTTCGTCCCTCACGCGGCACACCCGTGCAGCGTGGAGGAGGACGGCCACTCTGTCATCACCGTCTACGGCAACCTCACCGCCACCAATGCGGACACCGTCCTGCTGAACGGGATCACGGTCAACAGGAACGTCACGCTGACCGGAGGGGGCGGCGATATCCCCTGGGCCTTGAAGAACAACACGGTCGGCGGCAACTTCACGGTCAGCAACGTCATGCCCGAGTGGCTCGGAGTGTTGTTCAGCCACATCGGCGGCAACCTGACGCTGATGAACATCACGTCGACCGACCCGGAGGACGACGGCAACGCCGCGGTCAGCGTCGTTGTCAACACGATCGGGAAGAACCTCAACTGCGAGAACCTCGGCCCGCGCTTGACCGGAGGGGCCATCCCCGGCGAGTTCAACATCGTCGGCCACAAGACGACCGGTCAGTGCGTAGGTCTCTTGAGCGGCCTCTAGCCGCCTACTTCCTTCGCACCCGCCTGTCTGCCACCCGCTCGAACGGGTGGCAGACGGCCGCGGGTGCCGCAACAAACGTTCGTCCGGGCCAGTGTTCCGGAATGACCCCTGACGCCGAGGCTTCGATGCACGCCAAGTGTTTCGAGAAAGTTCATCGATGACCAATCGCTTCTCGGCGACGCGGCGATAGGTTGCCGATATGACGAGAGCGCGGCATCTACTCGCTCTTTTGGCCGCCCTCTGTATCTTCGGCACGGGCTGAACCGTCGAACGCGCTCCCGTGCGGAACGCATCGACTCGGACATCGACAGCACGACGGCGAACGGGCTAGGCGCGCCCATCTGACCCAGCATGGGCAGCTGTCACCGACCCTGGGAGCAAGCAGCGAGTGGGGTGACCGCAGATGCCGAGGTCCCGGCTTCTCGCGGCTGCCCTCGACATCTGACGTAATGATCCTCGCCTGGGCCAGTGTTCCGGAATGACCCCCAAGCTCTCGGGCGTTCCGCGAAGAGACGCGGGAGGGCCGCCGGACAAGACGGCCCTCCCGCGGCAGGTCCTACGCGCTACCGAAAGTGAACGCGTGACCGTTCACACTCAGGGAGCGGAGAAGAGCGGTCAGATCGGTTCCGCCCGTGAAGCCAGTCGTGACGTAAATGCCGCTGATCACGTCCGAGCCGTGCGCGGCCACCACGGCTGCCCAAGTCTGGTCGCCGCTGTTACACGGATCGTCGTCGTAGCGGACGCTATCGCTGCCGACGACCTCGAACGTGGTGAACACGTTCTTGTCCGGCACCACCGTCGCGCACTTGGTCGCGTCGAAGACCACGTCGTTGTTGTCGTTGTTCAGGAAGATCCTCAGGTACGCCTCGCCGATTGGCGCGGTGTCAGCCGCCGAGTACATGACCTTGTACGAGAGTTGCGTGATCTGGCTGAGCGTGAGGCCATCGACTCCGTCGTACCGCACGGAGCCGCCCCAGTTGCCGCCGTTGGAGTACGGGCCGAACTGGACACCGTCGAGCGAGGTAGCAACGCTGGCATTCGTCTGCGAGAAGTCGCCGCTGAGACGCTGGAGAAGCGGAGCAGGCGTGCCAGGCGGTCCCTGCGGTCCCGCTGGTCCCTGGGCTCCGGTGTCGCCTTTCGGGCCCTGCGCTCCTGTAGCGCCGGTCGCTCCGCGCCTGCCGCGCTTGCCGACGATGCAGGTCTTGTGCCCGTACTTCTTGAGAACGGACAGGTCCCCGTAGGACGCGTCAGCATGATGCGCATCCACGTAGACGCAGAACTTGCTGGTCGTCTTCGTGGTGATCTTGTTTGCGCCTGCCGCCGTCGCTGTCAGAGCCAGCGCGACGACCGCGAGCGCGATGAGGTACTTCCGCACTTGTTCACCCCCCAGATTCGGTGATCTATTCGTAGTGCGAAACGCCAGAAGTCTAGGAGGTACCCGCTTAGGCTGCATCCTCAATCACGTGATCGGCAAGCCGGCGAAAGACCGCTCGGCTGGGCGAGCGTCCTCACGCCTGACGACAGCTGGAACAAGACGAAGGAGCCTTTGCGGCACTCAGCGCCGCGGGGACCCTGCGCAGCCCCGGCTTAGCCCGTTAGAGCGTCCGCGCCGGCGACGACCTCGAGGATCTCCTGCGTGATCTCCGCCTGGCGGGCTCGGTTCAGGGAGAGCGTGAGGCTGTCGATCAGCTCGCCGGCGTTCTTCGAGGCGTTCCGCATCGCGGTCATCTGCGACGCGAGGAAGGCCGCGGCCGACTCGAGCAGCGCGCGATAGATCTCCGTCTCGAGATAGACCGGCAGGAGCCGCTGGAGGATCTCCTCGGGCTCCGGCTCGTAGATGAAGTCGCCTCTCACGCCCTCGCGCTCGTCTTCCGCGGGCTCTTCGCCGGCGAGCACCTCTTCGCGGATCGGTAGCAGGTCGGTCGTCGTCACCCGCTGCGTCAGCACAGACTCGAAACGGTTGTAGATGAGGACGACGCGGTCGACCTCCTCCGCCTCGTAAAGCTCGGCGAGCCTGTGGCCGACGGCCTGTGCGTCGGGGTACGTCGGCTTGTCGGCGAAGCCCGCCCACTCGCCTGTGATCTCGTAACGGCGGAAGCGCAGCGACGAGGCCGCCTTGCGCCCGACGGCGAGCCACACGACCTCCTGCCCCTCGGCTCGCGCGTGCCGGTCGAGCTCGATCGCGCGCCTCAGAACCTGACCGTTGAACGGGCCTGCGAGTCCGCGGTCGCCGGTGACGACCACGAAGGCCACCCGACGCACCTCGTCGCGCTGCTGGAGGAGCGCGAGGTTCCGGACGGACGAGGCCGCACGCGCCGTGCCGACCATGAGCTCCTGCATACGGTCGGCGTAGGGGCGCATCTCCTCGATCCGGTTCTGCGCTCGCCGCAACCGGGCGCCGGCGACGAGCTCGAGCGCCTTCGTGATCTTGCGCGTATTGCGGACGGAGCTGATCCGCCGCCGGAGATCCTGCAGGGAAGCCATCTAGGTCAGGACCGACTCTTCCTCGACGTTGAAGGCGTTCTTGAACTTCTCGATCTCGCCGTTCAACTGCTGGGCGAGCTCGTCGGGCAGGTCGCCCGTCTCGCGAATCTGCTTGTAGATCGACTCCTCGGCGCGGAGGTGCTCACGCAGCTCGTCCTGGAACCGCTGCACCTGCGGCGTCGGGATGTCGTCGATGTAGCCCTCGTTGCCGGCGTAGATCGCGGTCACCTGCTCCTCCATCGGCCACGGCTGGTACTGCGGCTGGTTCAGCGTCGCGACCATCTTCTCGCCGCGGGTGAGCGCCTGCTGCGTCGCCTTGTCCAGCTCGGAGCCGAACTGCGCGAACGCCTCGAGTTCGCGGTACTGCGCGAGGTCGAGCCGCAGGCGTCCGGCGACCTTCTTCATCGCCTTCGTCTGCGCCGCCGCGCCGACCCGCGAGACGGAGATGCCGACGTTCACGGCCGGACGGACACCCGAATAGAAGAGCTCCGACTGAAGGAAGATCTGCCCGTCGGTGATCGAGATCACGTTCGTCGGGATGTAGGCGGAGACGTCTCCCGCCTGCGTCTCGATCAGCGGCAGCGCCGTCAGCGAGCCGCCGCCGTTCTCCTCGCTGAGCTTGCTGGCCCGCTCGAGCAGCCGCGAGTGGAGGTAGAAGACGTCGCCCGGGAAAGCCTCGCGACCCGGCGGCCGGCGCAGGAGGAGGGAGAGCTGGCGATACGAGTCGGCGTGCTTCGAGAGGTCGTCGTACATGACGAGCGCATGCTTGCCGCCGTAGAGGAAGTATTCGCCCATCGCGCAGCCGGCGAACGGGGCCATCCACTTGATCGGCGCTGCCTCGTGCGCGGCCGCGGAGACGATGGTCGTGTACTCCAGCGCGCCCTCTTCGCGCAGCCGTTCGTAGATGCCGGCGACGGTCGACGCCTTCTGGCCGATCGAGACATAGATGCAGTGGACGTCGGTGTCGCGCTGGTTGAGGATCGTGTCGATCAGGATCGCCGTCTTGCCGGTCGAGCGGTCGCCGATGATCAGCTCGCGCTGCCCGCGACCGACGTTCGTCATCGAGTCGATCGCCTTGATGCCGGTCATGAGCGGTTCCTTCACCGGCTGGCGCGCGATCACGCCCGGCGCCTTGAACTCGAGCGGCCGCGTCTCGGATGCGTCGATCGACCCGCGCCCATCGAGCGGGTTGCCGAGGGGGTCGACGACGCGGCCGAGCAGCGCTTCGCCGACCGGGACGCTCGCGACCTTGCCGGTGCGCCGCACCGGCTCGCCCTCGCCCACCTGCTCCCAGTCGCCGAACAGGGCGACGCCGACGTCGTCCTCCTCGAGGTTGAAGGCGAGGCCTGTGACTCCGTGCTCGAACTCGAGCATCTCCAGCGAGCCGGCGTTCTCGAGCCCATAGACGCGGGCGATTCCGTCGCCGAGCTGGAGGACGGTGCCGACCTCGGCGAGGTCGGTCTCGACGTCGTACTGCTCGATCCGCTCGCGCAGGATCGCCGTGATCTCTTCGGGTCTCAGCTTCACAGGTGCGTCAGCTCCTCACGAGTTCGTTTCTCAGTCGTTCCAGTCTCCCGCGCACGCTCGCGTCGACGCGAAGCGAGCCGGCCCGCAGGACGATGCCGCCCACCAGGTCCGGGTCGACCTTCTGCGTCGCCTCGACCTTGCGGCCCGCCGCGTCCTCGATCTGCTTCAGGATCGCCTTCGCCTCGGCGTCGCTCAGCTCGCGCGCCGTCGTCAGCTCGACGGTGAGGCGCCGCTCCTCCCGGGCCATCAGCCGCTCAAACTCCTTCGCGATCTCCTCCAGCTCTCCCGCGCGCCCCTTCTGCGCCACGACCTGCAGGAAATGCGTGAACAGCAGCTCGTCGGCGCCGGCGAGGTCGGCGAGGATCGCAGACTTCGCGCTCGGCTCGAGCTGCGGGTTGCGCAGGACGGCACGCAGCTCCGGCGACTCCGCCACCGCGGCGGCAAAGTCGCCGAGCGCCTCGTTCACCTCGGCGAGCTTGCCCGCGTCCTTCGCGGCGCCGAAGAGCGCCTCGGCGTAGATGCGGTGGGCGACGGCTATGCCGACTCCTCGAGACGCGAGAAGTCGAGGCCGTCGATCGCCTCGGAGATGAGCTCGCGGTCGCGCTCCGCGTCGAGCGTGCGGCCGACGACGCGCGAAGCGGCCTCCAGCGTGAGGTCGGCGACCTCGGCCCGGATCTGCTGGAGCGCGCGTGCCGTCTCGGCCGCGATCTCCTTCCGCGTCTCCTCGAGCCGGCGCTGCCGCTCGGCCTCGGTCTCCTCGCGCATCCGCTGCTCCATCGACTCACGCGTCTTGCGCGCCTCCGCGAGGATCGCTTCGCCCTGGCCGCGCGCCTCCGCGATCAGCTTCTTGTGCTCCTCGAGCAGCTGCTGCGCCTCGTCACGCGCGGTCTCGGTCGCCTCGATCGACTGCTGGATCGACTGCTGGCGCGAGTCGATGAGTTTCTGGATCGGGCCGAACGCGTAGCGCTTGAGGACCCAGAGCGCGATCAGGAAGCAGACGATCGTCCAGATCATCAGACCCGGCGTGACCGAGATGAGTGGATTGGCGGCGACGATCACTTGACGAGCACGTAGGCCAGGATCGAGCCGAGCAGGCCGTAGAACACGACGGCCTCGGTCAGCGCGAAGCCGAGCCACTGAATGCCCTGGAGCTCACTCCGGAGCTCCGGCTGCCGGGCGACGGACTGGATCATCGAACCGAAGATGATCCCGATGCCGACGCCGGCACCGGCTGCGCCGAGCCCGACTCCGAGAGCGAGCCCGATCGCCTTGCCGGCCTTCGTTACGTCGCCGGTCGTCGCGGCGAGGAGATAGCCGATCATTTCCGTTTCCTCCTTAGTGCTCCGGCTCGATCGCCGAGCCGATGTAGATGGCGGACAGAGCAGCGAAGATGAATGCCTGGATCCCGACCACGATGACCACCTCGAAGATGTAGAAGACGGTCGCCGGGACGATCACGAACACGAGCGCGAACGACTCGAAGATGAAGATCAGGCCGAGGAAGGTCAGGATCAGGATGTGGCCCGCGAGCATGTTCGCGAACAGCCGGACGCTCAGCGAGATCAGCCGCATGAACTGACCGAGCACCTCGAGCGGCACGATCAGCAGCA
>Ga0308176_10002162_pt1 | contig 12315 bp, 11 predicted proteins | sample PhyCR2_3_FD_203890 | JGI IMG/M metagenome (GOLD analysis project Ga0308176, IMG submission 203890) | Soil microbial communities from UC Gill Tract Community Farm, Albany, California, United States - DLSLS.C.R2 | ecosystem: Environmental > Terrestrial > Soil > Agricultural land | place: USA... | reverse complement strand
GGCGTATGGCGCTCGGCCGCTCAAGCGCTCCATCCAGAAGTTCATCGAGGATCCGCTCTCGGAGAAGATTCTGCTCGGGGAGTTCAGCCGGGGCGACGAGATCGAGGTGGATGCCGCGGCGGATGGGTCCAAGCTCGACTTCAAGGTGTTGTCGAGCGCGTCCAAGGCGTAACCGGTAGAAAAAGGGCGGGCAACCGCTGGAAGGCCGGCCGGGTCCAATAGGGACCTGGCCGGCCTTTCCTCGTGTATATTGCTGAGATATGCGACGTATGCTCTATATCGCCGTCGCCCTGTTGTGCTTCGGGGCGACGGCGCGCGCGCAAGATCCCGCGACTTCGGGGCGGTGCGCGTCCCCAGACACCATCGAGTACCGTGGCGCACAGCGCACCTCGGATGCTGCGATGCGTTCCGAAACGGGACTCGTGCCCGGGGCTGTCAACTACCGTGCGCTGGAGCGCGCCATCAAGGCGCTCTATGCCATGGGTCAATTCGAAGACGTCGCGGCGACCTGTGAGCTGCAGGGGACGCGGGCGGCGTTGACCTTCACGGTACGCGAGCGGCCGATCCTCAAGAACGTGGACGTCGTCGGCACCGACCGCGTCTCGCGCGGATCTGTGCGCGACCGGGTGGATCTGACGATCGGGCAGCCCGTGGACCCGGCGAAGGTCTCGACCGCGATCCAGCGCATCGATTCGCTGTATCAGGCGGCCGGATACTATCTGGCCCGGGTCAAGCCCGAGACGACCACGGTCGACGGCGGGATCGACCTCATGTTCAAGGTCACGGAGGGACGGCGTCTCGCCGTCTCGGGGGTGAACATCGAGGGCAATGCCGCGGTGCGCGACAAGACCGTCGTCAGCGCGATGCAGACGAAGCCGGAAGGCTTCTTCTGGTTCCGGCGCGGCGAGCTGGACAACGACAAGATGGCGGGCGACGTCGGCGAGCGGATTCCCGGCCTCTACGCCTCGAAAGGGTTCATCGACGCGCAGGTTCTGAAGGACACCGTGTCCGTCGATCCGAATCGCGGCAAGGCGCTGGTCGACATTCGAGTGAACGAAGGACCGCGCTACCGCATCGGGAAGTTCGAGGTGACGGGAAGCCGTCACTTCTCGAGCGAGGATCTCCAGCGCTACTACCCGTTCGGTGACCAGCCGACGACGCTGACCGGCGCCGTCAAGGGAATCCTCAAGGCGGGCCGAGGGAACGACGACGCGTTGTACTTCAACCAGACCGCGTGGGACGACGCGACGCGTCGGGTCGGCGAGGCCTACGCGAACGAGGGATACATCTACGCGAACGTGCGACCGGTCGTGGAGCGCACGAAGGTCGGGGCCGATTCCGTTCCGACGGTCAACCTGCGGTGGGAGGTCGACGAGCGGCAGCCCGCGATCGTGAACCGCGTGGAGATCCTCGGCAACGACATCACCTCGGAGTCGTGCATCCGGAATCAGATCTTCGTCGTGCCCGGCGACGTGTTCCGACGCGATGCTCTGCTGCGCAGCTATCAGGGGATCGGCAATCTCGGCTTTTTCGAGACGCCGTTGCCCCCTCCCGACACGAAGCCTGCCAACGAACAAGGCGACGTCGACATCGTGTTCCACGTGAAGGAGAAGCGCACCGGCAACATCAACTTCGGTGCGTCGGTGGGCCAGGGTGCGGGAGTCGGCGGCTTCGTCGGGTTCGACCAGCCGAACCTGTTCGGACTCTGCAAGCGCGGCTCACTCAACTGGCAGTTCGGGCAGTTCATCAACGATTTCAGCCTGACGTACTCCGATCCCTTCATCAGGGAGTCGCAGCTGTCCGGCACGGTGACGGCGTATCACTCGCAGACACGCTACTACGTGCGCGACGTCGGTCGTCAGACGCGCGTGGGTGGGCAGCTGCAGATCGGCTTCCCATTGTTCGGGTCTCGCTTCTCGCGGCTGTTCGCGTCGTACGGCGCGGAACGCGTGAACTACGGTGGTGAGGGACTCGTCAGCACGATCAACTGTCAGACGATCAGCTGCGCGCGATCGACGTTCGGCATCACCTACGATCACGACACGCGCATCGGAATGCCGTTCCCGACGGACGGCGGCCATCAGTCGATCGGCGCGCAGTTCAACGGGTTCATCGGCGGCGCGAAGTACAATCGGTATACGGCTGAAGCGAAGCACTACGCCACACTCTGGCAGTTCGGTGGCGGCGGGATCGGCACGGATCCGATCACGATGATGCTCGGTGCCTCGATGCGGGCGGGGGGAGTGTTCGGCGATCCGGGCGGCTTCTACATCTCGCAGAAGTTCTCGCTCGGCGGCGTGCAGTACGGTGAGCCGCTGCGCGGCTATGAGGAGTTCTCCATCACACCGCAGGGGTACGTGTCGGAGACCTCCCAGACGACGGCTCAGGCGACCTCGTTCGGCAGCGCCTTCTACACGAACTCCCTCGAGCTGGGACTGCGCATCAACCAGCAGATCTATCTCGACATGTTCTACGACGCGGGCAACATCTGGGCGCGCCCGCAGGACTTCAATCCGACCCGACTCTTCCGCGGTGCCGGATTCGGCGGATCGATCGTCACTCCGCTCGGACCTCTGGGCGTTGACTGGGGTTACGGTTTCGATCGCGTGCAGAACGGCGTCAAGACGCCCGCCTGGCAGATGCACTTCAAGCTCGGACAGCTCTTCTAACCTGGAGTATTATGCGTGCTCTTTTTCGCGTTGCGCCCGTAGCGCTCGCGCTGCTCACCGCCGTATCGCTTCCCGCCGAGGCACAGAACCTCAAGGTGGCGTACGTCCAGACGTCCACGTTGCTCGATCAGGCGCCCGGACGCGCCGATGCCGAGGCGCAATTCGAGAAGGAGACGGGAGTCTACCGCGACCAGATCAAGCGGATGAGTGACTCGCTCAACGCGATGGTCGCGAGCTTCGAGCGTGGCCAGGCGTCGATGGCGGCGGCAGCCCGCGATGCGCGCGCAAAGGACATCCGCAGCAAGCAGGACGAGTACGAGCGTCGGACGCGTGATCTGGAGCAGAAGGCGCAGGCGCGCCAGAACGAGCTCGTGCAACCGATCCTCGACAAGATCAAGCAGGCGATCGAGGACGTGCGGATCGAGGGTGGGTACGCGATGATCTTCAACGCCGATCAGGGATCGCCGATCGTCGCTGTCGACAAGAACCTGAACGTGACCGATCGCGTGATGGCCAAGCTGCGCGGTGGCGCGCCGGCGGCGGCACGCCCCGCGGCGCCTTCAACCGCACCGGCGCCCTCCGGCGTGACGCGTCCGCAGAAGTAGGGCGTGGCGGACCACGCGCCAATACCGCGTGATCACGGCGGTGAGGATCCTCGGACCCTCACCGCCGAAGTCATCGCGGCCATGGTCGGCGGTGAGCTGCGCGGCGATCCGCAGGCTCGCGTCTCGGCCGTCGCTCCGCTCGACCGTGCGGGATCGAGCCATCTGACCTTCCTGGCGAACGCCAAGTACGCCGAGCTCGCGGCATCCCGTGAGCTGGGCGTGGTGCTCGTCACGCCGCAGCTCGCCGATCAGACCGGAGCGCGCGCGCGGATCGTCGTGGAGAATCCGCACGAGGCGATGCTGCCGCTTCTCCCGCGCTTGTATCCGCCCGTCGAACATCGCCCGGGCATCCATCCGACCGCCGTGCTGGGACGAGGTGTCACGCTCGGTGACGACGTTTCCATTGGCGCCTACGTCGTGATCGGGGATGGTGCGCGGATCGGAGCGCGATGTCGCATCGACCCGCACGTGACGATGGGGGCAGGGGTGTCTATCGGCGACGAGTGCCAGCTCTACCCGTCGGTGACGCTCTACTCCGGCACCGAGATCGGAGCGCGCGTGCGTGTACATGCCGGCGCGCGACTCGGATCGGACGGGTTCGGATATGTATTCCGCGACGGCGCGCACGTGAAGATTCCGCACGTGGGACGATGCATCGTAGAGGCGGACGTCGAGATCGGCGCGAACTCGACGATCGACCGAGGCAGCATCGACGACACGGTGATCGGCGCGGGGACGAAGATCGACAACCTCGTACACGTCGCGCACAACGTCCGCATCGGGCGCCTCTGTTTGCTGATGGCGCAAGTGGGAATCGCCGGATCGGCTCGCGTCGAGGACGGCTGCATCCTCGCGGGGCAGGCGGGCATCTCCGGTCATCTCACCATCGGACGCGGTGCGAGGCTGGCCGCGCAGGCGGGGGTATTCGGGTCGATCCCGGCTGGCGAGACGTGGTCGGGCTATCCGGCCAGGCCGCATCGCGAGGCGCTGCGCGCGCAGGCGGCGATGTTCAAGCTGCCGTCGCTGATCCGCGCGCTCGAGCGGTTGGTCGCCCGCGACACGGAGCGCGCAGGCTGATGCGCCGCACGATTGGCCGAGCGGCGTCGGTGGTGGGGACAGGGCTGCACATGGGAGTCGACTGCGGCCTCGAGTTCCGGCCAGCGCCCAGCGGCACCGGCGTGGTGTTCGAGCGGCGTGACCTGGAAGGAGCGCCGAGGATCGCCGCGCTGGCCGAACGGGCGGTGCTGACCGATCGGCGGACGCAACTGGGCGAGGAGCCCAACGCCGTCCATACGGTGGAGCACGTGCTTGCGGCGGTCGCTGCGCTGGGCATCGACGATCTGATCATCTCACTCGATGGGCCCGAGCCGCCGATCATGGACGGCAGCGCGCAGCCCTTTCTGGACGCGCTGCGCGACGCGGGAGGTCGTGAGCAGCCGGGCTGTATCCAGACTTCGCGCCTGACGCGGGCGGTGCGGATCGTCGAAGGAGATTCGGTCTACGAAGCGACGCCGTCCGAGCACCTGGACCTCGAGGTGACGATCGACTTTCCGCACCCGTTGATCGGCCGTCAGACCTATGCGGCGCGAATCACCGAGGATCTGTTCACCCGCGAGCTCGCCTGGGCGCGGACGTTCGGCTTCGTGCGCGAAGTCGAACCGCTGAGAGCGATGGGGCTCATCCGTGGTGCGTCCACCCAGAACGCCATCGTGCTGGACGATGTGGGTGTCGTGGAGAACACGCTGCGCTCGCCGGAGGAGTTCGTCCGGCATAAGATGATGGATTGTGTGGGGGACCTCGCGCTCGTCGGTACGCGCCTGAAGGCGCGCGTCGTGGCGCACAAACCCAGTCATCGCGGCACTGTGCTGTTCGTGCGTGCGATGCAGGCGGCGATGTCGCGGGAGACTCAGGTGCTCGGAATCGAAGAGATCATGAAGGTGCTGCCGCACCGGTATCCGTTCCTGCTCGTGGATCGCATCTTGGAGGTCGACGCGGGCAAACGGATCGTCGGCGTCAAGAACGTGACGATCAACGAGCCATTCTTTCAGGGACATTTTCCCGGCCATCCGATCATGCCGGGCGTCCTGATCATCGAGGCGATGGCGCAGGTGGGCGGCATGCTGCTCATGGGCGCGGTACCCGATCCGGAAAAGAAGGTGGTCTACTTCACGTCGCTCAACAACGTGAAGTGGCGCCGGCCGGTGAAGCCGGGCGACCAGCTGCGCTTCGAGCTGGATCTGCTGCAGGTGCGCGGAATGATGTGCAAGATGCAGGGGGTGGCGAAGGTGGACGGCGAGGTCGTGGCCGAGGCGGAGATGGGCGCCATGGTGCGCGACAAATGACGGCCCGCATCCATCCGACGGCGATCGTTCACGAGAGCGCCGAGATAGGCGCGGATGTGGAGATCGGCCCGTTCGCGATCGTCGGCGAGGGCTGCACCATCGGAGACGGGTGCACGATCGCCGCGCGGGCGACGCTCGAGCGCAACGTGATCCTCGGCGCCCGTGTGAAGGTGGGCATCGGCAGCGTGCTCGGCGGCGACCCGCAGGATCTCAAGTTCGGCGGCGAGCATACGACGGTCGAGATCGGCGAGGGCACGACGATCCGCGAGTACACCACGATCCACCGCGGAACGACACACTCGTACAAGACGACCGTGGGGAAGAACTGCTTCATAATGTCGTACGTACACCTCGCACATGACTGCCACATCGGTGATGGCGTCATCCTCGTCAACACCGTGCAGCTCGCTGGTCACGTGACCGTAGGGGACAAGGCGATCATCTCCGGGCAGAGCGCCGCGCACCAGTTCGTGAAGATCGGCCAGTACGCGTTCGTCGGTGGCTGCTCCCGGATCTCGCAGGACGTGCCACCGTACGTGAAGGCAGTGGGAAATCCGATGAAGTTGTACGGATTGAACAGCGTCGGACTCCAGCGCAACGGGTTTCCCGAAGAGGTGATGCGCGAGCTGAAGCGCGCGTACCGGCTCTTCTTCCGTTCGGAGCTCAACGTCTCACAGGCGAAGGAGCGGGCAACCGCAGAGCTCAAGCCGTTCCCCGAGGTGCAGGAGCTGCTGCGCTTCGTCGAAGAGAGTGGACGCGGAGTGGTCGTCTGAGCGCGCGGGTGCGGACCGGCGTCATCGGCGCCGGCGGCCTCGGATACCATCACATCCGAATTCTGCGCGACATGCAGGGGCCGGACTTCGCCGGCTTCTTCGACGCGAAGCGGGACCGTGCCGAGCAGGTTGCACGCGAGCTCGGGGTGACTGCCTTCCCGTCGATCGAGGCGTTGCTCGACGTGGTGGATGCGGTGACGATCGTCGTGCCGACGCCCGCGCACTACGAGGTCGCGCAGCAGGTGCTCGCGCGCGGGATCCATGCGCTCATCGAGAAGCCGATCGCCACGACGCTCGACGAGGCCGACGCGATGCTCGTTCTGGCGCGCGAAAAGGGCGCGCTCGTGCAAACCGGTCACGTCGAGCGCTTCAACCGTGCGATTCGCGCCGCACTGCCGTTCGTCGATGCGCCGCGGTTCATCGAGAGCGACCGCCTCGCGCCATTCAATCCACGCGGGGCCGACGTCGCCGTGGTGCTCGACCTGATGATCCACGACATCGACCTCGTCCACACGCTGGTTGGCGGCAAGGCCGCGACAGTGAGCGCGGTCGGCGTGCCGGTGCTCACCCCATTCGTGGACATCGCGAACGCCCGACTCACGTTCGACTCCGGCGCCGTCGCCAACATCACCGCGAGTCGGGTGTCGCGCGAGCGCATGCGGAAGCTGAGAATCTTCCAGCAGAGCGGCTATCTGTCGCTGGATCTCGGAACCGGCACGGGTGATTTCTTCCGCCTTCGCGGAGAAGTGGACATCGCCGCGCTGGCATCCGCTCCGCTGGCGCTCGAGCAGTTCGTCGAGCACATCCCACTGCGCGCGGACGAGGGCGAGCCGCTGCGCTTGGAGTTCGAGAGCTTCCTCGCCGCGGTGCGCGGCGAGTCGCCGATCGCCGTCACGGGCGAGGCGGGGCGCGAAGCGCTCGCGGTCGCGCTGCAGATCGTGAAGGACATCGAGCGGTCGCTTCCAGCGCTGTCCGGACGAGTGCCCACGCCAGCCGGTGCGTGAGATTCTGTTCGTCGCCGGAGAGGCCTCCGGCGACCTGCACGCAGCGGGGGTGGCACGAGCGCTCGCCGCGGCGCACGAGCGCTATCGCCTGGTCGGCATCGGCGGCGATCAGATGCGCGCGGCCGGCGTGGAGTTGATCGAGCACGCCGAGAAGCTCGCCGTGATGGGATTCGTCGAGGTGCTCAAGCACGTCCCACAGCACTATCGGCTGCTGCGGCAGCTGCGGAAGCGCATTCGGAGCGGATCGGTCGCGCTGGTCATTCTCCTCGACTATCCCGGCTTCAACATGAAGGTCGCCGCAGCGGCGGCGGATGCCGGTGTACCGGTCCTGTACTACATCACGCCGCAGGTCTGGGCCTGGGGAGCGAAGCGGCTCACCGAGCTCGCGCGGACGATCACGAAGGCGGCAGTCATTCTTCCGTTCGAGGAAGGGCTGCTGCGGCAGCACGGCATCGACGCGACGTTCGTGGGACATCCGTTGCTGGATCGCGCACTCACGCTGCCCGACAGGGAATCGGCGCGCGCCACGCTCGGCGTCGGTGCGGAAGAGCGGCTGCTGGTGCTCTTTCCGGGCAGCAGATCGCAGGAGATCGCGCGTCACCTGGACCCGTTCGTCGAGACGGCGCGCGAGCTGCAACGACGCGACCCCTCACTACGGGTCATCGTGAGCGCGGCACCTCACGTCACGATCCCCGCCGATCGCTGCCCGTATCCGCTCGTGCACTCAGCGTCGTTCGCGCTGCTGCGAGCGGCGGATGCCGCCATGTGCAAGAGCGGAACGACGACACTCGAAGCGGCGGTCGCACTGTGCCCGCTCGTGGTCGCATACCGTACGAGCCCGATCACCTACGCCGCCGCACGCCGCCTGGTGCGCATCTCCCACATCGGCCTCGTCAACGTCGTGGCGGGGCGGGAGGTGGCGCGCGAGTTCGTGCAGGACGCACTGGTGCCGGCGCGGGTCGCGGATGAGCTCGAGCCGCTGCTCGATCGCGACAGCCCGAGGCGTTCGGAGATGGTCGCCGAACTGGCGAAGGTGCGCGCCACGCTCGGTGAGCCCGGCGCAGCGGAGCGCGTGGCGGCGATGGCGATCGCGCTTGCCTCACGAGATCCGTCTGGCGTGGGGCGCGCCATGGCATGAACGACGGGCGGCTGCGCTGGACCGTGCGCCTGGGAGCAGCGGTGATCAGGATGATCGCCAGCACCTGGCGCTTCCGCGTCGCGAACCGCGAGGGCGCGATCGCAGCGCAGGCGCAGGGGGAGCGGCTCATCTACACGCTGTGGCATGGTGAGCTGCTTCCACTGCTCTGGCTTCACCGCAACGAGGGGGTTGGTGTCGTCATCAGCGAGCACCGCGACGGCGAGATCATCGCCAGGATCGCCGAGACGCTCGGTTATGTGACGATTCGTGGGTCGACTTCGCGAGGAGGCAGCCGCGCCCTGATCGGGCTCATGCGCGAGCTGGAGAATGGTCGCGACGTCGCGGTGACGCCGGACGGTCCGCGCGGGCCGGCGCACGTGTTCGCGCCTGGTGCAGCGATCGCGGCGCAGCGTACCGGCGCGCTGATCGTGCCGACACGGGCGTCCACGTCGCGCGCCTGGCGCCTGCGGAGCTGGGATCGCTTCATGATTCCCAAGCCGTTCGCGCGAGTGGACGTCGTGTACGGCGCGCCCACGGCGGTGGACGCGGGCACACCGCGCGAGGCCGTCGATCACGCGCCTCGGTTGCAGGCTCTGCTCGACACACTGGCGCTCCCAGCGCGATGAACGCGATCGAGCGGCTCTGGTACGACCACTCGCTGCCCGCCGCGATCGGACGGCTGGCGCTCGTACCGCCGTCGGCCCTCTACGGTGCCATCATGCGTGCACGCGGCGCGCTGTACGAGCGCGGCACCCTCACCGTGCATGCGCTTCCGCTTCCGGTGCTCAGCATCGGGAACGTGAGTGTGGGAGGGACCGGCAAGACGCCGCTCGCAGCCTGGACGGCAACGCGGCTGATCACGCTCGGCGCCCGGCCGGCGATCGTCATGCGCGGGTACGGCGGCGACGAGACGCTGGTGCACGCCGCGCTCAATCCGGGGGTGCCCGTGATCGCAGATGCCGACCGAGTGCGTGGAGCGGCGCGTGCTCGAGCGTCGGGCTGCGACTGTGTCGTGCTCGACGACGGCTTCCAGCATCGGCGGCTCGCGCGAACGGCCGACTGGGTGCTGATCTCGGCAGAGCAGTTCGTGCGGTCGCGGCGCGTGCTGCCGGCGGGTCCACTCCGCGAGCCGCTGTCCGCGCTGACCCGAGCGCACCTGATCATCGTGACGCGGAAGAGCGCGACGCTGGCGACGGCCGAGTCGGTCGCGGAGCGCATCCTGGCTGTTGCCCCGGGCGTCGATACGGCCGTCTGCCGTCTCGCACCGACGGGGCTCGTCGCTGCCGGCGATGGAGCACGATCGTCGTTGGACACGCTGCGCGGCGCGCGGGTCATGGCCCTTGCCGCTATCGGTGATCCGGCGGCGTTCTTCGCACAACTGCAGGGACTGGGCGCAGAGGAGCTACGTACCGTCGCATTTCCTGATCACCACGCGTTCACGGCGCGAGACGTCGAACGTGTGATCGCGAGCGCGGCCGGATGCGACGCCGCCGTATGCACGCTGAAGGACGCAGTGAAGCTGGCTCCGCTGTGGCCTCACCTCGCTCTGCCGCTGTTGTATGTTTCGCAACAGGCCGAGATCGAGCGCGGAGGCATGGCACTCGACGCGTCGCTCGCCGGGATCGTTGCGGCGCGAGCGAACATCTCATCAACCGCCGGCACAGCCGGCTGAGCACCAGGGCACGCATGGCCACAGATCTCCGATTGCCGACCGACCGCATCGTCATGCCGGACAAGGACCGGTTTCTCAACGAGGAGAATCCGTTCGAGGGCATGATGAGCCGCTTCGACCGAGCGGCGCAGCTGCTCGATCTCGAGCCCGGGCTCTACAAGGTGCTGCGACATCCCGAGAAGCAGATCATCGTCTCGGTGCCGGTGATGATGGACAACGGGGAGCTCGAGGTGTTCACCGGGTATCGGGTTCTCTACAACACGGTGCGTGGTCCCGCGAAGGGAGGCATCCGCTTCGACCTCCAGGTGAACCTGGAAGAGGTGAAGGCGCTCGCGGCGTGGATGACGTGGAAGTGCGCCGTGGTGAATTTGCCATTCGGCGGTGCAAAAGGAGGAGTGATCTGTGATCCCGCGTCGATGAGCGTCGGTGAGCTCGAGCGGCTCACGCGCCGATACACGGCAGGAATCATCCATACCCTGGGTCCGGACTCGGACGTGCCGGCGCCGGACGTCAACACGAACGAGCGTGTGATGGCGTGGGTGATGGACACGTACTCGATGCATCATCGTCACACCGTCACAGCCGTGGTGACCGGGAAGCCGGTCGCGATGGGTGGATCGCTCGGTCGGCGCGAGGCGACGGGACGGGGCTGCACGATCGTGACGCTCGAGGCGCTGCGGCATCTCGGCATGAAGGTCGGCGGGACGACCGTCGCAGTGCAGGGGTTCGGCAACGTCGGCTCGGTCGCGGCGCAGTTGCTGGCGCGCGAGGGGTGCAGGATCAAGGCGATCAGCGATCGCACCGGTGCGTATTACAACAAGAATGGAATCGACGTCGACGCGGCGATCGCGTACGTCACGAAGAACAAGACGCTCGAGGGCTTCAAGGACGGCGACGCGATCAGCAACGACGAGCTGCTGACCTGCGACGTCGACGTGCTGCTTCCGGCGGCGCTCGAGAACGTCATCACCAGCAAGAACGCCTCGAAGATCCAGGCGAAGATCGTGTGCGAGGGCGCGAACGGGCCGACCACCGCCGGCGCCGACTCGATCCTCGACGAGAAGGAGATCTTCGTGATCCCCGACATTCTCGCGAATGCGGGCGGTGTCACCGTGTCGTACTTCGAGTGGGTCCAGGACCGCGGCGGCTACTTCTGGTCGGAAGACACGGTGAACGAGCGTCTCACCGACATCATGAAGCGGAGCTTCGCCGAGGTGCTTCGTCTGTCCACCCAGCACAAGGTGAACATGCGCACCGCGGCCTACATGTCGTCGATCAGCCGAGTGGCGGCGGTGCACCGGTTGCGCGGCATCTACGCGTAGCGCGCGGTGCGAGTCGTCATCGCCAGCGTGGGAAAGCCGCGGGACCGGCATCTCGCGGCGGCGATCGGCGAATACGAGACGCGGGCAGCGCGCTATTGGCCGCTGAGCGTGGCCGAGGTGCGCGAGGCGAGCGGGCGCGGAGTGTCGGCCGACGCCACCCGCGAGCGCGAAGGCGAGCGCCTGCTCGAGCGCCTTCCGCCCGGGTGCTTGCTGATCGCGTGCGACGAACGTGGAGAGCGCCTGACGTCCGCTGCTTTCGCCAATCTGCTCATCACGGCACGCGAAGGGGCGCAAGACGTGGGATTCGTCGTCGGCGGTGCGTACGGCCTGTCCGACCCTGTTCGCGCGGCAGCGACGCGCATGCTGCAGATTGCCCCCTGGACACTGCCGCACGAGCTCGCGCGTCTCGTGCTGGCGGAGCAGCTGTACCGGGCCGGTACGATCTCGCGTGGAGAACCCTATCACAAGTAGGCCGGCGGGTGTCCATCGGCGACGAGCGAACCTTTGCGACGTGAATGAGATTGTACGAGTCGTGCTCGCTCGCGGTGCCCGAGCTCTTCAGCGCGGATGGCCGTGCCGCTTCTCGCCGGGCCGCACCGGCGCCAGCTTTGGATCGTGATCTTCGTCCCATTCCCCGCACGCCGGCCATGACCGACGTTCGCATCCTGACGGAGCCGCTCGGCGGCTCGGCACTGTCGCAAGCGATTCAGCAGGGGCGAGTGCCGGCGAGCTGGCGCGCGCCGCAGCCTGCCGACGTCGAGTCGTGGGCGACGCGGGTGCGCGCGCGAGC
>Ga0308176_10002161_pt1 | contig 12316 bp, 8 predicted proteins | sample PhyCR2_3_FD_203890 | JGI IMG/M metagenome (GOLD analysis project Ga0308176, IMG submission 203890) | Soil microbial communities from UC Gill Tract Community Farm, Albany, California, United States - DLSLS.C.R2 | ecosystem: Environmental > Terrestrial > Soil > Agricultural land | place: USA... | reverse complement strand
CGGGCGCCACCCCCGCCTCGCGCAGGGAGCGGAGGGTGAGCCCCTGGTCGCGCTTCGAGAGCTTCTCCCCCCGCGCGTTGACCATCAGCGGCACGTGGGCGTAGGCCGGGGGCGTGCCGCCGAGAGCCTCGATGAGCTGGATCTGCCGCGCCGTCGAGGCGAGGAGGTCGGCGCCGCGGACCACATCGTCGATCTCCATCGCCAGGTCGTCCACCACCACGGCGAGCTGATAGGCCCAGAGGCCGTCCCGACGCTTGAGCACGAAATCCCCCACCGCGAGGTCCACCCGCTCGGTGATCGGGCCCTGGACGCGGTCCACGAACGAGACCGGCCGCTCGTCCACCCGGAAGCGGACCGCGGCGTCTGACCTCCCGGCTGCGCGGATCTCCTCGAACCATCCAAGGGCAAGCTCGCGGGGACGCAGGGACGCCGGATACGGCGCCTCCTCCGCCCCATGGGGCGCGGAAGCCATGGCCTGGAGGTCCCTGCGCGAGAGGCGGCAGGGGAAGAGGCGGCCGGCCGCGGCGAGCCGGCGCAGCGCCTCCTCATAGATCGCGGACCGCTGAGACTGGCCGTACGGGGCGAAGGGGCCTCCCACGTCCGGCCCCTCGTCCCAGTCGAGGCCGAGCCAGACGAGGTCCGCCATCTGGGCCTCGGCCATGCCGGGAACCACGCGCGGCGGATCGAGGTCCTCCAACCGCCAGACGAAAGCGCCGCCCCGGCTCCGCGCGGAGAGCCACGCCGCCAGCGCCGTGCGGGCGTTGCCGGCGTGGATCATCCCGGTGGGAGAAGGAGCGTAGCGGCCGCGGCAGGACATGGTGCAGAATCGTATAGATCCTGAAGGGAGAGGTGAAGGGACGGTCGGCTTGACCGTCCCCGGTCGAGGATCAGATCGACGTTGGAGATATTCGCCTTGGCCCTTGATCAGGTAGTAGATAGCTCACCCCAAAGGGTTCACGCACACGCCACTGCGAACGAGGCAGAGAGGATTCCGAGTCGCTATGCGGATTGGAGAACGTAATCTCCAAGTGAACAACTTGTCCACGAATTTCCGGTGCATAGCTGTCTCCATCAAGCACCGCATAATTCCACCAGAGCCATTTTTCATCTCCAAGAGCGCTCTGCTTCTGGTAATCGGGAGTCCCCAGCAAATCCCTGACTTCTGTGGCGGTCTTACCTTCTACCTTTTTGCAGATCTGATCAAAGGAATACTTTGAACGAGCCCTAGGGGAGCAGGCGATCCAGACGCAAAGGGTGCAAGAAAGCATAAGACGTACCCATCGCTTCACGCATCTCACCTCCATCTAAAGGAGCGGACCGGCGTGACAGCCGCCGGCCCAGTGAAAGTTGTAGCCTGGCCGAGATTGGCTCAAGACTCCGAAGTGGAATCGGCGCCACCTCGATCGGGAGGATTCTTGTAATTCGTATCCGCACCAATGGTGATTGGATCTGTGACGTCTCCAGTGCCTCGCCCGTCGTCGTCCCGATGCCGGGGGGGAGTCTCCCTGCCGTGTCTCTCATGATCGTGAACAGATTCTTCTCCCATACCGTCCTCCTTGCCTGAGAGTGTTGATCGATGCGAGAGCAACTCGAGCTCTCCGGGTGTCTGCCGAGAGAAGACACTCTCCGCAAACTGTTGTTTAGGTACCAGGCGGAAAAGAACGGCGAGGCGGGGACTCATCTCCACTCGCCCTGATGGACAAAGCCTGCCCAGTACGAGGGGGCGTTCCATCGGGGTTGTTGCCACATAAAGATCTGGGCATCTCTGAATGCCTCGGAAGGGTTCATGCCTCTCTTCAGGAGGTTCGAGTAAAAAAGCGGCATGCTTTCAGACGCGGCAAGGTCATCGACATCCCAGATGCTGACCAGGACTCCAGAAGCTCCCCCCGAAAGGAAAGCCTTTGACAAGCCGACGATACCTTCTCCACGGACCTTCGGCCCGAGCCCGCTCCCACAAGCGCTCAGCACTACAAGGTTGGCCGAAAGGCCAAGCATTTGGATGTCCTTCGCGCGCAGATAGGGATCGAGCCTCCGGCCTTTGGCATCATAGGCGGAAAGCACAATGGAAGGGACCGGGCGGGCTGAGCTCGAATCCCCGTGAGCCGAAATGTGTATGTATTTGTAGGCTTGCAGGTCTCCCTTCAGAAACCGCTCTCGGCTCGCGTTGAAATCCAGAAGCTTCAAGACATCTCGTCCGCCTACCAATCTCTCGATGTCTTCCGCCTCTTGACGCGAATACTGGAGACGCCTGAAACGGCCCGCGAGCGGATCAGAGTCAGGGGGCTCCCAAAGATGCGGAGAGGCCGTATTTCTCAGTCGCGCATCCGACCGCTCGTAGACGGGATCGGCCAGGATGGCAAGCAGGTGACGTGCAGTCTTCCTTCCGGAGCGCCGGTTTCTCAGCGCGGCGATCACCGAAGCGGATGGCGCATTGACGATCTCATGTCGCATTATCAGAGAAAATGGCCATGAGGTCTCCGCGTCCTCCGGTGCTCTCACGCTGGGATCCGGCAATGCCGCAAAAGGTATGTATTGCAACGATGGAGGGACAACGATCAGAAGCCGTTTGCCTCCCAAGCGGCCGGCCACTGGCCCCAACAGGAGCTTCGCGAGCTCACGGGCCTTGCGCACCGCCATGGGCAGAGCTTCTCTCCTGTCACTAACCTTCAGGAGGTCGTATACCTCTCCAGCCAGAGGCTCTATCTGGGAGCGGCCCGGGAGCTCATAGCTCGCGTAAGAGTCGGGCGACACGACCCAGAGAGCACTCCGTTCATCTCCCAAGTGATACTCGAGGAGGATTGTATCCTTATCCAGAACCTGGCGCTGAATTTCGGCCAATGAGAGTGCTGGCGGGGTTGATTCCGCGCCGAGACTCTCCAACAAGGAACGTCCCCGAGCCCCTTCGCTCGCTTCAAATGCTTCGGCATCATGGCCTCCGGCAGGCTGAATGCGGTGCTGTTCCATCAATACATCGACCAGGAAGTCATAAAAATTAAAACGGCTCGCCAAGAGCGAGCTGCGCAGCTCAGGCTGCTCCGCCTCGCCCCGCAGCGACTCCAGGATGCTGATGGCCTGACGAACGTTCCTTTGTGCCGTGAGCAGATTGTGGCGCTGATGCTCCGCCCATGCCATCCCGAAGTAGGCAGAGGCCTCGGAAAGCCGGCGGCCTGACTGGTGGCTGATGGAAAGGCCGCGCTCAAGCGATGAGAGAGCTTCAGGAATTTGATTCAGGGAGACCTGCAACCAACCTACATTGATCCAGCTGTTCGCCTCATCCGCCTCTGATCCTTGGTCGTGAAATATTTTGAGCGCATGAAGATAAGCATCGCGAGCTTCAGAATACTGCTTGAAGCGGTAATAGGCGAGCCCAAGGTTATTGAGAGCCCTCGCTTCACCAGCCGTATCGTTAATTTTGCGAAACAAGGCTATACCTTGGTGATAGCGGGCTATCGCGATGGCAGAACTATCTGCTTCTCGGTAGGCGTCGGCAATGTGCACTAGCGTCAAAGCGACCAGATCATCACTCCTTCCGTCTACCAACTTGAGGGCTGCCTGATGATCTGCCAGAGCTCGGGCAACTTCTCCCAACTGTGTATATGCGCGGCCGTGCGCGTTGAGGGCTCTAGCCTCATCATCAGATTTTTTCAATCGCCGACTCAATTGGTACGCGCGGTCAGAGTTAGTCAATGCGGGCTCGACCTCCCCCATCTCGAGCTCCAGCAAACCGAGTCGGAGCGTAGCCCTTGCTTCCGCGTCCACACTGGATGATTTCCGCGCCACGTCGACGGCGCGAGAGTAGGCTTCGAAAGCACCCTTCTGGTCTCCCAGGCCTTGAAGGGCCGCACCTAGTTGAGTAGTTGTCAAGGACTCTTGCGCGTAATTCTTTTCATCTTGATAAAGCGCGATTCCACGAAGACAGGAATCGCGGCACTCACGCCACCGGCGCTGTTCGCCTTGAAGATTGCCGAGCCGATGAAAGGCATCCGCACGGCGGGAGCTGTCACCGGCGTCCTTAGCCATTTGGGCGGCAGCCAGATAATCATTTTCGACTTCCTCTGACGCCAGATTGGATCTCCTCGCCTCCTCCGCGCGGTAATAAGCCAGGGCGGCCGCCGCGCGAGCGCGGTCCCTCGGCGTTGCCAGCCGGCGAGCTGAGATATGAGGAAGGTAGACGCCACTAGATTCAGAGAATACGCGAATTTGGTAAGCCCCCTCTGATTCCGCGACGAAGGGGACATCCTCGGGGCCCATGGACCCGTTGAGAGCATCGACCCTGAGTACTTTGCGCGTCCAAGGGTCGAATACGTCCACTGTGATGTCGACCGTCTTCTGATCGAAGATCAGGCGCAGGAGCTCACCCGGCCGCAGATTGAAGCTGTAGGAGTGAATGACATCAGGGGTGAGTCTCCGTGCGTGGCTCCTCCCGCGCCTCAACCGGCATTTCTCGATCCGAGGCGCGGCTGGAGCCTTGCTGGCAGATGGGATGGAAGCAGCGGGAGCCGCCGGAGAGCTTGCCGGCGCTTCAGGCTTTGGGCTCACGGGTTGCCGGGCCAGCCCCAAGCCGCCGATAACCAAGAAGGCGAGGCACAGCAGGAGCCGAGTCCTGGTACGCCGCATTGAGGTTTCCTTCCCCCTGGAGACAAATGACCGCCTGCTCGCCCCCGTCAGGGTCCCCACGAGCCGCCAAATGCCCAGATTGGATGCAGAGGTCTTATCCTATCCTGCTCGTGCCCGAGACGCTGGTCAGTTCTTTACCTTGAAGACGTACTCACCGACCGGATCGGCCCCCCGATCCTTTACCCCCAGCAACCTAACGCGACATTTGCCGGTATCCAGGTCCCTACGGCCCAAGGGAACCTCCACCTCGAAGGGTCGGCTCTCCTGAAGATGGGAGAGCTCGCGAATCGGGCGGTCGTGCTCGTCCAGAAACTCCGCCCGATACTCAGGGTAGTGGCTCCTAGCGGAGGACCTCAACACGAGCGTCACTGGGAGCTCGACGACCTCGATGGCTTCTGCCGGGCCGCGAGTACTGCCGCGAGGCTCCAGCGTCTTGAACTTTTCCGGACCACGCGACAAGGTATAGATGGAAAGCCCGACCACCGCAAGGAAGAAGACGGCTGCCATGGTATACGTGAGCCGCCGGCGCTTAGGGCCTCGCATCCGCGACCGCAGCTTCCGCCAGTCCACCGCCGCCTCGAAATCCGCCGCGGGCGCCACTCCCACCTCAACAGGCCGGAGAAACTCCTCGAGCTCTAGCAGCATCTCCGTGCAATGCCGGCAGGCGGCGAGATGGCCCTGAATCCGCTCGTCCTCGTCGGGGGACAGCTCGTTAGACTGATAGGCGGTCAGGGTCTCCGGGCTGGGATGCTCCTCGGGATCGCGCCGATGGCGCCCCTCCTCAGCCAGGAAGCCGAGCTTCTCATCCAGATCTGATGTATCGTCGCTCACAGTTAGTCCTCACCAAGCTCCCCGGTAAGCCGCTTGCGAGCCTGATGCAGGTGCGCTTTGACGGTCTCTATCGAGATCTTCATTGCCGTCGCGATCTCATGATATTTAAGACCTTTCTCAAATCTCAGCACGCAGCAGATCCTCATCTGAGGGGGAAGGCTCTGCAACGCGGCGATCAAGGTCGCCCGCCGCTCCCGGTCAATCAAGGCTTCGAGCACACTCCGCTCTCCCGATCCCGGCTCTTTGATTTTTCCCGAAGCTTCATCGTCTTCGGACGCAGTGTCGATAGACAACTCCACCGCATCCCGCTTCTCCGCCCCTTTTCTCCGGAGCTCGTTCCGGTAGATGTTGAGGGCGATCTCGAACAGCCACCTCTCGAACCTCGACTCTCGTCGAAAGGTGTCTATAGATTTAAAGACCCGGTAAAAAACATCTTGGGTGAGATCACGGCTCTCCTCGCTGGAAAATCCATGACTGCGGAAGAAGCCGATGATTTTCCTGTAATGCAGCTCGAAAAGCTTCCGGGAGCTCTCATCGACTTGAGTACCCAGCTTGATCTTCTCGATCAGACAGAGGGTGGGGTCTTGATCCGCCAAGGCTGAGGTCACGGCAGCAGGGAGGTTACAGGGACGCTCACGCCCGCCGCCGGGCGCTTCGAGAGGGTGCGACATCGGAAAGTCTGGATTCCGACCTGGGGTGCTCTCAAGCTATAAGAAAACTCCGGAGGCGACCATATGCTTCCTCACTGCGTCTGTCAATTCCCCGAACACGATATGCTCCCCCCATGTCGTGGACTCTCCTGATGGCCGACGAGGAGGGCAACCCCCTCCAGGAGACCTTCGTGATTCTCGATGACGAGCTGGTGGCCTACCTCTCCGGGCTCAAGGGGTTCCCCGTGTTCCAGGGGCTGCGGGGGCTCGATCCCGTCGAGGAGACGTTCGTCGACGCCGAGGTGCGGGAGATGCTGGAGCGGGAGGTGGCGGAGCTCGCGGCGCGGGCCCGGCGGCGGGAGGTCCCCGAGCCCCCGGCCTGGGTCGGGCTCGAAGGGACCAGCGACCTCCGGCTCGGGGAGGAGCTCGGGTGGCGCGGACTCCTCGAGTGGCTCCAGAAGGTCGAGCACCTCCTCCATCTCGCCCACCAGATGGGGATGGAGGTCTGGATCCTGCCGAACGACTAGTGCCCCTCTCTCCCGGCCGGTGGGGGGGAGGCGGGGAGAGAGGGGTTGGGGAGTGAGGGTCTAGCTCACCGGCGGCTCGATCGGTCCGCCGAGCAGCTCCCGCCCCAGGGAATCGAGCTGCTGGCGGAAGCTCTCTTCCAGGGTCAGGCGCTCCGGTTCCGGCAGGAAGGACTGCCGGAGGGCCGCCAGGGAGAGGCCGGCCAGCTCGGCCGCGGAGTAGCCGAAGGTCTGGTGCAGACGCAGGTATTCGAGGGTCAGATTGGTGTTGAAGAAGGCCGGATCGTCCGAATTGACCGAGAGCGCCAGCCCCGACCGGTAGAGGCGGTCGAACGGGTGCTCGGCTAGGTCCGGGGCCACCCCCAGGCAGACGTTGGAGCTCGGACAGACCTCCAACGGGATCTGCGCCGCCCGCAGCTCCTCGATCAGCGTGGGGTCCTCAACCGCACGCACTCCGTGGCCGATGCGCTCGGCGTCGCAGACCTGGAGGGCCGAGCGGATCGACTCCGGCCCGGCGTGCTCGCCGGCGTGGGCCACCCGGTGGAGCCCCTCCCGTTTCGCCACGGCGAAATGCTCCCGGAACGGCTCGTTGGGATAGAGCCGCTCGCTCCCCGAGAGCCCCAGGGCCGCCACCACCCCCCGCTTCCGGCCGGCGAGCGCCCATTCGAGCGTGCGGTCCGCGGGCTCCACGCCGACGTTGCGCACGATGTCCGGGATCAGGCGGAGGGTGACGCCGTGGCGCCGCTCCCCCTCCTCGATGGCCACGGCTAGGGCGTCGAGCACCTCGCCGCCGTTGGCGCCGTTGGCGAGGTGGGTCGAGATGGTGAAGTGGACCTCGCTGTAGGGGACGTTCTGGTAGGCCTGCTCGGTCAGGAAGTCGAGCGCCAGGAGCTGGAAGTCCTCAGGGGTCCGCAGGGCCCGCGAGCAGGCGAGGTAGACCTGGACGAAGTGCTCGAAGTCGGTGAACCGGAACCAGCGCTTGAGCCCCGCCTCGTCCTGGGCCGGCAGCGCGATGCCGTTGCGCCGCGCCAGCTCCAGCAGCACGGCGGGGCGCATCGCCCCCTCCAGGTGGACGTGCAGCTCGATCTTGGGCAGGCGCAGCAGGAAACGGTCGATGCTCATGCGGTTGCCGCCGGATCTGGAGCCGCCGGGTCCTTGGGCCGGAGGCGCTGCCGGAGCCGGGCGAGCACCGGCTCGGGGACGAGCCCGGTCAGGTTCCCCCCGAGCGAGAAGACCTCCTTGACCAGACGGCTCGACAGGTAGATGTAGTCCTCGCGGGGCATCATGAACACGGTCTCGACCCTGGGGTTGAGCCGGCGGTTCATCAGCGCCATCTGGAGCTCGTACTCGAAATCGGAGACGGCGCGCAGCCCGCGCACCACGGCGCGGGCCCCCACCCGGTCCATGAAGTCGACCAAGAGGCCCGAGAAGCTCTCCACCCGCACGTCGGCGCCCACCATCTCGCGGATCGCCTCGATCCGCTCCTCGACGGAGAACAGCGGCTTCTTCCCTTCGTTGCGCAGCACGGCCACGACCACTTCATCGAACAGCGGGCGGCAACGCTCGATGATGTCGAGGTGGCCGTTGTGCATGGGGTCGAACGACCCGGGGTAGACGGCGATCCGCTTGCTCATCGCTCCTGGTGGGTGAGGTTGAAAGTCGTGACGTTGTGCGCGGCATCGGTGACCCGGAGCAGCAGCAGGTCCCCCGGCTTGCCGGGCTCGATCAGCAGGGTTTCGGTGCGTCCATCGAGCAGCCCGTCGGCCGCCCGCACCGGCTTCCATTCCTGGGCATTGACGCTGGCGACGGCCTCGCGCAACGGGTTCAGCGCGTCGCGCACGGTGACCCGCAACAGCTTGCCGCCGCAGTCCTTCTCGACCTTGACCAGCTCGGGCGGCGTATGGTCGATCACCACCGGATCGCTCACCCGCTCGGCCACCAAGGCCGTGTCGGGGTCGTTGGACGGCAGGTCCGAGGCCCGGAGGCGGAAGCGATAGATGCCGTCGGGGAGCGACTGGGCGTCGAAGCTGAAGTGGTCGTCCTTGAGGTCCTTCTCCACGTCGAGCCAGTCCCCCTCCTTGCCGCCGTCCGCGGAGGCGGGACGGAAGGAGAGATCGTAGACCAGATCGTCGCCGTTGGGGTCGGCCGCCGACCAGCGCAGGGTCTGGTAGCCGAGCTTCCAGAGCAGCTTGTTCCGGCCGCCGGAGTCCTCGTCCCCGGTCGGCCCCAAGCGGGTGAAGATCCCCTCGCGGTTCGGATGGGCCGGCTCGAAGGTCTGGTTGGTGGGATTGAAGTTGGCCGGCACCAGGATCTGCCCCGGCTCGAGCACCTGGAGCATCGCGATCTTGGGGCTCAGGTTCTCCTGGCGGTAGGAGAGCTCGGTCTCGTAGATCCGCGGGGAGGCCCCGCCGTTTTTACCAGAAGACTCCCCCGCCCGCAGCTCGGCCCGCCACTGGACGAAGCGCCCGCGGGGGACGCCGGTCAGCGGGATCTCCGTCCCCTCGCGCGGCTCGGTCCAGGCGGACCAGGTGCGGTCCGGCTCGGAGCTGACGCCGCTGCGGAAGGAGAAGCGGACCGCGCCTCCCGGGGGTACGTCCCCCTGCCAGGAGAAGGTGCCGAAGCGCGCCACCTGCTCGGCGTCGAGCGCGGCGCTGGTGTAGGTGCCCGACGCCTCGGTGCCGCGGGTGACGCGGAAGAGGGCGGCGGCGTTGGTGGTGGCGAAGACCGGCCCGGGATCGCCCGGCAGCACGGCCACGATCTGCCGCTCGTCGACGTCCTTCTCCAGGAGCATCTGCTGGTCGGCCCAGCGGTAGAGCTTCCCTTCGAGGCCGGTGGCGACCCACAGCTTGCCGTCCTGCCAGAGGAGGTCGTAGACGGTGTCGTCGGAGAAGCTCCAGAGGCTCTCGACCACGCCGGCCGGCGAGATGGAGAGGATCTCGCTGCGGGGCGCCTGGGCGGCTCCCCCCTTGCGCCTCCCCGCGGTGACGGTGGGGGCCTCCACCTGCTCGACGCTGACCGAGACCTGCGGCTGCCCGCCCCCCTTGGCCGCGCCCCGGCCCGGAGGGGTGGCCGGCGCCGCCGGCACGGCCTGGTCCTTAGCCTGATCGACCAGGCTGGCCTCGGAGGCGATCACCGCGGCGTAGCAGGTGCCGTCCGGCGCCGCGACCAGGGAGACGACCTCGGGCTCTTCGGCGTCGTAGAGGGTGCGCGCCCGGCCGTCCGGGCTGATCCGCAGGATCAATCCCTCGCCGGCGGTGCCGGCCAGGACATCCCCGCCGGGGAGCGGCGCCAGGGTCCGGATGTGGGTGTCGTCGCTATCGTAGAGGACGGATCCCGTTCCCTTGGCATCCACCCGGAAGAGCTTCCCCTGGGTTCCGGTGCCCACCAGCAGGGAGCCGTCGGCGGCGCGGGCGAGGGCCCAGATGTAGGTCTCCCCGGGATCGAAGAAGACGCCCGCCTTCGATCCCTTCCCCGGCGGGATGCGGTAGACCTTGCCGTGAGGGGAGGTGCCGGCGTAGACGGTGCCGTCAGGATCGGCCCAGACGGCGAAGACCTCGGGCTCGGGAGCGGTGAACAGCTCGCTGACGGAGCCCTTGCGGTCGATCTTCAGCACCTTGCCGGCGTTGCCCGTGCCCACCACCCAGCCGTCCGGATGGACGGCGGCGGAGAGGAGGAAGGGCTCGGCGACCGAGGCGACCCGGTCCACCTTGGGGGCGAGCTGCATGCGGCCGAGCGCGTCGACGCTCACGCCGTCCAAAGTGCCGGCGAGGAAAGCGGCCTGGCTGCGGGCCTGGAAGATCTTCACCTGGGTGCCGCGCGCCGGCAGGACGGCCGCGGCCAGCAACACCCCCGCGGCGAGGGCGTGGAATCGCGCTCTCCTCATAGGTCTCCCTTGGAATAGGACGCCACATCGGACCCGGCCGCGTCGCTCCCGTCGTCGTCTCCGGTCGACGGCTCGCGGCGGCGCACCTCGAGGTCGATCCGGATCACCCCCTGCACCGGCACGGCGAGGGTCTCGCGCTTCTCCTGCACAATGGCGGCGCGCAGGGCGACCGCGCTGCCCGAGGCCGCGGCCCCCCAGAGGGAGCGCACCGAGCCCGGCAGCCGCGGCATGGCCTCGCCCGCGACCGACAAACCCGGCCCGCCGTAGAACCCCAGCACCAGCAGGTCGCGCCGGGAGTGGAACGAGCGCAGCAGCTCGAGCGCTTGGGGGAAGGTGACCGGCTCTGAGGGCTGCATGGAGAGGCGGGCTGCGTCGACGCTTGCGCCGTCCCCCACCAGCAGCGAATAGCGGCCGGCCGGCAGGTCCCCGGGCAGATCGAGGGGGAGCGAGTGGCGGAAGCGCTCGCCGCGATAGGGGACCAGGTCCAGATTCAGCGTGATGTGATCGCCGGGGTGGACCACGGTGCGGCTGGCGTTGGCGCCCACCAGGTTGGCGGCGCTCGGCTGGTCGGTCTGCGCGAGGTCGACGTCGACGCTCTCGACCTCGACCTTCTCCAGGGAGTTCTGGGTCAGATAGGAGACGATCGACAGCAGGAAGGTGGAGGCCTCGCTCGCCGCGTTGTTGCCGTCGAAGCTCTGGCGCACCTCCAGATCGCCGTAGTGGCTGAGGCGGAGGTGGGCCGCCATGTCCAGGCTCTGCGAGCCGGTCGTGTAGCTGGCCGCCTCCAGGCCCGCGATCACGCCGCTCCCCACCAGCAGGGGCATGAACTCGGGCAGGGCCGCGAGCCGCATGCGGTACTCGCGCGGCCGCTCGGTCTTGACCCGCACCACCATCGGCACCATGGGGGCCTCGGCGCCGATCCGCCCCTGGATGCCCGTCTTGCGGTCCTGCTCGAAGGCGCCGACAATCCGGCCGGTGTTCGCGATCTTGAACGAGCTGTTGGTGCTCGACAGCACGGTCACCACCTCGGCGGTGGCCATGGGTACGCGCACCGGCCCCAGCCCCAGGAAGGGGTGGCCGAAGGCGAGGACCTGGTCCCCGTAGCGGTCGGTCACCGTGCCGTTGGCCGCGAGTTGGAAGTCGCCGTCCACCAGCACCACGTTGACCGCCTTGCCGGGCGTCAGGTCGTCCGGCACCGCCCCCGGGGCGGCCTTACCCCCTGAGGAGACGCTCCCCAGCACCTGCCGCAGCATGCCGGTGGATTTTTCGCCGAATCCGGTGGCGGTCCACTGGACGGCGGGCGCGGCGCCGTCGACGAAGCGCGGGAGGAGGCGCGCGAATTGGGTCGCGATCAGATCCTGGGGGAGATGGTTGGTGAGGATGTCCGAGAGCTTGACCTCGGGAGGGGGCGGCGAGACTGGGATCGGCCGGAAGCCCGAGAGCTGCCGCATCGAGCCGATCGGCGTGATGCCGGCGATCGCCTCGTTGGTGAAGGGCCAACTGAAGGCCACCGCGCCCGCCAGCTTGCCGTCGAGGAAGACCGGGCTGCCGCTCATGCCGCCGGCCACCCCGCTCTTCTCCAGCCCCTTGCCGGTGAGGCGGGCCAGGATGTAGCTCACCTCCGGGCTGACGTTGCGCATGATGCCGATCACCTCGACGTCGAAGCGCTCGGGCTCGGTGCCACTGAAGACCGAGAGGCCGTAGCCCCGCTGGCCGCGCTGGATCTCCGAAAGGGAGATCGTGGGCAGCGCGCCCGCCGGGATACCCGTGGCCGCGGCGGCGTCCGGGCTGCCGGCGCTGGCCGGATGGGT
>Ga0308176_10002159_pt1 | contig 12323 bp, 8 predicted proteins | sample PhyCR2_3_FD_203890 | JGI IMG/M metagenome (GOLD analysis project Ga0308176, IMG submission 203890) | Soil microbial communities from UC Gill Tract Community Farm, Albany, California, United States - DLSLS.C.R2 | ecosystem: Environmental > Terrestrial > Soil > Agricultural land | place: USA... | reverse complement strand
AGCCGCTCGTCTGGATCCTGCACCTGGGGTACCTGTGGCTCGGCGCCGGCCTGCTGCTGCTGGGCGTGGCGGTGCTGGATCCGGGTCTTATCCCGCGCACCGCCGGGGTCCATGCGCTGACCGCCGGCGCGATCGGGGTGATGACGCTGGCGGTGATGACCCGCGCGACGCGAGGCCACACCGGCCGACCGCTTTCGGCGGGGACTGCGACGACCGCGATCTATCTGGCGGTCAACGCAGCTGCGCTGCTGCGCGTCGCGGCGCCGTTCACGGGCAGCCAGCAGCCGCTGGTGCTCTCGGTGTCCGGGCTGGTCTGGTCGATGGCGTTCGCCGGCTTTGCGGTGACTTACGGGCGGATGCTGCTTTGGCCCCGGCCGTCGGCCGCTTGATCTCCCTCAAGGCGTGCGGCCGCCCTGGCGGTAGGCTCCTTCGGCCGGAGAGAGGCTCCGGCGATCTATGCTCCGAGCGTTCCGTCCTGTCGCGCCTCCGCGCCAGGGGCGGCCCGCCGAGCCGGCGAACGCCGGCAAGGGTGACGTTGGAAACGCCGTCGCCTCCCGTGCTTGGAAAGGGGCCAAGTTGAACGATCTCGTCGACGGCTTCGGCCGGCGCTTCCACTATCTGCGGCTCTCGGTCACCGAGGTCTGTAATTTCCGCTGCACCTACTGCCTTCCCGACGGGTTCAAGAAGACGGGGCCGCTGACCTTCCTCTCACCGCTCGAATGCGAGCGCGTGGTGCGCGGGTTCGCCGAACTTGGCGTCTCCAAAATCCGCCTGACCGGCGGGGAGCCCAGCGTGCGGCGCGACCTTCCGGAGATCATCGCCCGCACGGCGGCCGTGCCGGGCGTCTCGAAGGTCTGCATCACCACCAACGGCTGGAACCTGGACCGCCAGGTCGCCGGTTGGCGGGACGCGGGGCTGACCAACCTCAATGTCAGCATCGATTCCCTCGATCGCCGGACCTTCCACCGCATCACCGGCCACGACCGTCTGGCTAGCGTCGTGGCGGGGTTGGATCGCGCGCTGGCGCTCGGAGTGCCGCAGGTGAAGGTCAATGGCGTGCTGTTGCGCGATACCGCCCAGGCCGGCTTCGAGGCCTTCACCGACTTTGTCCGGGAGCGGCCGGTGGCCGTGCGCTTCATCGAGCTGATGCGCACCGGCGACAACGCCGACTACTTCGCCGATCAGCACGTGCCGGGGGCCTTCCTGACGGACTGGCTGGCTGCGCGCGGCTGGGCGCCGCGCCAGCGCGCGTTCGACGACGGCCCGGCCGTGGAGCTCGCGCACCCCGACTATGCGGGCCGCATCGGGCTGATCGCCCCGTACGCGGCGGGCTTCTGCGACAGCTGCAACCGCCTGCGGGTCACCGCCCGCGGCCAGCTGCGTCTTTGCCTGTTCGGCGAACTTGGCGTCGGGCTGAAGGATCTTCTGGAGACGGACGATCGCGATGCGTTGCGCGCGCGGATCCTGAAGGCCTTGGCGGGAAAGCCGGCCGGCCATCGGCTCCATGACGGGAACAGCGGCGACACCCGACAGCTCGCCCAGTTCGGAGGCTGAGGTCAGGCGGCGCGGACGCCGCGATCGGGGAGCGGCCAGCGCTCGCGCTGCGCCTTGCCGGTGAGCGCGTCGGTGATGGGTTGGTGGTTGTCGATCAGGGGGTCCGGCTTGGCCAGGCGTTCCAGCACCGCGGGCCGGGTGATCGTCACCATGGGCCCATGCACCTCGACCCCGTAGCCTGCGAGCGTGGAGAACGAGCGGGAAAGGTTCTCGGGCGTCATGCCGAGCAGGGACGCGAGCATGCGCTTTTCGTGCGGCAGCTCGAAGGTGGGTCCGCCGCCCTGGCGCAGGCGTTGGGTGATCAGGTAGTTGGCCAGGCGCTCCAGGCCGCCGCGCAGCTTCTGGTTTTTCAGCGTCCGCACCAGTCCGCGGTAGCAACCCGCCATCTCCTGCGCGACGGCGCAGGCGAAGGGGGCGTCCTCCGTCATCACCCGTCGGATGGCGGTCCCCGACAGCATCAGGATGTCCGAGCGCTCGACCGTGCGCGCGCTCATCAGCCCGTCGGCGTCCAGGACGACGGCGGCCAGGATGAAGGTCGAGACCGGCTTCAGGACCGCCAGCGTGGTCTCGCGGTCGTTCCACGTCCCCTCGAGCTCGACGATGCCGTCCAGCAGGACATAGAGGAAGTCGACCTGGTCGCCCTCGAGCAGGAGGGTCGTCCCGGCGGGGAAGCGCTGCAGGAAGGCGCCGCCGGTGAGCGTGCGGAAGGTGTCGTTTGAGCAGCCGCTGAAGAGCGGCAGGGCCCGCACCCGATCCAAGTCGCCGTCCCGCATCCGCGCACGCCCCAATGACTCTTGTCGGCGTGTGATCTCCCGACGGGCGTCGGGTCGCCTTGATCTGAGTCAATCGGGAGGCCGCTTGATGTTCGTCAAGCGGCCAGATGATCGATGTCCAGGATTCGTAGAACTACGTAGGTCTTAGGAAGCAAACCGAGACGTTGCCTGCGTCAATTCTGCGGCTTTCAGGTTCCTCTTGATCTCGGTCAAACCGCTGCCGCGCACCTTGCTGCAAAGACCTGCAACGCGGGCCGACGGGGTCGGCGAGACGCCGCGAGGGTCAAGGTGAACAGCCAAATCGCGACAGCACAGGCGGGCCCCAAGGCCGCGCTTTCCCTGAGTACGATGGCCTTCATGGCCGCGTTCGCGGTCTGGACGATCTTCTCGATCATCGGCGTGAAGATCAAAAGAGACCTCGGCCTCACCGACGCCGAGTTTGGCCTGCTTGCGGGCACGCCGATTCTCACCGGATCGCTCACCCGCGTCTTCCTGGGGGTGTTCGCCGACAAGTTCGGCGGCCGCATTGTCAACCTGGTCGTGATGCTCCTGGCGGCGGTGTCCACCGTGGCGCTCTCCTACGCCCACACCTATCCGATGATGCTCTTCGCGGCCCTGGGCCTGGGCCTCGCGGGCGGCTCGTTCGCCGCCGGCGTGGCCTACGTCTCCAAGTTCTTCCCGAAGGAAAAACAGGGCGCGGCGCTTGGCGTGTACGGCGCCGGCAACATCGGCGCGGCGATCACCAATTTCGGGGCGCCCTTCGTCATGGCGGCCCTCGGCTGGGAATCGGTCGCGCGCATCTGGGCGGCGGCGCTGGTGGTGATGGCCCTGGTGTTCTTCTTCGGCGCCAAGGACGAACCGACCCTGGCCCAACGGCGCGCGAGGCAGCAGGCCTCGCCGACGATCTGGGCGCAGTTCGCGCCCCTTCGGAAGCTGCAGGTGTGGCGGTTCTCGCTCTACTACTTCTTCAACTTCGGAGCCTTCGTCGCCCTGTCCCTGTGGCTGCCGCGCTACCTGGTGGGGGTCTACCACCTCGACCTGAAGGGCGCCGGCATGCTGGCGGCCGCCTTCTCGCTACCGGCGGCGGCCTTCCGGATCTTCGGCGGCTGGCTCTCCGACAAGGTCGGCGCGCGCCGTGTCATGTACGCCGCGCTCAGCATCGCCGTCCTGGGCGCCTTCCTCCTGAGCTACCCGGCCACGAGCTATGTCGTCGACGGCATCAAGGGCCCGATCGCGTTCCGGATCGCGACCGGCCTGCCGGTGTTCATGGCGATCCTGATCATCCTCGGCTTCTTCATGAGCCTGGGGATGGCCGCGGTCTTCAAGCACATCCCGGTCTACTATCCGAACGACATCGGCGCGGTCGGCGGCCTGGTCGGCATGATCGGCGGCCTGGGCGGCTTCGTGCTCCCGATCGCCTTCGGCGTCATGAACGACATCACCCACGTCTGGACCAGCTGCTTCATGCTGCTGTTTGTCCTGGTCGCCACCGCCCTGACCTGGATGCATCTCGCGGTCGGCCGCATGGAACGGGCGCGGACGCCTGAGCTGCGCCGGCTGCCGGAACTTCCAGAAATGGCCGACCTGGACGTCAGCCCCCAACCCGCCCCCGAGCGCCCCCGGCGCCCGCTGCAAGCCGCCGAGTAACTGACCATGAGCCATACCCTCGACCGCCTCGCGTTCTTCACGCGCAGGACCGAGCTGTTCTCCGACGGCCACGGCGTCATGAACGACGAGGACCGCGCCTGGGAGGAGGCCTATCGGTCCCGCTGGCGTCACGACAAGATCGTACGCTCCACCCATGGCGTGAACTGCACGGGCTCGTGCTCGTGGAAGATCTACGTCAAGGGCGGGATCGTAACCTGGGAGACCCAGCAGACCGACTATCCGCGCACGCGGCCGGAGCTGCCCAACCATGAGCCGCGCGGCTGCGCGCGCGGCGCGAGCTACAGCTGGTATCTCTACTCCGCCAACCGGGTGAAATACCCGCTGGTCCGCGGCCGGCTCCTGAAGCTGTGGCGCGAGGCGAGGGCGACCCACCCGCCGGTGGCGGCTTGGGCCTCGATCCAGGCCGACGCCGGAAAGCGGAAATCCTACACCGCCCTGCGCGGCTCGGGCGGCTTCGTGCGCGCCACGTGGGACGAGGTGACCGAGATCGTGGCGGCTGCGAACGCCTACACGGTCAAGGAGTGGGGCCCCGACCGGGTGTTCGGCTTCTCGCCGATCCCGGCGATGTCGATGGTCAGCTACGCCGCCGGCGCGCGCTACCTGCAGCTGCTCGGCGGCGTCTGCGGCTCGTTCTACGACTGGTACTGCGACCTGCCGCCGTCCTCGCCGCAGACCTGGGGCGAGCAGACCGACGTCGCCGAGAGCGCCGACTGGTACAATTCCGGCTTCCTGATGCTGTGGGGCTCCAACGTCCCGCAGACCCGCACGCCGGACGCCCACTTCTACACCGAAGCCCGCTATCGTGGGGCCAAGTCGGTGGTCATCTGCCCTGACTATTCCGAGGCCTCGAAGTTCTCGGACCTATGGCTGCCCGTGAAACAGGGCACGGACGCCGCGCTCGGCCACGTGATCCTCAAGGAATTCCATGTCGACCGGCAAGTCCCGTATTTCCGGGAGTACCTGCGCAAATACTCCGACCTGCCGATGCTGGTGCGGCTGGTCCCGCAGGGCGGCGGCTACGTCTCGGAGCGGCTGCTGCGGGCCGCCGATTTCGAAGGCGGCCTGGGCGAGACCAACAACCCCGACTGGAAGACCGTGGCGATCGACGAGGCCACCGGCCAGATCGTCGTCCCCAACGGCTCGATCGGTTTCCGCTGGGGCGAGGACGGCAAGTGGAACCTGGAGGAGAAGGACGCCGCCGGCCGCGCGACGACGCTGCGCCTGGGCCTGAAGGGCGTCCACGACGCGGTGGCGGCGGTCCGCTTCCCCTATTTCGCCAACACCGCCTCGAACGGCTTCGCCTCGACCGAACACCCCGACGTGCTGGTGCGCAACGTGCCGGTGAAGCGGCTGACGCTCGCCGATGGCGAAGAGGCGCTGGTCGCCTGCGTCTACGACCTGTTCCTCGCCAACTACGGCGTCGACCAGGGCTTCGGCGGCGAGCACATGCCGACCTCCTATGACAGCCTGGAGCCCTATTCGCCGGGTTGGGCCGAGGCGATCACGACCGTTCCGGCCGAACAGATCATCGCCGTCGCTCGGGGCTTCGCCACCAACGCCGAGAAGACGAACGGCAAGTCGATGGTGATCATCGGCGCGGCGATGAACCACTGGTTCCACATGGATATGAACTACCGCGGCGTCATCAACATGCTGGTGATGTGCGGCTGCATCGGCCAGTCCGGCGGCGGCTGGAGCCACTACGTCGGCCAGGAGAAGCTGCGGCCACAAACCGGCTGGGCGCCGCTGGCCTTCGCCACCGACTGGGTGCGGCCGCCGCGTCAGCAGAATTCGACGTCCTTCTTCTACGCCCACACGGACCAGTACCGGTACGAGACCGTCAGCGCCGCTGAGATCCTGTCGCCGACCGCGCCCGCGGGGCCTTGGGACGCCTCCCTGATCGACTTCAACGTGCGGGCCGAGCGGATGGGCTGGCTGCCGTCGGCGCCGGCCCTCAAGACCAACCCCCTGGACGTGGTGCGCGCGGCCGAGGCCGCCGGCGTCGACCCCAAGGTCTTCGCGGTCCGGGAGCTGAAGTCGCGGAACCTCGAGCTGTCTTGCCACGACCCCGACGACCCCGCGAACTGGCCGCGCAACATGTTCGTGTGGCGCTCGAACCTGCTGGGTTCCTCCGGCAAGGGCCACGAGTACTTCCTGAAGCACCTGCTGGGCGCCGCCCACGGGGTGCAGGGCAAGGACCTGGGCGAGATGGGCCGGCAGAAGCCGCGGGACGTCGCCTGGCATGAGCAAGCGCCGGAAGGAAAGCTCGACCTCCTGGTGACCCTCGACTTCCGGATGTCGACCACGGCCGTCTACTCCGACATCGTGCTGCCGACGGCCACCTGGTACGAGAAGAACGACCTCAACACCTCCGATATGCACCCCTTCATCCACCCGCTCAGCGCGGCCGTGGACCCGGCATGGGAGTCGAAGTCGGACTGGGAAATCTTCAAGGCCATCGCGCGGAAGTTCTCTGACGTGGCGCCGGAGGTTCTGGGCGTCGAGAAGGACCTTGTCCTCACGCCCATCCAGCACGACAGCGCCGCGGAGATGGCCCAGCCCTTCGACGTGAAGGATTGGTACCTGGGCGAATGCGAAGCGATCCCCGGCAAGACCATGCCGCAGATCACCGTGGTCGAGCGGGACTATCCCAACCTCTACAGGCAGTTCACCTCGCTCGGCCCGCTGATGACCAAGGTGGGCAACGGCGGCAAGGGCATGGCCTGGAACGCCGATCACGAGGTCGGCCTGCTCGCCGATCTCAACGGCCGTGTCCTCGACGCCGGCGTGAGCGAAGGCCTGGCGCGCATCGAGAGCGACATCGACGCCTGCGAGACCATCCTGATGCTGGCGCCGGAGACCAACGGCGAGGTCGCCGTCAAGGCCTGGGCGGCCCTGGAGAAGCAGACCGGCCGCGCGCACACCCACCTGGCGCTGCCGAAGGAAGACGAGAAGATCCGCTACCGCGACCTGGTCGCGCAACCGCGCAAGATCATCTCATCGCCGATCTGGTCGGGGCTGGAGAGCGAACATGTCTGCTACAACGCCGGCTACACCAACGTCCACGAACTGATCCCCTGGCGCACGCTCACGGGGCGCCAGCAGCTCTACCAGGATCACCTGTGGATGCGGGCGTTCGGCGAGGCGCTCTGCGTCTACAAGCCGCCGGTCGACCTGAAGACCACCTGGGTGAAGGACAAGACGCCCAACGGCGAGACCGAGATCGTCCTCAACTTCATCACCCCGCACCAGAAGTGGGGCATCCACTCCACCTACTCCGACAACCTGCTGATGCTGACGCTGAACCGCGGCGGGCCGGTGGTGTGGATCTCGGAGACGGACGCCAAGGCGGCCGGGATCGAGGACAACGACTGGATCGAGGTCTTCAACGCCAACGGCGCGCTGACGGCGCGCGCGGTGGTCTCCCAACGCATCCGTGAGGGCACGACCTTCATGTACCACGCGCAGGAGAAGATCGTGAACACGCCTGGCTCGCAGATCACCGGTCTGCGCGGCGGCATCCACAACTCCTGCACCCGCACGGTGCCCAAGCCCACGCACATGATCGGCGGCTACGCCCAGCTCGCCTACGGTTTCAACTACTACGGCACCGTCGGCTCCAACCGCGACGAGTTCGTCGTCGTCCGCAAGATGACCAAGGTCGACTGGCTGGACGAGCCCGCGACCGCCAAGGAATTCGCTCAATGAAAGTGCGCGCCCAGATCGGCATGGTGCTGAACCTCGACAAGTGCATCGGGTGTCACACCTGTTCGGTGACCTGCAAGAACGTATGGACCAATCGACAGGGTGTAGAATACGCTTGGTTCAACAACGTCGAGACCAAGCCTGGCGTCGGCTACCCCAAGGACTGGGAGAACCAGAAACGCTGGAACGGCGGCTGGGTCCGCAAGCCCAACGGCAAGATTGAGCCCAAGATGGGCGCCAAGTGGCGGATCCTGGCGAAGATCTTCGCCAACCCCGACCTGCCGGAGATCGACGACTACTACGAGCCCTTCGACTTCGACTACGGCCACCTGCAGACAGCGCCGGAGATGAAGGCGTTCCCGACCGCCCGGCCGCGCTCGAAAATCAGCGGCGAGCGGATGGAGAAGATCGAGTGGGGCCCGAACTGGGAGGAGATCCTCGGCGGCGAGTTCGCCAAGCGCAAGGCCGACTACAACTTCGAAGGGGTCGAGAGCGAGATCTACGGCCAGTTCGAAAACACCTTCATGATGTACCTGCCGAGGCTGTGCGAGCACTGCCTCAATCCCGCCTGCGTCGCCGCTTGCCCATCGGGCGCGATCTACAAGCGCGAGGAGGACGGCATCGTCCTCATCGACCAGGAGAAATGCCGCGGCTGGCGGATGTGCGTCTCGGCCTGCCCCTACAAGAAGATCTACTACAACTGGGAGAGCGGGAAGTCGGAGAAGTGCACCTTCTGCTTCCCGCGCATCGAGGTGGGCCAGCCGACGGTCTGTTCGGAGACCTGCGTCGGCCGCATCCGTTATCTCGGCGTCCTCCTCTATGACGCGGACCGCATCCAGGCCGCGGCGGCGGAGCCCGACGAGAAGGACCTCTACCAGGCCCAGCTCGACGTCTTCCTCGACCCCTTCGACCCGGAGGTGATCGACCAAGCGCGTCGCGACGGCGTCCCGGAACCCTGGCTTGAGGCGGCGCGCCGCAGCCCGGTCTACAAGATGGCCATCGACTGGAAAGTCGCCTTCCCCCTTCACCCCGAGTACCGGACCCTGCCGATGGTCTGGTACGTGCCGCCGCTGTCGCCGATCCAGTCGGCGGCCTCGGCCGGGGCGCTGGCCATGGACGGCGAGATGCCAGACGTGAAGTCGCTGCGCATCCCGGTCCGCTACCTCGCCAACCTGCTCACCGCCGGCAACGAACCGCCGGTCGTCCAGGCGCTGGAGCGCATGCTGGCCATGCGCAGCTACATGCGCGCCAAGACCGTCGACGGGCGCATCGACCACGCTGTGGCCCAACGCGTCGGCCTGACCGCCGCCCACATCGACGAGATGTACCGCTACATGGCCATCGCCAACTACGAAGACCGCTTCGTCATCCCCACCAGCCATCGCGAGACGGTGGAGGACGCCTACGACCTCAGGGGCGGCTGCGGGTTCACCTTCGGCAACGGCTGCTCGGGCGGCCGCACGGAACTGGGCCTGTTCGGCCCCAAGACGCGCTCGCGCGCCAAGACCCCCATGGAGGTCCAGTGATGTCCCTCAGCTATCGGGCGCTGGCCCTGCTGCTCAGCTATCCGACCGAAGCGACCCGCGCCGCGATGCCGGACGCCGCCGCCGTCCTGCAAGCCGATGCGCGGCTGCCGGCCACCGTGCGCCGCGCGCTCGGGAGGCTCGCCGCCGAGATCGCGGCCGCAGACATCTACGAGGCGCAGGAACGCTACGTCTGGCTCTTCGACCGCACGCGCTCGCTGTCGCTGAACCTCTATGAGCATGTCCATGGCGAAAGTCGCGACCGCGGCCAGGCCATGGTGTCGCTGCTCGAACTGTACCGGTCCAAAGGCCTGGAGCTGTCCGCCAACGAACTCCCCGACCATCTGCCGGTGTTCCTGGAATTCCTTTCAACCCAACCGGAGCCGGACGCCGCGTCCCTGCTCGGCGAGGCCAGCCACGTCCTCTCGGCCCTGGGCCAGAGGCTGCACAAGCGCCAGAGCCCCTACCGTGCGGTTTTCGGCGCCCTGTCGGCCCTGGCGGCGGACCCCGCCGACGCCGAGGCCCTGGCCTCGCTGATGGCCGAGCCCGACGACAATCCCGACGACCTGGAGGCGATGGACAAGCTCTGGGCCGAGACCGCCGTCAGCTTCGGCCCATCCGACGTGGGCTGTCCGAAGGCCGAGGCCCTGGTCACCGCCATGCGCCAGGCCCCGGCCACTCAACGCCGCCGGCCCGCCATCCAGGGAGCCGCATGATGGATCTCAACCAGATCCTGTTCGGAATCTATCCCTACATCGCGCTCTCGGTGCTGGTGATCGGCTCGGTCATCCGCTTCGACCGGGAGCCCTACACCTGGCGCACGGGCTCCTCGCAGCTCCTGCGCCGTCGCCAGCTGGTCACCGGCTCGGTGCTCTTCCACCTCGGTGTCTTGATGATCTTCGGCGGCCATTTCGTTGGCCTGCTGACCCCGGTCTGGATCTGGGATGCGCTTGGGGTCGCCCACGCCGCCAAGCAGATGCTGGCCATGGTGGCGGGCGGGGTCGCTGGCTTGATGGCCTTGGTGGGCGGCGGCCTGCTGCTGCACCGCCGCCTGTTCGACGTCCGCATCCGCAGGACGTCGAGCTTCGGCGACACGGCGATCCTGATCCTGCTCATGATCCAATTGCTGCTTGGTCTGTCGACCATTCCCGTCTCGTTCCAGCACCGCGACGGCGCCGAGATGCTGAAGTTCATGAGCTGGGCGCAGGGAGTCTTCACGTTCCGCCCGCACGTCGCCGACTTTGTGGCCGACACCCAGCTGGTGTTCAAAGCGCACCTGGTGCTGGGCATGAGCATCCTGCTCGTCTTCCCGTTCACCCGCCTGGTCCACATGCTCTCGGCGCCGGTCTGGTATCTGAACCGACGCGGCTGGCAGCTGGTGCGCACCAAGCGCCGCCTGCCCAGGCGGGTGGAAGTGCTGGCTCCGGTCTATCGTCGCCAAGCAGCCACAGTCGCCAGCTCGGTGAACGCGCGGGAGGCCGCGGAATGAACGCGCGCGCCGTCATCGTCGATGGGGTCGAGATTCCTGAAGCCCTGCTCGCGCAGGAGATCCAGCATCACCCCAGCGCCTCGCCGACCGAGGCCCGCACGGCCGCCAGCCACGCGCTGGCGATCCGCGCCTTGTTGCTCGACCGGGCGCGGGCCATTGGCCTGAACCCCGATCCGCACATCGATGCGCAAGGCCGCGAGGAAACGCCGGAAGAGGCGCTGGTCCGGGCCGTGCTCGATGCGGAGGTCGACAGCCCGCGACCGGACGAGGCGGAGTGCCGGCGGGTCTACGAGACCAACGCCGCGCGGTTCCGCACCCCGCCGCTCTACGAAGCCTCGCACATTCTGGTGGCGCCGAGGGACGAGAGCGAGGCGGACAGCGACGCCGCCTACGTGGTGGCGGCGGGCCTGATCGAGAAGCTGAGGGCCGGCGTCTGCAGCTTCGCCGAGCTGGCCCGAGACTGCTCGGATTGCTCGTCCGGCGGCGTGGGCGGCTCCTTGGGCCAGCTCGCGCCGGGCGATCTCGTCTCTGAGGTCGAGGCGGCCCTGCTGGCGCTGACGCCCGGCGCGGTCGCCGCTGCGCCGGTTCAGTCGCGCTTCGGCTGGCATGTTCTGCGCCTGGACCGGCGGGTCGAGGGGGCGCAACTGCCCTTTGAACTCGTGGAGGACCGCATTCGGCTGCATCTTGAAAGCCGCGCCTGGACCGCCGCCGCCGCGCGATATGTCGCCGACCTTGCCGCGGCCGCCCGGGCCCACGGCGTGGCGCTGACGCTGACCGCCGATGGTGGCGTGCAGCCGGGCTCGGCCACCCTGGGCGACTTCCTGTCGGACACCGACGTCGCGTTCCGTCTGGACGGCTGGTTGGCGGCGGTCGATCCGGATCTCCGCCGCCGGCTCGCCGCTGCGGCCGACGCCGCTCGGGAGAGCGTGGCCGACTATGCCCGCGCCGCCATGGCCGACTTCGTGGCCAGCGCCAACGACGAACGCTGGACCAACCTGATTTCGGCCGCGCGGGACGCCCAGGATCCGGCGCTCGCCTGCCTCGCGGCGGTGCTGCGCTCCAAGCTGGTCCCTGCCAAACAGACCTTCACCGTCATCCGCCGGGTCGGCGCATGAAGATGCTGCGCATGACGCTGGCGGGGTGGGCGCTCTCGCTCGCCGTGGTCTCGCCAGCGTTGTCGCAAGCCGAGGGCCAGGGCGCAGCGGCGCCGGGCAGGGTGTTGCTCGACATGCGGCTGCGCGAGGAAGACGTCGACCAGGACGGACTGGCCAAAGACGCTCAGGCGCTGACCCTACGCACGCGCCTGGGCTACGAAACGCCTTCCTGGAACGGCTTCCGGGCCCTCCTGGAGGGCGAGAACGTCGCGGCTCTGGACGACGCCTACAACAGCACCGTCAACGGCAAGGTCGCCTATCCGATTGTCAGTGACCCGGCGGTGACGCAGCTCAACCGTGCGCAAATCACCTGGACGGGCGGGCAGGGGGGTGTGGTGCTGGGGCGCCAGCGGATCATCCTCGGCGACGCCCGATTTATCGGCAACGCCGGCTTCCGGCAGACAGAGCAGACCTTCGATGCGGCCCGCGGCGATTTCCGGCCCACGGCTGATCTTTC